>Ga0208457_1000159_pt1 | contig 86468 bp, 85 predicted proteins | sample June2015DPH_10_1_FD_185513 | JGI IMG/M metagenome (GOLD analysis project Ga0208457, IMG submission 185513) | Peatland microbial communities from SPRUCE experiment site at the Marcell Experimental Forest, Minnesota, USA - June2015DPH_10_150... | ecosystem: Environmental > Terrestrial > Soil >... | reverse complement strand
GGAGGGTCAGGTCTTGCAACAATACATTTAATCGACAGTAACATTTTCATTCCTATTGTACCTAACGCAAAGGTATTCTTAAATCTCGTTCCTCAAAACTTCCAGGAATTCTGCCGAAGATAAAAAAACAATTAAGAATTATGAATTAAGAGTTTAGAATAGATTCTGCCAGGGCAAACAGACATAAAATCCCCATAGATTTCAAAATTCTCCATGAAAATCGCCTGAAAATCCACGCTTGACAATTTCCAAAGGAAAAACTAACGTAGATTTTGTAATATTGAGGACAGAAAATCGTCAAACTCAGCAGCGACCATTGCTATTGATAAAAGATCAAGTGATGGCTTGGATAGAAGGGGTTAGGTAATATGTTTCGGGGTAGCATTGGGATCTGGGCTATTTTATTTTGGTTTTTCTTCCTACCCCCTTTCTTGTTTGCCGGAGAGATCTATCGTTGGACAGACGAAAAAGGGGTTGTTTATTTCACAGATGATTTCTCGAAAGTCCCGCCTCAATATCAAAAGCAGTTTGAGAAGAGGGAGGTGAAAGAGGAAGTTTACGAGATAGACAAGAAGCAGACGGTCCCGGGGAAACCTTCTGTGAACCTGCAAGGAAAGCCGGAACGGGCGAAGGATGATTTGGAGGCGTACGAGAGAAAGATAGAATCAAAGAAAGCGATTGAGAAAAAGATAGCAGTGCTGGAAGAAGAGATGAGGGCAGCAGAGGAACGAATCAAGCAGTTAAAGGAAACCGAAGAGTACCAACACTCTGTCACTCGATACCGCCTCGATAGAGGAGGCCGAGCTGTTGTTCCTATAGAGGAACCCCCTACGGAAAGAGAAAGATTGCAACTCAGAATCCGGAACATTAAAAAAGAGATTGCCGCTCTTGAAGAGCAGCTATCTCAAATCAAGCGAAGCCTTTAACGGCTCCGGTTTTACCCCGTTAGAAAGCCTCAGTATTTATGCTGGGGATAGTAGAAATAGAAAACATCAGCTCCTTATTTAGGGCGGGGTCAAAGCCCAGCCCTTTCTAACGGGGTTTGCTATCATCGACGAATCATTCAGAGGTTTCCCTCTCTATGGCCAACAATGGAAATGAGAAATAAGAAATGAGAAGTGGGAAGTCGCTGTGTTCAATAAAGTGGGCGACTGGTAAAGATATAATCAATTCCCCCCCCATCGAAAATATCATGTCAGCCCTTCGACTCCCCATCATAAATGCTGGGGCTTGCTCAGGGTTGACCCTGAGCGGCGCTTTTTCACCCCGCCTTCAAAGGCGGGACTTGGCGCCACCGAATGGGTCAATCTAAATAATCTATAAAGGGAAGAACGAATGGTACCTGAGCTCGAAAGTTGACAGGACCTTTTGTTACCAAACAGTTTTAATGTAAGAAATGTTCTGAAGGGCTTTGTCTTTAGTAATAAGGGGGACATCGAGATATTTTGCGGTTGCAACAATAATCTTGTCATGAAGTTCCGGAAGATCTTTTATGTCCAGCATTTTCTGAAGGACTGGGTAGTCAAAGGGTATGATTACGAACTTTTCGCTTTCATCTATCTGTTTAAATAGTTTTTTGAAGTCAAAAGAGATGCGTTTCTTTTCAAAAATGCTGAGGGCTTCCGCAAGAACGATAGAGGGGACAAAAATGATATTCTCCCCGGCTTCACATTTGACAAAAATATCAATAGCTTTTGGACTTATCTTAGGGCTGTCAATGAACCACCAGAGGAGTGCATGGGTATCAGTAACAAAGTTCATGTGATCTCTAAACGCCTATATCCACTTTGCTATAGAGTGACTTCTTGGCAGATAGGATATCTCCCTCAGTAATTTGAACACCTTTTAGGATACCCCGCAGAGAATTCATCTTTTTGTGAGTTGGGGATAGACTTTTAAGAGCCGATAGCTTTAAGTTCATGAGTTCTTTTTCGATGCTCTCTATTTTCTCAAGCATGTCAGCAGTGGCTTTGATGGTGGCATTTTTCATTTTTAACCCCTCCCGCTTAAAAATAATTTACCATACAATTAATTGGGTGTCAAAACAAGAAGGGAATGAAGAGATGGGGAGTAAGAAATGGGAGATTGGAAAAGTCAGAATTTTGGGTCGGGCGTTTGTATTTAAGAAGAATAAGAAAAGGGGCTTTTAACGCTCTCCCTCACATAATCTAAAGGAGGGACGTTGTTGACTACGTTGAATAGATCAATCCCACCGTTGTCCTGTAATATCCAATAAGCTGTGGTTGACTCATTTTCACCCGATATTTATCCTTCCTTCAGGCTTTGAGGACCTTGGAAAAATTTTGTTGAACTTTTCAGAAGAGTAAGGTATCCTTATTGTAAGGAGGTAAGGAAGTATGCTTGCCAAAAAAACATCCAAGAATCAGATTACGTTGCCCAAAGCTATCGTCAATGCCTTTCCTGATGCTCAATATTTTGATGTCCGCATCAAAGATGACAAAATCCTTTTGATGCCGGTCAAGATATCGCCAATTGGATCAGGGATTGAAGGTGTGAGAAACAAGATGAGAAGGCTGGGAATTACTGAGAAAGATGTGGGTGAGGCCGTTCGGTGGGCAAGAAGGAAAAGCAAGTAAAAAGGGTTGTGCTGGATACGAGCATCTTGATATCGGCTTTGCTATTCAGAGGGGAGCTGTCAAAGATTGTCGGGCTTTGGCAAAAGGGGAAGATTATCCCTCTTATTTCAAAAGAAACATTCAGTGAGTTAAGGACTGTTCTCGGATACCCTAAGTTCTCTCTCACTCAAGAAGAAAGAGACTCCATCATCGAAAATGAGATTCTCCCCTATTTCGAGATCGTTGAGGCCGTGAAAGAGGTTAGGGGGGTATGCAGAGATCCTGAAGATGATAAGTTTATTTCGTGTGCCATTTCAGCATCTGCAGATTATATTGTAAGTGGTGATAAGGATTTGTTCGATTTGAAACAGTATAAATCTACAAAAATTATCAAGGCATCCGATTTTCTAAAAATGGTTAATGATTTTTGATGGATAAAGTGTGAAAGTTCCAGGGTCAAATGAGCGAACTGAGGGGCAGGTCTCGACAATCAACAAGTACTTGTAAAAATTGAGATCAGATTCCAATTCTTTTTCGCATAAAGCTCCTCAAATCTTTTCCTTCTGTCAAGAAGCTGGAAATGAGAAAAAGGAAATAAGAAGTATGAAGTGACAAATGGGAAAGGGAAAGAAGAAAATGGGATTAGGAAGTTATGAAATATGGAGAAGTTATTTGTAGCTGCCCAGCCATATGACGGAGTCTTTTAAATCAGTTTTAGCCAGGACATCAACAAGCTTTCGGTCGGCGGTAATCAATGTCGTCTCATAAACTTTTGCCAGGCTAAGATATGAAGCATCGTAAACAGTAATCCCGTATGCGATCGCTATATCTACAGTCAATGGCAGCAGGGATTTTAACGCCTCTATCTCTAAAGGCAGCGATAGGATAGCATCGGTGATTTCTTCAACCTCAGAACGAGTCAGTTCTTTCAGACGTTGTTTTTTCCAGAGTATGTTCCCGGCTTCAGGATAGATCAAATCCGGCGCCAACAAGTCAATCTCCTTCTTCTCCACCTTGGCCAATAATCGTTCAGCCCTATCCGAGAGGATCTCGGGAACATAGAATTTGATCAGAACACTTGCATCCATAACAAGATTCATCGGGCCCTGTCCTCCCTGAGCAGCCTGGCGCTGTCAGTGAAACGGAGGGCTTTCTTCCGGAGTTTTCTCCTGAGGTCTAATGCCTTCTGGAAAATGTCAGGTGGGGATTGGTCCACTGTTTTTTCAAGGACCACTCTGAGTTCCTGTTGAAGCGACCTTTTGTGGCTCTTTGCCATGTTTTTAAACCTATCCAAAACTTCCTCGGGGATATTTCTTATCAGAACGTTTGCCATGGCCTTACCTCCTTCTTGATATCAAAATGATATCATAGTCTGCACAAATTTGCAAAAAGGTTTTTTGATAAAAAAGGACTGGGCAGGAGGGTCAGGTCTTGCAACAATACATTTAATCGACAGTAACATTTTCATTCCTATTGTACCTAACGCAAAGGTATTCTTAAATCTCGTTCCTCAAAACTTCCAGGAATTCTGCCGAAGATAAAAAAACAATTAAGAATTATGAATTAAGAGTTTAGAATAGATTCTGCCAGGGCAAACAGACATAAAATCCCCATAGATTTCAAAATTCTCCATGAAAATCGCCTGAAAATCCACGCTTGACAATTTCCAAAGGAAAAACTAACGTAGATTTTGTAATATTGAGGACAGAAAATCGTCAAACTCAGCAGCGACCATTGCTATTGATAAAAGATCAAGTGATGGCTTGGATAGAAGGGGTTAGGTAATATGTTTCGGGGTAGCATTGGGATCTGGGCTATTTTATTTTGGTTTTTCTTCCTACCCCCTTTCTTGTTTGCCGGAGAGATCTATCGTTGGACAGACGAAAAAGGAACAGTTCATTTTTCGGAAGATGAATCGAGCGTGCCTGAAAAGTACAGAGAGCAACTTGAGAAGAAATCTGTGCCGGAAGAAGCGAAACCACCGGAAGAGAAGGTGAAGGTCAGGAAGCAAGATGGAAAAGGGGCAAAGAACCAGCCCGCAGTGAAAGAGAAGGAAAGGATCAATATAAACAAGATCGAGGGTGATGTGATCGAATCAGTCAAAACGATCCTTTCCCTATGGAAAGATGGGAAATACGTTGCCTTATATGACTGTGGAGATCAAAAAAGCCGAATGGCCGTCAATAAGGAAGAATTTGAGCACCGGATGACGAAGAAGGGAATAGGGTTAGCCTCCTCATGGGAGACTCTCCGCGACATCAAAGTGGATGTCAAAAGCGCCACCCTCGCCTATGCCACAGTCAAAATAGGCTACAAACCAACCAAAGGAGGAGAGACGAAATTTCGGACAGAGACCTATCGGATGTCCTTTGAAAAAGGGATGTGGAAGATCAGTCTTACAAAAATCCTGTCCGCCAAGCTTTAAAATGGGAAATAGGAAGGCAAGGAGGAATTGTGGAAGATAGAATAGTAAATTTGAAATTGAGCGATTTTGAAAAGGAAGGGCTTTATCTCCTTTTCCCGGATTCAACAAAGTTAGAGCTTACGAAAGAGAATATCGAAAGAGTCACGGATCGTTATTGGCAAGACCCTACCAAAATACCCGAGGGCAAAAGAAAAGCCATTGAATTTCAAAAATGCTACTTTTGCCCGCACATAGATAAAGAAGACATTTGTGATTCGATCAGACCCGTTCTTCCATTTCTGGATATTGTCGATCAGTATGTATCCTATGACAAAGTCATTGCGGTATACAAAAGTAATGAAGATAAATTGGTGCATGTCAGGGCAACGACAATGCAGGACGCCCTCAAATATGTTTCGATACTCAGTCTATTGCGATATAACTTGGTCTTACAAAAATACTGGAAATATTATTATGGTATTATCCCGATTATGAGTGGAAGAGAGGTAGCCACGAGAGTCTATCTGAACATGTATTGGCTTCATAAGGGAAACCCCGAAGAGATTAAAGAGATTATTAAGAGATTTGGAGAGGAATTGAAAGTCTCAAGCACCAATCAAGTAAGACGCCTAAATTTGGTCTGTAAGAACGATGCGTTCTTGAATGCGTTTGTAAACACCCAATTAGTAACACAATTCCTTATAAATATGGAAGCTATTCTTACGAAGTCTTTTGATGAGTTTGAGGGGAGTTTCCAGGTTCGGCTGTAATAACTGTTCCTTTGCTAATTTAACTTCTGGACACTTTCCATTTTTTATTTTTCCATATGAGGTGAGATATGGCTGAGACAATTGTGATGATTCACGGGATGTGGGGTACTGGATGGTATTGGGAGAATTTTAAGGGTTTCTTCGAGGGCAAGGGCTATCAATGCGTGGTGCCCACACTGCGTTATCACGATATGGATCCGAAGGGAATTCCAGATCCGAGGCTCGGGACAACCAGCCTTCTGGACTACGCCGCAGACCTTGAGAAACTGATCCGTGAGCTTGAGGGGACGCCCATCTTAATGGGTCATTCCATGGGAGGGCTTCTTGCACAGATCCTGAGCAGCAGAGGGCTGGCCAAAGCTCTTGTTCTTCTTACTCCTGCATCACCTCATGGCATCATTGCTCTGAAGCCTTCAGTGATAAAGAGCTTCTGGAGCGGCCTCACAACATGGGGTTTCTGGAGGAAGCCCCTTCGTCAGACGTTTGCTGAAGCAGCATATTCAATGCTCAATCTGATGCCCTTCGAGAGCCAGAAAAGTATATACGATAAGTTTGTCTTCGAGTCTGGCAGAGCAGCATCCGAGATCGGGTTCTGGCTTTTTGATTCAAAGAAGGCGGCAAGAGTGGATGAATCGAAGGTTACTTGCCCTGTTCTGATCGTCGCTGGAGAGAAGGATAGGATCGTGCCTGTATCGGTTACTCGAAAGATTGCGGAGAAGTATAAGAAGGTATCGACATACAAGGAATTCCCGGACCACTCCCACTGGGTTGTTGGAGAACCCGGCTGGCAAGAAATCACAGAATATATCAAGGAGTGGCTCAATCGAGCCTTGAGTAAACCAGACTGAGGAATGATTCGCGTCGGAAATAGAAAATGAGGCCATTCAGCACAATAAAATAAGGGCCATCACTGTAGTAAGGGATAAGAGCAGAAAGGAGAGGAGAGTGTATCAGGCGCAAATTGAAGAAGGTTCCAAAATTCAGAAGTGAGAAGGAAGAGTTGGAATTTTGGGCAACCCATGATTCGACAGAATACATTGCTTATCCAAAGGCAAAGAAGGTATTATTCCCGAACCTGAAGCCATCGACCCGATCCATCTCCATCAGGCTGCCGGAGTCTCTTATTGAGCATTTAAAAGTTTTAGCCAACAAGAGGGATATCCCTTATCAATCTTTGTTAAAGATGCTTTTAATTGAGAAAGTGGAAGAGGATCTCCACTCGGCCAAGTAGCTCTGTTTTTTTCTAAGAGGGTAAGGGGGCTGGCTTTGGTTGAGGACTGAATATGGTTAAGATCTACGATGAAGGGATAAAATCGGACTTCGAAGGAACGATCATTGATTTAGAAACAATCGGATATTTTGATGATAGATATGAGGACTCGAGACGATACAGAGATATTATTCCAGTAATATTTGGCTATATTCATAGGGATGGAATTCGAATATTATGCGCTAAGGATCGAGACTCAATATCTGAACTTGGAACAGAGATCATCAAGGTATTGGATTCGATAGAAAAGCCATTTTATGCATTCAACACCCATTTTGAGCGAGGGGTTCTATTCACTCATCTTGGGGAAAAGGTAGCATTTGAAGGGGAATTGAATTGGGAGAAATTCGAATCAAAAAGAAGGGTCATTCAGTTTTTGGGGATTTCTAATTATGGAGATCCTTTTAATGATAATGGATTGTTATGTTCACAAAGTTGGTTAAAAGGCAAAATTGACCATGCCATATCGCATAATCGAAGCTGCCTTTTGAAGGAAAGAGATATTTTATTTAAAAGGGGCTTCAGAAAACCAGATAAATTGAGGCTAATACGATGAATCTTTTGGAACATATAAAAGCTCTTTAAATCCTCCCTTTCAATACTTCCAGAAATTCTTCAGGCGATAATATTTTTGCCCTCCTACGCTCAAGGCTTCAGAGGACAGGCCCCTCTTCATATTCTTTTCTTGGGAAACGGTGTTGGTTACCAGTCAAGATTGCTCCCACTAAGGACTCCAGAAAAGATTTGGTCTTCAATTTGAATTTGTAAGAATTTCCCTTTACAATTTTACTTGCAAATGAATTTTTCTAATGATAACTAATACCAACGCAAAAAATAGGATGACATCACCCCCACTTTAACCCTCCCCCGTCGAGGGGGAGGGGTGGGCGAGGGGTGTTCGCTTTATTCGTTGTCATTCGTTTTTAATTTATGGAAACTGGAGAAAAAGTAAATAAGGGTCTTAAAGCACTTGAAGAGAAGGTCTTTGGTCGCGACCTGTGCGCTGCCTGTGGGGCCTGTCTCTCCCTGTGTCCCTATCTTCGCTCGTGGAAGGGTAAGGTCGTTAAACTCGATGATTGCAAATTGGAAGAGGGACGCTGTTTTGCTTATTGTCCGAGAACTGAAGTTGATCTAAACGAAGTTTACAAAAAAAAATTTGGAAAGAATTACGAAGAGATTGAAATGGGGCCTGTCAAAAAAATTGTGATGGCCCGGGCCAAAGATTCACTCTGGAGAAAGAAGGCTCAAACCGGAGGGGTCGTCTCGAGCCTTATTGATTTCGCTCTGCGAGAAGGAATGATTCAGTCTGGAATTCTTACTCCCAGAGATGGAGACCTTCTCCCTCAGGGAAAGATCATAACGAGTCGCAAAGCAGTCCTCAATTGCGCTGGCTCAAGCTATGTGTCCGGCCCTACTCTGGAGGCATTGAATAGAGGTCCATGGAAGGGAAAGGAGCGAATAGGGATCGTGGGTTTGCCCTGCCAGGTTCTTGCCCTGGCAAGAATGAAAACTTCTTCACTTGAAAAGAAAACTCCTATAGACCGGGTGGATCTGGTGATCGGCCTCTTCTGCACCTGGGCTCTCGACTATAAACCATTTACTGCGTTTTTACACGAGCGAGTTGGCGGCCATTCTATCAAAAAACTGAACATCACACCGCCTCCTGAAAGGATATTGGAAGTAACGTCTGGAGGAACATTGTACCGGATACCTGTTGACGACATTCGCCCATTTATTCGCCCCAGTTGCCGGGTCTGCCTCGATATGACTGCTGAACTCTCAGACATCTCTGTTGGAACAGTCGAAGGCAAGGAAGGTTGGAACACAGTGATTGTCCGCACTGAAATGGGAGAAGATCTCTTAAGACGGGCTAAGAAGGCGGGTGTCATCGAGACACGACCTCTGCCCAAGAATAATCTGAGTCATCTTAAAGAGGCATCGCTCCTCAAGAAGAGGCGAGCCCTCGATGCCCTCAATGAAAAGGGAGGGATTGAGAAAAACTACTTTATTCTTTCAGCCAATTTGATCAAGCGCATCCTTTCCGAATCAGGGGAGGCCACACCATGAGTTCAATCAGCCAGAATGCTCCCGGGAAAACAGTGCTTTTGATGGGAAATGAGGCGATTGCCCGCGGAGCTCTTGAAGCAGGAGTAAAGGTGTGTGCCGCCTATCCGGGAAACCCCTCGTCTGAAATCATCGGCACACTCGCCAAAGTCGCTGACGAGTTGGGCCTTCATGTGGAGTGGTCAATCAATGAGAAGGTTGCCCTGGAAGTGGCTGCCGCCGCATCTTTTGCAGGACTGAGGGGCCTCTGCGCCATGAAACAAAATGGGCTCAATGTGGCTTCTGACTTCCTTCTCAACCTCAATCTCTCAGGAAGTCGCGGAGGCCTTGTCCTGGTAGTTGCTGATGATCCAGCAGGAGTCTCATCAAGCAATGAAGAGGATTCCCGACTCTATGCCAAACTGGGCGATCTGCCTCTCCTGGAACCTGCCAACTTCCAGGAAGCCAAAGAAATGACCAAATCAGCTTTTGAGATCTCCGAAAAACTGGGACTGCCTGTTCTGATTCGAAGCGTGACTCGAGTTTCCCACGCACGGGGGAATGTGTGTCTCGATGAACTTCCCCGATCAAGGCCCAAACCGAGGTTTGAGCCCTCTCAGCGATTCCATGCTCTTCCTGTAATATCTAACCACAAACTCCTTCATGAAAAATTAAACAGGGCGAAGCAGATGGCCGAAGACTCGCCATTCAATTTTTATCGAGGTCCTGAAAAACCCGAATTGATGGTCATTACGAGCGGAAGCGGATGGATGTATTCATTGGAAGCATTGATCAACCTGAATGTTCAGGAGAGAGTTGGTGTCCTCAAACTGGGGACGACATGGCCCCTTCCTGAGAGCTTTGTTATCGAGCACCTGAAGAAGGCGGACCGGATCCTTTTTGTCGAGGAAGTGGACCCCTTTCTGGAGAATAATGTTAAGGAAATATATGCTCAGAGCTGTCTTGTTCTGGGGCTCAAGTCTTTTTTCGGAAAGGCGAGCAAGCATGTCCCTGACGTTGGCGACCTCAACCCTGAAATTGTCACCCATGCTATTCAGAATCTTATTCAAGTTCATTATGAACCGCGGCCCGCTGATTATGCCCTGCGTGCCCATGAGGCTGCGGCAGAACTCATTCCTGCCAGGGCACTCGGTTTCTGCGCAGGTTGTCCGCACCGGGCCACTTACTGGGTGGTGAAGATCGCTCTTGCTTTAGACGGCAGAGACGGTTTTGTTCTCGGCGACATCGGCTGCTACTCCCTGGGAATGGGCCCTTCCGGTTTCGGCCTGATGAGGACGTTACATGCCATGGGTTCAGGCACTGGCCTCGCCTGTGGATTCGGTCAGCTCAATCGCTTTGGGCTGGAACAGCCCGTGATCGCTGTCTGTGGCGATTCAACCTTTTACCACGCCGCCATGCCGGCTCTGGCTAATGCTTATTACAATGGTTCCAACTTCTTGCTTCTTCTTTTAGACAACAGCGCCACCGCCATGACAGGTTTTCAGCCCCATCCAGGAACAGGTGAGACAGCCACAGGAAAAGAGGCTCCGGTGATTGATCTTAAAGCCATCTGTAAAGTTTTTGGAGCTCATGTGGAAGTGGTTGACCCCTTTGACGTAGCGGCGACGGTTGAAACTCTTTTGAGACTCCTTCAGGATGAGAAAGGGGTCAAGGTCTTGATTCTCAAACGTGAATGCGCTTTGGTCAGCGCAAAGCATCAAAAAAGACTTTTTCAGGTCGAAGTTGAACAGGATCGCTGTCTGGGTGAGACCTGCGGTTGCAACCGACTCTGCACACGCATCTTCAAATGTCCTGGGTTGATGTGGGATAAGGAGACTGGAAAGGCGCGCATTGATGAAGCCATCTGCACGGGCTGCGGGGTCTGTACTGAGATTTGTCCTGCTTCGGCGATCAGGAAGGAGAAAGCTTAGATGTTTATCTCAAAAGATCCTTTCAATGTCATTATTGGCGGAGTCGGCGGGCAGGGAAATGTTTTAGCCTCACAGATTCTGGGGGAGATGCTTATCTCCCAGGGATATGTCATCACTATTGGAGAGACTTATGGGGCCTCCCAGCGTGGAGGAGCGGTCATGAGCCACTTGCGGATCTCAGGAAAGGACCAATTTTCACCCCTGATTCCAGAAGGACAGTGTGATCTGCTTGTCGCACTGGAACCAGTTGAAGGACTTAGGATACTCGATCACTATGGCAATCCCAGGGTGATGACACTTCTTAACACCCGGCCCATCCAACCCATGGACGTCATTTCAGGGAATGCCACTTATCCAGAGGTTTCAAAAGTGATTGCCAAAATAAAAGAACTGAGCAGACGGGTCTGGACGCTGAATGCCACGGAGATTGCCCTGGAGATGGGCGATCCCATCTTCTCTAACATCGTCATGTTAGGAGCCCTTTATGCCATTGAGGTATTGCCCATCCATCGAAAAGAGTTTGAGTTAGTCATCCAAGATCTGCTGCCTGCTCGAACGCTGGATGAAAACATGAAGGCCTTTGATAGAGGGAGGGAGATGGTCCAAGAGTTTCATTAATTAATAATGAGAAATAGGAGATTAGAAGTTTATCTTTTTCCCGCTCTGTATTTTTCTGCCACCTCTTTAAACCCAGGGAGGGACCCTTCAATCACTTTCTTGTCGACCGCATAGGCAATTCTGAAATAACCCGGTTTTCCAAAACCGCTACCCGGAACCGTCAGGATCCTTTTGGATTGAAGTTCTTTGACAAAGGCCACATCGTCTTCGATGGGAGCTTTTGGGAAGAGATAGAAAGCCCCTTGAGGTTTCACCACTTCGTAGCCAAAGGCGGTTAAGGAATTGTAAAAGAGATCCCGTTTTTCTTCATATTCTCTGATGTTCACCGAATTCTTTTGGAGAGGAGCAACTAACCTCTGCATCAATGCCGGGGCGTTGACGAAACCGAGAGTTCGATTAGCAAAGACAATCGCAGAGATCAGCTCGTCGACTTCCTCACAAAGGGGGTGCACGGCAATATAGCCGATCCTCTCTCCTGGGAGAGAGAGGTCTTTGGAATGGGAGGTCACACGAATCGTATGGGGATAGTAACGAAAGGCAATAGGAAGCTGGATTTGATCGAAGACGATCCGCCGGTAGGCTTCATCGGTAATGAGGTAGAGGGTTTTTCCCAACTCCTTACTTTTCTTTTTTAACAACTTCCCTAATTTTTCGAAAGAGGCTTGATCGTAAACAACGCCTGTTGGATTATTGGGTGAATTGATCAGGATGGCTTTGGTCTTCGATCCCATCGCCTTCTCAATCTCTTTCAGGTTGAGTGAGAAGTCGCCATTGGTTTCGACCAATCGAATTTCACCTCCACAATTTCCAATGTAAAATTTGAATTCCATAAAGTAAGGGGAAGGGACGATGACCTGATCTCCTTCATCTAAGATCGCCTTTAAGACCACATTGAGACCACCGGCAGCCCCCACGGTCATCACGACATGCTTTTCATCGAAAGGAAGTCCAGATTCTTCTGAAAGAAATTCAGCAATCGCACATCGCGTATCACTGTAACCGCAGTTCGGCATATAACGATGCATTCCCGGAATCGGGCAATCGGCAAGGGCTTTCAGTGCCTTCTTCAGGGAAGCAGGAGGTTCGAGATTAGGATTTCCAAGGGAAAAATCGAAGATGTTTTCCTCACCATAAAGTCTTTTCAATTCCTCCCCTTCTTCGAACATCCGCCTCACCCAGGAGGCACCATTCAATGCAGTCTTCACTTTCTTTGAAATGGCCATGTCTGAAGTCTCCTTTCTTAATCCCCTCACCTCAAAAAATAAAAAAGCCATAAGGTTGCCCCTATGGCTATTAAAAATGAAAAAGCCATGGGGCCTTAATGATCACCCATGGCTTCCATCCCGCCATCGGGATTGGATTTATGAGTGACCCTTACCAAAATAAAAATAAAAGAAGTAAAAGTTAAACATTTTTCTTACCTTATTAAAGTATTACTAAAATAAAGAAACGGATTTGTCAAGGGGATTTTTCCAATTTTTCCCATTCGGTTGGGCCAGGCCCCCCCTTTTGGGGCAAGGTGTAAAGCCCCGCTCTGTCCTCCGATGTCACTCAGGACTGAATAAACCTCGGCATTGCGGTAAGTCGAAGGGTTGACTTTTCGTAAAAATCCCTTTAATATTGCCAAGATATATTTTTGCTCAATATTGAGAAAAAGAGATGGCTGGAGAGAAACGGCTCGCCCGAACCAGAAATATTGGGTTCATGGCCCACATCGATGCGGGAAAGACCACTGTCACGGAAAGGGTCCTTTTCTACACGAAGAAAACCCACCGTATGGGAGAGGTGGATGATGGGACAGCCACCATGGATTGGATGCAACAAGAACAGGAAAGGGGAATTACCATCACCTCTGCCGTGACGACGGTCGAATGGAAAGGAAGCACCATGCATATTATTGATACCCCTGGTCATGTGGACTTCACGATTGAAGTAGAACGTTCATTGCGTGTGCTGGATGGGACCATTGCGATCTTCAGTGCGGTCGAAGGAGTGGAGCCTCAATCCGAGACCGTATGGCACCAGGCAGATAAATATCGGGTTCCGAAAATGGCCTTCGTCAATAAGATGGATCGAATCGGATCGGATTTCTTTGGAACGGTGAAGATGATGGTGGAGCGCCTGGGAGCCAATCCCCTGATCACACAGATCCCCATTGGTGCGGAAGATCAGTTTATCGGAGTGATCGATCTGATTCGATCCAAAGGAATTGTTTGGGATGAGCATAGCCTGGGTGTCGAATTCAGAGAGGTCTCTATTCCAAAAGGAATGGAGAAAGAGGCCTCCCTTTATCGTTCCAGGCTGATCGAATCCATCGCCGAGTTAGATGAACCTCTGATGGATAAATATCTCAACGGAGAAGAGATTTCAGAATCTGAAATGAAAGCAGCCCTCAGAAGAGCCACCATCTCGATGAAAGCCGTGCCTGTCCTCTGTGGCGCCGCATTGAGAAATCAGGGGATTCAGCCCCTCATGGATGCCATTTTAGACTATCTTCCCTCTCCCCTCGATATCCCACCGGTGGAAGGGACGAATCCTGTGACAGGAGAGAGGGAAGTCAGAATGGCTAAGGAGGAAGAGTCATTCACCGCCATAGCCTTCAAAGTGATGATGGACGAGGGCAGGAAACTGGTTTATATCCGGATGTACTCCGGTGTGCTCAAAGTGGGGGCAGAGGTTTATAACCCGCGTTTGAAGAGGGGTGAGAAGATCTCAAGGATTTTTCAGATGCATGCCCATCAGCGCAATCGTGTGGAAGAAGCCAAGGCAGGAGAGATGGTAGCGGTCATGGGATTGAAGGAGACCACCACAGGGGACACCCTCTGCGACCGGAGTCACCCCATTCTTCTTGAGCCCATCGATTTTTATAAACCTGTCATGTCCATTGCCGTGGAGCCCAGGACAAGCAGGGATCAAGAAAAACTGACTGAATGTCTTGAGAAGTTGAGCGAAGAAGATCCCACCTTCCATGTCAAGTTAGATGAGGATACGGGTCAGACCATCATCTCAGGGATGGGGGAATTGCATCTGGATGTGTTGGTCAATCGCCTCCTGACTGAATATCACTTGGAAGTGAATGTGGGGAGGCCTCAGGTCGTCTATCGAGAGACGATAGAAAAAGAAGTAGAGGCCTCAGCTAAATTTATGAAAGAGATGGACGAAGTCAAGCATTTTGCAGAGGTCTTTTTGCGGATTTCACCCAATGGGCGGGGAAAGGGAATTGAGTTTCATTCTGAAACCTTGGTGGGAATCCTGCCCGCCGAAGGGCTTCTCTCTGTTGAAGAAGGAATTCGAGAGTCCTCCACGGTAGGAGTGATTTTGGGTTATCCTATGACAGATCTGCGAGTCACTTTATTGAAAGCGAATATTGATTCTGATCATCCATCCATGCTTGCTCTCAAGATTGCTTCGGCGAATGCCTTGCGGGAAGGTTGTCGCAAGGCGCAACCTGTTCTCATGGAACCGATGATGGAGGTCAACATTATTGTTCCAGAAGAGTTCATGGGTGAAGTGGTAGGGGATTTGAAAGCGAGAAAGAGTTCTGTCGAAGCGATTACTCCAAAGGGGAAGATTGCGATGATCAAAGCCATCTCTCCCCTGACTCGAATGTTCGGCTATTCAACCGATTTAAGATCTCTCACCCAGGGAAGAGGAACCTTCACCATGCAATTTTCCCGTTATGACAAAATGATAGGTTAGAAATAACGTGTACGTGTCGCGTGTCACGTGTCCGTGAGGACCTATGATGGATGATGAAATTCTCAAACTCCTGAGAGAATCCCCTTCCGCCTTTCTCTCCGGTGAAGAGATCAGCCGTCGTTTGAAGGTGAGCCGGACGGCTGTGTGGAAGAGAATGAAACGGCTCAGGACCCTGGGCTATGAGATTGAGGCCTCGACACGATCAGGGTACCGTTTGATTCGATCACCCGATCTTCTCACTCCATCGGAAATCAAACCCATTCTGAAGACGAAATGGATAGGAAAAACGATCCACCATTTTCACACCCTTGATTCAACGAATTCTAAGGCTTATCAGTTGGCTCTCGATGGTGCTGAGGAAGGAGAGGTGGTCGTCGCCGAATCGCAGGAAAAAGGGAGGGGGAGGCTGGGAAGACAATGGTTCTCTCCTCCTTTTTTAAATCTTTATCTTTCTGTTATCCTACGGCCCAAAATTCCACCCCATCAGGCCTCCCTCATCACCCTGATGGCGGCCATCGCTACGGCAGATGCCATCCAGAAGTTTTCTGGGTTCCTTCCATTGATCAAATGGCCCAATGATATCCTTCTCCGAAATCGAAAGGTAGCCGGACTCCTGAATGAGATTAATTCGGAAATGGACCGAATCCATTTCGTGATCCTCGGGATTGGTATCAACCTCAATATGGATGAGAAGATGTTTTCAAAAGAGATTCGGACTGCCGCCACCTCGTTAAAGAGAGAGATGGGACAGACGATTTCGAGAAAGGCTTTTCTCCAATCCCTTTTGCAGGAATTAGAAAAGTGGTATACGATTTTCATGAAACAAGGCAGCGCCTTTATTCTGAAGGCATGGAGAGATCGGGCTCACCTCAAAGGGAGACGAGTCAAAGTCACTTCTTTCGGGGAAACATTGGGCGGCATTGCAGTGGATGTGGATTCGGATGGAGCCTTGATCTTAGAAACGGCGGATGGGAAACGAAAAAGAGTGGTGGCAGGAGATATAGAATATAGAAAGAAAGTTAAGAGTTAGCAGTTATAAGTTATGAATTACGGACACGGATCACAAGTCACGAATCACGTTTTTAGGAGGAAAATTTATGTTACTGGTCATTGATGTGGGAAATACGAATACGGTCTTGGGAGTCTACGATGGGGAGGTCTTGGTCGATCATTGGCGGATTGCAACAGAAAAGGGAAAGACGGCTGATGAATGGGGAATCATGTTTCGGGATCTCTTCCAATTTGATCATCTCGATATGGGAGATTTTGAAGGGTTGATCATCTCCTCAGTGGTCCCTCCGGTTTTGGACATGTTGCAGGGGATGGCTGAAAAATATTTTCATGTCAAGCCGCTCATCGTTGGACCAGATATTGATACAGGGATGGCCATTGCCTATGAGAACCCTGCAGAGGTGGGAGCAGACCGGATCGTCAATGCCGTGGCCGCCTACGAGCGACATAAGAAGAGTTTGATTGTGGTGGACTTCGGAACTGCGACCACCTTTGATTACGTCTCGCCCAGAGGGGAATATATGGGTGGTGCCATCGCGCCAGGGATTGGGATTTCGGCAGAGGCATTATTCCAGAGGACTTCTAAACTGCCCCGAGTAGAGATTGTGAAACCGAAACAGGTCATCGGAAAAAATACTGTTCACAGTATGCAGTCTGGTATTTTTTTCGGATATGTCGGATTGGTGGACGAGATCGTCAGAAGAATGAAGAAAGAGGTGAGATCGAACCCCAAAGTGATTGCGACAGGAGGCCTGGCAGGCCTCATTGCTAATGAGTCTGAAACCATTGAGGAGGTGAATGAATTTCTGACCCTCGAAGGACTGAGGATCATCTATGAAAGGAATCAGAAGAAAAGGAAGAGAAGGTAAATGACAAAACTTCGGAGATTACAGACTGCAAATAGCAGATTGAAAAATTTCAAATCTTAAATTTGATGTAAAAGTGGATTCTCCTGCCGGTAAACAATACCCAATATGGTATTAAGTACTTCCTGAAGTCATTAGTCTTAAGTTTCCTCCCACCATACAACATTTCAACTGGAAATCAGTAAGTCGAGGCTGAGAAAAGGGAGGCCTTGGCAAGCCCAATGGCAAATGGTTGTTTCAGTTATAAATGGCGTAATGCTTCCCTTTATCCTGATATTTATGTTATTATTAAAAAAATCTGATGGGGAATTATACAAACCCAAAGATATTTAACTGGATAGCTTGGGCAACGACAATAATAATGAATATCCTGACAATAATGTCTCTGGTTTGGTTATTTTTCTAATTACTAATGCGTTCCATTTTGAATGAAAAAGGAAGAAGGACGACAGTAAAGGAGGAGACGAATGATTGGTGGGTTAGGGATGCCGGAGCTACTTGTTATATTGGTCATCGTCCTGATTATTTTTGGTGCCAATAAGCTTCCCCAGATTGGTGAAGGACTTGGAAAGGGAATTCGAAACTTTAAAAAAGGCATCAAAAAAGAAGAGATCGACATCACCCCAAAGAAACCAGAAGAGATTTCGGAAAAAAGTAAAGAGTAAAAGGTGTTTTTGTATTCTTTGTAACTTGATGACTTGTCTCTTTTTGGGGGTTTTTAAAAGGGAGGGTTTATGCTTGCAGGGCCTGATTTGTTGGTCATCTTGGTGATTGCCTTGATTGTTTTTGGGCCTAAAAAACTCCCAGAATTAGCCAAGACTATTGGAAGGGCACTGGGAGAGTTTAAGAAAACGACTGAGGAGATAAAGGAAAGTATTGGAATTAAAGATTTAGAAGAGATGAGAAGCAACTTAACCGGGATGGACCTTTTTACCGATTTAGCTGAAAAGGTATCTGCTTCCATGAAACCCAAAGAAGAGACGGAACAGTCGCAGATGGGGGATTCAAATACCTCGCTTGCTTCCGTAGAGGGATTAACACCCTTTCAAGGTGAAGGAAAGGGAGGTGCAAGTGAAATAGGGGAGCCAAAAGCAGTAGGGATAGCAGGGAAAAGAGGTTCCACCCAAGAACAGGTGTCTTAATTAATATCGTGCAAATGCCTGAATGAATCTTACTTTGTTGAAAGCATCACATCAATTAAAATTGAAAAGGGAATTATCTGCCTTTTGGGAGGAGTAGTTGCCTTTATCTTTGATGAAATAATCCTGGATTACTTCCTTCAATTTTCGTCCTACCATTTTGTAGCCAAACGCATTGGGGCGTTAATAAAATAGGCAGCAAAAAACTAAAGCTCTTTCTGTATTCTTTTTGGTCAGCGAAGATCATTTGATTTTTGCAGTATAATCGAACTTTAGGAATGAGCTTCAGATGAAAATCCCAAATTGACATGAAGATCCGTTACGCCCTTAGGGGCATTTTTTTAGTCTTTTTTATTATCCTTGGAATCTACCTTATTATTCACTATAACGTCTATTTCTTCTTGAACTACCAGAACAAGGTGATCGAGTTCATTAACTCCTTCCATCCTTACGACGATTTTGTTTTCATCGCCTTGCAGATTTTCCAGGTGCTAATTGCAGGGGCAATACCCGCCGAAATAACCGGAGTCATCGGCGGTTATCTCTACGGTCCTGTCTTAGGTACCATTTATTCTACCATCGGCCTCAGCATTGGCTCATGGTTAGCCTTTATCCTCGCCAGAGTATACGGCCTGCCGCTTGTAAGGAGAGTTGTGAAGGCTTCGATTATGCAAAAATACGATCACTTTATGGCACTACGGGGTCCTCTCGTTTCCTTTATCCTTTTTCTAATTCCCGGTTTTCCCAAAGCTGCGCTTTGCTACATCATAGGTCTTAGCCAGATGAATATTTGGACCTTTATTGTCGTTTCTACTGTTGGCAGGTTACTTGGAACCATTTTACTTTCAGTAAGCGGAAGTTCTGTGAGGAACGATCAAGGCGCGGTGGTTCTCGTCATTCCGGGAATCATAGGCATCATTCTATTGCTCGCCTACTTCTATCGGGACCGATTCATGAAAACGGCAGGGAGGCGGAAAAGCATGGATATAGGGAAGAAAGAATAATGTGGGTAAGGGCTACCGGATATTTACCGAGGCAAAGATGAAGCAAGTCAAAAAGAACTGGGAGAACCACAAAAGAACGAAATAACCACCGTCTCGCCATACACATCTGGCGCTAAACTTTCGGTTTTAAGTACAGATTTCCGAAGCGAGATTTAATTACAGCCATTCAAATGAGACCATTTTGGTTGTAAATCCGCATATTTTGTCCTGAACCTTGACTCTTTTAACACATCTGGGACATTCTTTTTCTCCCTTTTCCTTCAGATAGATTGCCAAATAAAGCATGATGCAGGTGAGGTACAATAATACCAGTAGTAAGTGATACCAATCTCTCCCATAAACCATTGCTACATAGATAGCGATAACAAACCCGATATAAAAGAGGATACGGATTTTCCGGTTACCTGATAACGATTTCATTCTGGTCACCTTTTTTCTCTGTTCATCTTCCCATTAACCTTTTCGGTGACGAAGTAATTCAATGATGCCAGGTAGAATTGAAAGAAAAATAATTGCAGCGATGACTAATGAAAAGTTATGCCTAATGAAAGGAATGTTACCAAAGAAATAGCCCCCGAAAACAAAAATCGCAATCCAAGAAATGCCCCCGAAAATATTATAGATGATGAAACGCCCATACGTCATACTTCCAATACCTGCTACAAAAGGTGCAAAGGTACGGATAATAGGAATAAAACGAGCAAGAATAATCGTCTTCCCTCCATATTTGTCATAGAATTGGTGAGTCCGGCGAAGGTACTCTTTATTGAGAAAACGTGATTTCTCTTTAGTAAACACTCTTGGACCAACAATATACCCAATCCAGTAATTTACTGTATCTCCTCCAATGGCCGCAATGGACAGGAGAATAACTAACCACTTCGCATCTAATGAACCAAGAGCAGCAAAGGTTCCCGCAGCAAAAAGCAGAGAATCTCCTGGAAGGAAGGGGGTAACCACTAATCCAGTTTCTAAAAAAATTATTAGAAAGAAAATGCCATATACCCAGAAGCCATAGTTCCGAATGACCAAATCGAGATGTTTATCAAGGTGCAACAAGATTTCAATGAAACCCTTTAATAATTCCATATCCCCCCTTTACTACCTCTTGAGTCGGGTTATTTTGCCAAAACGAGAGCAACGTCCTTAGTTTTCCTCCCCAATCTACAAGACCTGGAATAAGAAGTCAAGAAATGCTTGGAATTACCAATTTCAGGGTTTGTCAAGCGAAAGAAATCTTTTTTCTCACATGGGATATCGTAGAAAGATGCATCGATAGATTGAAGGAAAGTAGTTCTAACTACCGACTGCGTCTCCGGCTGAAGCAGTCGGTATCCACTCTTTCAATGAGAAATCATAAAATTCCTGAAACGGAACAAACTGAATAGTAGTAGGTGAACTAAACGACCCCTTTTCTCAACTCTTCCTTCCTGTAACTTTTCGTTTACTATGTTTCAGGTATAGTGTACATTACAATCGTAAATACTTGATGGAGCAAACAAGGGCTATGGACCCGGGCGAAAAAATCGAATATCTAAGGAAATATATAACGTTGTTGGATCGAGGGGTATGTGCCTTCAACGAAAAAATCCATCAACCCATATTCGATCCAGCTATGGGCGGAAGATTTCGGTATAAAGAACCGAAACCTGTCACCTTTCTTGTCCTTAAGATGGCTCGGATGGTGACTGCGTTATATGCCACTCTCACGCTTACGAAGGACGGTTTATTCGAAGATGCGGGAGCAATTTGTCGCATTATAATCGAATGCCGCCACGACGTCGATTTTGTAATGGACGGGCTGATAAAAGATCCATTCCCAGCTGACAAACAAGAGGTAGGAGATAATTTCTTCAACGAAGAAATCCAAACCACCAAAGAAATGCTGGGCACTATGAAGAAGCCCCCGACAATTCCGCGGAAGAAAATCTATCCCGCTGTAGGACGCCTTCTTTCTCCCGGCAATCCTGACAGGCCCCAACGGATAGCGAAAGTTCTTGAGGAGACGTTTTCTGGCTATGTACACGCTTCTCCTACCCGCATATTATGGAGATGTACGAAGGGACCAGAAAAGAGTTCCGCATGAGTGGGGTCCAGATGCGAATCCCAATATTCATAAAACAGGTGGCCTTAAATATTCATGCATCTCTTAACCAATTTGCGATTTTAGCTAAAGCATTGGATCTTACCGATCTTAAATTACAGTTGCTTGCAAGTGTTAAAGAGTTGGAGAACTCAGAAGTCTACAAATAGTATCAAATCATTCAAGTTGGGCGCGGCAAAAAAACTGCCGCGCCCCTTAGGCTTTCACATAATCTCTTTCTACCGGAAATGATCAACCCTGGATGTAAGCCGATCCTCACGCTTTGTAGATGAAGTTGGCAAATGGAAGTCACGTGAGAATTTGCGCGAATCAAGTTTGAATTTTTATTGTTTAATCTATTCTTTATCACTATGCGCCCTGCGCTATGCCCTTTGCGGTTTATCTCTCTTTCTTATACCATTCCACAAATCGCCTGATGCCTTCCTCCATCTTTACCCTGGGTTGATATTTCAGCATTCGCTTTGCCTTGGTAACATCGGCATAGGTCACAGAGACATCGCCAGGCTGGGGCTCCAGCATTTCGATATTTGCTTTTTTCCCGAAAGATTCCTCAATCAATCGGATCAATTCTTTTAAAGAAGTGATCTGGGATTCCCCGAGGTTATAAATCTCAAATCCCTTATGGCGATGGATGACACCGAGGATCCCTTCAATGAGATCATCGATATAGGTGTAATCCCTCCGGGAAGAGCCATCCCCATACATTGGGATTTTTCCACCCTGGTCAATCAAACGAGTGAATTTATGGATGGCCATCTCCGGCCTCTGTCTTGGACCATAGGCCGTGAAGATTCTCAGACAGGCGATATTCATTCCATAAAGATGATGATAAGAATAGCAGAGGAGTTCACCGGCCCGTTTGGTTGCTCCATAGGGGGAGATGGGTTGGATATCGAGGTCTTTTTCCGTAAAGGGGACCCTTTGGTTTTCTCCATAGACTGAAGAAGAGGAGGCAAAGATGAAGTTTTTGATTCCATGTTCTTTACAAGCTTCCAAAAGGACATTCGTTCCACGAATGTTTACATCCTGATAGAGAAGGGGGTCGGCGATAGAGGGTCTTACTCCAGCCCTGGCAGCCAAGTGGATGACGAAATCAATCCGGTTTTTTTGGAAGATCCCTTTAAGGTGATCAGGATTTCGGATATCCCCTGTGACGAGCTCAAACAGGTCTGGAAATTTCTTTTCCATCCCTTCCGCATTTTTGATTTTTATATCGGGATCATAAAAGCTGTCAAAGTTGTCGATACAAATGACATGGACCCCATCGCTTAAAAGACGTTCACAAAGGTGTGAACCAATAAATCCTGCTCCACGGGTCCCGAGAATTGTGCTCACATATTCAGCTCAGCTTTATATTTTTAAAAGGGAATTGCCAAAAACAACGCTTTCATTGTGATACCAACTTAGGACAGAAAATAATTTCCTATCCACCCCTTCTGCTCAATCGAGAAGGCGAGATTTTCCCTCACTTATTTACTAAAACTCACCATGGATTCTCATGGTCATTCCAGCTTTAGATGCTGAATTTTTCTATCTGTTTCTCATCGACCTGAATTCCTAACCCAGGCCAGTCCGAAAGGTGAACCATTCCATCCTGTATATTGAGGGGTTCGATCAACACGTCTTCCTCATAAAGAGTCGGCCCCACCAAATAGCAGGGATAAACTAAATTAGGAAGGATTGCTGATAGATGTGCACCGGCCATTGTGGATATTCCAAGTTCATTAAAACTTCCAACGAAGGAATCTAGCCCTGCAGCTTCAGAGACGTCCAAAGCTCTCTTTGCGTTGTGAATTCCACCTGCCTTCAGGACATAGATATTAACGATGTCCGCTATCCCTTCCTGCTTTACCATGAGGACATCCTCAGCGGTAAAGACACTCTCGTCGACGGCAATGAGTATAGAGGAATGCTCGCGAAGCATTCTCATTTCGTTGCGGAGATGGCCTGATAGGGGCTGCTCGAGAAAAAGAATGCCCGACTGCTCTAACTCAGGTAAGTGTGCCAATGCAGTTTTAAAATCCAGCGCTGATTCAGTTCAACATAGAGATTGATTTTTTCACCCACAGCTTTTCGGATTTGACGGATTCTTTCTAAATCTGATTCCGGGGTTTCTCTGCCACAATAAATCTTTAAAGTTTTAAATCCTTGGCGAATATGTTCTAAGGCTTGTTCAACCATCTCGGAGACAATGCCAGAGCTGACAGAATGCGCAACCGGTATCGATCTTCTCCTAAATCCACCTAATAAGCTAAAGATGGGGACTCCCAATGCCTTGCCCTTGATGTCCCATAAAGCCATTTCAACGGCAGCCTTTGCAAAGGGATTGCCAGCAATGATTTTATTCATCTCATCGATCGATGATAGGATATTTGTAGGATCCATACCTGTCATGGCCGGGGCGATAAATTTATCGATGGTACTCTTTACCGAATCCTGCGTTTCCCCTGCGAAGAAATGTGCAAATGTGGCTTCTCCGAAACCCTCGATCCCTTCATCTGTCTCGATCTTCACAATGGTATTGGAAGATTTTTCTCTCATCATTTTGGCAATCTTGAGGTTTTTTTTCAATTTAAAAGTGACATTAAAGGTCTTGAATTGGGTGATTTTCATTTTTTCCTCTATTCAATGCCTGCCAGTCGTTTTGCACAATGTTTCTTGTATTCCAGATCCGATTCTCTGAGAATGGTGATCCGGTGTGCGGCAGCCGAACCTCCTCCATGAATGTCGGATATCGTATCGGCACTTTCCATCACCATCTTTTCGATGAGACGAAGCATTTTGATTCGATGCTTCGTGGGCATATTCGCAACCCCTTTCAGATATTTCTCCAATAGAGGCCCTACTTCGGGGATCTCCAGATCCTTATCAGAAGGTAGATCCGCCACATAGCCGCCGGCTATGTCTATTAAGAGTCTTCCAACCTCTGCCATCTCTTTGCCTTCATGAATTTTGGAGGCATTGGCCAGAACCGGATCGATAAAATAGGTTCCTGAAGGCTCTTTCTTCCCTTCATAGGACGAAGCTAATGAACATCCAAAAAGGGTTTCAGCCCTATAGATCATATCCACGATTTTCTCTTTATGATGACTCACTTTGGTTGTCCCATTGTATTCCATCATCAGCAGCGCCGCACCGATCATGGCATCGATTTTCCCGGACTTACAGCCTCCGTGCGATTGTCTGTGATAAGCTGAAAATCGACCGACGATTTCTGAAGCAAAATCGACCTCTCCGCACATAAAAACACGTTCCCACGGGACGAAGAGATCGTCAAAGATCAAGGTGGGACAATATTTGCTGTAATAGATGTTTCCACAGTCAAAACCTTCAAGTTCGCGAGTATCCAGAGAATTCCGGCCCACGATGTGAATCAACCCCTTGCTGTCTGATGGGGTCGCGAAGGCGACAGCATAATCCTCCTCGCCCTTGCGAAGGGCGCGGGTGGGCAGCACAATAATCTCATGGGCACTGAGGGACCCTGTCTGATGGGCCTTTGCCCCTCGAACGATGATCCCATCGTTTCTTCTTTCCACGACTCTTAAGTAAAGATCTTTATCCTGCTGCTCTTGAGGGCTTAGACTTCGATCTCCCTTGACGTCCGTCACTCCGGCATTTGCCGTAAGATCGTTATTTTGAACATACTTCAAAAAATCGATGAATCGATCGTAATAGTTGGATCCATATTTTTTATCAATATCATAGGTGACAATGGAGAGGGTGCTGAGACAGTCCAACCCCGTGCAACGCTGAAAACAAGTCCCCACTCTCCCACCAAGGGCACGATTGATTTTGACTCGCATCACAAGGTCTTCGATCGATTGGGGAGGGTTTGTAAACCGATTGATGACCTCACCCGTAAATCGGGACTTTGTTGTCATCATCTCGCGGTATTCTGCCATCTCAGCCAACTCGTAGGTTGCTGCCGTCGCATTGATGCCAGCCCGTATCCTTCGATTGTCGACGGCGTTTTCTACTTTTTTACCAAACATATATACGGCTGGTTTCAAGTTGCGAAGACTCTCAATATATTGAGCCTTTGTCTTTACCCCCATTGTTCCTCCCTCCCTGAATTTGTCAGGCTTTCACCTCTTCCTAAAAAAGCTTGACATATTTATCCCTTTTGCTCTCCTCAAATGCGCTGTGCCACCGACTCACAACGACCTTCTTGTCTGTATAGAAATTGACGGCGTCGTTGGCCCTGCCCCGGATGTCTCCCCACATTGAGATCTTACGGCCGCCACAGGGATAAAAGGCAATAGGGGCAGGAGTTCCTACGTTCACCCCAACATGACCGATATTGAGTCGGCGAACAAATTCACGGGCCCAGCCACCATTCTCAGTATAGATTACCGCAGTGTGTCCATACTTGTTTTGATTGATGATGGATACTGCCTCTGCCATGTCCTTTACCCTTTTCAGACATCGCACTGGACCGAAGATCTCTTCGTCAAAGACCTCCATTCCTGGTTCCGCTTCAAACAATGTTGGAGCGAGGAAGTAACCTTTGGGGTATTTAGGAACCTGTGGATTTCTTCCGTCAAGAACGAGTTTTGCTCCATCTTTGATGGCTTGATCAACAGCCTCTAATATTCCCTTCAGAGCCTTTTTTGAAACAACAGGACCCATCGTCGCGTCTTTGTCCAGGCCGTAACCAAGTCTATATTTCTTGGCCTCTTCAATAAACATAGCTTTAGCCTTTTCATATATCTCCTCAACAATAAGGATGTTCGACACGGCAAAGCACCGCTGGGATGTGTGTCCGAAACAGGAACTGGCAAGATTAGGGATGATATCGTCCAGTATTGCATCCCTGGCCACCAATACCATATTGTTTGCCCCGCCCTGGCATTGAGCTCTTTTTCCAAGGGAGGTGGCTGTTTTGTAAACCTGTTCGGCTACATCAGAAGAGCCGACGAATGTCACACCCGCCGTATCAGGATGTCTGACCAACCCATTTCCAACGTTAGAACCCGAACCGTTCAGGACATTGAAGATTCCCTTAGGAAATCCGCACCTTTGGGCCAACTCGGCAATCTTATTGACCGTCATCGGACAATTCACATTCGGTTTCAAGATAATTGGGTTCCCACAGGCCAGGGCCCAGCCACAATAAAGGGGATTCATGGCAGGAAAATTGAAAGGGGGGATGAAAATAAAAGGTCCTAAGGGTTCGTGAATGTAATGCGTATCTACCCTCGTCCCGACATCCTCTGAATAGGAGCCCTTCAGAAGTTCTGGAATGGCACAGGCGTGTTCAATAAACTCTAAAGATCGGACGATCTCCCCACTTGCATCGGAATAGGTCTTTCCATGTTCGTTCACAAGACATTGGATGAGGTCTTCCTCAGCCTGTTCCACTTTTGCGTGGAGATTGAACAGACATTTGGCCCTTGCAGGGGGGGGAGTGAATCGCCACCCCTCAAAAGCCTCCTTTGCAGCCCTTACGGTGATATCAACTTCCTCCAGTGTAGAATTGGGACATAATGCGATCACTTCGTCTGTTGCAGGATTTCGAACCTCGGTATAATCCGCCGTCTTTGACTCGACCCACTCACCGTTAATAAAATTTCTCAGCTTCTCTACCATTAAACCCTCCTTCAAGATAGTCTAAAGTCCAGAATCCGGATAGTTTCGTGACAAAAAAAGCAGACAGGCATATTGAAAAAATTTTGTAGCTGCCCGCCGACAAGATGCTAACCTGGCGGATTCCACCTGTCTGCTCACTCTATGTTAACCCACCAGTTGCAAAATTTAATAACAAGGAACCGGGCAGGTTTGCTTGAAAAGCCTTACAGCGGCACCTTTTATCGAAGTGGCACCCCACGTTCGGTACCCATACTGGAGTTCACCACCGGTGAAATCGTGGTTCCCCCATAAATCCCTATCAACGACCGCATTGTAAGGCTTTGAAAGTAATCTTGTCCGGTGACGGTTATGCAACATCTGAGTTAATTCATCTCAACCTTTTTCAGAGGTTGCATCCATTCGTGTTGAGGCTTAAAGGCCTATTATTTTTTCTCTTGGTTCTTCAAAACCTCCTCAAGGGTGAGTCCGCCTACTCGAGCGAGAGGTCTCCCTGAATCTGTGAAAGCCACCGCGATCAGCACCTCATCAGGCCGAGGAGAGTCAATGACCTTTACCTCCATGGCATCGTAATGGGACCGTACTTTCATCTCGTCCTTATAATGGAGAGGCACGTCGATCGGTGTTCCTGCAGCGGCCACTTTCTTCGCCGAGGGGATGATCGCCTTTCCAGCATTGAGGACTTTTCTCATCGTCTGACCCAACTCGGGATGCATGATCGCTGCAGCATGCTCCAGCTCTCCATCCGTTCCCACGATGACCGCTTTGCCAAAGCTGTGGATCTCCTCGGGTTTGACGCCGAGGGCCTTGATGGCCCGTTGGGTCAGCTCGGTTCCCATCTTCCCGCCGATATCGATCAACTCATCCAGTTTCTCCACGTATTTCCCAGCCGAGGGATTCTTCACGACGGCGATGGATGCCACCTTCCGGTGGGGAGGAGAGATTTCCTTCCCTGATTCCATGCACGTCTCTTCAACAATCGTTACGTACTTTCGCACTTTCATCTTGACCTCCTTTCGGGTATCCACCCTATCGTCCCTTGATTTATTTTTTAGCGGCCTTCCGTTCCTTCATTTCTTCGATCACCTCATCCAGTGGTCGAATGACGTGTGCATGACCGCCAATAGCAATGTAATCTTCCAGTTTCATAGTATATTCTATGGGGGCCACTACAGCGGGCGTTGGAACCCAATAGAAGAAAGGGGACTTTACCTTTTCCACATCCACGACGAAAGTAATTCCTCCACCGGGCATGATGAAGGCCGGGGCACCCCCGATCGTCAGTTTCGCCTTCCGTTCCCTGATGGCCTCGTTCAATTTGAGTGGCCTTTTGGTAATCCCGGCACGGGCGCTTCCTCCTGCCCCCGCAACGAACATCGCTGAGACCCTCGAAGACTCACAACTGGATGCAATCTCATTCATTGTCTCCAGGACTTCAGGGCTCGGACCGATCTCAACAAACCTTTCGTTCTCAAAACGGAAAAAAGCGAAACGCTCACCGGTGGTCTCGGTCACGAGGAGCGTCAGACCGGGGCGAATCTTGCTCTTCTCCATATCAATGATATCGAGAGGGTTCACGATGTTGGTCCCGCCGAGACCCTCTCCTTTTTCACCGAAATACCGTCCCGGAGTAGACATCCGATACTTCAACACGATTCCTGAGGGAGGGATCTTCAAATCCCTTCCGGCAGCGTGCCCGGAGAAGAGGGAAGTGATCTGGTGGTCCAGCACAATGACCTCATCGGCTGCCTTCTTCAAAAAAGTCGAGAAAAGACCTGCTGTGGCACTGCCGCAACCAACCCTCATCTTTCCCGGGACCATACCGTTGATCACAGGTGGCTGGGAAACCTGAATCTCGATCTTTGCTCCTCCCTTCACAGCCAAAGGAACCCGCTTCTGATTGGCGATATCGGTGACCACCTTCACGGCGAAGACGCCGTTCTTTCCAGCTGTCGTGTGGAGTCCTCCCAGGGCGAGCATCGTGGCACCATACTCCTCCGTGGTCACCATTCCAACACGCCGTTTCATGTAGGTCACATCCGCTCCTTCTTCACCAATAGGAACGTCGGTATCGATCTTCACTTTCATCCCATTCACTGTGAAGGGACATTCCGTGACACAGGTGACCACATCCACACCCTCCACCTTGGCCTGCACGATGTAAGGAGCGGGCTTGCTGTCAGGCGAAGTAGTACCTGCTCCGATGGCTGTGGTGAGGGGTTTCATGATGGCAGAATGGTATTCTTTCGGAACGATATCAGCGACCTCACTGTAGAATACAAGGGGAGTATTCCGAACAAGTTTATTGCCATCATTTATGTAACGGAGACATGCCCCCGTGCATCGTGGTTTGATCTCACAGGCAATCGGACAGGCGTCGCAAAGGATCGAACCCATGATGGGAATCTCACCCTTCGTAAGGGCATTCACCGGGCAGACCTTCACACAGGCTGCACAGTTCACACATTTATCATTCACTTGCGCCTTCTTTTTTACCACTTTAATGGCATCCACCTGGCAAGCCACTTCGCAGGTCTTACACCCAGTACATTTATCCAGGTCGATTTGAACCATAAATTCCTCCTTCAGAATGTTTCAGTAGATCTTTGACTTCTTTTCAAAATGGGCAAAAGCCACAAGCTTTTTATTCTACTGATAAATACACTCTCGGTGGGGCTGGGGGGTGTTGCGGCTCTTTCGCACTCGAATCTCGCCGTCGATCATCACCATGGTGATACCTGGGATATCACCCACCTTAATGGCCTCCAGCGCATCTTGGCCCACAGAGCCCATGGGAGCATCCATAATCACCAGGTCAGCAGGTCTTCCCTCTTCAGCGACTCCCTCCTTCAGTCCATGTATCTTTGCCGTGTTGCCCGTTGCCAGTCCAATCGCAACCTCAGGTTTCAAATCTGTGAAGGAGCAGAGAAGTCCAAGGGTCCGCAACACGCCCAAAGGAATCACACCCGTCCCGGAAGGTGCATCGTTGCCGATGATGAAGCGGTCGAGTGCTCCGGCAGCCATTGCCATCTTTATGGCATCCACGGCGACCCGAGGATTTCCGCATTGGACAATCTCCAAAGCAAAAGAGGTCTTCTTGATGAGTTGTTCAACGTCAGCGATAGGAATTGCAGTGGGGCCTCCATTGACATGAGAGACGATATGGGGATTGATCTGGATGATTTTATCCACACCCATAGTCGCTGATCCCGGAACAGAAGATCCACCGCAATGGATCATCACCGTCATCCCGTATTTTTTTGCCCACTCCACCATGGGGCGGGCCTCCTCCGGTTCTTTGATTTTGCCTAGGCCGATCTCTCCGACCACCTTCACACCTGCACGAGCCATCTCCTCAAAATCCTTTTCAGTGAGCCCGGGCTCCAGGATGAGGCTTCCCCCGTGGACCTTCACACCGCTGGGCCTGTTATTGGCAAAGGACTTGGCGCAGAGGATGGCAAGGGCTTTTACCATGGTCGCATCGCTTGCCTTACCCGGGACATGGGATTCCCCTGCAGAGATCATCGTTGTAATTCCCCCATGGAGATAGCTGTCGATGAAATCGACCATCTTCTGTCGGGGAGTGTAGTCACCCAAAACTGGATGGGCATGGGAATCGATAAGGCCCGGGATGAGAACGGTACCCTGGGCATCGACCCTTTGATCGACCTTTTCGAGAGACAGAGAATCTTTCGTTCCTATCTTGGCGATGAGCCCCTGATCGACCAAGATCGCATCTCCTGAGCAAAAGGGAGAAGCGATCTTTCCTGAGACGATCTTTCCAATATTTTGAATCAATATTCTTGCCATCTTTTTCCCTCCTCTCAGTTTTGTGGGCAGTTTATGTTTGTGTGTGATACGGATTGTCGTCTGTTCTAAATTTTCCGGTAAGCATCTCCATGATAGGGAGATTAAATATATTTAAATTAACCTATTTATAATTAATTCACAATAAATTGTCAAGAAGAAAAAAATCAAAGGAAAAATCACTGTCAACTAAAGTTAAAGAGGGCACTTTTGAAGTTTCAATGACACTCAGATATAATTCATAGCTCTATGTTAACAGAGGTCATGTCTTTTAAAGATTCTATGAGGCTCAATGAAGACTTTAAGATCATTTGAAGCAAAAGATTTAGGTTTGAATATTGCTGATCCTTTGGGCCGAACTTTTGTATACCTTAACGTTGCATTGCAGAGGCGGCCAGATGTACTTCCAAACCTTTACAAAGCGGGTTTATCATAAGTTTTATGGGAAACAATCCAGGTCACCCAATGTGGCCTTTGTAAAATGTTTGGGAACTCTGTGGTTATACGTTCAAGGGTTCCGCTGTAAAGGTTTTTTCAGCACACCTGGCCGCTTATTGGTAACTTTTTATGCAACTGTCGGGTATATTCTGTTTGGATGCGAAGACACGGCACCACACTAAGGCAAATATTAAAAGCATGACGTTCGGCGTTTGTTCCTTTCACGGCTTGGTAGGTTTAGTCTTAGAAAAAAGTTGTCATCATTGGCTAAATATGCTACAAAATCGATTCATTGGTGGCCCTCCTTAAACTGTGAGATTGTTTTGGCAAAATCAATCTATCACATCATGAGAGGAAGGGCCTATTTTTTAAAGCCTAATTTGGAGAAGAGTCTTGAAGAATATAAACTTTTGCATGGGAGCCCCTTTACGGATAATTTAAAAAAATGTGGCACACCCAATATCCATCAAACCCCGAGATCACCCCATTCATTATCGAAGATGAAGATCCAGGAGGACCTTATGGAGCAAAGGGGATCTCTGAGGGTAGCCAAAGTACCCGTCACACCTGCCATCATTCACTCTATCTACGGTACGGTTGGGATTAGGATTTGTGACCTCCCAGCAACTAAAAATAAAATCCTTAAGCAATTAATCGGATTAAAGCCTTAAAGAATGGCCTTATTTATAATCCAACAAAAAAGGAGGAGTTGAAAAATGGTAGAATTAAAGAAAATACCTGACATTACCTCAGACAATCGACCCTTCTATCAGAAATGGCAGGAGACAGAAGGCATCGATGTCATCAAGGGCTTTTTCTTGGAGGACCTGAGAAAGGTCCCTTTAAAACCTTGGAAGCGGAAAGGGGGTCTTGGAGTCTTTATCAACTTAGAAGGGACAGGCGGTGAAAACGATGCCTATGTTTGCGAGATACCTCCGGGAGGTTCGCTCCAACCCCAGAAGCATCTTTTTGAAGAGACAATATTTATTCTGGAGGGCAGGGGCTTCACAATGATTTGGAATGAAGGTGGAATGAAGCAATCATTTGAGTGGCAGCCTGGGAGCCTCTTTTCACCCCCCCCTCAACGCCTGGCATCAGCACTTTAATGGTTCAGGGAATAAGCCCGCTCGGTATCTCGCAGTTATCCTTGCGCCCATTATCATGAACATCTTCCACAACACCGATTTCATTTTCAACAATCCTTTTCAATTTAAGGATCGATTGGGTGATCAGAAGGATTATTTTAGTGGGGAGGGGAGACTTTGTAAGACCCCGGATTGGGACCAGAGGATTTGGGAAACCAATTTTATTCCCGATCTCTTGAACCTTGATCTCATTGAATGGCAAAAGAGGGGTGCGGGAGGAAAGAGCATGTTTTTTGAACTTTCGGAGAATAGTATGGCAGCTCATATCTCTGAATTTCCTGTGGGGACTTATAAGAAAGCCCACCGCCACGGCCCGGGGGCTCACGTGACGATCGTGAGTGGAGAAGGCTATACCCTGTTGTGGCAGGAAGGGAAACCCATCCAGAGATATGATTGGAAGGTGGGGTCCATGATTGTCCCTCCCGAGATGTGGTTTCATCAGCACTTTAATGTTGGAAAAGAGCCTGCAAAGTACCTGGCCATCCATGCGAGGTTCAGCCGAAAGCACAAGAGCGGGATGAAGGATTGGAAGATAGATAAAAACCTCAAGGAGGGTGGTGACCAGATCGAATATGAAGATGAAGATCCTATGATCAGGGAGATGTTCGAAAAAGCATTGGCGAAACGTGGGGTTCAATGTCAGATGCCCAAAATCAAAAGAGAAAAATAGCAAGGCCCCGGAAGAGTGAGGGATTACGAGCGGAGCAAGATTTTACTTGACAATGAAATAAGACTAAGTATTATTAACGAAGATAAAATATATTTAACTTATGCTCATGAAGCAGCTTGGCGAAAAAATCAAGGCACTCCGGCTGGCAAACCAAATGACTCTGAAGGAATTGGGTCGAAAGGCGAGTTGCACCGATGCGTATCTCTCCCAATTGGAGAGGGGCCGTGCCAATCCATCCATTATGATCTTAAAGAATATTGCCTCCGCCTTTCAGATGAAGATCGTTGACTTTTTCCTTGAATCCGAAACGGAGGAGAACGATGTCGTTCTCAAAGCAGAAGAGAGGGTTAATCTCAATTTTAAGGAAGGCGAGGCAAAGATCCAGTTGCTGGTACGCAATATTCGGGATAAAAGGATGCAACCCTTCTACAATATTATTGAGGCGGGAGGGGGGTCGAAAGGTCCCTATTCCCATATTGGAGAGGAGTTTGGGATTGTATTGCAGGGGAAGTTGGAAATTAATCTGAACGGGAAGATCTATCAGGTTAAGAAGGGTGAAACTTTCTATTTTTCATCTCAGATTCCTCATAGCTGGTCGAACCCCGGTAAAAGAAAGACGACCGTCATATGGGTAACGAGTCCACCCTCTTTCTAATTGGAGGGATTATTGCATTGGAAGAAAGGTTACCGGTCGGTGATGCTTCCAAACCTTTACAATGCGGTCTTTTTAAGTTTCATGGTTATTTTGCGCCTCAAGGGAAAGAGACGTTTCAAGATGTCGTTGGAACTGGATAGTTGTTTATTAAAAGGTTTCCGCCCTGCCTTCGCCGAAGCGGCTACGCGCAGGCAGGTGTAAAGCTTTTTCAGCATCTCCGTCCGGTTCCAGGTTCTATCAGGAAAAGTATTACAATAAAATTAAAGTTGAAAGATGGTCATGCGGATGTGCGATGCGTAGGAAAAAGAATTCCTCGGGTTGATGGGATTTCGAAAGTATCTGGTGAAGCGGTCTATGGAGCTGATTTTTACCTGAAGGACGCCTATTCTTTAAAGGCCCTGCGAAGCCCTTATGCCCATGCGCATATTTATAAGATTGACGAATCTGAAGCCCTGAGAGCCGAAGGGGTTTTGACAGTCCTCACGTGGAAAGACATACCTGGAGAAAATCTTTCCGGGGAGGTGAAGAGAGATCAACCCATCTTGGCAAAGGAGAAGGTTCGATATATTGGCGAACCGATTGCTGTCGTTGTGGGGGAGACCCAAACGATCTGTGAAAGGGCCCTCGATAAAATTAAGGTTGATTATGAACCCCTTCCGGCTGTCTTCTCACCTGAAGAGGCCCTAAAACCCGATGCTCCAAAAATCCATGAAGGAGGAAATGTATTAAAGGAGTTCAACCTTTCCACTGGAGACATCGAGGAAGGCTTTTCGAGATCAGAGATCATCATCGAGAACACCTATACGACCCCCTTTGTTGAACATGCCTACTTAGAGCCAGAAGCTGGAGCAGCAGAAATCGATTCAGAGGAGAGGGTTTCGGTTTATGCTCCCACTCAATTTTCTCATTATATCAAAAGAGAGATCGGTCGGGTTCTTGCCCTGCCGCCGGAAAGGGTGAGAGTGGTTCAGACAGCTGTGGGAGGGGGGTTTGGTGGGAAGAACGATAATTCGGTCCACTGTATTTTAGCACTTGCCGCATACAAAACGAGAAGACCGGTGAAATGGACTTATACTCGAGAGGAATCTTTTTTGGCTTCCACAAAGCGACATGCGTCCATCATCCGTTATAAGACGGGTGCCTGGAGAGATGGCAGGTTGATGGCCATAGGGGTCGATATACTGATGGATACAGGAGCTTATGCATCCTTCGGTCCGCCTGTCATCTCAAGGGCTGGCATTCACGCCGCGGGTCCCTATGAGATTCCAAATGCTCGGATTAGATCTCGGGGGGTATATACAAATAACCCTATTGCCGGAGCCATGCGCGGCTTTGGGGTTCCACAAGTTGCCTTTGCTTATGAATCCCAAATGGACATCCTGGCCGACCGATTGGGTATCGACCCTTTTCGTCTTCGTGAAATCAATGTTCTTAAAAGGGGTTCAAAGACGATCACGGGTCAAATTCTCAAAGAGAGCGTTGGTATTGGAAAGACTCTTCAGACCGCCCACATGAAATTGATCAAAACGGGGGACCTTAGGAAAGCAAGCCGAAAGCCATTTATAAAGAGAGGGGTCGGTTACGGCTGTGCTTTTCATGGGATTGGAAATACAGGGATAGTCAATCGTCCCGAAGTGAGGATGAAGCTCAATGAGAATGGGAAGATATCGATCTTAGCAGGGGCTTCAGAACTGGGACAGGGGTTGTTGACCGTTTTTCAACAGATTGGGGCGGATGCCCTTGAATTACCCTTCGAAGACGTTGAGGTTCGAACGGAAGATACGTGTTTAACCTCTGATCCGGGTGAGACCTCTGCAAGCAAGCAGACCTATATGACAGGAAATGCTATCTATCAGACAGCAAGAAATATGATCAGGGAGTTATCTCTTCTTCTTTCGAGACATTTTCAAGTCTCTCCGGAATGCGTCCTTTATTCGAAGGGTAAATTCATTGTGAATAAGGATGACAGGTACATTCGAATTCCATTTTCTGAGTTAGGGTCTTTCATCTCTGATAAATCCTTTGAGATAACAGGAGATTTTATATCCCAAACGGCACCCTTAAATACAGAGACGGGGCAGGGTATTCCATATCCTGCCTATTCCTATGGGACCCAGATTGCTCAGGTGGAGGTAGATCTTCGGACGGGGAAAGTTCGTGTGGTTCAGATAATTTCGTCAAACGATGTGGGAAAAGCTATTAACCCTGAAACCGTGGAAGCGCAGATTGAGGGGGGCGCTATTATGGGTCTTGGGTATGCGTTGATGGAGAAATATGTACCCGGATCGACAAAGAACTTTCGTGAGTACTTGATTCCAACCTCCTGTGATATTCCGAAGATTCTTCCCCTTATTGTTGAGGAACGGGAACCCTCAGGCCCTTTTGGCGCAAAGGGATTGGGTGAGATCACAACGACACCGACCGCAGCCGCGATTGCCAATGCCGTAAGCAATGCGATCGGGGTAAGATTCTATCAACTCCCTTTAACTCCTGAACAAGTTTATAAGGCGATTAAAAGTGATTCGTGACCACTTGGTCCCTTCCACATTAAAAGAGGCACTTGACTTAAAGCAGCAGCTCGGGGAGAAAGCCCTCTTTGTTGCAGGGGGGACGGATCTCTTCATACGGATGAGAGAAAAAATGGTCTTTCCCCAATATCTGATTGACTTAACAAAAATACGAGAACTGATCATCCAGGAAAAGATTGAGGCGGATCATCTCAATATCGGAGCCTGTCAGACCGTTTACCAAATTTCAAAATCGTCTCTGATAGAGAGGTATGTTCCTTCCCTTGTTACTGCCTCGGCACAATTGGGATCCCCCGCTATTCGAAATCAGGCCACGATTGGAGGAAATCTGGTCAACGCCTCTCCTGCAGCTGACCTGGTTCCCCCATTGATTGCACAGGGTGCAACGGTTCACACGGTCAGTTCCAATAGGCGTCGGTCTTTTCCGCTAGAAGAGCTATTTACAGACGTGAATAAAACCATCCTATTTCCTGATGAGATCCTGACTCATATTTCGGTTTCGATCCTTCAGCCTCTTGAAGGAGCCGTTTATTTAAAGTTGGGTCTCAGGGAGGCATTAAGCATTTCCGTAGTGACAGTGGCGATTTGGTTGAAGAGAAAGGGAAGGAAGGTCGAAGGGGTGAGGATCGCCTTAGGTTCCGTCGCCCCCCGAATCTTTCGGGCCTCGAGGGCAGAAACTTTTCTTTCTGGAAAACCTTTGACGACCGAAATGGTTTATCAGACAGCGGATATTGCTTCACAGGAATGTCAACCCATCTCGGACATTCGTGCCAGTAGCGAGTACCGGAAGTCGATGGTGGTTGAATTGGTTAAGATCGGTTTAGAAACGGTTTGGCGCACCAGTGTCACCCATAAGGGATAGAGGGAATGAAGGAACAGGAGAGTAAAAAAGAGATAAACCTTCGAGTCAATGGGAAACTGCATACATTTCGAGTGGCAGTTAGTCTGATGCTTGCGGATCTTATACGAGATGAACTGGGATTCACCGGTACAAAAGTGGGTTGCCGAAAAGGAGAATGTGGGGCCTGCAATATTTTGGTCAACGGAGAACTTTTCTCTTCCTGTCTCTATCCTGCCATAAGAGCGGACGGGAAGAGCATCGTCACCATCGAAGGATTAAAGAGGGATGGTCGACTTCATCCAATCCAGAAGGCATTTATCGACCGTGGAGCCGTCCAGTGCGGATTCTGTACCCCTGGCATGATCATGTCAGCGAAAGCACTTTTGGGTGAAAATTCTAACCCTTCGCTGGATAAGGTCCAGAGAGCTCTATCGGGAAACCTCTGTCGATGCGGAGGATACCCAAAGATATTTAAAGCCGTCCTTAGTCTCGCTAAGAAAAACCATCCGTAATTGTTAAATTGAGAAACTTGAGCATTGTTGCGATATGAATTTTCGTATATTACATTGAACGAATACTATAAGTTGAGGGAATGCGATCTCAATACGGGAATACCAAAGGGGAATTACCGAAGGAGGGATAGGAGTGCTGATCATTGGAGAACGAATCAATACCAGCCGAAGGCAAGTCAATGAGGCCGTGGAGAAGAGGGATGCTGCCTTTATCCAGACCGATGTAAGGGCCCAGGTTGAGATAGGGGCTCACCTTATCGATGTCAATGCGAGTTCTCGTTCTCGTTCCGAGCTCGCCGATCTGCTCTGGCTCATAGAGGTCATTGAAGAGGCGGTTCCTGTGAGGTTATCCCTCGATAGCTCAGATCCTCATTGTCTTCGCGAGACCGTGAGAAGGGTGCGCGAAATTCCTATGGTGAATTCCATCACTGCAGAGAAGGTTCGCTTTGAGAAAATGGTTCCAGTGATTCAGCAGCGGGAGTGTGATATTGTGGCCCTCTGCATGGACGAACGGGGAATTCCAAAGAATGTAGATCAGGTGATTGAGAATGCTGAGAAACTCACAAAGGATCTTGAGGGATTGGGGGTGAGTCGGGAGAGGATCTACCTCGACCCCTTGATTCAGGCCCTCAGCACGAATACAGAGGCGGGTCTCATGGGCCTTGAGGCCATCGAACGGATTCATCAAAAGTTGCCGGGGGTAAAGACGATCTGCGGGCTCTCCAATATCTCTTTCTCCCTTCCGAAACGTAGCCTTGTAAACCGGACTTTTTTGGCTCCTGCCATGAGAGCCGGGCTCTCTGGAGCGCTCGTTGATCCCCTGGATAGGAAGCTCATGAGTGTGTTAAAGGCGACAGCACTCGTTCTCGGGCAGGATCAATATTGCAGGGACTACATTCGGGCCTACCGGGAAGGAAGGTTGGAAAGTTAGATCATACATTTTCGAGTATGACAAGAAAGAGTTCTCTGTTTTTTCTTGACAAATTTTTAACGATTAAATATAAATTAGTTGAATTTAATATATTTAATTTCTCAACCCTGGAAAGATGTTGAAGAAATGAAGACACTTAATAACGGGTGCATTGTTCACCCAAGAAAGGAGGAGGTCATGAAAAAGGTATTGGTGGTTTTAGCATTTCTCTTTATCGTTGTGGGGGTGTGTTCAAGCTGGGCTGCAGAGCCCATTAAGCTTGGCCTGATCTATCCTCTCTCTGGCCCCATCGCTTATGATGGGCAGTCTGTTGTAAATGGAGCAAAGTTGGCCTCAGAGGAGATCAACAAGAAGGGGGGGCTTCTCGGTGGCCGGGCCCTAGAACTCGTTATTGAAGACGGGCAGGGGTTGCCTGCCCAATCTTTGGCGGCAGCTGAGAAACTGATTAACCGGGATAAGGTTGTTGCCCTGATGGGTTGCTTGCGAAGCTCTGCGTCGCTGGCGGTGCAGCCGATCGCAGAGAAGAATAAGATCCCGATGATGTCAGTCATCTCCAGTGCCCCTAAGCTTACTGAAGGAGGTTACAAATATTATTTCAGGGGTACACCGAAGGAATATATGCTGGTAGATGTCGGAGCCCGGTATCTCATCACCAAGCTCGGGATCAAAAAGGTGAGCTTTCTCGGACCCAATGATGAATGGGGAAGGGCTGGCCTTGAGGCCTGGACGGATATGATGAAGAAGCATGATGGTCAGGTGGTGACGGCAGATCTCTTCATCACAGGGGAGACGAATTATCAACCTTACCTGACGAAGATTAAATCCATTCAGCCTGATGCCATAGTTGTCCAGGCAGAAACGCTTGATGCCTCGATGATATTCAAACAGGCCAGGGAGATAGGCCTCGACGTCATCAAGGTCGGATCCGGTGCATTGGCCTCTCAGAAGTTTATGGAACTGGCCAAGGAGGCAGCCGAAGGGATCTACGCGACGGTTCCTTGGGTCCACACCTATAACACGCCTGAGAATAAGGCTTTTACCGAGGCCTATGCCAAGAGGTTTCCTGACCGCGGGATTCCTGATAAGTATGGGGTTGGGGGGTATGATGGGATATACATTTTTGCCGATGCCATTACCAAGGCGGGAAAGGCAGACCGGGAGTCAATCCGTAACGGCATGACGATGGTCGAATCGAAGAGGCTCCAGGGGACGATGAAGTTCGATGCGAAAGGGCAGAGCCACCCCTTGGCTTTCGTCACGCAGAACAAGGGAGGCGTCCCCGTCGTCATGGGATACTTGGAAACGAAAGAATAGTTCCCATATGGAGCGGGAGGCTGGTCTCGGCTCTCGCTCCATATTTCATCACATCCTTAAATAAGGGGGGAACGGTGTTTGTCATCTTCGTTCAACAGATCGTCAATGGGCTCATCATCGGTGGAATTTATGCTCTGATTGCAGTGGGTCTAACCACGATCTTCGGGCTGATGCATGTGGTCAATTTTGCCCATGGTGAATTTTACATGCTGGGAGGGATGATCGCATTCCTCCTTACCCAATCGTTCTTGCCCAACTATTTTGTCGCTCTGGTAGCCTCGATCGCTATCGTCATGATGATCGGCTTTCTGGTTGAGAAGATTCTCATCAAGAGGTTCCGGGTGACAGGGGCCGACCTTCTGGTGACAGGGGCACTGGTGACGATCGGGGTCTCTATCTTTTTTCAGAACACCTCGCTTGTCATCTTTGGTTCCATTCCCAAGCTGATTCATTCCCCGTTCTCAACCGAACCTCTCAAGATTGGACCCATCCTGGTGGGTCGAATGTATATCTTCGCAGCGGCGGTCACAGTAGCGGTCATCCTCTCTGCACACTACTCCATTAAGAAGACAAAGCTGGGGATGGCGATGCGGGCCACTTTCCAGGACAAGGACGTTGCATCTCTCGTTGGGGTAAACATCGACCGGATCTATTCGTTCACCTTCATGCTGGGCGCTGGGTTGGCAGCTACAGCAGGGGCCCTCTTGGGTCCGATCTTTGTCATCTATCCGAATGTGGGCGAGCGTGTCGTCCTCAAGGCCTTTGTGGTTGTCATCGTGGGAGGGATGGGAAATTTCTTGGGGGCCATTTTCGCCTCCCTTCTCCTCGGAGTAGTGGAGGCTTTGGGCTCGGCGTATATTTCAGCTGAATATAAAGACCTCATTGGCTTTGTCATGGTCCTACTGATCCTTGTTTTTCGGCCTTCTGGACTCTTTGGGAGGATGAAAAGGATATGAAGGGCAGGAATTCTCCTATCTGGTATGCCATCGGGATTGCAGTGGTCGCTTTGTTGCCAACTGTGATTAGAAGCGACTATGACATTCACATCTTCGTGATGGTCTGGATCTTCTCCCTCCTAGTGATTGGATTTAATTTCATCTTTGGATACATCGGTCAGCTTTCCTTAGGCCACGGGGCTTTTTTTGCTATTGGAGCCTACGCATCTGCCTTGGCCACGCTGAAGTGGGGGGTTCCTTTCTGGATCGGTCTCCCCTTTGCTGCATTGGTGGCAGGGATTTTTGGGGTTGTGATCGGAGCGATTGCATTACGGTGGAGGAGCCATTTTTTTATCATTGCCACCATATGCTTCAATGGAATCATTTATCTTATGATTTTGAACTGGGTTTCCCTCACGAACGGTCCTGTCGGCATTGGCAATATTCCCCTTCCCTCGCTCGGAGGGATGGCGTTTTCAACCAAGGTTCATTTTTACTACCTCACGCTGGTTTTTGTTCTTGGGGCCCTCTGGTTTACGAAAAAGATTGTTTCTTCACCCATTGGAAGAGCCTTTGCCGCAATCAGAGAAAATGAGCCTCTTGCTGAATCTGTCGGCGTCAGTGCTTACAGGTTTGCCACACTGGCTTTTGCCATTGCGACTGCCTTTGCGGGCATGGCAGGAAGTTTTTACGCTCACTACGTCACTTACATCAGTCCGGAGATTGATGAATTCTCGATCATGATCAGCATCCTGGTCATGGTCGTCCTGGGTGGCAAAGGCACGGTCCTTGGTCCGGTGATCGGGGCCTTCATTTTCACATTTCTGCCCGAGTATCTGCGATTTGCCAAGGATCTGCGCCTTCCCATTTTTGGGTTGATCCTGATCTTGGGAATCGTTTTTCTTCCCCGGGGAATCATCACCCTTCCAAGACTGATTCGCTCGCGTTGGAGTGATAAGCGATGAAGGATACTTTCTTCTCGACAGAAGATTTGACGGTTCAATTCGGGGGACTCACTGCTGTTGATCATCTCAGCTTTGAGATCCAGCAAGGGGAGATCATCAGCCTGATCGGACCCAATGGGGCGGGAAAGACGACCGCCTTCAACGCGGTTACCGGCTTTATTAAGCCTTCTGAAGGTTCGATCCGGTTCTTCGGACAAGATCTCACAGGACTAAAGCCATTCCAGATTGCGAAACATGGGATCATTCGGACCTTTCAACAGACGAAAGTGTTCCCCGAAGTCACTGTCGAGGAGAGCATCCGGATGGGATGTCACAAAATTGCCGAGACAAACCTCCTCTCCATCTTGGTCAGTTCGACCCTCTATCGAAAAAAGGAAGAAAAAATTGCCGAGCGGACCGATGGCATCCTGGCCTTTACGGGCCTTAAAGAGAAGGCAGGAGTTCTTGCTAAAAATCTTTCCTACGGAGAACAGCGGTTGCTCGAAATTGCGGTGGCGCTGGCAGCAGAGCCCAAACTCCTCCTCTGCGACGAGCCCGTCTCGGGGATGAACCCGGAGGAATCCCGATCCACGATGGAACTGATCCGCGCCCTGAGGCAACAGGGGATTACCATTCTCCTCGTAGAACACGATATGAATGTCGTTATGGATATCTCCGACCGGATCGTCGTCCTCAACTATGGCAAGAAGATTGCTGAAGGGTCACCCAAAGAGGTGAGTGAAAATCGAGAAGTGATAGAGGCCTATTTGGGAGGAAGTCTCAAATGCTCTCTCTGAACGGAGTGGTCACTTATTATGGAAATATTCAGGCACTCAGAGGGATCTCTCTCGAAGTGAAGGAGGGGGAGATGGTCGCCCTGATCGGCTCCAACGGAGCAGGAAAGACAACGACCCTCAGGACCATCTCAGGGCTCCTTCCCACCCATTCCGGTGAAATCCGCTTCAGGGGTGAGCCCATTCATTCGATCCCTCCTTTCGAGATCATTAGAAGGGGAATTGCCCACTGCCCGGAAGGGAGAAGAGTCTGGCCGGATATGACGGTATTCGAGAACCTCCGAATGGGGGCTTATCTTAGAAAAGATCTCTTAGAGGTGAAAAACGATTTGGAGAAGATGTATGACCTTTTCCCGATTTTAAAAGATCGGCAGAACCAGATAGCAGGAAGCCTCAGTGGAGGGGAGCAGCAGATGCTTGCGATTGCCCGGGCACTGATGTCGAAGCCAGAACTGCTTCTCCTCGATGAACCTTCGTTGGGGCTTGCCCCGATTGTCGTGGAGCGAGTCGCCGAAACGATCACTTCGTTGAATCAAGCCGGTACGACCATCCTTCTTGTAGAGCAGAATGCAAAGCTTGCCCTGATGATTTCCTCCCGTGCTTACGTTCTGCAGGTAGGCAGGATCATCCTGTTTGGATATTCCAAAGATCTCTTGGTGAATGAAGAGGTACAGAAAGCCTACCTCGGCAGGGCGAATTGAATTTCGAGACAAATGAAGGAAGCCATAGAGGTTGTTGCAGACGGGATTGTCCTCGTTGAATACGGTCCGATGAGGATGATGATCCATGCCTTCGAACATGGGAAGCCTCGTGCGGATTTGGCCCAAGAAGGAGCCCGTCAGGCCATCAAAGTTCTTGAAGACCTGGCCAGATTTCTACCCTTGATCAAGAAAAAGGCCCACCAGATTGAATTGAGGGGGAGACTCCCTGATGTTGTCCGGAGAATGGTCGTAGCTACGCAGAAGATGGGGGAACCCGATCTAACTCCTCTGGCTGCAGTTGCAGGGGCGACTTCGGATGTGGTCGCCGATTCCATGATCCAGCTCGGTGGAACAAAGATCATCGTCGACAATGGAGGGGATATCGCCATTCGATTAAGAGAGGGCGAGGTGGCAAGAGTGGGAGTGAAAACAGAAATCAATGCGAAAGATCCTGCCTATGTCGTTGCCATTGACGCCACGATGAGGATTGGTGGCGTCGCTACCAGCGGGCTTGGGGGACGAAGTTTCACCAAAGGGATTGCTTCCGCCGTGACGGTTCTTTCTGAAAGTGCTTCTCTCTCCGATGCGGCGGCGACGGTGATCGGTAACTTTACGAATGTGGATGATCCAGCCATTACGAGGACCCTCCCAGAAAGGATCTATCCTGAGACCGATATTGCCGGGGAATGGGTGACATTGGGTGTGGGAAATTTATCCCGGGAAAAGGTTGAAGAGGCTTTGAACAATGGCTTATCGAAGGCTGATTCACTCTGTAGGAAAGGTCTGGTTAAAGGAGTTTTAATTGTCCTGAAAGATAGAGTGGTTTTCACCGACTTCCTAAGATCGAGGTTAATAACATGGTAGGGAGATTGATCCTCTTCTATTGCGTCCAGGACGGGGGGCGATAGCAATACCGGGAAGAAGAATGAGAAATATGATTGGCTGCCTTGTAAAGCGGAAGACTCCCATTTTGATCGTGACAATGGAGGGGGACCTTCTGATATGGGTTTAACGGATGAACCGTAAACAACTGAAACTGGAGGCTCAGGGATGATAGAAAAGGAAAATTTGCCGGAATATAAAAAAGAGATCTCGCTGACCGTAAATGGAAAGAATGTTAAGGCCCAGATTGATTGTCGCGTGACATTGGCCAAATTCTCTTCGAGAAGAGTTGGGGTTGACCGGGACGAAGGTTGTTTGTAATCGAGGGGAATGTGGAAGCTGCACTGTTATCATGGATGGGAAGCCGGTATATTCATGTACTGTTTTGGCAGTGGAAGCGGTAGGGAGAAAGATTTTGACCATCGAGGGATTGACAGGCGGGAAGGGAAAGCTTCATCCCCTTCAAGAGGCCTTCATTGAAGAGGATGCCTTACAGTGCGGATATTGCACGCCGGGTATGATCAGGTCGATTATCGCTCTTTTTGATAGAAATCCTCACCCTACAGAGGGGGATGGCAGAAAAATATTTTCATGTCAAACCGCTCATCGTTGGACCGGATATTGATACGGGAATGGTTATCGCCTATGAGAACCCTGTAGAGGTGGGAGCAGACCGGATCGTCAATGCCGTGGCCGCCTACGAGCGACATAAGAAGAGTTTGATTGTCGTGGACTTCGGAACTGCGACCACCTTTGATTACGTCTCACCCAGAGGGGAATATATGGGTGGTGCCATCGCGCCAGGAATTGGGATTTCGGCAGAGGCATTATTCCAGAGGACTTCTAAACTGCCCCGAGTAGAGATTGTGAAACCGAAACAGGTCATAGGAAAAAATACTGTTCACAGTATGCAGTCTGGTATTTTTTTCGGATATGTCGGATTGGTGGACGAGATCGTCAGAAGAATGAAGAAAGAGGTGAGATCGAACCCCAAAGTGATTGCGACAGGAGGCCTGGCAGGCCTCATTGCTAATGAGTCTGAAACCATTGAGGAGGTGAATGAATTTCTGACCCTCGAAGGACTGAGGATCATCTATGAAAGGAATCAGAAGAAAAGGAAGAGAAGGTAAATGACAAAACAACGCAGATTGCAAATAACACCTGCCTGCCGCAGGCAGGGATTGAAAAATTTCAAATCTTAAATTTGATGTAAAATCCCCCCTGTTGCCTAATTCTTGCAAATGGTCTATATTGCAACCGACAGATGGCAATGGGGATATGTTTCAACTCTAACGAATAATTCATTCCCCAGATTGGTTCCCTTCCGTATAGTTCAACATCCCAAAAGGGGTGCCACTATGATACGCTGCTGCAAATCTGGTTGCTTGACAGGTTTTTTACTGGTCCTCTTTCTGAACTTGGTTGGTTCCATTGCTCACGCTGGAGATGCAGTCGGGGAACTGATAGAGGCCTGCAGGCAGAACAACGTCGCAGAGGTTACACGACTGCTTGACGCAGGCGCAAATATCAATGCTCGGGGCACGAGCGGCGGAACACCGCTTTCCACAGCCGCTTTGCAGGGTCATCTTGGGCTCGCGAAGCTGCTTATCAGCCGAGGCGCGAAGCTCGATTCGGGCGACCTCACACCTTTGATGGCGGCCTCAATGAACGGCGATACCGAGATGATCGAGTTATTGTTGAAACGCGGCGCCGACATCAATGCCACTGACAAAACATTTGGGAGAACGACGCTCTGGCATGCCTGCCGCATGGGGCGGTTGTCTGCCGCTAAGATCCTCCTGAAGCATGGGGCAAATGTCAATCCCAAGGAGAGCAATGGGCGGACCATCCTGATGGTGGCGATGTCCTCCAGCGGACCCAGCCTCGAGTTGGTCCAACTTCTTCTTAAACATGGAGCGGAGATCAATGCCCAAGACAATTCCGGAGAGACCGCTCTTATCATCGGGTCTCAAACTGACCAGCCTGAAATTGCCAAAATGCTTCTTCAACACAAGGCCGATATTCACGCGAGAGACAGGCGAGAAGGCAAATCAGCTCTCCTCAATGCTAGCGGCAAGGGCCACGCAGAGACGGTAAGAATCCTTCTTGAGAACGGCGCGGATCCGAATGACAGATATCTCTTTGCCGAGCAGCAAAGGAACATCATTTTCGTCCCCGTCTATCCCGGTCTTTCTTCTGAGAGTGCGACGGCCCCCAAAAAGGTGAGGGTTCACAGGATGACAGCCCTTATCGTGGCCGCGCAAGTCGGTTTCCTGGATACGGCGAAAATTCTGCTTGGAAAGGGGGCTGATGTGAACGCCGCCGATGGGAGGGGAGTTACTGCCCTCATGGAGGCCGCCTCGTTCGGGCATCTTTCTTTGATCCAATTGCTGCTGGATTCCGGCGCTGAAGTAAACCAGAAGAGCTCTATCGGACACACCGCCCTTATGTGCGCCGCGATGCATAACCAAGACGAAGCAGCGAAGCTTCTTCTTGCAAGAGGAGCGAGAGGGGAAGGAAGCTTCGGCCCCGATGGTGAAACTGGTCTTATGATTGCTGCACGGAATGGCAACCTGCTGCTGATCAAAGAGCTGATCAAGAGCGGAAGTGACGTCAATGCCAGATCAAAGAAGGATGGTGACTCGGCTCTCATCCTGGCGTGTTCGAATGGCCATGTAGAAGCCGTTCAGTTTCTACTCGATAAGGGTGCCGATGTGAACATGCGAAACAGTAGGAATGAAACGGCGCTGATTTTTGCGGCTCGCAGAGGACATGCAGATGTTGTAAAGATGCTCATGCAAAAAGGAGCGGACGCTGAGGCCAAAGACGAGCACGGGGATACGGCTCTGATGCTCGCCGCAAGCGAAGACAAGGTCGAAGTGGTCCGCACTCTGGTGAAGAATGGAGTTGACATAGGCGCCCGAAACCGATACGGTGCGGCTATTAACAGGGCGGCAGATGCGAATTGCATCGAGACGGTGAAGGAGCTTCTGCGCCTCGGTGCTGATATAAACAGCAAAGGCGAGTTCGAAGGGACGCCACTAATCAGCGCAGTTGGAAGGGGATATCTGGATCTGGCAAAGTTCTTGATTCAGCAGGGAGCGAACGTGAACGCAGTGTCTGAAGACGGCAGGACAGCCTTGATGTGGTGTCGGGGAGATATTTTGCGCAAAGCGGGAAAGATGCTTCTGGAGAAGGGCGCCGCAATCGACGCCCGCGACAAGGAGGGAAAGACCCCATTCCTCGGGGCTTCTCAATTCGCCAAGGCCGACACGTTGAAATTCTTCCTGGAAAACGGAGCAGACATCAATGCCGTGGACAAGCGGGGTCAGACGGCTTTGATGTTAGCAATTCCCAGGGGAGGTCGAGAAACGGTGCAGTTCCTTCTTGATAAAGGCATGAATATCCATAGAGCGGATGCCCGCGGCGAAACCGCACTTTATGCCGCCTGTAAAAAGAGTGATCCTGAAGTCGTCGATTTACTCATTGCTAAAGGCGCTGATGTCAAGGTGGCTACCTCCGAAGGATTGACCCCTCTCATGCTTGTGGCGGATTCAGGAAATAGAGAAATCATTAACCGGTTGCTGGGGCGAGGCGCTGACGTGAATGCCAGGGATCTGCAAGGGATGACCGCTCTGCTGTTTGCAGGCAAGCGACAGGATATGAAGATGGTGAGATTGCTCCTGGAAAAAGGGGCTGATATCAACGCGCAAAACAAATCGGGAGAGAGCCTTCTTATATGGATGTGCCGCAGCGATGCCGATCCGGAGGATATCCGGTTTCTGCTGAGCAGAGGCGCTGACGTGAAGGTGGCTGATAGAGAGGGGATAACGCCTCTCATGTATGCTGCGGGAAGTGGACGAGGAGAGACTGTCCGCTTACTGTTGGAGAAAGGAGCGGATCCCAACGCTGTCAGTCGATATGGCTTTACAGCTCTTGGAATCGCTCAGAATCCCGAAGTTCGAAAGATCTTGAAGAAACACGGGGCACGAGAACAACGAGGTGGCGTCAAAAACCCGTTTGTGGACCCAAGATTTTGGCGGTCCGAATGAAGCAGTACTGGCTTATCTCTCTTTTTGATACCATTCCACAAATCGCCTGATGCCTTCCTCCATCTTTACCCTGGGTTGATATTTCAGCATTCGCTTTGCCTTGGACACATCGGCATAGGTCACAGAGACATCGCCAGGCTGGAACTCCAGCATTTCGATATTGGCTTTTTTCCCCAAAGCCTCCTCAATCAACCGTATCAACTCGTTTAAAGAAGTGGTTTGTGATTCGCCGAGATTGTAGATCTCAAACCCCTTGTGATGATGGATGACGGCAAAGATTCCATCGATCAAATCATCAACGTATGTATAGTCTCTCCGCGAAGAGCCGTCTCCATAAATTTGGATTTTTTCACCCCGGTCAATTAGGCGGGTGAATTGATGAATGGCCATCTCCGGCCTCTGTCTTGGACCATAGGCTGTGAAGATTCGGAGGCAGGCAACATTCATCCCATAAAGATGATGATAAGAATAGCAGAGGAGTTCACCAGCCCGTTTGGTGGCTCCATAGGGGGAGATAGGTTGGATATTGAGGTCCTCTTCTGTGAATGGGACTCTTTGGTTTTCTCCATAAACTGAGGAGGAGGAGGCAAAAATGAAGTTTTTGATTTTATACGCTTTACAAGCTTCCAAAAGGACAATCGTTCCACGGATGTTTACATCCTGGTAGAGGAGGGGATCTGCAATAGAGGGTCTTACCCCAGCCCTGGCAGCCAAGTGGACAACGAAGTCAATCTGGTTTTTTTGGAAGACTGCTTTAAGATGTCCAGGATTTCGAATATCCCCTGTGACGAGCTCAAACAGATCTCGAAATTTCTTTGCTATTCCCTCCGCATTTTTGATTTTTATATCGGGATCATAAAAGCTGTCGAAGTTGTCGAGACAAATCACTTTGACCCCATCACTTAAAAGACGTTCACAAAGGTGTGAACCAATAAATCCTGCTCCACCAGTCACTAACATTGTGCTCATCGCTCACCCGTCATTTTTTTGGGAGGATATTTCAATAACAAACTGAGACCAAAGCCAATTACTGGCAAAATAAAAATTGTTTTCATCGCCAGGGGCACTCCACCCATATCAGCGATCATGCCGAGGAGAGTGACTCCGATTCCCCCTGTTCCTACGGCAAACCCACCCATCAAACCAGAGGCCATTCCCAGATGACGCGGAAGAATTGCCTGGGCCATGACAACGGTAACGGAGAAGGTGGCGATTAACACCATTCCTGCAGCTCCAAGAGCAATGAAGACAAGGAGGCCTTCGGTATAATGAAAAATGAAAAGCAACGGTGAGACTAAAAGCATCGTGACCGAAATGAATTCTTTATGGCCCCACCTGTCAGCCAATGGAGCACCGATGAGCGTACCCAGAACACCCGCCATCATAAAAGTTGAAACCAGTTTCCCTGCATAGAGAGGATTCCCTTTTAAATAGTCGATGTAATAGAAAGGAATATAGGTGACCAGCCCGAATTGGGTCCAGGCCCTCATAATGACGATGACGATAAGAAGAGAGAGAGATTTAATTTGTGCTTTTGAAAGAGGCTGTTTCGTCTCCTCTTCCCTTTGTTTATAAGCAGAATGGACAGGAGCAGAAAGCCAGGAAAGGGAAAAAAGTAAGACGATGGCCATTAAAATTCCTGGAACGATCATGCCCAAGGTGCCCTTGAGTCCAAAGGAGGTTACGAGTGTGAGCGCAAAAATCGGTCCTATGGCGAGCCCGAAATTTCCTCCAACGGCAAAGATGGACATGCCGGTCGCCTTTTTTTCTCCTGTAAAAAAGTAAGCAGTTTTGAACCCTTCCGGGTGGAAACTTGCGACCCCAAAACCACTGACCATGACGCAAAGGATAAGAAATGGAAAATTGGGGATGATGCCAGTGATGGACAATCCCAAGCAGGCGAAGAAAGGAGCCAGGGGAAGAAACCATCCGAAGGGGCGTCTGTCCGAGAGGTATCCAAATGCGGGCTGGATGACAGAGGAAGTCAAGTTGCCAAATAAGAGAATGACACCCGCCGTTGTGTAAGAGAGGTTGAGGGCTTCTTTGAAGAAGGGAAGCAGAGCGGGTAAGGCCCCTTGATTGACATCTGTGACGAGATGGCCAGCGCTGAGAATCGCCAACGCTTTTTTATTTAGCTTCATTGTCTCCTCTTTTAGGAATTATCATTTGATAGACATGTCTTTGTCAAATCGTATTTAGGAGAGCTCTGAAAAACTACTATACGCTCTCTTGATTACACAGATTTCAAGAAATGATTAAACAGATTTTCAGGGATTTCTGGACTTTTCCAGAAATCCCTTTAGGTAAAAATCGAGATAAAGAATAGGGTAAGATATCCGCCCCAATAGACTTTTGATCATTTTTTGATTATGATAAGTACCGGAGGAGAAAATGAAAATTGCTATTTCAGGGAAGGGTGGGGTTGGGAAGACGACCCTTGCAGGAGTCATGGCAAGAATTTTGGCACATCGGGGCCGGAAGATCCTCGCCATTGATGCTGACCCCGATTCCAACTTAGCTTCAGCCATTGGCCTTCCTAAAGAATCTCTTGCCAGACTTTCGCCTATTGCCTCAATGACTTCTATGATTGAGGAGAGGACCGGTGCGAAAAAGGGGAGTTATGGGACGATGTTCAAACTTAATCCCAAAGTGGATGACCTTCCTGACGACATGGGAGTGACCTACGCAGGGGTGAAACTTCTTCTCTTGGGTTGCATCCCCCAGGGAGGTGGAGGCTGCTTCTGCCCTGAAAATATACTTCTGAAAAATTTGGTTCGTCATCTTCTGGTCCAGCGGGATGAAGCGCTCATCATCGATATGGAGGCGGGTCTGGAACACCTTGGAAGGGGAAGCACAGGATATGTGGATGCCCTCATCATTGTGGTGGAACCAGGACAGAGGGCCATCAATACGGCCAAGCAGATCAAGAAGCTGGGAGAGGATCTACACATTAAAAAAATAATGATTGTTGGAAACAAAGTGACCTCAGAAGAGGATAGAAGAATTATTGAGGAAAGCCTTTCCGATTTCCCAGTGTTAGGCCACATGAGTTTTAACCCTAAAGTTCTTCAAGCGGACAGGGAGGGGAAATCTCCCTATGACATTGATGAAAAAATTAAAGAAGAAGTGAACGCTATCCTGACAGAGCTGGAGAAAAGAATATAACTAAGAGTTAAGAGTTTAGAGTTAAGAATCGAGAGTTAAAGATTTAAGATTCAAAATTTTTACGGACACGGATCACAGACACGAGATACGATATTATGATCAGGACGATTTTTGTTTGGTCTTGTATTGTCATCGCCACATTGGTCCTGGGGGTGTTTGCTCTCATCACTTATCCATTTGACCGAAAGGGGAAGGTGGGGCATTATTACGCAAGACTCTGGGGGAAAATTGCTCTTCTGGCCAACCAGGTAAAGGTCAAGATGGAAGGGGTGGAGCATCTGAATGGAAAAGGTCCCTATATCTTTATGTCAAACCACCAGGGAAGTTATGATATCTTTGCCTTGCTGGGCCATCTTCCCTATCAGTTTAAATGGTTAGCCAAGAAAGAGCTCTTTTCCATTCCCTTTTTCGGTTGGACGATGGCTGCTGTAGGCTATATTAGCATCGATCGGGGAGGAACTCGGGACACCGTGGAGGCCATGAACGAGGCGGCCCAGAAGATTCGAGAAGGAATGTCAGTGGTCATTTTCCCCGAGGGTTCAAGAAGTCCGGATGGTTCGATCCAGCCCTTTAAAAAAGGAGGATTCACCCTGGCGATTAAGTCAAAGGTTCCTATCGTTCCCATTGCGATCAGCGGAAGCCGGGACATCATGCCGAAGGATAGATTGACCGCCACCTCTGGAGAGATTCGGATGTTAGTGGATCATCCCATCGAGATCCAACATTGTTCCTTAAAGGATAGAGAGTCTTTGATGAAGAAGGTAAGAGAGACGATCTCTAAAAATTTTAAGTTGATCTCTCAAAAAAGAAGCGAGGAGAAAACGTGATAGAGGATTCCGTCAAAGAAAAGTTGAAGTATGAGATCATAGGAATTCTTCTGATCGCCATGGGAGTCTTTCTCTTTCTGGGCTTGGTCTCTTATCACCCCATGGACCCCTCTTTCTTTTCCTACACCTCCTCGAAGGTCAAGGGGATTCACAATTGGATGGGGATTGTAGGAGCCTATCTCTCCGGCCTTCTCTTCCAGGGATTCGGCTTTCCTTCTTTTCTGATTTCTTTTGTCCTGGTTGTCTTTGCCTTCAGTTTCATTTTCAGGTGGGAGTGGAAATACTTGTCTTTGAAAATAACCGGTTGGGCGGTGATCCTCCTCACCACTTCCTCCTTCTTTGGTTTATGGTTAAACCCCATCCGGATTTATCAGCAGGATCTCTTAATGGGAGGGTTTATTGGAGAAATTTTTTCGAGAAATCTTGTCCGTTATTTTAATCGTCCAGGGGCGACTATCCTTTTATTTGTGATTTTAATCCTCTCTTTCGTTCTGGGAACAGGGATCTCCTTCATCTCTGTGGTCAAGTATTTGGGAGGGGCTGTTCAAAAACTGATCGAGAAGATCGGTACGTTCAAAATGGTTAGAAAAGAAGGTGCGGAGAGGGAAAAGAAATTAGTGAAGCGAAAGCAGGAGAGAAAAGAAGCGAAGGAGGTCCCCCCTACAGTCGTCGTAGAAAAACCATCGCCTCCTCCGAAAAAAGAGGAGGTGGTGAAACAGGAGGCATTTGAATTTTTAGAGTCCTCAAAAGCCTTCCAACTTCCTCCTATTTCTTTGCTCGAAGCCGAGGTGGAGAAAAGACAGAAGATCGACCGTGACAGCTTGATCATGAACTCCCGTATTTTGGAGAAAAAACTTTTGGATTATGGAGTGGAGGGGAAAGTGGTCGAGGTCAGACCCGGCCCTGTGATCACGGTTTATGAATTCGAGCCAGCTCCCGGTGTGAAAGTCAGCCGGATTGTCAATTTAGCAGATGACCTGGCGCTGGCCCTGAGCGCTCTGTCCATTCGTATCGTTGCTCCCATTCCTGGTAAGGCTGTCGTAGGGATTGAAGTCCCTAACACCAATAGAGAGACAGTCTATTTCAAAGAGATCATCGATTCCGATAATTTTCGAACCTTCAAATCGAAACTCTCTTTTGGACTGGGAAAGGATATCTCAGGACAACCATTTGTGGTAGATCTTGCAAGAATGCCCCATCTCCTGGTCGCTGGATCAACAGGGTCCGGGAAAAGCGTTTCTATTAATGCGATGATCTGCAGCATCCTCTTCAAGGCCGCTCCGGAAGAAGTCCGGTTCCTCATGATCGACCCAAAGATGCTGGAGCTCTCCGATTATGAAGGTATCCCCCATTTACTTCTTCCTGTCGTGACCAATCCGAAAAAGGCAGCGGTGGCCCTCAAATGGTTGGTGGATGAGATGGAGCGGAGGTATACGGTCTTAGCTGAAAAAGGGGTGAGAAATATTGAGCATTACCATCAGCGGATGGAGAAGGAACTGAGAGAAAAGGGGAAGGTCTATAAACGGAAGGGCGATGTCTTAGAGGGAGATGAAGAAAAACCCATGGAACCTATGGAGAGGGTCCCTTATATTGTGGTGGTGATCGATGAACTGGCGGACCTGATGATGATCTCATCGAGAGAAGTGGAAGGATACATCACCCGGCTCGCTCAGATGTCACGGGCGGTGGGCATCCATCTCATCCTGGCTACCCAGCGACCTTCGGTTGATGTGCTCACCGGGATCATTAAGGCAAACTTCCCTGCAAGGATTTCCTTTCAGGTCACCTCCAAAGTGGATTCCCGAACCATCCTGGACACCATCGGTGCAGAGCATCTTTTGGGAGCTGGAGATATGCTCTTCCTTCCACCCGGCAGTTCGAAACTGACACGCCTTCATGGCGCTTTCGTCTCGAGCCCGGAGATTAAACGGGTCGTCGAATTCTTGAGAAAACAAGGAAAGCCTTCTTACGATCCTTCGATCCTGGCCGAGGTGAAGAAGGAAAAAGAGGCGGCAGGAGGAGAAGAAGACGAATACGATGAGAAATATGATGAAGCGGTGGCCTTTGTCGCCGAGACCGAACAAGCCTCCATCTCCCTCATCCAAAGGCGATTTCGAATCGGTTACAACCGAGCGGCCCGCATCGTCGAAAAGATGGAAAAGGAAGGGGTAGTAGGACCTTCCGATGGAATCAAGGCCAGAGAGGTTCTGATTAAAAAAATAGAGTAGTGGGTCATTATGAATTGACGGATTGAGGAATTTAGGGATTAAAAAATTCCTAAATCCAAGAATCGATGATCCCGTAAAAAGTCTAAAAACTGTCACTCCTGCGGAAGCAGGAGTCCAGAAATATTTGAACTGACTGGATTCCCGCTTTTGCGGGAATGACAAGATTGTGGAAATTACAACTTTTTACGAAACCATCAAGAATTGGAAAACGCGAGGTTGACGAAAATGAGAAAAATCTTCCTAATAATATTCTCTGCCTTGATACTATTGGTCTTCAATCCAGTGGCTTTTTGCGCAACCGGTCAAGAGGTATTGAACGAAATCCAGAACCGATATGAAAAGACAAACGACTACGAATCTAATTTTATTCAGGAGTATATCGGCAAGGTGATGAGACAACCCAACCGAGGAGAAGGGAAGGTCTATTTTAAGAAGAAAGGGATGATGCGGTGGGACTATACTGTTCCAAACCAGAAGCTCATTTCGGATGGCCACACCCTTTGGTACTATCAGCCCGAAGAAAAGCAGGTTCTCGTTTCCGATGTCTCAAGTGTTCTCAAAGAGAGGACGCCTTTGGCCTTCCTAGCCGGAGAAGGAAATCTAAGTCGGGACTTCAACCTCCTCAATCTGAATGAATCCGTTTCTCAAAAAGAGGACAACTATGTCGTCGAGTTGTCGCCGAAGGAACCGTTGGCTACTTTGTCGAAGTTGATTTTGACAGTGGATAAAAAGACCTACAGCGTCCTTCAAGCCGACGTCTTCGATGGATTGGGAAATGTGACTCGAACCCGTTTCATTGATATCAAAACTAATGCAGGACTCTCCAATTCCTTCTTCCAATTTACCATTCCACCCGGGACAGAAGTCATCAAGATGCAGGGATCAACGGCTCCATCAGCTAAAAAAGGAGCTCCGTTGAAATAACGTTTAGTTCGTTATATTCGCAAAATGAATGGAAGGTTTTTAACGATATTAACGACCTGAACGATCCAAACGATAGGAACGATTTTTTAATGCCTCTCTTCACGACAAATGCCATTGTGATTCGCTCCTTCAACTACGGAGAGTCCGATAAGATCGTCACCTTCTTTACCAAGGATTTTGGAAAGCTGAAAGGAATTGCCAAGGGGGCGAGGAGGAGCAGAAAGCGATTTCAGAATGCCCTCGGCCTCTTTTCTCATCTTCGTCTCATTTTTTTCGATAAGGAGGGGATGGGGTTGGTGAGGGCCGAGAGTTGTGACATCCTGCACTCTTTTCCAAAGATCAAGGAAGACCTCAAAAAGATTCTTTATGGAAACTATTATTTGGAATTGGCGAACGAGATGGCCGGAGAACGGGAAGGGAATCGAGAGGCCTTCGAACTTCTTCTTTCCTTCCTATCGAACCTTGAAGCCATGGAGCCGCAAGAGGAACAATTGAGGCTCTTTGAAATCCGGATGCTTTCCCTCTTCGGTTATCGGCCCAATATGAGAAGGTGTGATCTATGTAAAAAAGATTGGGAGGATTTGAAGAAGATTCCTACTGTCTCTTTTTCGCTTGAGAGAGGGGCTTTGGTCTGTGAAAGGTGTTCGAAGACGTGGAATAATCTCATTCCTCTCTCCTTGGGAACGGCCAGATTAATAGAGAAAATCTCCCAGATGGAATTGTCCAAGATTCAAAGATTGAGATTCACCCTCCAAGCCTTATCAGAGAGTCGAGAGCTTCTTCCTAAATTTATTAGCTATCAATTGGGGAAGGAAATGAAGTCGCTGAAGGCATTAAACATAATCCCCCCTTCTCCCCCCGTTAGGAAATGGGGGTAATGGGGAATTATACAGAGTTGACCCTGTAGAGTAGTTTCATCGTAGCACATCAAGAGGAGCAGGTTCCTTGGGGGCAAGAGGGGTTCAAAATACTTATTTGGTTTCATACTCCACAGGGTTGACATCCGAGAGTTAAAAGTGCTAAACCCTACTCCATTAGATGGAAAATAGCGTAGGGGATAGCCTCTTGGCAAATAGCAGATGGCAAATGGCCAGAAGCTATCAGCTATTAGCCATTAGCTATCAGCCAATAACGGGAGAAATGATGAATTTCCAAGAATTGATTTTTGCTTTGGAGCGATTCTGGGCGGATCAGGGGTGTGTGATTCAACAACCCTACGATACGGAGGTGGGAGCCGGGACTTTTCATCCTGCAACCTTTCTCAGGTCCTTAGGTCCGGAACCGTGGAGAGTGGCCTATGTTGAACCTTCTCGCCGTCCCACCGATGGTCGATACGGGGAGAATCCGAATCGGCTTCAGCACTACTATCAATACCAGGTGATCATGAAACCTTCCCCTCTTGATATTCAGGAGATCTATCTCAACAGCTTAAAATCTTTTGGGATTGATCCCCTTGACCATGACATTCGATTTGTCGAAGATGATTGGGAATCTCCCACGCTGGGTGCATGGGGGTTAGGTTGGGAGGTCTGGTTGGATGGAATGGAGATTACCCAATTCACCTATTTCCAGCAGGCAGGTGGCATTGAACTGAACCCCATCCCGGTAGAGATTACCTATGGCATTGAAAGAATCGCCATGTATCTTCAGGGGGTGGATAATGTTTTCGATCTGGAATGGGTAAAAGGGGTGAAATACGGAGATGTTCATCACCGGGGGGAGGTCGAATTTTCACGATATAATTTCGAGGAGGCCAACGTAGAGATGCTTTTCCGCCTCTTTGAAATGTTTGAGGAAGAATCGAAGAGAATGGTCGAAAAAAGTTTGGTCCTTCCGGCCTATGATTATTGTTTGAAGACTTCCCATATTTTCAACCTTCTCGATGCGCGAGGTGCGATCAGTGTGACCGAGCGGGTAGGGTACATCTTGAGGGTGAGGACATTGGCAAGGCTCTGCGCAGAAGGTTATCTCAAACAGAGAGAAGAGATGGATTTTCCATTATTAAATAGGAAATGGGAAGTAGGAAATGGGAAATAAGAAATAGGAAGTTTTTTTGGCGGGCACGAAACACGGACACGAATCACGTTATTTTCTGAATCAGGAGACTTCCTTAGATGAAGGAACTTCTTTTAGAGATCGGGACGGAGGAGATTCCGGCTGGATTTATTCCGCAAGCCCTGATGGATTTGGAGTCTCTCGCAAAAAAAGAACTGGAGGCAAGCCGGATCGACTTCAATGGGATAAAAACTCTTGGGACTCCAAGACGTCTTGTCCTAGTGATTGAATCCGTCTCAGAAAAACAGAGAGACGAAGAGACGAAAAAGATAGGTCCTTCGAAACAATCTGCTTTTGATGCGAAAGGAAATCCTACCAAAGCAGCCATTGGTTTTGCCAAGAGTCAATCCGTTCCTGTTGAATCCTTGACAATGATTCAGACAGAAAAGGGAGAGTATGTCTGTGCTGTGAAAAAGGAGTCAGGGAGGGTAACCTCTGAGATCCTTTCCACCCTCCTTCCCAAATGGATCCTCTCGATTCCATTTCAGAAGTCGATGAGATGGGCGGATGTTCCGATTCGTTTTGCCAGACCTATTCACTGGATATTAGCTCTCTTCGGAGGAGAAGTGGTTTCTTTCGAAGTGGGTAATATCCGAAGCGGGAATATGACTTATGGTCATCGCTTCATGAATCCTGGTCCTATTTCTGTTAAGGATTTTCAATCCTATCTTCAAAAGACGAGAGAAGCTTCTGTTATCGTTGACCCTGTGGAGCGGAAGAAAAGGGTTGAGGATGAGATGATTCGAGAAGGGGCCAAGGTTTCGGGAAGAGTTCTTAAAGATGAAGAGCTCCTCGATGAGGTCAATTTTCTGGTGGAGTACCCAGTGGCCTTGTGTGGAACCTTTGACAATAAATTTCTTTCACTTCCCCGGGAGATTCTCATCCATTCCATGAAAGAGCATCAGAGATATTTCCCTGTGGTGGATGACCATGGAATATTGCTTCCCTATTTTGTCTGCATCAGCAATATTCATCCAAAGAGCCGGGAAGTGGTCGTTAAGGGAAACGAAAAGGTCCTCAGAGCAAGGCTCTCTGATGCGGCTTTCTTCTTTGAAGATGATCTGAAGATTTCTCTGGAGAAAAGGGTAGAACAATTGAAGAAGGTGGTTTTTCAGGCGAAGCTGGGGACCTCTTATGAGAAGGTGATGCGGTTTAAACAGTTGGCTTTATGGATGACAGAACGAATCGATCCCAAGCTGCGAGAAGCGGTTGAAAGAACATCCCACTTATGCAAAGCCGATTTAGTGACTGGAATGGTCGGCGAGTTTCCAAAACTTCAGGGAATCGTTGGAAAGGAGTATGCCCGTTTATCGGGAGAGAAACCGGAGGTGGCAGAGGCTATTTATGAGCACTACCTACCCGGTTTTGCAGGAGACCGACTGCCTTCTGGTCCCATTGGGGATATCGTGAGCATCGCTGACAAAATGGATACCATTGTGGGTTGTTTTGGAGTGGGTCTCGTGCCCACTGGAACAGCCGATCCATTTGGGTTAAGGCGGCAAGCCCTGGGAATCATCCGGATCATCCTTGAGAAAAAATATTCCATTTCCTTAACGGGATTGATTGAAGAGAGCGAAAAGCAGCTGAAAGGAAAGATGGAACGCCCCGTTGAGAAGGTAAAAGAGGAGGTTCTGGATTTCTTTCGGGTCCGTTATCAAAACTTTTTATTAGATAAGGAGTACCCCTTCGATGTGACCGATGCTGTGCTCTCCATTTCATTTGATGAGTTGCTGGATGTTCAGGGCAGAATTGATGCTTTGAAGAGGGCAAAGGAATGGAAGGATTTTGAGTCGATCGTGATTGCATTTAAACGGGCGATGAATATCTTAAAGGGGTCTCCTCCCCAAAGGGAGATCAACCCATCCCTCTTTGCTGAATCTGCTGAAAAGAACCTCTATCAATCGTTTCTCAAGGCGAAAGAAAGAATCGATCTTCATCTCAACAAAAGAGACTATCCATCCATACTTCTCGAGATGACCCAGATGAAGAAACCGATCGATGAATTCTTTGAGGGGGTCATGGTGATGGTTGAAGAGGAGGCAATCCGGAATAATCGCCTTGCCCTCCTGGATGGAATTGGAAAACTCTTCCTCGGAATCGCCGACTTCTCAAAACTCACCTAACTACCCCCTGTACCCTTCATCTCCACTTGCTTACCCCTAAACCTCCTCTCCCCGGCGGGAGAGGGCGAGGGTGAGGGTGAGGGGGGATACATCGTTTTTCCCCTGTCTCAAAATTTGTAGCGGCGGCATTTATTGCCGACGAAAACCTTCTTATCGAGGTCTCTGAAAAAGCCATAAACCATAGCAAAACGTCATGCTGAATCCTGAAAGTGTCATGCTGAATTTATTTCAGCATCTCTTCAGGGCGGGCTTGTTTCAACATAAAATAGGCTCAATGAGCTACGAGACCCTGAAACAAGTTTGCATTTGAACATTAGCCAAAATTTCAAACCTTATGATATAATAAAAACAAAGGTAATCGTCATAAAACTTGAAGAAGCAAAAATATTGCATCAAGGAGAGTGGATTTCTCTCGGGCCATTAAGAGAGAAAGGGGGTGGATTATGAGTATTGTTAAGAAAGAAGCAAAGAAGCTGATTCACAAATTACCAGATCAAGCAACCTGGGATGACATCATGTATGAATTTTATGTCAAAAAGAAGTTAGCGGCGGCTTTGAAGGCTGCTGAAGAAGGGCATGTTATCTCTCACGAGGAAGCTAAAAAGAGGTTTCTTCCAAAATGAAGATTGAGCGGACAAAGAGCAGGTAATATAATATTTGAAAGGAGGGAATGAGAATGTTGGATAAAGAGTTGATAAAAAAAGAAATCGATAAATTGCCTGAAGATATCCTTTCAGAAGTTTTTGACTTCATTCGATTTTTAGAAAGTAAAAGAGAGAGAGACCTTCTCGTAAAATCTTCTCAGAAGCTGTCTACTACTTCCTTCCAGAGGATTTGGGATAATGAGGAGGATGCCGTTTATGACAAGGTATAATAAAGGAGATGTTATCCTGGTCCCCTTTCCTTTTAGCGATCAAACCACCACGAAAAAGCGCCCTGCAGTCATTATAAGTTCTAATACTTATAACAATATTTCTCAGGACATTGTCATCATGGCCATCACCGGCCAGACAAGAAGCCATATCGGAATAGGGGAATTCTTGATAGAAGATTGGCAAGGTGCTGGCTTATTAAAATCATCTGCGGTTAAATCCGCTATCTCAACAATTGATCAAAGACTGGTTATGAGAATTTTAGGCGGGCTTTCTTCGAAAGACCTCTCTATCTTGGAAAAAGCCCTAAAGGAACTTTTAGATTTAAGATAAAGGAAAATAAGGGGCAAATTTTTTGACAATTAAAGCCAAACAACCTTAATGTCTTTTTCAACCGCCTTAAATTCAGGATCCCCTGTGTAAAGCTCTGCTTTTTTTAGGCGGGCGAGGGCGACGGCAAAACAATCAGCGTAGGCTATCCGTTTAATGGCTTTAATGCGTGCGGCTTCGTGGGTAAGTTCTTTATTGGTTTCAACGAGGGTAATCGGTAATGTCTGTATGAGTTGTTCGATCTCCTGGGCCTTTTGGTCCCCGAACCGTCTTGCCACTTGGTAGTAAACTTCGCCCCAGTTCACAATGCACATTAAGAGAGGTTTTGAGGATTCGACAGCTCTCTCGAAGAGTTCAATTATCTTTTCGTATCCAGGTTCTTGCTCAAGGTAGCACAGGAGTGCCCAGCTATCGAGAACCTTTGCGACGGCCAATTTTCTCCTCCTCGCTCTTCAGATCTTCTACTCTGGTTTCTTCTAATCCCTTTACAAGTCCGCCTCCCTTAAGTATGCCGCTTATCCTCTGGAAATATTCCTTGGTTAACGGGCGAAGGATAATCTCTCCGTTTCTTTCTTCTACATGAAACTTGGATCCCTTTTTGATTCCCAGACGATGTCTGATCTTGGCTGGGATGACAACTTGCCCTTTAACAGTAACCGATGTTTCCATGTGGCCTCCCTATCTAACCTTTTCAAAACTGTATACCATATTAAAAAAAGTAAGTCAATAAAAATTATGTAATACAATTAACTTAAAGTTTGAACGCTTGACTGGAAGCTTATGGTTTTGTTATGAAAACCTAAATGAAGGAAATGAAAAAGAGTTGGGAGGATGAATATTCCATCCCTTTCGGAGAGGTGGATACAAAGAATGAGATATTCCTGTCCCACCTCTGGAATCTGATGCAGGAGACGGCATGGAACCATGCGACCCATCTGAAAGTGGGTTATTCCGATCTGGCAAAGGAGAAATACTTCTGGGTCCTATCTCGTTTATTTATTCAAATGGATGAATATCCCCGATGGGGAGATAAAATCAGGGTCAAGACCTGGCTCGCAGGGATGGGGCGTTTATTCGCCCTCCGTAATTTTTCAATCACCAACTCAAAGGGCAAAATCGTCAGTGCCGCAAGGAGCGCCTGGTTGGTCCTCGATTTAAAAAGTCGAAGACCCCAAAGGATTGAACCTCTATTTAAAAGGATTCTTCCTCTGCTCGATTGTCCTGCTGAGGTAGAGGAACCCGAAAAGATTCCTGATGCCGTTCATCCCAGGGAGGAGAATCTTTTCAAGGTCCGTTACAGTGATATCGATAGGCATCATCACGTGAACAACACAAAATATATCGAATGGATATTGGACAGTTATCCCTTTGAGATGCATCAGAAGTTTCATGTCCATACCTTTGAGATAAACTTCCTTGCCGAATCCTCCCGTGAAGACGAAATATCGATCCATACAGAGCCCCTCGGAGATTCTCCACCTGCCTTTCTCCACAGTGTCTTTAGAAAGGGTGATGGTCGTGAATTATGCAGGGCAAGGGCAAGTTGGAAACCGATCGATTAAAATGAATCGGATTGACAAAGGGTCTCTTCTTCTGATATGAACCCCTCCATGAGCGAAATGGAAAAGAGAAACATCCTCAGTGAAATGGCTTTAGACAATATCCCACCTAATTCGGTCATCACCAACAATACTCTTTTCAACTTCTTTAGCAAGGAACTTCTAAGAGGAGAATCTATCTTAATAAGGGACGGATCTATATATTCATAATTTTATATTCCAAGGTAAGAGGTTTTATGTGAGGATTAGTTAGAAGTTCCTTCCCCTGTCCAGATAAAGCGATCCTTCCGGTTTCCAGGACATAAGCTCGGTTGGCAATCTCTATACCAGATCTTAAGACCTACATATTCTGATGCCAGAATCCGTGGGGCCGAAGCTAAGTCTTTAATTCACGGTATGTGAACTCCTCCCCATTGTCAAACCTAATCAGATTTCCTCAAAAATAGTAATAAATGGTCCTGTCATTATTCTCTCATTATCATTTTAAGTGACCACTGCAATCCAAGAATAATCGTGACCCCTACGCACTATTTCTTATATAGTTTCCATTCACCATCAACCAACATCATGGGACTACCATATTTCTCAGCAATTATCCCATCGTGATCTGTCGGAGAATACCGAAAATCGGCCAGCAGACCGCTAAAGCTGACCTTCTCCATGGCATTTCTAAGAGCAGCCCGATCATCTGTTCCAGCAATCTTCAGCGCTTCGATCACCGCCGTAATGCCGTCATATCCATTTCCATAAAAACCCGTATATCTGACGTCTTTACCTTGCTTCTCTCTTAGTCTCTCAATAAACGGTTCATAAATATCCCTACGGTAAGGATCATCAGGGGGGAGACTACGGGCCATATTGCCCTTATTAGCATAGACGATCCAGCGCCCATTATAAATGTATGAAGGCGCAAGTTGGACAAATTCCTTTGTAGGGATTCCATGACTTCCAACAACCGGAATCTCCATTCCAAGTTGCTTGTAGTTCTTGGCAACTACTGCCGCCGGAGTTCCGCTAGTGAAGAGGATGATCGCATCAGGCCGAGCTGCCTTGATCTTGGTAAGCTGGGGAATCATGTTCGTATCCTTGGGATCAAATTTTTCAATAATCACAATTTCAAGGCCAAACTGCCCGACATTTTCTTTAACACCACGAGCTCCCATCTCGCCTGACGCATCCGTAGAATGAAGAAGTGCGATCTTTCTGGCTCCGAGCTTTTCCACAGCAACCTTCAGCAATATTGGAGAGACGCGAATGTCCGTTAATGCACCCCTGAACACCCATTTTTTTAGTGGATCCGTAATTTCATGACCGGCACCAAGAGACACATTGACTACATGTTCTCTCTCAAAGATGGGTATCATAGACATGCACATATTCGTAAGGCTAGAGCCTACAATAGCACAAACGTTCTTGTCACGGATGAGTTTAGTAGTTGCAACAGCGGCGTTGGTTGGATTGCTCTGATCATCTTCAAAATAAACCGCAATCGGTCGACCTTGAATCCCTCCTTTGCTGTTTATGCGTTCCACAACGATTTCTATAGCCTCCTTTCCAGGTGTGCCAGCACCCCCAGCCCATCCAGTCACGCATAGGACTGCGCCTATTTTAATAGGCTCAACTGCATGTGAAGGATTACCAAAAAGAGATAACATAAGAACCACCGCACACGACAAACCAATGACGGCCCAACTAGAACCCTTGTGATTTCGTTCCATTATTATGTCCTCCTTTCTGGCTCAGTTTGTTTTAATGATTTCAGGGCTTCTCAATCAACAATTACCATCCCCTCACAACACTCTGACCAGTTCTAAAACCCTAATTCTACCCAATACCAGGACAATGGAGTTGCCCCATTATTTCAGATGACATGGAACATATGTCTCCCCGAATCCTGCTCCTCCCAATTCTGCATCATGTTTTTAAGTGCGATCTTTCATCAGTGACCCGGATAACCTTAACCGATTTCGCTATACTATATCAAGTCGAGTATGCCATTCCCAGATAGACTTTTTTTACCTCCTCATTGTTTATCAGACTTTGCGCTTCGCCAGCAAGCACAATCTGACCTTGAGCTAAAACGATTGCCCAATCTGCGAATCTAAGGGCTGCCTCGGCATTTTGTTCTACAAGGAGAGTAGTTAGGGAAAATTCCTGCTTAAGATCATTCATTAGTTCGAACAAACTTTTCACCAGAAGCGGTGCGAGTCCTGTGGATGGCTCATCTAGTAGTAGCAATTTCGGTTTGCACATGAGCCCCCGTGCTAAGGATAGCATTTGCTTCTCACCGCCACTAAGTGACCCAGCTAACTGGTTTCTTTTTCTGTTAAGGACCGGAAAGTACTTGTACGCATGAGGAAGATGTATATTCTTTAATTCCTTGACGTTGATCTTTTGTCCATAAGCTCCTAATAATAAATTGTCTTCCACCGTCAACTCAGCGAAGACGTGCATTCCTTGAAGTATGTGGCTGATTCCGAGCGCCACGATCCGTGCCGGGTTCCACCCGGTAATATTACGACCTTCAAACATTACCTCTCCTGCCTTAGGACGAATCAGACCGGAAATGGTCCATAGGAGTGTACTCTTGCCCGCCCCATTTGCACCAATAACTGCAAACACCTCCCCGACCTTCATAGAAAAAGATATGTCCCTTAGCACCACAATATTCCCATATCCAGCTGTAACTTTCTGCACTTGAAGCATTTAATACTCCTTGCCAAGATAAGCCTTGATAACCTCGTCATTCTTTGATACCTCGTTTGGCGTGCCTAAGGCTATCCTACGACCGAAATTCAAGACCAGGATTAAATCTGAGACGTTCATTATCAGGGGCATATTGTGTTCTATCAGAATCATGCTTATCCGCTGTTCCCTGATCCGTCCGAGGATATTAGCTAATGTCTTCGTCTCCGCAGGGGTTAACCCGGAAGAGGGCTCATCCAGTAGTAGTAAACGGGGTTCCATAGTCAAGGCTCTAGCTATTTCAACCAGCTTTTGTTCCCCATAAGACAGGTTTTCAATGACCTCATAGGCTCGATTGGCCAAACCAAGAAAATCAAGGCTCCGAATTGTCTTTTCTGCAATGGTTTTCTCTTCCAATCTGCTTCGACCGATGTTCAAGCCACTCATGATCAACCCTGATCTTGCTTTGGTGTGGCCCCCGACCATAACATTATCCAGAACTGTCATGCCTTTGAACAGATTGCTTATTTGAAAAGTGCGTCCTACTCCTAGTTGAGCCATCTGATGGGGTGATTTAGCTGTCACGTCTTGGTCTTCAAAAATGATTTTGCCAATCCGGGGAGCGAGAAACCCGTTGATCACGTTAAGCAGCGTTGTTTTCCCGGCTCCATTCGGCCCTATGACACCCAATATTTGCCCATATTTTACGAAGCCGGAGACTTGTTCCAATGCGATGGTTCCCCCGAAGTTTTTTGAAACGTTATTAAACTCCAATATACTACTTTCCTTTGGCCTTATGACCTCCGCATTCGATCCTGGACTCACCGAATTCTCCACATTAATGCATAGTCGTTGGAACTCAGTGAACTTAGTTGACATTCTTGTTGAGCCATATCGTGGCCGGAATAGGACTGCCAATCCCTCCGGAAAAAGAAATAAGGTAATGATTAAGAGAAGGCCGTAAAGCCCCATGCTAAAGTCTTGTAATCCACGAAAGAATTCTGAAAACCCTGTCAAGAGTATCGCTACAATTAATCCTCCCCATACATTCGCACCACCCATAATGACGAAAAGTAGAAGAGTAAATGAAAAATGAAGGGTGAAGATGTCGGGACTGATAAAAGAGAGGAAGTGGGCCAGCAAAGAACCGGACAATCCAGATAGGGCAGCACTGTAAGAAAAAACTTTACTCAACTCCCGCTGAACATTGATCCCCATGGCTTCGGCAGCAGTCTCGTTTGTCCTGATTGCATGGTAAGCGCGGCCTAGCCTTGTTTTACCAAGATTTTCGGTCAAAAAAATAACAAAAACACAGAAGAATCCTACCAAGTAAAATATTTGCCAATCTTCACGTATTACCAGCTCTCCAATTCTCAGGTAAGGTATATCTGGAATTCCCATTACCCCACCGGTGATTTTTGTCAAATCTTTGGCTAAGAGAAAAATGACTTCACCTAGTCCAAGCGTCGCCATCGCCAGATAAGCACGACGCAACCTCAAGAAGGGAATACTGAAGAGATAGGCGAAGATGCCCGAAACCATCGTGGCGATTACGATGGCCAACCAAGGGTTCATGCCTGTTTTCACAGTAAGAATGGCAGATAGGTATGCTCCACACGCGAAAAAGGCCGCATGACCGAGTGAAATGATCCCAGCATAGCCTGACACCAAGGTCAAGCCCGCAACGTTTATAGCATATATTGCTACAATGATTCCCAACCGGGTAAGAAAGTAGGTTTTAATCGATATAGGAAAGACAGCGACTATGACCATAAAGATAAGAAGCTGCCAACGGGTTCTAAGAAGAGATAGTATTGCCGAAGAATCCATTGATCTCATAACGGATTATCTTTCCCCCATCAGTCCTTGAGGGCGCCACAACAGCACCAGAAGGAGAAGCACGATAGTGATCAGGTCCCTAAATCCAGAAGAAATAAACCCTGCCCCAAAGGACTCGAAGAACCCGGTAAGAAGGCCACCTACCACTGCCCCCAAAGGATTATTTAGACCTCCAACGGCAGCGGCTACAAACCCTTTTACGGTTAATCGCGTGCCAATCCAATAACCCGTATATGAAAGGGGAGCAGAGACTAAACCTGCCGCACCTGCGGTGAGTGCGCCAAAAACAAATGAATACGTAAATAGGCGTCTGACGGGGAACCCCATAGCCTTGGCAAGAAGAGGGTTCTCTCCCAATCCAGTCATAGCCTTACCAGTCCATGTTTTTCTGAAGAACGAATAGAATAAGCATGAAAAGGCTAATAAAGTACAAACTATCCAGATTTCCTGTGGGACAATGGATGCTCCCAAAAACTTTATAGGGTCTTCACCCGAAAATGAGACCACGGCCAGTGGATCTTTACCGAAAAGAACCATTGCTCCCGTATCGAGGAGTAATGCTTCACCAATGATAACTATTGACACACTCAGGGGAGTCGCCCCTCGGTCAAGCAAGGGAAGCACGATTAGCCATTGCGAAGCTAATGCAACTATCAAGGTAACGATCAAGGCGATTAATGCTGCAAACGCAAGCGGAATATTGCTGTACGTCAAAAGGGCATAAAAAGTAACTCCACTCACCATGGCTAGGGTACCTTGAGCAAAGAACATAACCTCGGTTGTACGATGAATAATAGCCAAACCCAAACCAATGAGAGCGTAGACGCTACCCTCGGTGATGGATGCAATTGAAAACTGGACGATATATTGCAGCATTTCAATCTCCTAATCTTCTCCTATCCCGTTTTCGGGTAAAAATCAGTGCGGACTTGAGTCCTTGTCGACCGTTCGAAGTCCATCCTTCAGGGCTTCAAGCCAGCCTCCTATTGGTTTCCGCCAAAATGCGACCCACATCATTATCTTTCATGTGGTATGATTTTCTTGCCCCAGTTCGCATAAGTTAACCAATTTTAAAAAATCACTTTAGTGGTTATCTCAACCTCCATTCCTACTCTAGCCTGCTCCTGAATGTACAGTTCGGCAGGAATGCACAACTCCGGCTCGTATACCCCCTTCTTTTCAACAAGCCCCCTCCCCATCATCAAACCCGCCATCACAGCACAGATTCCCGTCCGGTAGGAGCCAAAGGCCCCTTTGCTGGTATATCGCTTGTGCATCTCGCTGTCGGGGGCAGTCCTTATCATTATTTTCATTTCCACCTGCTGCCCACCTTTCCACCCCTGAACAACACAATCACCCTCACTGATGATGTGAGCTGGCTGCTTCCCCTCCGGGGGAAGCAGCTCAAGCAAAGCCAAAAGCACATCAAACGGCTTTACCTTCACACCTTTAACATCTACGGGGTTAGTCCTGTTACTGTTAAACCCAAGATCACGCAAAAAGTGATACTTCATAGCAGAGTCGGCATCAAACCCCTCTCGGAACATGATGTGCTTAAATCCCGCATCCGGAAAAGACTGAGATAACATCCGCGGTTCAGGATGTGGGAGACCTGCAACCACCAAATCCCCAATGGGATCCTTAAATCGATAAACGACTGAACGTGCTCTTGGCTCTATTTCCTGCAATCGTCCATCCTCATAAATCAAACTTGGGCGTGCAATCAAACTCATGATGCCATCAAAACCAAACCCCCAATACAGTGGACGAGTATGTTCTTCAGGAGGAACAACATCGGCAATACCCCAATAGTAATCTATAGAATCTGTCTTATCTAACTTATTCATGCAATAAACAGCCATAATGTTGCTCAGACCCGGCGCAGTTCCCATATTCAGGATAGCCGTAATTCCTTTCTTCTTAAATTCATCATGAAGTTCGTGTTGTCGAGGCTGCTCTCCTATACTGGTAAGATCCAGATAATTGGCTCCTGCTTCAAGAGCTGCCTTGGTAGCTGCCACATAACCCCCTCGAGTGTATGCGCAATTAACGACCACATCATAACCCTTGAATGCTTCAGAGGCTTTCTCTTGATCTGAGCAATCAAGTTCCCCCATCACCAGCCGCTTATCGTTTAGCCGATCTACTCTTTCCTTCAGTCTCTCCAGATGGAAAACATCAGTAGCAAATACCTTCTCTACGTCGTCTTGTTCTAACAAATAGATTATAGCCGACATGCCTTGTATGCCTGAAGCACCGGTGACTGCTACTTTCATTCTTTCCTCCCCCCTTCCCTTAATTACTTGAATTCTTAAAACACCAGTAATTTCTATGGCCCTTTTAAACAATTATGATGGGGTATCCCAAATCCCCTATTTCTTACCTTCCAATATTATTGTCTGGGTTATCTCAACATTTTGACCCATGGCTGCCTCCTGCTTGATAAATTCCTCGGGAGGCTCAACAACCCCCGGGCCATAGACTCCTGTTGCTTTGATTTTTCCTTTGGCCATCAACACTGCGACTGTTCCCATGGGACTTCCATTCCTAAACGTTCCCCCGGGACCACCAACCTTGGCACACCCCATGTCCTTATGCTTCTGTACAAGGCTTTCAAAAGGCCACTGCTGTATGTTGTACTCCACCTTTTGCCCATCTTTAACCCCTCTAACAATTGCACCGCCACCATGACGTATATCGGGACCCTTTTTTGTCTCAGGAGGCTGATGGTTGGCGAGATATTGGAGGACTTCCCAAGGGGATACCATCTGACCATTCACGTTTATTGGTTGTGTTTTGTTAAAACCAAGCCCAGCGAGAAAGGAGCACCTTTTATCAAAATCAACGCCAAGAGATTCTTTAAACGTGATATCTGGAATTTCTGGATAATACTTGTGGGCCCAATAAAGGGATTCAGCTGGCAACCCTGCGACCTCGGTGGTTCCTATCGGGCCCTTAAAAGTGAACATTTCCGGTTCCGCCCTCGCTGGGAGCTCCAGTATTTTGCCGTTTTTCAGGCGTTTTGAAGGTGACCCATAATGGCGCAACAGAATACCTTCGAACGAAAAAGCCCAATACAACGGCCTGCTATGCTCTGAAGCAGGGACGATATCGAGAACGGCCCATCTAAAGTCTATACTCTCTGTCCTGTCCAGTCTCTCTATCGCATAGTGAGCCAGCACATTGTCGAGCCCCGGCGAAAAGTACATATGCACGATTGCCAGAAGTCCTCTCTTCTTGAATTCATCACTCAATCCCAGTTGCCCATCTGGTGGTGCAGCTCCGCTATCGATATAGTTGGCACCGGCCATAAGCGCTGCCTTCGTTGCTGGTAGTTTTTCACGAACAGCAGAAACATTCAATACAACGTCATAGCCCTTTATTGCCGCAATTAGAGCATCATAATCACGGCTGTCAAGAATGTTAGACGAGAACCTTTTGTCATTTAACCAGGCTACCAGTTCTTTTAGCCTACCCCCGTTTACGTCAGTGGCTAATATTTCCGAAATCTCCTTCTGTTCCTTCAGGTAGGTTAGCAGAGAGACCCCTAATAGGCCACAACTGCCAAGAACGATCGCTTTCATTTTCGACACTCCTTTCTTTCGGTATTCTAAAGCATTTTGGAAGTATCTTCTCCAAGGGGTTCGTTTAATATCATTTACTTCCACTTTGAAGGTCTATGCATTAGAAAGGTTAAGCGAGTTTCTCCTGACGTTATTTTACATTCCAAGGTAAGAGGTTTTAATGTGGGGATTCGTTAGAAGGTCCTGGCCCTTTCCAGATAAAGTAATTCTTCCAGTTTCCAGAACATAGGCTTGGTTGGCGATCTCTAACGCATGCCGGACATTTTGTTCCACTTAAAGAATGGTCACTTTTACCAAGAGAGGGGTTAATTCCAGGGAAGGCTCATCCAGGATTAATAACCTTGGTTTGGACATCAGCAAATCACCTATTTTGGAAGATTTATTTTCTCTTTAGCCATCGCCTTCGCTCTTCCTCCCTTATTTCCCGCCTTAGCAGCTTGCCAACTTTAGATTTGGGTAACGTGTCTCTAAATTCTATGTGGTCAGGAATCTTATAAGGGGCAAGCTTTTCGCGACACCACTTAATTAATTCAGAGGCGCCGACACCTCTGGTGCCTTCCTTAAGTACCACGATAGCTTTAATAAGTTCTCCTACTGCTGGATCTGGCACACCAATAACACAAGCCTCTTTTATTACTTTAAAGTCTTGCAATACTGCTTCGACCTCCGAACAGGAAACTCTATACCCTTTATACTTTATAATGTCTGCACTTCTATCGACATAGTTTAGTAATCCATTCTCATCTATGTGAACATAATCTTTAGTTAAGTTCCATATCCTGCCATTCATTTTCATAAAACACTCGGAGGTTTCTTCAGGCTTGTTCCAATAACTCCTTGTTCCATATTCAGATGTGACCAATAGCTCACCTACTTTATTTGCTGATATTTCTTCCAACGTATCCGGGTCAACTACCTTAATTTGCGTAGATGGTATAGGAAGTCCAATACTACCCATCACGGGGAATCTGTCTAAAGAACTAAGAGTAACACAGCCCATTTCTGTGGTACCATAAATCTGATATAATGGAATATGGAACATTTCGTGCCATCGTTTAAACACATCAGAAGGGAGAACATCACCTCCACACCAGCAATATTTCAGTGAACTTAGGTCATATGAATTCATCCTATCATTCCCCAGGATCATGCGGTATAGCGCAGGCACACCCACAAATGTGGTCACCTTATACAATTGTATAGCTTCTAATATGGCATCAACTTGAGGGACAGGCATTAACACAACGCTAATACCTTTCCCTAATCCCCAACCCAGAATTGCTTCTTGTCCCATCATAGGAAAAAGAGGAATGACCATGAGAAGGACATCCTTCCCTCCTTCTGGAATATGGTCCTTTGTCAGATCTCTAAGGTCCTTTAGGGAGGAGAGCATTTTAGCGTGAGAACTTGGTACCCCTTTAGGAAATCCTGTTGTTCCACCGGTATAAAGAATTGAGGCAAGGTGTTCCTCAGGCTTTATGGTCACTTTTGGTGGTTGTCTTGGATATCTTCTTATTAACTCGCTGAAAAAATATACCTCACTGGTCTTTCTGACGACCCCTTTTGGGACCTTATCGAACACCCTACCTATTGTCCGTTTCCACCATGGAAGTAAATCTACAAGGTTGGTAACAATTATCCTCCTTAAATTAGTTTTTTCGAATACCTCCTTTACATAGCGGAAATTTGTATCTTGGCAAATGATCGTTTCAGCCCCTGAATCATTAATCATGTATTCAAGCTCAAAAGGGGTGTAAATGGGGGAAACAGGTACTGGGATTGCACCGATCTCCTGAATTCCAAAATAAGCAACCAGGAACTGAGGACAATTGGCAATATAAATCATGACCTTATCATTAACCCCCACACCTAAATCAGATAAAGAAGCGGCAAATCTTCGGACCAAATCTCTTAGCCTAAAATAAGAGAATTTTTCACCCAGGTAAATTATTGCTGGTTTGTAAGGATATTTCTCACAAATACCTTCAATAACGCCAAATATGCTTTTGTCCTCTCTTGAGGTGACTGTCATAAAACACCCAATGATTTACCCCGTTAGAAATAATGCCCCGCTGGAATTTCTAACGGGGTTTACCCACCCAATTTCTTTAAAATTTTAGGAATAGCCCGTCTAAAATCAAGCCCCAAGGTAAGCTGCCTTTACGTGTGGGTTGTCCGTGAGTTCTTTCGCTGTTCCAGCCATAACGATTGTCCCTTTTTCCATGACATAGCCGTAATCTATTATCGGGAAGATAGGTTGAGCATATTGCTCCGTTATTAATATCGTAATTCCAGTTTTCTCATTGATCTCTTTAACGGCTTGAATCAGTCTTGATTGGATAGCCGGACTGAGTCCCATTAAAGGTTCATCAAGTAGCAATAGCTTTGGTTGAGCCATTAATGCTCTGCCAATGGCAAGCATTTGCTGTTCACCACCACTCAAGAAACCACCTTCCCTATTTTTTAGATCTTTTAAAGCTGGGAAAAGGTTGAACACATACTCAAGAGTTTTTTTTGCCTCTTGGCGTGTTGCTAAATAACCTCCTATTTTTAGATTTTCAAGAGTACTACTTTCAGGAAAAATTCGGCGTCTTTCCGGACATAAGACAATCCCCTTCTTGGTTCTTTCACTCGGCTTAACCTTTATGGTGTCTTCTCCCCTGAATTGGATCTCACCAAGTACAGTTATTCTTTCCCCTCCCATCATTATCTCTGTTTTCTTCATATCTAGGATGATTCCTGAAATAGTAAACATCAATGTTGACTTGCCTGCGCCGTTAGGTCCAAAAACCCCCGTTATTTCGCCTTCCCGGCATGTGAGGGTCACATTATTGAGCGCTAAAGCATTCTCATAAAAAACCATAAGATTTTTGATGTCCAGCATCGTTCTATGTTACCCCCAGGTAAGCTTGTTTAACTATTTCGCTTTTAATAATCGCGTCCGGAACATCCTCCGCAATCTTTTCTCCAAAATTCATCACCATCACCCGATGAGCTATTTGGAAAAGTTCTCTTACCCTATGTTCCACCATGATGATGGTCATCCCATTCATCTGGAGTTTCTCTACGATAGGAATTATTGCTGTAATCTCGCTGACACTTAATCCCGAGAAAAGCTCGTCCATGATAATGACATGAGGTCTTAGAGCAAGACATCTCGCTAACTCAAGGCGTTTTAGATAGCCTTCGGGAAAGGTAGAGGCGTGTTTATATGGAACATGGGCATCCCGCTCAAAACCAATTTCCTCTAAAATGTCCAAAGCGACTGTATCTCTATCTCCCAGCTTGCCTCCAATCGTGCGCATAATCCTTGAAGAATATAACGGGACCACTAAGTTTTTCATAATGGATAGGGAGTGATAGGGTCTTGGTATCTGGAAGGTACGGACAATCCCCAGACCAGCAATTTTATAAGGTGGTAACCCGATAAGTTTTTTCCCTTCCGCAAAAACCAACCCCGAGTCTGCTTTAACAAAACCAGTAATGAGGTTGACTAATGTGGTTTTTCCTGAGCCATTGGGACCAATAATACCTAAAATTTCCCCCTTTAATAAGTCAAAACTTACATGATGTATCGCTTTCACCCCACCAAATGATTTGCTAACACCTTTAACTTGGAGAATAACGTCTTTACTCATATTTCGATCCAATGCTCAAACTGATGATATTTTCTCTGCAAATAAGGCACCAAACCTCCAGTGTTAAGTATTACAAGCCCTGCTAATATAAGACTATAAAAGACTACCCTTAGTGGTCCAAATTCTCGAAGCATTTCTGAAAACATGGTTAGGATGATGGCTCCTATGACAGGACCCACTAAAGTACCTACCCCTCCGACCACCGTAGCAGCAATTGGGAATATGGAAAAGTCTAAAGCAAATAGGGATAAACCTACCCAGCCGTAAAGGTGAGCAAGATAAGCACCAGCAAAGCAGCCTATCGCTGAGCCTAAAAATACCGCTTTCATCTTATACCAAGTTATATTGATATTGGAAGCCCTAACGGCCTGGTCATTATCTTTTATTGCGCGTAGCACGATTCCGAAGTCTTCATTAACCAATCTTCTTAGAGCGAAGGTTAGGATGAGAATCATTGGTAAAATTAAATAGAGCTCAACCCATGTATTGGGAAAAGTTGCAAGCCCAGGTAAGCCATCGGTGCCACCAAAAATATCCAGAGCTTGAATCACTCTCGCAAATAGCAGCGGGTACATCAGACTTACAATGGCAAAGTAAATGCCTCGCATTGGCAAGCAGGGAAGTAAAAACAGCGTGCAAATAACTGCCCCACCTATTGTGGCTATAGGAATGGTGATCACCAGCGGGAGCCCAAATGCTGAATTGAGAAGCCCAGATATATAGCCACCCACTCCTGTGAAGAAAGCTCCCCCTAAACAGACGATCCCGACGAAATGAGCCAGGAAGTCAAAGCTTAAAGCCAAAAAAGCGAAGACACAGGCAATAATGATTATCTTTTGCCAGGCCATCGATGTCACAGCTAAAGGGATGATAAGCAGTCCTAAGACAAAAGCAACCGTTGGTAAGGACGTATATGCTATTCCCCGCCATGAAGAAATAGCATAGATGCCTTCCGTTCGAACTTTTATGCCTCGGTCTAATCTTTCCCTGCGCCTTATTTTCTCATCCAATCCTAAACCCTCTCCTCAAGTTCTTTTTGTCTCCCAAGAAGTCCTGAAGGCTTGAGTATCAATGTCAAAATAATGAATAGCAAAACCACCACCATTTGCCAGTGAGGTCCTATAAAAGCTGCAGTCAGTATTCGAGAAAAGCCTAACAGAAAAGCACCGGCGAGGACACCTGCCCAGCTGCCGAGTCCTCCGATAATACACACGGCTATTGCATCGATCAGAACCATGTATCCTGTTTCTACGGTGATGTTTCCCAGAGGAAGGATAACGACAGCAGCGATTCCAGCTAAGGCTGACCCCATGGCTAATGCAATAACTGCTGTTCGGTCCGGCTCTATCCCCGACATCATACTGGCATGCTTATCTTGAGCTATCGCCCGAAGAGATAAGCCTACTTTAGTATAGTGAGTAAACAGCCACAAGGATAACATCATTGCCAAACCAATAACGATGATGATGAGTCGTTGCCAATCGATCACTACTCCCGCTATATTTGCGGAACCAGCAACAAAAGGGGGAAGCATATAAGCCTCACTGATAAACCCCCTCCAGCGGAATATCTCCATAATAGCTATGCCTATGGCTAAAGAGGCAATAATCTCCGATGCTGGCATGCCTTTTACTCGGATAAGGAGAAAGCGATAGATGGCACCCCCAATGATTGACACAATAATGATCGAAAGGAATATTGACCCTATGTAGTTTATCCCCAACCGGTTTAGGAAGAGCCAAGTTGCAAATCCTGTCAAGATATACAGGGCGCCATGAGCGAAATTAGCCAATCGGCTGACACCGTACACCAATGCAAAACCACTGGCCATTAAGGCCAAAATGACACTATTGACGAGCCCGAAAATAAAAATATTCATCTTGACTCTCTACTCTCAGTTTGACTCACTTCATCCAAGGCGGCAGCTCTAAACTTCTCGTAGCTATTTTATCCGGAAAGACAATCACTCTCTTGCCATCTATCCATTGTGCCCATGTGCCTACGGCAGTCTCCGCTGGGTCACCGTTCTCAATAATTTGGTGACTCTTTGGATCAAACTTTACCCTACCGTAAGTCCCCATCATATCGGTTTTTTCTAAAGCCGGTATGATGAGATCAGGGTCAAGGCTCTTCGCTCGTTCAATGGCGTCCTTTAGAATATAAACCACCGTATAACTGGTGGACGTCCATTCTGACCTGGGCTCCATTCCATACTTTTTCTTATGGGAGGGAACAAATTTTTCACTCAAGGGGATAGCCTTGGTCGCCACCGACCCTGCCTTTGCATAGAGAACAACCGAATAAGCAACCTTACCATCGGTAGCCTTCCAAGTCCCTTCATCCTGAAGAGCATGGATGTAGCCAATGGGTAGCGATGGCACCTTCATATCGTACCACTGTTTCATCAAAATTGAGACTTCAGGCATATCGAACCACGGGATTAAATACTGTGCCATTCCGTCCTTAGCTTTGGATAGTCCCATAGAAAAGTCGGTCGTTCCGGTTGGATATATCTCATACCCGATGATTTTCCACCCTTTCTTTTCAAGTCCTTCTTTCAGAGCGTTACCAGCAGCTCGAGCATGGGCGACATCCTGCACCATAATAAAAGCTTTATCAAATCCTTTTTTAGCTCTAATCGACTCAAAAGTTCCTATTGCCCCTCCTATCATAGGGACGACGCTCCCTGTTGTTCTAAAGCAATATTTGTACTTATCGTAGTTATCAGCGATCCGCTTGTTGTAGGCAGGGCTTAAAACTCCTGCGGAGAGTATTGACACGGTCTTATGCTTAGACAATACGTCCATAGCTGCCAGAGCTCCCTCCGACCGGATAGGACCCCCCACAATAAAATTCGCCTTTTTCTCTATAATTAATCTCTCCACTGCCAGAAGTGCCTCGGCAACCGGGACACCTGGTTCAAGGTCACGGGTATCGCTTATTTCAAGTTTTAAAGGACGCATGGTTCCAGCTACATTAACTCCGCCCTTGGCATTAATTTCTTCCACCGCCAATGTTATTCCTCGTTCTGCATCCACGCCGTCGGGATATCCTCGGGAAATAGGAACACCGAGTACAATGGGCTGAGCTATAGATACTTTCGGATTCAAAGCACAAACCCATACGAAGGATACAGCTATTAACATCAGAAGTAACCTTATGCCAATATTACCTACTAATGCTTTGTTTTTCATAGTAACCTCCTTCTCGTAAAATTTTGTACCATTATACGAATGCCTAAAACTCTGGTCAAGGACGAAAGGTGTTGTTCCATCCAATTGGTTTAACCTGCTCCATTATAATTTGCTCCTCAAGCTTCCCGGATGACCCGTTTGGCCTTGCCCTCAAATCGAGGAAGTTCCCCTATCTTAACCACTTCTACATCTGGACTAACACCAATTCGAAATTTGAAGATCTCCTTGAAGGACTTTACTGCTCGATCCATCTCCTCTTGAGATAGAGCAGGAGATGAAGGTTCCACACGAATTCTGAGATGCTTCCCTGACCCCATTTTGGGTGCGATTACTTGATACTCGTTCGAAAACTCTTCTGTCTCACGAACAAAATTTTCAATGGCTGAAGGAAAGATATTGACTCCACCAAATTGGAACATATCATCTGCCCTGCCAATGATCCCTCCCTCCAATCGGAGGAATGTCCGCCCACAATCGCACTTCTTATAATCGAATTTGACGATATCGCCCATTCGCCATCGAATCAATGGCATTGATTCGCAACAGAGATTAGAGAGAACCAATTCACCCTCTTCAGCTGGTCCAACCCATTTGCCTGTCTTTGGATCAATTACCTCAGCAAGAAACATACTTTCAATAACATGAGTCCCTTTCTGAGCTACACATTCAAAACCAAAGTTGGATATTTCTGTTGATCCGATGTCATCATAGTTTTTGGCACCCCAGGTGGTTTCGATCTGCTTCTTGGTTGAAGGAACTTGTGCACCAGGTTCTCCTGCTGTGATAACGATTCGGACGGTAGTCTTTGACAGATCAACCCCCATTTTTTTTGCGGCGTCTCCGAGGAAGAGAATGTAAGTGGGCGTTCCACAAATGACGGTCGGTTTCCATTCAAGGATGTTTCTGATACGATCCTCTGAACTTTGTCCTCCACCTGGTATGACGAGAACCCCTCCTTGCTCAAAAGATGAATGGATTCCCCACCAGGCTAAGTAGAGTCCATAGTTGAAAGGGATAAATATGATGTCAGCCTTGGTAATTCCGTAGCCATACATGAAATACATGAACTGGTCATAATAGTTTACCAACCAATCCTTTTTACTCAATAAGGAACGGACAGGGGTTCCAGTGGTCCCGGTCGTTTGAAAGACCCTTACCCCTTCTTCGGGAGGGATGCAATGAAAGTCCCCAAAAGGAGGATGCTCCTCTTGACTCCGTCGCAACTCTTCCTTAATTGTGAAGGGAATTCTACTGACATCTTCTAGGGTCTTTATATGTTCAGGCCTTATTCCGGCGTCATCAAACTTCCTTCGATAGAAGGGAGCTCGTTCATAGACATAGGCCATCTGCTTTCTGAAAAGATCGAGCTGGTACTCCAATAGTTTCTCTCTTGGCATTGTCTCCAATTCTGGTCTATACATGATTGCCTTTTCCATATTTTCCCTCTATTTACCCCGTTAGAAAGCCCCGCCATCTATGACGGGGATGTAAAAAGAAAATATTCATTCATTATTGAGGGCGGGATTAAAAGCCCCATCCTTTCTAACGGGGTTTATTCCCTTTTTCTTTCAAACCCATTAATATCTTCTCGGGAAGGATGGGGAGAGTTTTTACTCTCACTCCCGTAGCATCATACACAGCATTAGCGATGGCGGCCACCATCCCTGAGACATATCCTTCTCCTACCTCCTTTGTACGATAAGGGATATCTTTTTCGTACTTTTCTGTGATGACATCGATATACTGAGATTCGACCATATCTTTGGCACAGGGGATTTTATAATCGAGGAAAGAGGTCGTAAGGGTTTTACCTTTCTTCATCAAGACCTCCTCCCAGAGGGCATGGCCTTGAGCCATTGAGACCTGACCGTCAATCTGGCCTTCAACTATTAATGGGTTGATGGGAAAACCGCAGTCATGGGCTGTGGTAGCTTTCACAAGTTTTATCTGGCCGGTTTGCATATCGACCTCCACCTCAGCTACCTGGGCATCGAAGGCATAGTTATCACTCCATCTGCCTTTGGTGGTGGCAAGACTCGGGTGAGCCGGTATGTCTTTCATCGTTCGGTAGTGCCCCTGACCAATAATGGGGTTTCCCCGACGTTTCGCAATACTCGCCGCCACTGCCTGAGTGAAAGAGATCGATCGTCCAGGGGAGTCTTTGACAGAGATCTCTCGGTTCTTTGCAATTAGGTCCTCGGGATTGGCTTCAAGCTCTTTTGCCGCAACTTCAAAAAGTTGACGCCTGGCATCGGAGGCAGCAATTTTGACAGCGTTCCCAGAAACATAAGCTCCTCCGCTGATCCAGGCACCGATATCCACAGGAGTGGTCTCGGTATCTGCTGCCACAACCCGAATATCATCCATCGATACCCCGAGTTCCTCAGCGACAATTTGACATAGAATGGTCTCAGCCCCCTGCCCAATGTCCAAGGCACCTGTGAGAAGGGATACGGTGCCATCGTCATTCAATTTAACAATAGCCGCAGATGTGTTGGGGTAGATGAGGGAACCGCTGAAGTAGGAAGAAACCCCCATCCCAATTCCCCTCCTTATCCTCTGCCCCTCCCGTGCTTTCCTCTTCCCATATTTTTCTCTAAATTGGGTAGCCTCAGCAGCCCTTTCGATACATTCGACCAAACCGCAATTCCTGACCGGATCTTCGTTAGGAAGAAAGTCCCCTTTCTGCCGTGCATTTTTCAAACGGATCTCTACAGGATCGATCCCCAACTCTTCAGCAATCGAGTCCATCTGTGATTCAACAGCAAATCGAAGATTAGGGGCACCATGTCCCCTTTGTGGTGCTCTGACAGGGTTATTTGTATAGACTGAGTAACCCTCATATTTCAGGTTTGGAATTCGATAGCAGAGCATGACGAAACCCCAGCAGAGGAAAATAACTACCACTCCGCTTCCCCGGTAGGCACCGCTATTATTAATAACCTTGACTTGCTGGGCAACTAAGGTTCCGTCTTTTTTGACGCCTGTTTTCAACTCAACAAAGATGGGTTGGCCGTGTCTGGCAGACTCAAATACCTCCTCCCTTGTACAAACAATTTTCACCGGCCTTCGGGCCTTGATTGACAGCAGAGAAGCACAGAATTCATGGGAGAAGAGGTCGATCTTCCCTCCGTATGCTCCTCCCACATAGGCTTTCAAAACACGAACGTTGCTGAGAGGAAGTCTTAAGGTCGTGGCCAACTTCGCCCTTTTGATAAAGGGCCCCTGGCTTGAAGTCCAGACATTTAGCTTTCCGGAAAGATCGAAACTGGCCAGCGTGGCCTGGGGTTCCATATAACAATGTGTTCTTAGCTGTCCCTCGAACCGATCCTCACGGACAAGGTAGGATTCGGCAAACCCTTTCTCAACGTTTCCCCATCCAGACTCCGTCTTTCCACCAATATTTTTATAAGGTTCCTTCACCTTTGGATGGCTATGATGGATTTCAGGAGCCTCCGGTTTCATGGCCTCCTCAGGATCAAAGACCGCGGGAAGTTCCTCGTAATCGACTTGGATGAGATTCAAAGCCTCTTCAGCAACATACTCGTCAATGGCCGCAACAGCGGCGACCTCTTCACCAATATAGCGGACCCGATCCATGGCTAAAGGGTATTGATCAGGGGGATATCGAGGGGTCTCCACGAATCCGTGTTTGATCCCTAGGGTATCCTTTCCCGTAATCACTGCCTTCACCCCAGGGAGTTTCTCTGCCCGGGTCGTATCGATGCGAAGTATCTTGGCATGAGGGTAGGGACTCCTTAAAATTTTACCCCACAACATCCCTGGAAGAACCATATCCACAGTATAAAGCGCTCTCCCAGTGGCCTTTTCCACACCATCCTTTCTGGGGACACTTTTGCCAACGAAAGACAACTCTTCCATATCAATCCTTTCCTATTGAGGCTGCCATGACAGCGTCTAGAATTTTATTGTAGCCTGTACATCGACAAAGGTTACCCTCTAATCCTTTTAGGATCTCTTCTCTTGAGGGTTTTGGGTTTTCATCGAGAATAGATTTTGCATTGAGGATCATCCCTGACGCACAATAGCCGCACTGAATGGCTCCGTACTGAATGAAAGCCTTCTGCAAAGGATGGAGTTCACCAGCCTTGGCTAGGCCTTCGATGGTGGTAATCTCTTTTCCCTGGGCTTCGATCGCCAGGGTCAAGCAGGAAAGGATGGGTTTACCGTCAATCAAGACGGTACAGGCACCGCATTCTCCTGTGCCGCAAGCCTCTTTTGCCCCTGTGAGGCCCAAGTCTTCCCTCAACACTTCCAAGAGTGTTCTTTGAGGCTCCACGGCTAGCTCACACGATTCACCATTCACTCTCAACTCGATTAATTGCTTTTTCATCTGATTTTCTCCATCGCTTGAAGGATTGCCCGTTCCACCAATATCCTGGTCATCTCTCGTCGATACCAAGGCCTGGAGCGAGGCTGGGTTTCATCCGAGGCCACTTGAGCTACCTCCCTAATGATCTTCTCATCTATTCTTTTCCCCTTTAATATTCTTTCCGCAGCCTTTGCCCTGATGGGGGTTGGAGCAACAGAGGAGAGACCAATCCTTGCCTCCTGACAGGTAGAATCTTTTGGATCCATTGTGAGAAGCACAGCCGCTCCAACCAGGGTTTCTCCAACAGATGAGGCTTTATGAAGGTATTGATAAGAGCCGGCCGTGGAAGGGGCAGGTTTAGGGATCTGAACCTCTACCACGATTTCTTGGGGATCCAGGGCGGTTTGGAAAGGCCCAACAAAAAATTCTTGAAGAGGGATAGTTCTTTCACCGTAAAGGTGAACCAACTTCAACTTCGTTTCCAAGACTAACAGAGGAGCAGAGGCATCCGAGGAAGGGGAGGCATTACAGAGATTGCCTACCAAGGTTCCCATGTTTCTCACCTGACGGGTTCCGATCTTAAAACAAGCCTCGGAGAGAAAATCGAACTTCTCTCTGACGATCGGATGATTGACAAGAGCATCATGGGTGACGAGTGGGCCAATTTTAAGCCCCTCTCTATCATCCCATTCGATCCTGTCTAATTTCTGAACCCCGTTCAAGCTAATGACAACCCTTGGAAGAATCTCTTTTTTCTTCATTTTGACGAAGAGATCGGTTCCCCCAGCTAAGATCTTTGCCTCTGTCTTGTGTTTATAGAGTAGAGAACAACCATCCTCAATCGATAAAGGGCGAAAATATTCAAATTTGGGTATACGCATTTATTCCTCCATGTATAATTTTCAGGATTAGAATGATACGATTTGAGAGAAACAAGTTTTTTCTCATTTGGAGGCCGACACCATCGTTTTCGAAATGTCAAAATCTGTTTTTCTAAGAGAGTCAATTAAAAGATCTGCCAACTCGTCGGCATATTGGATGAGTGAATACTTCTTATCTTTCAATAGCCATCGAATGATGATATGTTCCATCGCCCCAACGCAAAGGCTGCGGGCCAAATAGGGATTAATTTCTTTTTTAATTGCCTCTTCCTCTTGACCTTCTTTGATGATATCGAGAATAATTTGATAAAAGTTCCTTGCCGCCTGATAGGCGTCCGTCGATACATAACTCTTGCTTGTTTTCAATTCGAGTAACACGACTACTCCGTATCCAGGGTTCTTCTCGACATAGTTAAGCCACCACCAGATAAACTTACGTAGTTTGTTAAAGGCTCCTTTTATGCCCATCATGTGGTCATTGATCTGGGCGATGAGGTCTTTGGTTGTTTCAACAGGAATTGCCAGGAGCAAGTCTTCTTTATTTTTAAAATATTCATAGATCGTAGCGTCTCCAATGCCAGCCTCTTTGGCGATCTCAGCGATCGTGGCATTTTGGAATCCCTTTTCTCCGATGATTTTAGTTGCTGAGGTTAATATCTGCTTTTTTCTTTCAGACTCGCGATTTAAATTGTCCATATTTTGAATAAAATTCAGCTTTTTTTTCATAAAGATGGGTTGTTAGTAAGTGGCAATAAAATGAAATTCGAAAAATTCTCCATTTAGAATACACATCTACGTTTTTTTTGTCAAGAAGCTTTTTTGATGTTCGTATAATATATTAAGATTATTCTAATTTTTATTAGAAATAAAGTAATAATTATTTTAATTTTTTCCGAATGTAATTCGGAATTATCTTCTTTTAAAATTAAGTATGAATAAGTCACCAGTGTCGTTATGGTTTGGTCAGCAGAGAATCACTCTTTCGTTTCTAAATATTTGACATGACTCCTTCATTTTTGCTATGAAACCTTCCGTGAGCAGTGTGGAGAAGAGAAGAATACTCAGTGAAGTTCCTCTGGGAAATATCCCGCCGGATACCGTCATCGTTAACGGTATTCTATTCAACTCCTTCACTGGAGAATTTATCAAGGGACAGTCCATCTGGATTAAGGACGGGATGATCGCCTATGTTGGACCTGATCATGATCCTCAAAAGGACAGTAAAACACAGGTGATCGACGCGGCCGGGATGGTTCTCCTTCCAGGTTTGATTGAAGGGCATACGCATCTCAGCAGATCAGGAATAGAAGAGTACGTCAAGCATGTGATTCCGAGTGGCGTCACCGCGGTCGTCATGGAGACGATCGACCTTGGGTTGATTGTTGGGAAAAAAGGGATTGAATATTTTGCCAAGGGGCTTCAGGGACAGCCCATCCGATGCTACTACACCGTTCCTCCTCTGTGTGGCCTTACCCCGTCTGAGGAGATAAACGCTCCACCGAATGAAGAACTCCTGCCTCTTCTAAGAGATCCCAATTGCCTCGGTGTGGGAGAGATTTTCTGGGGCAACATCTTTTTGGAGGGGAGACAAGGAGAGAGGGTGAGAGAACTTGCTTCTCTGGCACTCAGTCTCGGGAAAAGAGTCGAAGGCCACACAGCAGGAGCAACTGGAAGAAAGCTCCAAGCCTATACCTGTTTTGGCACATCCTCTGACCATGAGCCCATTACCGAAGAGGAGGTTATAGAAAGGCTTCGACTTGGCTACTGGGTGATGATCAGAGAAGGATCTGTGAGAAAAGAGCTCTCTGGCATAAAAGGGGTTTTCGATAAGAAGATTGATTTTCGAAGATTGGCTCTCGTAACAGATGGTATAGACCCCCAAACATTTATTGAGGAGGGATATCTGGATGCCCCTTTGAAAACAGCACTGAAACTTGGCGTCCCGCCTAAGCTTGCTTATCAAATGGTGACGATCAATGTCGCAGAACATTTCCGTCTCGATCATCTCATCGGCTCTCTTTCGCCTGGGAAGATGGCAGATATTCTAATCATTCCTTCGCCGAATGATTTTTCGCCTCAATGGGTGATGTGTGATGGGAAAATCATCTACAAGGATGGAAAATCCTTGGTTGAACCGAAAAAAGTTTTTTCCCCGAGGTATATGTTTAACACGGTTAAAGTTCCAGAACAGATGATATCTTCGCTTACAAAGGGAGCGCCAGCGGTACCCACCAACCTGCCTTCGCTCGCCGGAGCGGGCTTCGCAGAGGCGGGAGCTTTAGCGAAGGTGGGGAAAGGAAAGGTGAGGGTGATAGAGCTCGTCACCGGTCTTGTGACCAGAGAAAAGATCATCAATCCCGAAGATCCTGAGGAGTCTAATGATGTAGTGATGCTCCTTGCTTTGAATCGGGTAGAGGGTAAGGGATCTTTTATGGGACTCCTCAAGGGATTCGGCCTTCAACGGGGAGCCTATGGAACTACAATGTCTTGGGATACCGTTGATATGTTTGTCGTGGGATGTGATACCCATTCCATGAAAACGGTTATTGAAAGGCTCAAGGAGATTAAAGGGGGAGGCGTTTATGCGATAGGAGATGAGATCGTGTCAGAATTTCAAGCCCCCCTCTGCGGTTTTTATTCGCTCAAACCGATGGAGATATTGAATTCTGAGTTAAAAAAACTTGAAGAATCTTTGAAAAGGAATGGGGTGAGATGGGAAAAGCCCATCCTTACGATTGATACGCTTGGAACACCTGCCATTCCCCACCTGCGAATTACCCACCACGGCTACGTCCGATTAAAAGACCGGGAAATCCTTTCCATTGAGGTTTGAATTAGAAAAATTAGAAAAATCCCTTACGGTAAAACGTTGATCTTTCGTTGTATATTTGATAGATTACCCACAAAAGAAATGCTTTGCCTATTACGACTTACGCTTTACGTTTTACGGTAATATCTTTACGCTATGTTTACCTGGCGAAGGTTGAGTTATACCGCAGGCGGGCGCTTTGCGATATTTGGAGGTAACCATGCCAGCGATTGCATCTCTTGAAGATTTGAAGGCTGCCCAGAAAGATCTTCTGGAAGCGAAGGACTTGAACGACTTGAAGGCGGTTTTTAAGAAATGGCGCAAGATAGGTTGGAAGAATGTTTGCAAGCTTTGGCTTGAAGAAAGGACTCCGGAACAATTGAAAGGTGAGAGCGGTTAGTGAATAGTCCACTTATTCCAGTAAGGTGTTTAATGGGAAAATAATGGGTATAAAAAACATCTACGAAAGATTTGTTTGGTTTGATCATCAGGTCCGGGTGAAAAAGTATCCCAATGCTACCTCCCTCGCTGAGCAATTCGAAATCTCTACCAAAACAGCACAGAGAGATATTGATTTCATGAGGGATAGACTCCTTTGCCCGCTCGATTACGATTCAAGCCAAAAGGGATACTATTACGATGATGATACGTTCTCCCTACCCATGGTCTACCTCTCTTCTGAAGAGATTTCAGCGCTTCTCATTGCGAGGAAGATGCTTCAGGACATCAGTAGTGGATCTATCGGGGATGAGGTGTCTTCCGTAGTGGATAAGATAACGAATATTATAAGTAAGCATTCAGCTGCAGCAGATCATATCGACGACTCTTTTTCCTTTCAATTAATCGAGTATTCACCAGCACCTGAAGCGGTGTTCAAAGCCGTTTTGGAGGGCTGTCTGAAGAAGCGGTGTTTAGGCTTTTCCTACTATTCACCCGCGACGGAAGAGAGAAGCACAAGAACTGTTGAACCTTATCACCTATTTAACTATATGGGATCGTGGCACGTCATTGGTTACTGCCATTTGAGAAAGGACATTAGGGATTTTGCACTGAGCAGGATCTCGCAGGCAAAGGTTCTGACAGAGTCCTTTAAAATACCGGCTGATTTTGACTTTAAAAAATATTTTCTTTCGACATTCGGTCTCTATAAAGGGAAAACCACGAAAGAAGTTACCCTGCGGTTTACGCCGGAAAAGTCGAAGTGGATCAAAGACCAGATATGGCACAAAGACCAGAAAGTCAAGTACCTCAA
>Ga0208457_1000156_pt1 | contig 87898 bp, 85 predicted proteins | sample June2015DPH_10_1_FD_185513 | JGI IMG/M metagenome (GOLD analysis project Ga0208457, IMG submission 185513) | Peatland microbial communities from SPRUCE experiment site at the Marcell Experimental Forest, Minnesota, USA - June2015DPH_10_150... | ecosystem: Environmental > Terrestrial > Soil >... | reverse complement strand
TCTCGTCAGAAGGCTTGCCTTCCGCTTTAGACATGCGAATCTGTGGCCCCCCGGGCCCGCCAACGCACACACTTACCGAATAACAGGCTTTCATACCCGCAGCATACTTTTACTATCTAACCCCAGGTGTAGATTAACAACCGGTTTGAGAAAAAGTAACAAGGACTTTGAGAAATGATTGTGGAAAACTTTTGTTACGGCGTTAGTACGCAAAAATAGCGGGCATTTGTGGATTTCACAAGCGCCGCCTAATCGACTCTTAAAACGCTTCTATGCCTGTCTTACAAGGCCCCTTAAATGTCCTTGAAGCAGGCCACCAGTCGGAAACTGATTCTTACCTGTTTCTTCCCACCTATCAGCTGAGATCCCCGCCGATCTGCATGGAGTTGCCCCCCTGCCGGCGCCTTTAGTGGGAATAAGATGGTAAGAATGTCCAGTCGTTATCTCCTTCGCCATCAGCCCCCGATAATCACTGGCCGGAGTTCTGCATCTCCGGCCAGTGATGCTTGGAGGTTTGAGGAATGGCGAGTTTACGGGTTCATGGACTTGTAAAGCCCGCGATAGTCGATAACGGCCCACTCGTACTCGTGCCTTATCTTGTACTGGAGCTTGTCGGCAACGAACATTTGGCCCACTACAGGATTGTCCGCCAACAGAACTTCCGGCTCCTTCTGGCCCTGGAGATACGCGACCTCGAGTAACTCCACATCGTTTTTGTCGGCGACAAGGTACCAATCACGAGGCGCCGTGAGGAATGGTACTGTGATAATTCTCTCGTCATTCCGGCCGAAGCTGCCGGCGTGAGGGTTGAAAATGCCTCCCATCGGCCAGGGCTGGTTAAGGGCGCGGGCCGTTTCCTGCAAGGCCCTCGGCACCATCTCGTACATAGTCCCAAGGGAGAGGACTTCGCCAGAGTCCTTTTCCGTTTGCGCATACATGGCCGTCTTGGCTGCGGTAAGGGCGCCGATCCCCGTGGCGTCATTCGTGAGCAGGACGCCGGCCAGATTCCCATGGTCAATGTGAAAGATAGGCAGGCCGTCCGGCTGCCAGTTAGTATTGTTGATCAAGAGATTCCAACCACGGCGCGCGAAGGTCCTTTTTGCTGCCCGACCCAGCCTCGATATGAGAGCTTGGATGGTTTTGAGATCATCGTTGATGAAGGTTCTCCGCGTGATGGTCAAGATAGCCCCTTTTTGGTTGATCGTATAGCTGACCTGAGAATCGTCCACCATCGTGACCTCGGTGTAATCCAGGATTTCCGGATTAACGTCGGGAAGGTCCGAGAAATAGCCGACAAGGATTGAATTCTGAGGTCTGAAGTCGGGCGCATTGCGCTCGTAGCTTACGAGATATTCCTCGCCGTAGTTGACCGCCTTGTATTCGGCGACGAGCCTCCTGTACATCGTATTCCCCAGGGCGTACTGAAACGTCGAGGAGCTGAAAGCAGCGGGCAACCTCATCCACTGCATGAAACTCTCGCCGAGTTTATATCCTTCAGGACTCGGAAAGCCTCTCATTTCCGGGTCGCCTGTCAATGCCGTATAGGCGGCCCTCAAAGAGCCGAAAGGCTTAACGTCTCGGAACTTCGCATCGACCTCCACGGCAAAGAGCTTGTCAAGGGCCGCCTGCATGCGTTCCGGCTGCTCGATCCCGACGTTGACCCGGCCGCCCGATCTGGCAGTAAACTCGGTAAGGAAAGTCTTTTCGGCGTTGATCCGCTCCCGGACCTCCTCCGTCGTGGCCACCCTGGCCGCGAACGTTCTCATCACGTCCTTTTCCACCTGTCGCTGAGCGAGGTCCGGAAGGCCGCTTAGTGGCAATTCATCTCGCAGCGTCTGCCTGTTCGCGGCGGCAATCATGTTTCCCGCTAACCCATTCATCTCTAGCCCGTCCATCTTTTCCTCCTTATTCTCGCTGCCACGAAAGCAGCCTCATAAAAGATTTCCCGCTTTAGCGGGAGCGTGCACAATCTTGACGTGACCCTCTCTGCGTCTCGTCTGCCCGGTTCGTGTCGTGGCCGAGCAGCTGAGCCTTCAGCTTATCCTTCAGGCCATGGATTACCCTTTCGGCCTGGCTATACCGCCCGACTTGTTTGAGTCCGCACTTCTTCCGAAGCCATTCATCAAAACCCGTGTCCCATCTTATTTCTCTCGACAACCGCTCGATTGTAGCAATCTGTTCGGCTGTCGCCGGCCGCTCCGGGTCTGAAGCTATCACCGGGCGTTTCTGATTCCGGAGCTTACTCTTGAGCGCGTCGATAACCAGTTGCGCCCCGCCGCGCGCGTCTATTGTCTGTTTTTGTCCGAACCTGGTCTCTATCCAGTCATGAAAACTGGTCTGCCATATGATTTTTCCCGAAAGTCGCTCAATCGTGGCGCGCTGCTCGGGCGTAGCGTAGCGCAGCATATATTTTTGCCAGCTCATTTTAATTTTCCTTTCCTTCCGCGCTTGACGATCTCTCTTATCCACGTCTCCGTAAGACCGTATTTTGTCGCGAGCTTGGTATACGTGCGGCCTTCGTTCCACTCTCGGAATATCTCTCTATCCCTGGCTTTTATATTCAGGGCGGCCTCCAGCCCCGGCAGATAAAGGGCCTGCTTTCCGAACACCCGGCCGATCTTTATCGCATTTTCTACGCCGACGATAATGGCTATTTTGCGATAAATAGGATGGAGATCTTCCAGGCTTACTTCTCTACCGTCCTTACGCAGTTTTTGGTCCGTCACTCTCGTCCCCCGGTGTTTCAAATTTATGAGGGCAATCACAATACTTGTGTTGACTCCTCAGAAGCCCCTTGAGGGCCGTGATAACGGACGAGGCTTCGGGGCTCCATTTGATTTCTGTCAGGGCAAAATACTTGAACAGCCAACGCCGATATCCGTCCTCCGCCTTCCACTTCACGGCCTTCGTCAGCTCGTTTATCAGGAAGAGCTGCCCGGCACTGGCCGGATAAATCGTCTCTTTCGGTATGGGGCCTCTTTCCCGCTGGTGCGGCGCACAGAGGGTACAAGTCCATTTCCGCTTGGGCCTGCCGAAGCCCATAGAGCGAAAGTGTTCTATGAGGTCATCGCCCTGCTTTCGCGTCAGATCCTTGGAGCTGGAGACCCCATATCGCTGCCTCAGCATCTCCCTATATTCCGGCTGCGAAAGACCGAGAAAGCTCTTAGCCGTGTGGATGGTCCTTATTATCCGCGAACCGGCAGGGTGTCTGTCAAGCGTGGTCTGTCCCGTGATATCGCTCATATTCTCTTCCATTTACGGCCGACTCCCGAGCAACGCCTCGGCCTCGTGTATCTCTTTCGAGATCGCGGCGCAGAATTTCAGCGCCTTGAGCTGAGTTACAAGTATGTTAGGAATGAGGCCCGAGTCCCCGTCGCCCGCGCTATGCTGTCTTAACTTCCCTTCGAGGTCGCCGAGTCTTTTGAAAAGGACGGCTATGCGATCCATGATCTGAACAATGCTGATTGCGTTGAACGCCTCGCCGGCTCCCTTCATGTTTCCCGTCATTCCTGCTCCCCTTGCCGCTCCGCAAAAAACGGCTCCCCATGTTCCACCGCCCATCTCAGCCTAAAGAGGGCCTTTGTCTCTATCTGCCGCACCCTTTCCGCCCCAACTCGAAGCATGCCGGCGATCTCGCCGAGCGTCCTGTCTTTGAGAAAATGCTCTTCAACGATGACCTTTTCGCGTGTTTTGAGGCTTTTTAAAAGGTCAAGGATCTGTGTCTGATAAGTTGCGGCATCGGCGCTATCGTCCTCAGAGGGAAGGCGGTCAAGAAGGGTTTCATCGTCATACCCGGAAATCGCATCATCCAGGGAGTCACATTGATGTCGCTTATAATCGACAATTACCCTGGCGATGCCGTGCCTTATGGCCGGACCTGCGTAGGTAAGTACCCGGTACCCGAACGCGGGATTCAGTTTCCTAACCGCCCGTACGAGGCCTATGCTCGCTTCCTGGATAAGGTCCATCGGCGAAAGGCCAGGATACCGATAGCTTAGAGCCTTCCAGTGTGAAAGGGCGACCTTGACGACAAAGCGAAGGCTTGATGCGATAAGGCGGTCCTCTGCGGCTTTGTCTCCTTCTGCGGCCCGCGCGATGAGCGCGTACTCCTCTGCCCTGGTGAGGATCGGGAACTTCTGAAGGTCCTTCATAAACATCGCCAGGAGGACCGATTCACCGGGTCCTGATAGACTCTCATTCAGCTCCATAGCCATCCCTTCCCTGTCTCAGAAGCGTCCATGTGACAACATATTGATTTTCGAATTCAGATCAGTGGGTTCGACCCAAACCCGTTTAGGTCTATCTCCTTCGAAATGGAGGTGAAAGTTAAACTCATTTTCCATCGCCCTGCCAGCTGCGGAGCTCTGCCCGCTGCGCCTTCTCATAATGTCTATCATGCCCTGGTCACCGAGCTTCTCACGATTTACTTCGTTGCCTATGAGTGCAACCAGTGTAGCCGTGATAAGGCCCCCCAAGGTGGAAGCGGCCCCTACCCCAAGAGCTTGTAGCCCCGCGTATGCTGAGACGCCATATTGCGCCAAAGATTTTCCCAGGGCGGTCCCAGTCGCCGTCTCCGCCGTTCTCTGCCCCGAGACCCCTGCGCCTGGCGCGCCCCCTCCCCAATTTGTCACATAAACCGGAATCGCGCCGCCTGTCTTTGCAAGCGCCTCGCCCATGCCGCCCTTTCCTCCCCCCTTTCCGCCTGACCATATGTCCTTAACCCCTTTCATAAAGCCGCCCAGGCGGCCGAATGCCCCGATAACCTTTTCCAACACGATCACGCCGCCCGCCCCGAGGAGTCCTACGATAAGGCCCTTAGCGATAAGCGGATGCGCGTTGAGCTCATCGAGGACCTTTGTAATCCCCCTTAAGGCAGCTCCCATATGGTCCATCTTGAAGCGGTCGATTTGGTTCATGAACTCCTTGAGCTTGCTGCTCATGGCCGTTGTCTCTGTGATGAAGTCCCTTCCCAGGGTCCCCGATGAGCTTTGGAGAGCCGCCTGCTTGGCCTTGATTTCCTCGTAGTACTTTACGATCGTCATAATCGCTTTTCCCGCTTCGGGTCTGCCGAAAATGGTCATGGCGATAGCATCGATGTCCTTGCCGTGCCTGGCAGCGACATCCCCCACCTTTTTATACTCTTCGAGCAGCTGATTAAGGGGTTTGATTTTCCCTTTGGCGTCGAAGAAGTTGATACCCTCCCTGGAGAGCTGTTTAAGGACCTCGTGCCTCTTGGCGAGGCGGAATGTGCCGTTTAACAGCGCCTCCATGGACCCGGCCGCCCCTTCTGGGGATCCTGTCACGACGGCGAGCTGCCCCATTGCGGCGATGAGCGGAGTCACGTTCTCCTTGCCCTGGGCTCCGATCAGCTGCATTGTCTTAGCAAGCCCTGAGAAGGACTGTAAGAATCCCTCCGGGTTCTTCCTCACGTCCTCCCACTTCATGGCGGCATTGAGTTGCTCCTGAAGGGCCGGAAGATCTCGGGCGGCTACCCTGTATTTCATAATAAAGTCCGCCATTGCCTCCGCATAGACGCCCGGCGCCGTGCGCGAGGCAACGGCCCCCTTGCCGACCTGCGGCATGATGTCCCTGATGACCTTGAGCTCTACGCCCGCGTTATGCAGCGCACTGGCTACCTCGCCCCAATCGCCTTTTGTGAGGGGGATCGGCGTGCCTATCAAATTCATGATGTCGGCGCGCAGGCCCTGGAGCTGCTGCCCGCTATAGCCGCCCGTGCGGCCTATCCGTCTGAGCATGCCGTCAAACTCCATCATGTCCTTCGTAACCTCGGCCGCGCCCAATGTGACCCCGAGGCCTGCAAGGGCGCCTATGTACCTGTCGCTGAAGCTCCGAATCGACCTTCCCACATGGTTGAAGGTGGCAATGGTCTTCGTGCCGAAGCTTTTGACCTGGGCCTCGCTGTGCTTCAGAGCGTTTATGAGCTTTTCGTCTTTGCCGGTGAGGACGATCTCAGCCGTGTTCGATTGTGCCATGACTACTTATCTCCTTTCCGCCTCACCACGTACGTGGTTTGCCCTGCGGACGCCGGGCCTGCGGACGCCGGGCCTGCGGACGCCGGGCCTGCGGACAACCCGTTTCCCTCTCCTGGCATTGCACCTTCACCAACTTCGGCGAACTGTCGCATCATAAGGAAAATGTAGAGCCATTGGCCCTCTGTAAGGTCGACAGCTGCTTCGCCAAATAAATAGTGAGCTGTTGCAGCGTTCTGAAACTTCCATCGGTCCCAAACGTCAGATTTTTTTTTAGGTCATCTGCAAGAGCTTCGAGCTCCTCCTCCGAAAGATCGCGCGGGGAAGGGCTGCATTCCTTCTCGAAAGCGTTATACTCCTCGATCAGGATCTCTTTTTCTTCCCTCCGGAGGACGTTCCTGAACTCGTCCACATCCTTGAAGAGGCGCTCGTACGTGCTGTCCTTTTTCTGGCGCTTAGGATCGACCAGGGCGCGGAAGAGGACCTGCGTGTTGTTCTCGCTGGTATAAGCGCCAAGGGTCATGGTCGAGACTTCTATCTCCCCCTTCTTGAACTCCCGCTCGGTCGCAAAAATCGCGTCCCGGGTCTCCGCTTCCGATAGAACCGTTATCCCTATTTCTTCCTCGGTGCCCGGATAGGCCAGGGTCCTTATGTTACGCTTGCCTGCCTTCAGCTTCTCGATAAGGTTCATGCGGTTCTCCTCTCTGTCTTCTGTGCGTCATTAGCCGCCGAAAATGCGTTTAGATAGGCTTCACGAGCGGTTTTGAGTCGCGTCACGTTGCGGCCGAAAGTGGCGATTTGCGTGTCGCCGAACGTCTTGATTCTTCCCTCAGCAAAATAGCTCGTTCTCTTCTCCAATAGAGCGAAGGTTCTCCCGGCCCTTAAGCGTTCCTGAATCAACGTCGTCTCCAAGATCGCCGGCGCTTCCGGCCGGCGAGCCCTTGACCCGGTGATCCCTTCATAAATGCGGCCCATCCTGTCTATGATCTTTTCGGCCAGGGACCCGATAGCGCCCATGACGTTCACCCAGGGGATCCCGCTGCCTTCTGGGTCCTGGAGAAGGACCCGCTCCGAGAGGTCGAGGATAGACTCCATACCGCCGCACAGGACGCGCAGCTCGGGCAGCTCCTGCTCTAAGTCTCCGGCCTGTATGCCTTCCCGGCCCAGGGCATTCATGAGGATTGCCTCCGGGAGGGAAAGCGGACCGCTTTTTGACGTTTCGCCGTACCTTTCCATTATTCCTCCGGCCCTGCCATCGTTCCCTTAAACAGCTCCATTTTCTCCGTAGCCTCATCCGCCCGGGCCTTGAGGGCATTGACGAGAGTAAGCCGTTTCTTCGGGTCTGCTTTTCCAGTCTCATCGAAAGCGCGTAGCTGCTTCTTGGCCTTATAGGCGTCAATAATCGCCGTCATCGTCTGCGTCGCAAGCAAGCATGTGTTGACTTGCCACTCTTTTTCTTCTCTGTTTAACCTTACCCGCTCCCGCGCGGTCTTCGATTTCGTGGATCTTCCTTCTGGCGCTCGAACGGTTTCATTGCCGGAGCCGGAAAGGGCCATGTCCCTCAGCAAACTGATGTATTTGTCTCCGGCGATAATCACGTGGTCGACCATTTCTATTCCCAGGGCCTTACCAGCCTTCGCGAGTCGGTCCGTTATTGTCATGTCGGACTCTGACGGGGCGACAATTCCGCTTGGATGGTTATGACACACGATGATTGAATCGACGGCCTGCGAGATGGCGAAGCGGTAAACCTCTCGGGGCTCAGTAAGCGCGGCCTTTAGCGTACCGAGGCTTACAAGTTCGATATACTTGATTGTCTTAAGCGCGGTCAGGCCCATTACCCAAACATGCTCTTTGTCCTGGTCGACCGGGCATTCGGCGCGAAGGATAGCGCGGAAGATGGAAGCCACATGCTCAGGGTAAATAATGGGTGTTTTTGCTTCTTTCTTCGGAATTTTAACCGTCATGTCCATTTCCCTCCTGGTTTTGTTAATAAAAAAAGCCCGGCGTCCTTTCGGACCTGCCGGGCTTCGAAGAGCCTCTATGCTGCTCAGTTATCTATAGGACTCGGCCTAAAGCCTCTCCCTTCTGTGCTGCGCTCCTGTCTTCTCCCCGTGCGGCCGTTCCACGAGGATCTGATTCTTGAGGCCGCACCTTTCGCACTTTATCTCACCCTCTGCCACTATGAAAATGCCGAGGAGGCGATCACAATGACCGCACCTTACCGGCCTTCCCGCCGCCGTTTCTTTCGTGGGTTTTGCTCCAGCCTCCTGGTCGCTCGAAAAATCGTCCACAAGCCTTTTAGAATCGTTTAATTTCCCTTCTTCGGCCTCGGGCCGTATAGTTGGCCGTCTCAATGCTACGCCGCCTCCTGGGGCGTTGTAGCCGATCCCTTCCATCCCCTCTCTTTCATCGTCTTCAGGGCGCAAATAACCTTATCAACCGTGCTGAGGTCCAGAAACTTGAGGTGGGATGTCTTGAAGCGCTTAAAGAGAAATGCCCTGAGCGTGCTGTCTCTCTCCGCGTCGGTGGCCGGCTTCGTGAGTTCTACCCATATCGATTCCACCATCCGGAGCTGCGCCGGCGATGCCATGCCCTGCCGTCCGGCCAGCTCGTTATACTTCGCCTTGTTCGGATCCCGCTCCCAATAGCCGCACTGTACCGCGAAATACTCGAGGCCCCGGATAAAGTCCTTCGCCTGGTCTACGGTGAGCTGCTTCGAAGAGGTCACATTGTACCGCTCGCCAAGCCACTTCCTGTAAACCGAATCGGGCAGCTCGAGCTTGGAGGCCAGCACGTGGATCCTCTTTATCTGGCCCTTGTCCGCAAAAGCCGGTTTGATCGATGCCTTTGCCCTCATCCCGATACCCTCCTTATCGTGCATTTGCTGCACGCCTTGTAGAGCCTCAGAGTCTCCGGATTCCCTGCCCTCATGCCGATCTTCCTGGCCCTGGCCCACGTGTCCGCACACACAAGCGGCGAGATTTCGCCGAGCTTCGGACAGGAGACCACGCCCGTCGTCCCGTATATCGCCTTTATCCTATCTTCCATCCGTCTCGTGCTTCCCGGATACTTGCCCTGGCATACGAGATCTACCGTTGTCCGGGAAACCCCGAGTTCATGGGCTACCCGTTTAGGACCTTTCGTCGCGACTTCCCTCTTCAGGATCTCGATCCACATGCCGGCGATCCTTTGGGCTTTTGTACGATAACCTCGTCGGTATTGGGGTCGTAAAGGCACTTGCGCCGCTTCGGCGCCTTCGGACCCGTATTCTTCACGAGGGTGAACACGTTTGCATTGCCCGATTTCCCCGCTACCTTGACATATCCGGCGCTCTTGAGCAGGGATATATCGTTCATAAGGGCCTTATAGCTGCGGCCCGTTATGGCCTGAAGCTCCGCGTATGTGAACCTCGGAAGGACGCGAATTGCCTGCCATACTTTTGCGAACGTGGCCTCGCTCATCTGTCGACCCTCCTCAAGTCCTCGGCTGATACCGTTTTAAGGCTGTTTGTCCGGGCTGTCATCTCGGCCCTGTACAGCTCGATCATGATCCTCCTGAACCTGTTAGCCTTCGAGTGGATATAGGTAATGGCGTCAGGTGTAAGGGCTACCTCGCAGAGTTGCTCAGCTATGTCGGCAACGTCCGCCTCCGCGAAATCGGTAAACTTGATGATCTCGGAGAACCTGTCGAACAAATGCTTGTACCGCATGAGCTTCTTGTCAGCGTTCCCCATGCCGATGAAGACCATAGGGGCGTTCGTCATATCGAAGATATCCCGGAGGGTTTCAAGGATCCTCGCGTCGAAGTAATCTACCTCATCGACTATGACGGTCCTGGGCCTGTCGAGCAGCTGCTCCTGGATCTGCCTGAAGAGATCCGCCGTCCGCCACATGGGGGCCTCGCCAAGCTCTGCAACTATCTCCTCCAGGAGCCACCGGCCCGTCATGAGCTTCTTCGTCCGGATGAAAACGCCGTCGTTGTTGAGGACCCACCAAAGCGCGACTTTAGTCTTCCCGAGGCCCGGTTCCCCATAGAGAAGCGCCATGCCCGGCACGTTGGATTCTCGATTCCGGATCCGGTCCATGGCTTCGGTAAAGCGTTCGACGTTGCGGGTTATCGCAAAAAGTTTTCTCATCGGCTATATCCCCCCTCCGTAGTGGAATGCCCCGCCCTGAGAGCGGCGTATTTACGTTCTTTCGCGTCCAGGTGTTCCTTGAGCTGCCGGTACGTATCAGACTTCTTGAAGGCCTCTATGAACGGCTCGTCTTCCGGCTCCACGCCATGCTCGATAATGAATTTATAGCGGTCTATGGCCTGGCCGAAGCTGGCAGGGCGGCTCGGGCGTTGCGAGCGAGTAATCACCGGGCGGGAAGCGCTGTCCGTGTCGGCCGTGGCCGGGGCGACGGTCAGCCTCGCAGGCTTCAAGGCGGCGCCGGGAATGTGCTCCTCGTGGGCCGGGAGTTCGATATTTGCCTTGTCGAGCTGGTCAGGGATCCGAGGGGCGGCCTCTACAATATCTGCCCATGGGAGGGCCTTTTTCTGCTCGGATATGAGCGCCCTTGTCTCTTTGGCGATCCGGATTGTGGCTTTTGTCAAGCTCTTCTGTTTGTTCTGAAGATGGCGGACCTCCTCGAGGTCTTTAGCGCTGCCGAGCTGCGCCGCGAGGGGATGAACCGAGTCAAACCGTTTTGCGGTGCAGAGGGAACGCCCTTCGAGATCGTACACGCGGACGGTCGCGAGATCCGTGATCGAGTATTTGATAATTGCCCTCTCCCGGAGACCGACAAGCGCATCATCGTAATAATCAGCGCCGAGAAAACGTATTCCGTTCGGGCCGATGGTTTTGACCTCGTGGGCGAGCATGAGATCATCGAGGGCGGCGGGATCGACGCGGGGTCCTCTGCCCTCGTTGAAGACTTGGCCGATGGTTTTGCCTTTTATATGTGGGTGAGGCTGTTCTTCCCAATAGGCCTCGATCCATATGCGGACCATTTCCGCCGTTTGCTCGATGGTGGGCAGTTCCGGGCTGTGAAGAGCCCGATGGAATTTCTCGTTTCTCATGAGCCAGGCCGGCTTATCTACTATCGATGTCCCTGTGAAACTTAAAAGCAAGCGTTCGAACTTGGAAAATTCCTTGAAAAATCTCTCTATCACCTTCGCCCTGGCATTGTAAGGGGTCGCGAAAAGCGGAGTAATGTTCAACCGGCCATAGAGACCGCAAAGGCCCGCTTCCTGGAGATTTTCTGTTGAAGTAAAGAATTTCGCGCGAAAGGCCGAGCCATTGTCTTGAAATGCGTACTCGGGAAATTTCCCGAGCCTGATGATTGCGTTTCGTAACGCCGAGGCTATGAGCTGGGTATTTTCCTCGAGCATGATATCGAAGCCGGCGAGATCTCCGCTTCTCCAATCCAGGTAGCCGACAAGAGTGGGGCGGCAGGCTTTGCCGGTAAACGGATTCTTGACCTGGAAGTTTAGTCTGTGCCCGTCCGCAACGAGGACTTGGCCGACTTCGAGCCTGGAGGCGTCGCGTTTGATGCTGAAAATTTGCGTGTCTTTCAGCGCCTTCTCCCCTTCCCGCAACAAAGTATAGACGTGGCTGTTTTTTGCCTGGTACCATTGAGCCCAACGACGAAATGTCATGGGAGATGAAGGAGATGAAACACCCCTTTGCCTTAGAACTGCTTTCACGATCCGGGTGGCCTCGCCGAGGTTCAGCCTGTTCGGCCGAAGCAGACAGTCAGCAAAGATCGTTTTTTCCTCGTTCGTGAGTCCGGGCTCTCCCTTTCCATAATGCCAGGCGGGTACAAGGAGGGTAAGATCGAGAGTGTCCCCAAGTTTTTCAGCCCACCGATAGAGCGATTTTAGGCTTACTCTGCCGAGTTTTAAAAAGAGGGCGGGAAGGAGATGGCCGCTATTATATGCCGCCTCAAATTCCCCGTCTACCTCGCCGAGGCGGTGCTCTCGCCGGTTCCCGTCCCGGTATCCTCGCCATGCGGCAACGAGATCTGCCTTCGCGCGGGCCTCTTCTTTTGCTTTCTCCGGTACCTCGACAGATCCGGGCGGGTTAATAGCGGGAACGGCGTGACCGTCCCCACTCCCAAAGGAGATACCGGAAAGCGCCGGGAGGAGGCCCGGCGCCCTGTCGCCGTCCGGTGCGGCGTAGGCAACTAAATATTTGTGCCGAATATCTTCGGGGATGCGAGGATCTATAATCGAGATAAAGGGACGCTTACCGCCCCTTCCCCCGCCTCGGTCACCCCAGGGAAGGCCCTGCGCCCTGGCCGATATTTTGTCAAGCCATGTGGCCTCCCGGAGGATGTTTCTCGAAACCATGATCCTTATCGCCGTGGCCGTTTTTTCCGGCCATAGCGCTGCAAGCTCATTGATTGAAAGAAGGTGCCTCTTCACTTGCCCGGCCTCCCTTTTGCTATTCCCCCGGCCGATTTAAGCATTTTGTCCATGAAGCTCAGCATCAGGATCCGGCCCCTTTCTATGGCCAGTATCGCTCTTTGATGAAGGTTTTCTATGTCGCGCATTAATTCACGGCTCGGTTTCTCCTGATAGGCAGACGAAAGAAGAGCGAAGAGGCTCGCAGTCTCTTTTTGAGCTTCGATGAGGCTTAAGAAAACGTCCTCGCCGGTAAGGTCGCCATTGTCGACCATCGTGCGGGGAGTTGCGATCAATCCGGCCCGGAAGGCGCCCCATTCGAGTAAGCGGGTGTCTTTCGTGAAAATGCAGACAGCGACTGTCTTGGCCAGAGAAAGAGAGGTTTCCCCCGAGGCATATCTATATAGGCCCTTAAGCGCGCCATCGTCGCTGTCCGACCCATTACCGAGACCCATGGCGCGCCCCAGCTCGGTCTTGAGCCGCACCTTTGACGTGGGGATTCCCTTCTTTTCCCTACTCGTTTTTTCAGAAGACACCCAATCATCAACAACCTCGGAAAACAACTCCTGGACCGAGCTGTATTGACCGAGGCCGTCATTCATGGGGCCACCCGAAAATCAAAGCAGATTTGACGTTGCAGAAATTGGGGAAACGCTTTAGACTATGGAAATGATCGCGGGCGCCCTTAGCCATTATGGCCCATCCTTCGCATCCGGCCAAAGGTCCGGGACCCTAAGGCCAAGGGCGGCCGCTATTGCCTCCCTGACCCGCCTTGATTTGCTCTGTCCGTTCACGACTTTATTAATCGAAGAGCGGTCCAGGCCCAGGGTCCTGGCTATCCTTGCGCCGGAAATGTCTGCCAAAATCATTGCGGCCCTTATCTTTTTGCTTCTTTCATTCCCCATGAGGCAAATGATACATGACCGAAAATGTCATGTCAAGCAAATAATGACCGAACGTGTCACCCATGGCTAAAACAAATTATCCGTTCCGGGACGTTGGGAAAAGGCTAAAGCAACTGCGGGGGAAAAGGTTGCAGGCGGACGTTGCGAGTGCATTAGATGTGACTGTTCGCTCGTATCAGCGTTTTGAGCTGGGCGAGCGACTACCCCGCGTGCCTACAGCGGCTAAAATGGCCGAAATGTACGGCGTGACGGTCGATTTGATATTGTATGGCCCCTATGAGCGACGCCTTATAAGAGAGGAGGATCTCAGGGACTCACAAATTGACGCCCTGGTTGACGACCTTAGGGCGGATCCTTTGTTTAAAGAAATACTTTGGAAAGGCCGCCACGGGTCACGAGAACAGAGAAAGCTTTTCAAAAAATTGATGGATGATCTGGCCGCCAAAATGCTTCGGTCGATCCCGCCGATGGTTGGCGATGCGCGCGAGGACCTCAGAGGGGAAATTGAAAGAGACATTATGACCGAAATGAAGGACGGGGATGAGAAGTTGTCTCCCTAAAATGCGCGGCCGGCGCGTGGAATGACAAAGAAAGGGCGGACGACCATGAATAGAAAGGCTGAAATGTTTCTGATCGTCTTTGTTTCGTTGCTGCTTTTGACTTCATCGGCCGTCGCTAAAGATAAGGACATCGAGGCGGCGGACGCCAGGTTAAAGGAAAAGCTCCGTCTCCCGACAATCGTCTCTTTAGATCGGACCGAACCTGCGTTTATCAGGGCATTAAAAGAGAAGTTCATAGACATCGAGGTGCACCGGGTCAAGGCCTCGCCCGTTCCGAGGACGGTTTATAGCAACACCGATGCCACGGTCGATATTATCGGTGATCCCGAGGTAAAGGAGATCGGCTTCAATGGCCGCGTCGAGAATGCGAGGGCAAAAGACCATGAGGGCGCGGTGATGATGCTCTCCGCCGCCTTGGGCGCTTTTTGCGGCGCGGGTCCGGAAGATATAAGCCGCGCCCTGGGCGCTTATTCCTCTCTATATATTGATAAGGAGTCGAAAAAACGGGCGCGCCTGACCTCCGGCCGGTGTCTCATTACTTTCGAGCCCCCGGCCTTTATGGGAGGGCGCTGTACCATCGTTCGTGGCAGATAGTATTATGGATGGATGCGGGATAGAAGAACTTGAGGGAGATTGGTTTGATTATAAGGATGGCCTGCGGCTGAAGATTCGTCCTTATATCGGCGAAGAAATGTCGCCCGACCGGGACTCGGACCCGGATCCTTACAAGGTGTTCGAATTTTCTTTTATGGCCTGGGAGAAAAACGGGATACCTCTCGATTTAACACCTGAAATTAAAAAGGGTTTGTTTCAACTCAATCAGAGCGGTATTGCCGGATTCGTCCTTAATGTCATAGTCGGGACTCTGCGAGCTATTGCCGCCGCGCACAAGACGCCTTAAACACCCCTCACTAATTGACAACTCTGTGTCTATTGTTGCCGGCGCGCTTGTGAAATTTTTTTGCCGCCTGGGACATTGTTACACTGAAAAATCGAATATCTCTTATCCCCCCCTTGATCACCATTCCATAGTCGCGCCTAGTTTCCCTTGTGGGCTTGTTGTTCATAATCCCGCGTCTTTATTTCTTTTTCCTTTGTTTGCCCACCATTTTTATTACTGATCACCAAACTGATCACCATTTGATCACCATTCAACTCTCTTTATTAATCATGCGTACCCGACTCACGCCTTATATTTCAACATCTTATAACAACCTGGCCTCAATCCATTTTTCTCAAATAGGTTGATAATAAGAACCGCTTTTCGGCAGTTTTTCTCAAAGTTCTGAGACGGCATATCAAAGTTATTTTGATTTTTCGCTCGAAATTTTAAAGACCGAATACTATATGATTACAAAGCCTTAAAGCAGATAACTGTAAGATTCATTGGAGGCCGTTTCCTTTAACTTCGCGCACTTGCGTTTTCGCATCCCCCCTGGTAATACACACCAGGCCCGCCCCACTATTGTTTTGTTCTTCTATGGAAGTGCACCGCTCCTTAGCGGGTGAGCTGGATGTCTTAAGCTGGGTACCCGTGGCGAAAGCCCCTTGCCTTGCGTGGTACCAGAGTGACCCACGGGTAGCAACCAAGGCCTCCCGCGAATGTTCGCTAAGAAGAAAAGGCCCTCCCGTCCGGGGTAAAGAATAACCAGACAAGTAAGAGCTCTAGAGGTATCTTTAAGGGCTAGAGGGAAGGACCTTCCGGGAGTATTCCATAAGCGCGTCGTGCGGAACGAGCGGGGTATACCCGCAGGAAGGGTAGAACGTAAGAACGCGCCCGTTTCGATTCCTCTCCATTAAGTGAGGTAAAGCTAGGATCGATAGAGGTCAGGAGCCGCCGGGAGCGAAAAGCGGAAGCGGCTTACCGATAACGGGCGCGTTTAGTTCTACCCTTTTCGATGCGGGTCGCTCTAGTGGAGCACCAAGCCTTGATGGAATCCTCTTGTGAGATCCTTCCCTAGGAGAGTGTAGATTAATGGCGCAAATGGAATACTCCGGAAGGGCCTTACCGGAATGAACCAAAAGACTCAGATGATAAGAAAAAGGGCAGACAAAGATAAAGCGGTCGGCGCGGTGTTCGGGCTAATGGTAAAGGGCGTATTTTCAAATGCGCTTACCCTGGGCCCGGCCCCTTCGAGGCTTCCCATAGCCTCCTATCTGTGATAATCTTATACGATATGTTCGGCATAGGTCTACCCGAGCTCATAATAATCATCATCGTCGCCCTTCTCGTCGTGGGCCCGACGAAGCTGCCCGAGGTCGCCCGGTCCCTCGGGAGGGCCCTGGGCGAGTTCAGGCGCATGGCGGACGACGTCAAGGAGACCATCGAGCAGGAGATGACCGTAGAAGAAGAGGAGAAAAAGGAAGAGAAGAGCGGGGAAGGGGAAAAGGAGGCCGCCGAGAAGGGGGAGGCCCCCGGCCCGGTGGGAACGGCGGGCGAGGCCCCTGAAAGCGGCAGCGGGGAGGAAGGCAAAGGCTCTCTCGGGCCGGAAGAACCCGCGGAAGCCGCCCGTCCCGGCGGCCGCAAAGAACCCGCGGGGAGCATGGGTCCCGATGCGCGCAAAGACGCATGATAGACGAGAAGAAACCCTTCACCAGCCATCTGAAAGAATTGAGAGACAGGCTGGTGGTCAGCCTCATCGGCCTCGGCATCGCCTTTATCGTAACTTATAGCGTCAAAGAAAGGATCTTCCACTTCCTCATGCGTCCCTTCATCGAGGTGATGCCTCCCCAGAGCTCCTTCATATTCACGAGCATCACCGAGGCCTTCATCACCTACTTCAAAGTCTCCATCGTAGCGGCCCTCTTCCTTGCGTCCCCCTTGATCCTTTACGAGGTCTGGATGTTCGTCGCCCCCGGGCTGTATGAGAAGGAGAAAAGGTATATAGCCCCCTTCATCATCTTCGGGAGCGTTTTCTTTCTGGGAGGCGCCCTCTTCTGCTACTACGTGACCATGCCCGTGGTCTACCACTTCTTCGTGAGCTACGCCGGACGGATGATCGTCCCCATGCCGTCGCTGCGGGACTACATGAGCCTCACGCTGAAGATGCTGGTCATTTTCGGCTTGATATTCCAGATGCCCCTCGTTGCATATTGCCTGGCCAGGGCGGGCATAATAAACTACAGGGCCCTCTCGAAGAAAAGGAGATACGCCATCCTGGGCATTGCCGTTCTCTCCGCAATCATCACTCCCCCGGAAGTGTCGAGCCAGCTTCTCATGGCGCTGCCCATGTACGGCCTTTTCGAGCTGAGCGTCCTCATCGCCAAGGTCTTCGGAAGAAAGGAGGTCCCCGATGGAGCGGCTTAACTGTGTGATACTCGCTGCGGGAATCGGTAAGCGGATGCGGTCCAGAATCCCCAAGGTCGCCCATCCCATCATGGGAAGGCCGATGGTCCGCTACGTAGCGCAAACAGCGGCCTCCATCGGCGCCGAAAAGGTAATCGTCGTGACCGGCCACGGCAGAGACGCGGTCGAGGCCTGCCTGGAAGGGGCGGGCGTGACCTTCGCCCACCAGGCGGAACAACTGGGCACGGCCCACGCGCTCCTCGCTACGGAAAGCTTCCTTTCGCCCGGCGACGTGCTCGTGCTTTACGGCGACGTCCCCCTCATCCGGCCGTCCACCCTCGCCGCATTCATCGAGTTCTTCCGGCGCTCGGAGGGCATCTGCTTCATGACGACGGAGGTCGGGGACCCCTCCGGCTACGGGAGGGTCATAGCGGACGACAGGGGCGGGATAGTCGATATAGTCGAGGACAGCGACGCAACCGGCGATGTAAGGAAAATAAAGGCCATCAACACGGGCATCTGCATGATCAGGGGCGACCTCCTTCCCCTCGTCAGGTCCGTGAAGCCCGAGAACAGCAAGGGCGAATACTATCTCACGGACGTGTGCAAGACCGCTTCCGCAGCGGGCATCAAGGCCCGCGCTTTCCTCCACCCCGAGGCCGCCGAGGTCCTCGGGATCAACACTCGCAAGGACCTTCTCGAAGCGGGCCTTACGGTGAGGAATGCCATCCTCGACCGTCACATGGAATCGGGCGTCACAATCATGGACAGGAGCGCCTATATCGAGGCGGACGTTGCGATAGGGCCGGATACGGTCGTCTACCCGAGCTGCTACCTGATGGGAAGGACCGAGGTCGGCCGGGACGTCTTCATCGGTCCCCACGTAGTCATAAGGGACTCCTTCATAGCGGACGGGGTCTCCATAGAAGGCTTCAGCTCGCTGGACGGCGCGAGGGTCGCCAAGGGCGTGAGGATAGGCCCCTTCAGCCGCCTCAGGCCCAATACGGTCCTTGCGGAGCGTGTCCACATAGGCAACTTCGTGGAGCTGAAGAACACGAACATGGGTGAAGGCTCCAAGGCGAACCACCTCACCTATTTAGGCGACGCGGACATCGGCGCGGGCGTCAACATAGGCGCCGGCACGATCACCTGCAATTACGACGGAAAGCGCAAGCACAGGACCGCCATAGGGGACGGAGTCTTCGTGGGCAGCAACACGGAGCTCGTGGCGCCCGTCAAAGTCGGCAAGGACGCATACATCGGCGCGGGCTCGACGATCACGCGCGACGTCCCGGAGGGGGCCCTTGCGGTGACGCGGGCAAGGCAGAAGCACATCGGGGGTTACGCCAGGAGGAAAAAATGTGCGGAATAGTCGGCTACATAGGCAAGGACGAGGCATATCCGATCCTGATCGAGGCCCTGAAGAGGCTCGAGTACCGGGGCTATGACTCAGCCGGCATAGCGGTCTCCTGCGACGGCAGGGTCGAGGTAGCCCGCCGGAAGGGCAAGGTGGAAGAACTGCGGAAGCTCTGCGAAGGGGGTTTCGCGGGCCGCCTCGGCATAGCCCACACCCGGTGGGCCACCCACGGCACGCCTTCCGAGAGGAACGCCCATCCCCACAAGGCGGGAGAGGTGGTAGTCGTCCACAACGGCATAGTCGAGAACTACGTGGAGCTGAAAGAGCGCCTGCGCGCATCGGGCCACAGGTTCCTCTCCGATACGGACACGGAGGTGGTGCCCCACCTCATAACCGCGCACCTCAAAGAGGGCGCCGACTTCGTGGAGGCGGTCAGGCTCTCCCTGAACGAGATGAGCGGCTCCTACGCCCTCGCCATCATCAAGGAGAACGAGGAGGCCCTGATCGCGGCGAAGAAGGAGAGCCCCCTCGTCCTCGGCATAGGCGACGGAGAATTTTTCGTCGCCAGCGACGCTCCCGCCCTCGTGGGCAGGACGAACAGGTTCATCTTCCTGGAGGACAACGACCTGGCGGTCATGAGGGACGGCGAGCTAAGGATCGTGGACGCGGCGGGCAGGCCGGTGGAGCGGAAGGTCCACACCATCAACTGGACGGGCGCCATGGCGGAGAAGGGCGGCTACAAGCACTTCATGCTGAAGGAGATCTTCGAGCAGCCGAGGGCCGTCTCGGATACTCTCCTCGGCAGGGTCAAGGAAGAGCGGGGAGAGGTGGACTTCGAAGAGCTGAAGCTGCCCCACCTGGGCAGGGTCAGGCGGACGTGGATGATAGCCTGCGGCACCTCGTACCACGCCTGCCTCATCGGCAAGCACCTCTTCGAGGAGAACCTGCGCATGCCAGTCGAGGCAGACATCGCCTCAGAGTTCCGCTACAGGAACCCCATCATGGGGGCGGGCGACTTGCTCATCCTGGTCTCCCAGTCCGGGGAGACCGCCGACACGATAGCAGTGATGAAAGAGGCGAAAAAGAGGGGTGTCTTCACCCTTTCCGTCTGCAACGTCCTCGGAAGCACCCTCGCCCGCGAATCGGACGGCGTCATATTCACCCACGCCGGGCCGGAGATAGGCGTCGCGTCCACGAAAGCGTTCACCACGCAGATATCGGTCCTCTTCCTCCTCATGCTCCACCTCGGCAAGAAGCTGGGCCTCATGGACCAGGAGGCGCTCCGCCGGAAGATAGGCGAGATCAGGAAGATACCCCACAAGATCCAGCTCATCCTCGACGGGGCCGCGAACATGGAGGAAATCGCCCGCAAGTACATGCACTACAGGAACTTCCTCTACCTCGGGAGGGGCATCAGCTTCCCCGTCTCCCTCGAAGGGGCCCTCAAGCTCAAGGAGATATCCTACATCCACGCCGAGGCCTATGCCGCAGGGGAGATGAAGCACGGCCCCATAGCGCTGATCGACGAGCAGATGCCGGTCGTTTTCGTCTCGCCCGGCGACCACACCTACAAGAAAACGTGCAGCAACGTGGAGGAGGTCGTCTCCAGGCGGGGCAACATCATCCTCTGCACGGACATGGACCGCCACGAGATGGCGCCAAAGGCATCGACCATCATGGCCGTGCCGGGGACGCTCTACGAGCTGCAGCCCATGGTCTTCGTCGTGCCCCTCCAGCTCTTCGCGTACCACATAGCGAACTTACTGGGGACGGACGTCGACCAGCCGCGCAACCTCGCCAAGTCGGTCACGGTGGAATAAAGGGCGGCGGGGCAATAGTATGAATGGAAGAGAATTTTGAGACATCGTGAAAAAGACGCTTGAAAGGAGAAGAATGGAGCAACGCCGGATACTCGAAGTATTCTCCGACTACGTCTGACCGTGGTGCTATTTCAGTACGGTCCGTACCGATCGCCTGGCTAAGGAATACGACATCGAGGTCAGATGGCTTGCCTTTCCCCTACATCCCGAAACGCCGGAAGAGGGCCTGACTCTCGAAGAGCTTTTTGCCGGAAGAGATGTGGACATTCCTGCTATCCAGAAACGCCTCAAGGAAGTGGCAGCCTCCCTCTCCCTGCCCCTTTCCACCCGTACCAGGACCGGACCTACAACAGCCGCCTTGCCCAGGAGCTTGGAAAATGGGCGGAATCCGAAGGTAAAGGGGAAGAGTTCCACCGTGCTGTTTTCAGAGCCTACTTCGTGGACGGAAAGAACATCGCCATGGTGGACGAGCTTGCGCGCCTGGCGGAGTCTATAGGGCTCCCGCCCCGGGAAGCCAGGCACGTTGTTCTGTCGAGGAGCTTCAGGCAAGCGGTGGATGCCGATTGGGAACGGTCCCGGGCCCTCGGGATAGACGCAGTCCCGACCTTCATTGTCGGCAACAGGAGAATCGTCGGCTTTCGGCCGTACGAGGCCTTGGAGGAGCTCGTCAGCCTGCCGTAGCTAACTTTCGAGATAGAGCGAGGGGGGATATATCTATGAACTTTTCGAGAAGAGACTTATTGAAAGGTGCGGGAGGATTGGTTCTGGGCCTGGGCGCGGGAGGGGTCCTGGACACGACCGATGGCATAGCAGCCGAACCGCAGCCAGGGGCGGGCGAGCTGCCGCGGCCGCACAATGAGTTAGACCCCGTCGAGGAAAGAGGCCGCGAGAGATACTACAAAGAACCTGCGCGGAACATCCCCGTGGTCAGGGATGTCGACGTCCTCGTGGTGGGCGGCGGGATGGCAGGGGTCTGCGCGGCAGCGGCAGCCGGGAGCATGGGGGCGAAAACACTCCTGGTGGAATACTTCGGGTGCCTGGGCGGGAATGCAACGACGGGCATGGTAAACAACTTCTGCGGTTACACCACCATGGGGAAAAACCGCATACAAATTGTAAGAGGGATCGGTGGCAGGATACACGAGAGGTTGCTGGCGCAGCACGGGGTGAAATCGATAAAGAGTTTTACCTTCAATCCGGAAATCCTGAAGCTGGTCCTGGACAGGGAAATGGCCGAAGCCGGTGTCGAATGCCTGTTCTACACCCAGATGGTTGCGCCTCTGATCAAAGAAAATACCATCGGGGGAGTGATTGTGGAGAATAAGGGAGGACGGCAGGCGATCCGGGCAAGGAGGGTTATAGATTGCACCGGTGACGGGGACGTCTGCGCGCTTTCCGGCGTTCCCTTCGAGCTGGGGGATGGAAAAGGCAACTTCCAGGGATGCGATATGGCTTTCCAGCTTGTAAACGTCGGCGATGATTTCGACCCTTCCACCATCGCTCCTGTCGCGGCCGAGGCCATGAAATCGGGAGAATACGGAATAACCAGGCCCCAGGTGATCATACAGAACATAGCGATCCCCGGGGCTTACTGGGTCAACTGGGCCGGGGTTCCTGAGATCGTTAACGGTACAAACCCCTATGACCTCAGCCGGGCCACGGTCGCGGGAAGAAAGGTCGCTTACGAACTGATGAGGTTTCTCCGGGATAGAATACGGGGCATGAAGGACGCGGATATTATCGCCACAGCCGCTAAAATAGGCTTGAGAGAGACGAGGAGGGTTACGGGCGAATACATGTTGAGCGGCGACGAGGTGCTGCAGGGGATGAAATTCAAGGACGGGATCGGAGCGTGCGCCTGGCCCATCGAGCTTGTAGACCCGGTAAAGGGACGGAAGTTTATCTCTCTCAAGGATGAAGATTTTTATCTCATTCCATATAGGTGCCTGATTCCAAAGCAGGTGGACAATCTCCTAATGGCAGGACGGTTCATCAGTTGCACCCATGAGGCCCAGGCATCCGTCCGGGTGATGGGACCGGCCGCGGTCATGGGACAGGCAGCCGGAGTCGCCGCCGCCCGTTCCATAAAAGAAAAGGTATCCCCCAGAATGTTGGATGTGGTTCTTCTGCAAGGAGAGCTGAGAAAAGCTGCGGCTTTTCTAGGCTAGCCGGTGTGAAGCCCACGCGGTAGTGAATGAGGGGTAGAAGTGCTCATGATCGGGGCCGTTGCGGGCGACATCATAGGGTCCGTGTACGAGTGGCGCCCGACTACCCGCACGGACTTCCCCCTGTTCGATCAACAGTGCCAATTTACAGACGATACCGTTATGACGGTAGCCGTTGCAGATGCGATCCTTACAGGGTCGGATTACGGAAAGAAGCTTAAGGAATGGTATCACTATTATCCGGACCGGGGCTACGGTCCCCTCTTCGCAAGGTGGGCTGCGTCCGATAGTACGCCGGGTCCTTATAGCTCGGGGAACGGCTCCGCAATGAGGGTAAGCCCTGTCGGGTGGGCCTTTAATTCCCTTGAGGATGTTCTCCGTGAAGCGCGGCTGTCGGCGTTACCGTCCCACTCCCACCCGGATGGCATCGCCGGTGCCCAGGCAGTCGCGGCAGCGGTCTACATGGCCCGGACGGGCGGCACCAAGGCCGAGATAAAGACCTATATCGAACGATCCTTCGGATACCGCCTCAACGAGACATTGGCACATATACGGGAGCACAACAGGCCGTGGGTGACCTGCCCGTCTTCCGTCCCCCAGGCCATAACGGCTTTCCTCCTGTCCGCCGACCTCGAGGATGGGATCCGTAAAGCTATCAGCCTTGGCGGAGATGCGGACACGGTCGCCTGCATAGCCGGGGCCGTCGCCGAGGCTTTCTACGGTGGGGTACCGGAGGACATAAGCAGGCAGGTGTCCGGGATGCTCGATGACAGGCTCCTGGCGGTCATCGAAGGCTTCAATGAGAGATTCTTCAAGGCTCAACTGGCAAAAGGGGATCGCTATAAATAGCACCTCGCCAAGTCGGTCGCGGTGGAATGAAGGGCGGCGGGCCCTCTTTCCCGGCCGGCGGTCCTTCCCCGAAAAGGCAATATCTACGGATTCCCTTGTCCCTCCTTGGCTTTTCGTGGAGGGGGTTTACGAAAGTAGACGAAAGTAGACGGTTTTGGGGCCCGGCCCCAAAAAGGCGAACCGGGGAGCGGCGGAAGGGCACGATGATGCGGCGATTCAGTTGTCAAAGAGCCGGGCCGTGACAAAAAGCAGTTTTGAGTTTTGAGTGTTGAGTTTTGAGTTGTAAAAGTCAACCTCTCGGCAGACAGGCGGCAAGTCGCACTTAAGTTCTAAGTTGTAAGTGCTAAGTGTTAAGTTCTAAGTTTTGAGTGTTGAGGTATAGGATCAGATCTCTCTTTAACAATTTAAGGAGAGGGTACAAATTACCGGAAGGGGAGAAATTGATGGGTGGATTTTGCTTGACCGGTCTCGTAGCAAATGCTACAAACGGTAAGAATTACAGTGGCGTGGGTGCAAACTGTCAGGGGCCGGCGGCGGCGCTGCCCGGTCGGGAGCTGGCGCATGCATTTCCGCCCTTAGCAACCGGACAGGGGTGATGGGGGATGAAGGCTGCCTGGATACCGAACTTACTCACCCTGGGTAATCTGACCTGCGGGTTCGTGTCGATTATCTTCTCCAGCCTCGGCACCCCCGAAGGATACCAGGTAGGGGCGGTGCTCATCCTGCTCGCTGCCCTGCTCGACGGCTTTGACGGCCAGGTAGCGCGGTGGCTTCGGGTCGATAGCCCCATGGGAAAGGAACTCGATTCTCTGGCGGATTGCGTCGCCTTCGGCGTTGCACCGGGCTATCTGGCCTATAAGACATATCTGGTGAAAATAAGCCTTCCCCTTATGGGCAGGCCGGTCGAGCTGGGCATCCTCCTCGCCGCGGTCTTCCCCATTTGTGCCGCGTACCGGCTCGCCCGTTTCAATGTCCGGCCTTCACAACATTCCTTCGTCGGCCTTCCTTCTCCTGTTGCGGGGATCCTCGTGGGTCTGGTAATCCTTTGCTTTCCCCACGGGAACATACCGACAGCCCTCTTCGCCGTCCTCTTTCCCCTGGCCGGTCTTCTCATGATTTCAACGATCGGTTATTCGAAGCCGCAATCCTTCATCCTGAAGAACCTGCACGGCCTCAGACTCGCAGGTCTCGTCGCACTCTTCGCTCTTCTGTTTTTCCTGTTCAGGTTTTGGCTGATATTCCTCGCCGTCTCGGTCTACGTCCTGTCGGGTCTCGTAGGCTGCCTAATCCAGTTCATCGAGGACAGAAGGTATTAAGGGCAGCGTGGAGCAAAAGCAGCATAGAGCATGGGGCAAAGGCAGCATAGAGCAAAGGCGTGTTGACATCTCCCGGCGTTGCACGTATAGTATACGTATAAGGAGGTGCTGTATGCAGAAGAAGTTGACGATAACGGTAGATCAAGAAGTGTACGACGGCCTGCGCAAAACCATCGGCCCTCGTAAGATAAGCAGGTTCATACAGGAATTGGTCAGGCCGCAGGTGGTCCGTCCGAACCTGGAAGCGGCCTATGCCGATATGGCAAGGGACAGTAGAAGAGAAAAGGAGGCCATGGAATGGGCCGAGGCCACTTTCAAGGACGCGGACTATGAAGCGCGGTGAGGTTTGGTGGGTTAATTTCGATCCGTCGATAGGGGGCGAAATAAAAAAGAAACGGCCCGCAGTTATCATGAGCAACGACGCCTCAAACAGGTACCTCAATCGCGTTCAGGTGGTCCCCCTCACCGGCAAACTCGACCGCCTCTATCCGAGCGAAGCGGAGGTAATCTTCGAGGGCAGGGCAAGCAAAGCCATGGCTGACCAATTAGCCACCGTCAGCAAGGCCAGGCTTTTCAGACGAGCAGGAATACTGTCTCAAGAAGATATACGCAAGATCGAGGAGGTAATTAAAGTACAACTCGGTATTCATTGAAAATGGCGATTTCCCATTAGTCTGAAACGCACATCATCTAAGAGCAGCGTGGAGCAAGGGCAGCGTGGAGCTACGAGACGAAAAGAATGTTCAAAGTTCAAGGTTCAAGGTTCAGAAAAGAGGGGGTTTTAACGTTGAACATCGAACATCGAACATTGAACGAAAAGGCGGCAGCGTGGAGCAAGGGCAGCGTGGAGCTACGAGACAAAAAGAATGTTCAAAGTTCAAGGTTCAAGGTTCAGAAAAGAGGGGGTTTTAACGTTGAACGTTGAACATCGAACATTGAACGAAAAGGCGGCAGCGTGGAGCAAGGGCAGCGTGGAGCAAAAGCAGCATGCAAGGATAGAATTCGCTCGACCGCGCCGATAGCAGGTGTTAGAATCGGGATAATTATCGTGCTATATACCGGTAAGACGCAGGAGGTGAGCCGTGAAGACCGTAGGAATCCTGGGTAGCGCCCGGAAAGGTGGTAATACGGAGGTCCTCCTCGATGCGGCGCTGCAGGAGGCGCGGCGCATGGGGGGCTCCACGTCCAAGATAGCCCTTCGCGACAAGGTCATTGCTCCCTGCGACGGGTGCATGGGATGCGCCAGGACAGGGAAGTGTGTCATTCGGGACGATATGCAGGAAGTGTATAAAGAGATACTGGAAGCCGATGGAGTCATCTGGGCAAGCCCCGTCTACTTCTGGTCAATGTCCGGCCTGACGAAAAATGCCCTCGACCGGACCTATGCCCTCACTTTCCCCAAGCTGCAGCAGGCCGGTAAGATTGCCGGGTTGATAATCGTGGCCGCCAGCAGGGGCTGCGTGAGCGCGTCCAACCCCTTTCATATGTATTTCAGCTACAACCATATGTTCGCGGCGGAATTCACGATGGCATGGGCCCAGGAAAAAGGGAAGATAAAGAAGGATGCGATGGCCGTTACCATGGCGAAGATGATGGTCCGGCAAATGCATGCCCTTTTTGCGGCCAATCTCTCATATCCCAAGGAAGAGTTTTCCAGGCCCCTGCGCAACCTCGTCCGGGACAAACTCGGTTCATAGGAAAGGCAAGGGGAAACAGTCTGTATTAACGAAGCAACGGGAGGAGGAATAATGAAAAGAGGGCTGGCTTTAACACTTACGGCGGTGCTTTTACTTGCAGCGAGCGGACCGGTCCACGCAGTATCCAAGATGAGAATTACTACGGAAACTTTCTTCGTTGATGCGTCCGACCCGGGGATCAAATTGCACGTCCGGAACAAGCACATGTCGGGTAAGAAAGTGTTTCAAGCCGACAAAATAGTGCTCTTTGTCCACGGCGCCAGCTACCCTTCGGAGACCATGTTCGATATAGCTTTGCCGGGCGGCTCATGGATGGACTATGCAGCCGAGCGCGGCTATGACACTTATCTGGTGGACATCCGTGGTTACGGCCGCTCCACGCGTCCTGCCTCGATGGACGTCCCCCCGGACCAGAACCAGCCCTTCGCGACCACAACCGAAGCCCTGAAGGACGTCGGCTCTGCCGTCGATTTCATTCTCAAGCGACGCAAGGTGGACAGGATCAACCTTGTCGGCTGGTCGTGGGGCACGACCCTTATGGGCGCCTATACTGCTCAGAACAACGACAAGGTTGTCAAGCTTGCGCTCTACGCCCCTCTCTGGACGCTTAAGGCACCTCCGCCTTTTTCCGGCAGCGGCGCCTATCGGGTCACGACAAAAGCAGGTGCGCGGAGCCGCGCCTTGAACGGCATCCCCGATGCGCGAAAGGAAGAGATAAGTCCTCAGGCCTGGTTCGATAAATGGTGGGACGCCAATTTGGCTACCGACCCCTGGGGAGCCCGGCAGACCCCGCCTGTTGTGCGGTCGCCGAATGGCGTGCTGAAGGACGTTGTCGATTTCCTGGGGAAGGGGACGCCATTGTACGATCCTTCCGACATCAGGGTGCCCACATTGCTGATCGTGGCGGAATGGGACCAGGAGACGCCGCTCTTCATGGCCCAGGAAGTCTTCAGCAGGCTCGTCAACACGCCATATAAACGGGAAGTAGTGCTGGCCGAGGGGACCCATATGGTTGGAGTCGAGAAGAATCGGATGGAGCTGATCAAAGAAGTCCAACGCTTCCTGGACGAAAAAAGGCCGGGCCGATAAAGACAGTGTTGAGTTTTGAGTGTTGAGTGTTGAGTTATAGGACAGAACAACGAAAGCAGTGTTGAGGGGAGAGTACAACACTGGAGAGGAGGTCCCGCTATGTTAACAGTCAGGAAAGAGAATGTTCTGAGACGTACTATATTTTCAGGGATGGCACTGGCGATTTTGGCACTGGGGACGGTTATGGTCTGCGACGCGATGGCACAGGAAAAACAGGAAAAAGCTATGCCTCGTATGCCTTCCGTCGAGGCCTACTTCTTCGATGGCGGTCAGTATTTTCAGTCGACCACAAACTACGTCAAGGTAGACAGGCCGGCCGATCAGGTTTTCACGGTGTTGACCGAGAACGGCATGGCGAACTGGCATAAATATTTTCCGGGGGGAGCCGGATTCAAGAGGATCAAAGGCGGCCCGCAACCCGAGATGCGGGTGGGCGACGTCTTGAGTGAAACCCTCACGCACGAGGGGCCGCCCCGCGAGTTTCATTATACCGTGACCGGCCTGGTCCCCAACCGGATGATGGTCATAGAGGGCCATGTGGTCTATAAAGGCGTGGTAAACCCGAAGGGACGCTGGATCGCTGTCTGGACGTTTTTCCCGGAGCCGGACGGCGGTACGACGGTTGCCAGGTATTTCAATGCCTTGTTCGCCGCGACACCGACATATACTTCATTGGCTGCGGACCACGACGTAATGCAAAAGATGCTGGAAAAGTTCAAGAGAATTGTGGGGGCTGAGCTGCCGAAAAAGTAGCAGCCGCGGCTTTTTCAAACTCCGTCCCCGGCAGCAGGGGCATGGCTGTGCTACGATATCCGCCTCAGCACGCGCCCAAGTTCCTTGAGGTTGCCATTTTCATACCTGTACACGACAAGGTGTCCCGCCCCTGCAAGCCGGTCCGATTGTATGTCTATGTAGACGAGTACAATACCGGCCTTCTCGTCATATACGGGCAGCGAGACGCGGGCATATCCGTGAGCCTCGGGGTGATCCCTGTGCCATGCACTCCAGCCGCCTCCATTTTCTTTGAAGTACCTTCTGAACTGCCCGTCATAATCGACAAGGTATCCCCTTTCCGGATGAGACTCCAGCGACAGGCGGCTCGTCGTACTATTCTTTTCGAGCAGCTTATCGACGAGCGGAGCCGCGTCGTATCCTTCAAGCTTGATAATGGCATTCACGCGCTCTTTCAGTCCTGAAGGATTGGTCACCTTATGAGGCCCCATGTAGGTGGTAGGAGCCACGACTATGAAACCACCGTTACCGTTTCGTCCCTGCAGTATCTTCCCGAGGATAACATTGTCCTGGTCGTTTGCCGTTGGCTCACCCGCCCGGCAGACAGAGATGATAGCCAACACGATGGCGAGGACGAAGGCAAGTTTTTATTAGTCCCGTATAGATCAGGTAGGCGTTGCGGACCTTAGATATCCGATAGTCGTCTGCGATCGCCAAAATGAAAAGCAACAAACTGTGGCCGGGATTACGATGTCGGTTAGGGAGTGGTTCCGGCCGACAGAAGAATCAGAAAGGCAATCACGGTTTCCCGGTTGGAATCGCTGACATCTTTCGCAGCCTGGGCCACGGCTGGGGCCTTCTCTCTCAAAAGAAAGTAAAGTTCCGCATTGGACATGTTCTCGTAGCCCGTTACCAACTTCTCTGAGTAACTGAAGGGCGACATCTTGTCCACAGCCATCTACTGTATTTACACTATAAAGATAGGCATGTCAACTTAGGAGTAGACTAAGTGCTATTTATGAACTTATGGGAGGGTTACAAGTCGCGGCGCACTTTGATATGTTTTACAGAAAGGAATCACATGGATATCCTGTCATCGATTGGTCGAAAGATACAGAGCATCCGGGAGAAAAAGGGTATCACCCAGGACCAGTTAGGAGAAAGAGCCGGTATCAACGCCAAATATGTGAGCGCCATCGAGCGCGGGCGGAAGAACCTCACCGTCCTCACGCTGGAGAAGCTCGCCAAGGCGCTGGATGTCGAAATCTTTGAGCTTCTGATACTGCCGACGGAACTCGAACCCAGGCAGCGGGTATCGAAGGCCATCGACTCTCTTGTCAGAGATGCAGACGACAAAACGTTGAATCTTTACCTGGATTTTCTGAGAAAGGTTTCGTCGTAATCCTAACTCGCCCGGAAAGGACGGGACGATCCACTGAGCAAGGAGATAGAGAATCTATGATCTCGGCTAAGCCTTCGAGCGTCATTCATAAAGAATGTGCTGCGAGGGCCCGATGGAAAGACCAAAAATGATGATATCCCCTCCCGCCGAATATCTTCCGTTTCTGGTTGCCCCGTGCCGTGATGTGGTAGAAAGCGTCCCGAGCGTGGGGTAGTTCACAGTGCCGGGTGCTAGGATATAATAGCAGACCGGGCAGCGTCAAGGCGTCATGAGCCGGGCAAAGGACTCTGTTTCATAGGCCGTATTAGCCTGTTTCCCCTGCGCGGGGCACCGCTTAATCGGTGGTTCAGTTGTCAAAGAGCCGGGCCGGCCAAAAGCTCGGAACCGGCCTAAAACGCGATCTATCTCCTCACGCATCCATGGTGCGGCCCTGTACATTTGCAGATACGATTTTCCTTGACAACAATGCTATACAGTGTTACTCTGCGTCTGGGCCGGCAAATCAGCCGGCCTAGTGTGAGAGGTTCACGAGACTGTGACAGCCGATCCGGTCACCATTGGAATTCCTGCGCCTGAGAGCCTAACTCATTGGACAGACAAAGGAGTATTTGGCTTCCGGTTTGGGGACAGGGGGACGCATACCAGCCGCACTATTATGCTTGAGGAGCTTTCGCTCCTTTTCAAAACGTGTGGACCAGAATCCGCCCGAGACACTTACCGAGAGGCAATTGTGGAGCAGAACTGCTTGGGCAAGCGGACGGTGGCAAATCGTAAGCTCTCGGACAAGAGACTGGCCGAGATGTATGCGTTGAACCCGAATGTCACTCTGTTCCGCGTTATGCGTCGGCTATGGGAGGCAGATGAGAGTGGGCGGCCTCTTCTTGCCCTGTTCGCTGTCCTATCTCGGGACCCCCTCTTGAGGCTGACGGCGACGCCTATCCTGGAACTGCAGGCTGGCATGGAACTTTCGAGACAAGCCCTCAGCGCGACCCTGGCCCAAGGGACAGGGTCGCGATTCAACGATGCCATTCTCGCCAAGGTTATCCGCAACGTAGCCTCTTCGTGGACGCAGTCGGGACACCTGCGGGGCAGGACTCACAAGACTCGCACTCTTGTCTCTCCGACGCCCTTCGTCACCGCATACGCCATTCTCCTCGGATATCTACTTGGTGCGCGCGGGCAGGGGCTTTTTTCGATCCTTTGGGCTCGTCTGCTCGATAGCTCTTCTGAGCAACTAATCGGTCTTGCCACTGATGCGAAGGTTCTGGGTTTGCTCGATCTGAAATATGCCGGAGGAGTGGTAGAGATTTCGCCGCTTCGGCTTCTCACAAAAGAAGAAAGGCGGTTGATCCATGGGACGGATTGAGGAACTGGTTGCCCGGTATGAGAGGCATATTGGACGACCTTGGCAGAAGAATCTCGCGGGGCCCCAACGGACCATATTTGTTGTCTACGATAAGGCCGACGAGAGGAAATTACGGGCAAAGATAGGTCTTTTCGAACTGGCCACGAAACAGACCGGTCACGGCTGGAAGTGCATCGACCTCACCGGCACCTTCGCCAGGTGGATGGCCGCCATGGACTACAAAGAGGCATACTTTGACGAGCCGGCAGATCTCCCGTTGAAACTCGATAACGAGTTTGTCCGTTATACAGCCGCAGAGTTGCGGGACACCATCACTGCTACCGATGCGGATGAGAATACGGTCGTTGCTGTCTACGGGGTCGCTTCGCTGTACGGGTTCACAAAGGTATCTCTTGTCCTGAAAGAAGTGGTCAACGATGTGAAGGGCCGGCTCCTCCTCTTCTTCCCAGGCCAAGCCGAAGACAACAACTATCGTCTGCTTGATGCCAGAGACGGATGGAATTATCTTGCCATCCCGATCACACTTCATAACGGGGTGAAAGACTGATGAAAAATCGAGAGATTTTCGTAAGGGACCCGGTTGTTACAAAGATCCTTAATGACGGGGTTGCTGCTGTCACCGAGGGCATGTCGACGAAGGAGATCGAAACCCTCCGCTACGAGCTGGAACACTTCGTCTGTGAGGGGCAGTATCGGGACGGCCTCATCAGGATTATCGAGGCCTACATCAAGAACGTGGATCACCCGGTCCAGCAGGCTGGCTGGGTGAGCGGTTTCTATGGGAGCGGTAAATCCCACCTCCTCAAAATGTTGCGACATCTCTGGGTGGACACGAAGTTCCCTGACGGGGCTACGGCCCGGGGGCTTGCCAACCTGCCCGAGGACGTTAAGGACATGCTCGCTGAACTCTCAACCCTTGGCAAACGCTGCAATGGTCTGTTTGCGTCCTCGGGCACCTTGCCTTCGGGAGGAGGGCGAAGCGTCAGGCTGACCATCCTGGGGATCGTCTTTCACTCGAAAGGCCTTCCCGAATCTTACCCTCAAGCGAAGTTCTGTCTCTGGCTGAAAAAAAATGGATATTTCGATGCAGTCCGAGCCGAGGTTGAGGCTGCCGGGAGGGACTTTCTTGGTGAGCTTCATGACCTCTACGCAAGCCCGCTCCTTGCGAAAGCACTCCTCAAGGTGGACCCTGCCTTTGCGCCTGAGGAAAAGCAGGCCCGGGCGACACTGAGGGCTCAATTTCCTGTGATAAACGACATCCCTACGAGTGACTTTGTGACGACGCTACGAGAAGTCCTTTCCTCATCCGGCCAAGTCCCTTGCACCCTGATCGTGCTTGACGAGGTCCAGCTCTTCATCGGGGACAGCAAGGAGCGGGCCACGGAAGTGATGGAGGCCGCCGAGGCACTCTGCAAGCAGCTTGATAGCCGGGTACTTCTGATAGGGGCAGGGCAAACAGCCTTGTCCGGAACCGTCCTCCTGCAGCGGCTCAGTGCCCGGTTTACGATACCTGTAGAACTCTCCGATGCCGACGTGGAGACTGTGACACGGCGCGTGGTCCTTGCAAAGAAGGCAGACAAGGTCAAGGAAGTACGCGATTGCCTTGAAACCAATGCAGGGGAGATCGATCGGCAACTGGTAGGGACGGCCATAGCACCTCGCTCTGAGGACCGCACCGTTTTCATCGAAGACTACCCCCTTCTTCCAGTGCGGCGGCGATTCTGGGAGGCGGTCCTCCGCGCTGTAGATGCACCGGGAACTACGGCCCAACTGCGGACCCAGTTGCGCATTGTCCATGATGCAGCCCGGGAAACAGCAGAGCAGAAATTGGGCGGTGTGGTGCCGGCGGACTTCATCTTCGAGCAGCTACAGCCTGATCTGCTGCGAACAGGGGTCCTACTCCGGGAGATCGACGAAACTATCGCCATTCTGGACGACGGGACTGAGCAAGGGCGCCTTTCAAAGCGCATCTGCACCCTCGTGTTCCTGATCCGCAAGCTTCCTCGTGATCCCGGAGTGGACATAGGCGTTCGGGCCACAGCCGACATGCTTTCCGACCTTCTTGTGGCTGACCTTGAAAACGATGGTGCACGGTTGCGAAAAGATGTTCCTGCCACGCTGGAAAAGCTCGTGGCCGAGGGGATTCTGATCAAGCTTGATGACGGGTACAGTCTGCAGACCCGGGAAAGCAGCGAGTGGGATCGGGAGTTTCGAACCCGCAATACAAAAGTAATCAATGACACCTCCACTATTACCATGAAGCGGTCGGCTTTGATTGCGGAAGCCTGCGGCAAGGAGATCAATGGGATAAAAATTCTTCAGGGCAAAAGCAAAGAGCCCAGAAAGCTGAAGATTCATTTCGGTGATCAGCCTCCGCCGAAGGGAGGCGGCGAGATACCGGTGTGGATTCGCGATGGATGGGACACCAGCGAAAAATCGGTTGTGGACGATGCCCGCGCAGCGGGAACGGACAGTCCCATCATATTCGTCTATATTCCGAGAGCCAATGCGGATGACATCAAGAAGGCCATCGCGGACAGCGAGGCAGCAAGGGGCACCCTTGAATTCAAAGGCGTGCCTACCACGCCTGAAGGCCTCGAAGCCCGCTCTGCCATGGAGCACCGCAAGACCATAGCAGAGGGCTCCATCAAGGAACTTATCGCCGGAATACTGGATGGCAGTAAGGTCTTTCAGGGCGGCGGAAATGAACGGCTGGAACTGAGGGTAGCAGATAAGGTGCGTTTCGGTGCCGAGGCCTCTCTCGATCGGCTCTTTCCCGATTTCTCGGACGGGGATCACGACCGGTGGGAAAACGTAATCACCCAGGCCAAGAGCGGTAACGAGGGAGCGCTGCAGATCGTCGGCTGGAACGACAAGGTAGAAAAACATCCTGTCTGCGCGGCCGTTCTTTCGCTTGTGGGAGCAGGCAAGAAGGGCAAGGAGATCCGGGCACACTTCGAGGACAGCCCCTATGGCTGGCCCCGGGATGCGGTGGACGCCGCCCTCGTTATCCTTCATCTCACCGGCCATGTTCGGGCATTCCACAATGGAGCCCAACTCGGCGGCAAGCAGCTCGATCAGGCGAAGATCCCTGTGACTGACTTCCGGGTAGAGCGCATCACCATTGACGCGCCGCAAAAGATCAAACTCCGCAAACTCTTCCAGAAGGCCGGCATTACCTGCAGCCCCGGCGAGGAGTCGAAGGTGGCCTGGGGCTTCCTCGACAAACTCAGAGATCTGGCTACCCGCTCAGGCGGGAATCCACCCATGCCCCAGGCGCCTGCTGTGTCCCATATCGACACCCTGCGAACCCTTACGGGCAATGAACAGCTTGCAGGCATTCTGAAAGAACACGACCTCTTGGAACAGCAGCTAAAGAACTGGATGGCCCTGGCCGACCTGGCGGCAAGGCGAGTGCCCGCGTGGGAGAGGCTGATTGAGCTTCTCGGCCTGGCGAGCACCCTCCCGGAAGCTCAGACTTTTCAGGCCCAGGCTGATGCCCTCAGCACAGACCGCCGACTCCTCGACTCGTCGGATCCCCTTCCCGACATTGAGAAGGGTGTGACGGATCTCTTGAGATCTGCAGTGAATAAAGCACACGGGAGGCTGGTCTCAGTCTACGAAAGAGAGATGGCAGCCTTGACAGGCTCCGACAACTGGCAACCTCTCAGACCTGAAGACAAGGCGGCCATTCTCGCCGCTGAAGGCATCGACTCTACCCCTGTACTCTCCATCGGCGATACGAACGCCCTTCTGAATACCCTCAGACAGGTATCCCTGGCCGTTTGGAAGACACGGATCGACGCCTTACCGCAGCAGTTCGCCAACGCTGCCCTTGCTGCCGCCAGGCTCCTTGAACCGAAGGTGCAAAAGGTCCAGGTGACGAGCGGCACCCTGCGGTCGGCTGATGAAGTTCGGCAATGGATCGGAAAGACTGAGCAGGAGTTGCTGGAAAAGCTATCTGACGGCCCTATTATGATCTCTTCGTAGAGGATTTCCCATGCGCGCACTGGCGGTAGAGCTTCGCAAAGAACTGGAACGGGCGGTAATCGAGGCGCGGGATGTGGCCGAAGCAGGGGCACGGGCAGCCCTGGAAGCCTTGGCGGTGCACCATTATCAACCTTATAGCCACATGTCGCCCGAGGAGCGGATATTACGAAATCGCCTTCGGGCCCATGCCAAACAACTGGGCCACGCCGAGAATGGAGGAAAGACCCTCGAGATCGACCATATCATACAGGAATGCGCCTACGAGCAATGGCATCGCATGCTCTTTGCTCGGTTCCTGGCGGAAAACGACCTCCTCATTGAGCCCGAATCGGGTGTGGCCGTCAGCTTGGATGAATGTGAGGAGCTGGCGCGGGAGGCCGGCACAGACCTCTGGACCATGGCAAGTCGCTTTGCCCAGGCCATGCTTCCCCAGATCTTCCGTCCCGATGAGCCTGTACTCCAGATACTCCTCCCCCGGGAATATCGCACTCGGCTGGAAGGGCTTGTTGAGGGTCTCAGCAGAGAGGTCTTTCTTGCCGATGACAGCTTGGGGTGGGTCTATCAGTTCTGGCAGACAAAGCGGAAGAAACAGGTCAACGATTCAGGGGTCAAGATCGGAGCGGATGAGCTTCCTGCCGTCACGCAGCTCTTTACCGAGGATTATATGGTGGAGTTTCTTCTGCACAACACCCTCGGCGCGTGGTGGGCTGGCAAGAGTGGATCGATCAAGACTGACACCGAAGAAGAGGCGCGAGGGCAAGCGGAACTTACCGCCCGCGATGGCGCCCCCGCGATCTTGTGGACCTATTTGCGCTTCGTGCAGGACGAGGCGACCAAGACCTGGCTTCCCGCTGCAGGCACTTTTGACGCCTGGCCAAAGTCTGCAGCGCTGATTCGTCTGCTTGACCCCTGTATGGGCAGCGGCCACTTCCTTGTGTTTGCCCTGCCGATGCTTGTTCGCCTGCGCATGGAGGAGGAAAAGCTCAGCGCACAAGCGGCAGTGGTCGCGGTGCTCAAGGACAACATTCACGGCCTTGAACTCGACGAACGCTGCACGCAGATTGCCGCCTTCAACGTTGCGCTGACGGCCTGGAAACTTGGGGGATTTCAAGCATTGCCCAGCCTCAACCTGGCCTGCTCTGGACTTCAGCCCAGTGCAACAGAAGAGGAGTGGACGGCACTTGCGGGCGACAACGATCGGCTCCGGAGCGGCATGAAACGGTTATATGGTCTTTTCAAAGATGCCCCGGTACTGGGCAGTCTTATCAATCCCCGCGCCCAAGGCGGCGATCTTGTAGAAGCGGAATTTCATGAACTACAGCCGCTTCTTGAAAAGGCGCTGGCACAGGAGGTGGAGGACAGCGCAGCGCACGAAATGGCCGTGACCGCCCAAGGCCTCGCCAAAGCGGCGGAGATACTCGCTGGGCAATTTACCCTCGTCACAACAAATGTTCCATTCTTGGGCTACCGAGAAATGGATGAACTGTTAGTGAATTATGTTTCGAAAGATTTCCCCGATGAAAAAGGGGATCTCGGATATTGCTTATGGCGACGTTTTCAGTCTCTTGTCGGGATAGGCGGGACAATTGCATTGGTTACCCTTCAACATTGGCTATCACTTAAATCTTACGAAGCGATGCGTGCACAGTTCCTCGCACATTTTGGAATAGAGGTAATCGCCCATCTTGGTACAGGAGCTTTTGAGACAATTTCCGGCGCGAAGGTAAACGTCACCCTAACCATTGCAAACAAATCATCAGATCCGATGGCGGTAGACATTTCGCTCGCAGATGTCGCGAAGGATAGAAGCCCGAATGCAAAAGCTCGTTCCCTTCAAGATGTCGAAATAACTTCGACAACCCAAAGGAGACAATATACGAATCCGGACCATAGGATTTCATTTGGCGATCTTACAGACCTCCCCTGTCTGTCCAAGTATGCCGATTGTCTTGCTGGCATAATGAATGGCGATTCACCTAAGTTCATTCGGTACTATTGGGAGATTCCTGCGAAAAACCACCTATGGGCGTTCCTTCAATCGACAGCTCAGGGAACACAGATCGGTGGCCTTGAGAGCATTATTTCTTTTGACGAGAACCATGGCCATCTTAGAGAGGATGCCTCTATCAGAAGAGTGAAACTTCACAACGCTGATGAGCGCGGCAATTCAGTCTGGGGACGGTCAGGCGTGGCAATCGGCCAAATGTCTTCTCTTCCGTCTTCACGATACTTCGGAAACAAATATGACTCTAATGTTGCTGCGGTAGTGCCCAAACGAGACGATCATCTTACGGCGATTTGGGCATTTTGCACCTCGCCAGACTTTCTCGAAAGCGTTCGAGCAATTGATCGAAAGTTGAATGTTACAAACGCTACTTTCGGGAAAGTCCCTTTTGACCTCGCCCACTGGCAGAAAGTCGCTGCCGAGAAGTACCCCGACGGTCTGCCCAAACCCTACTCCGACGATCCCACCCAGTGGCTCTTCCACGGGCACCCTGTGCCTTCCACCACACCTCTACATGTTGCCACAGCCCGCCTCCTTGGCTATCGCTGGCCGGCTGGGACGGACGGCTCCATGGAACTGTCGAGCGAGGCAAGAGAATGGATAGACCGATGCAAGGAACTGGATGAGTACTCCGAGAGTTCGGGTATCGTCTGCATTCCTTCAGTACGCGGGCAAGAACCAGCGTCAGAGAGGCTACGAGCACTTCTCGCCGCGGCCTTCGGCGGTGAATGGGGACCAGGGAAAGAACGGGAGTTACTGCAGGCCGCGGGCTCAACCGCAGAAGACCTTGAGGGTTGGCTCAGGTCCGACTTCTTCGAGCAGCACTGCAAACTCTTTCATCACCGTCCCTTCGTCTGGCACATCTGGGATGGCCGAAACCGGGATGGCTTCCATGTCCTCATCAATTATCACAGGCTCTGTGAAGGCGAAGGCAAAGGCCGGAAGCTGCTGGAGTCTTTGACCTATTCCTATCTGGGGGACTGGATCTACCGCCAGCAGGATGGCGTACGGATGGGTGCTGAAGGGGCCGAAGGCCGCCTTGCAGCCGCACTTGCCCTCCAATCTCGTCTCGCGGCCATCATCGAGGGCAAGCCACCCTTCGACGTCTTCGTCCGCTGGAAACCTCTGCACGAACAACCCATAGGCTGGCACCCCGACATCAACGATGGGATACGCCTCAATATCCGTCCCTTCCTGGTCCAGGACCTGCCGAACGGCAGGACCGGCGCGGGGCTTCTCCGTTGGAAACCCAACATCAAGTGGGGTAAAGATCGGGGCAACGAACCGGAACGCCCGAGAGATCAGTTCCCCTGGTTTTGGAAAGATCGCACCTTTACCGGCGAGCGTGTAAACGACATTCACCTTGACATTGCTACAAAGGTGCAGGCCCGAGATATCCTGACGAAAGGGGGTCACTGAATGCCGATAGGCACGCATCGACCCGAGGAGAAGGGATAAACATGTCTACCGGCGCAGATCTCCAGGACTCCATTACGCTACTCGATGCCATGGTGGCTTCCCTTCTCAAGGCCGGCCGTCACGGACCGGGGGAGGCCGAACCGGCTGCCATCCTTTGGACCGATGCCGATGGCCAGTGGCTCTCTCTTATCCCCCAGCTAAAGATGCTTCTTCCTCAGCTTTTTGTGCACGGTGTTTATGAGCCAGCGGAACGGCAAGGCCCGGCAATCTGGCTCCGATGCATCACAGAAGGGACACTGAACGAATTCCAGCTACCCGCTGGTGTTGTACCAGTCATTTACCTGCCACACGTGAGCCGGCAGACGCTGAGGGATGTTGAGGGATGTCCACAGGAGTTACAACCGCTGGTGGAACTGCAGTACAGGGGCTGTGTCTGGTGCCAGCGGAACGGCAAGGACTGGACAGTGGAGGCCTTCCTCGTTTCCGATGATGGCGTGGGCCTGGATGTGGCGAAGGATAGCCAGACGCGAAAGGCAATCACGGGCGCCTTAACCCAGCTTGCGGTCACTCCTCTTTCACGGCTGCTCGGAAAGCGACTGGAGGCCGAGGACTTCGACAAGCTCATGGTCGAAGACACGGCGCGGGACCTGCTCGGGTGGCTGAATGACCCCGGGGAAACCAGGGAGAAGTGGGAACCTGCCAGGTGGTCAGCCTTTCGCTCCCGCTGCAAAGCAGATTATGGCTTTGACCCTGAGTCAGAGGGTGAACTTGTGGCTGCAGAGAAACTGGGCAACCTTGAAGGACCGTGGGCTGGAGTGTGGCAGCGTTATGCCGAGGCGCCGGCCCTTTATCCTCGCATTCCAGTTCTTCTCGGGAGAGCTAAACCTGCAACCCTCCCTTTCGTCAAAAAAACATGGCCGGATGAAAACGAAAAGGCCGAGGAGGAGCTTAGGGCCCGACTCCAGGGGACCGGATCGATGAGTCCCGAAGCCGCTCGCCGAGAGATCATGGAATTAGAGAAAGAACACAGCGAGCGCCGGGAATGGGTCTGGGCCAGGCTCGGCCAGAGTCCCCTGGCCTTGACGCTCACGGCCCTCAACGTTCTCGCCGAGACCACCGAGACTGCCTTAGGGGGTGGCTCGCCAGAAGCTATGGCCGAACTCTACTGCACAGGTGCATATCTGGCTGACGATGCTGTGTTAAGGGCGCTATCGGGTGCCCGGTCGGCAGAAGACAGGAAGGCCGTCGAGAGGGCCATCAGGGTAATCTATCTGCCATGGCTTGAGGATGGAGCGGCCCATTTTCAGAGCCTTGCCGCGAAAAGCCCCTTCTGCGTTAAGGCTGAATCACAAATGATTACGGAAGAGGCTGGACAGTGTATCGTCTTTGCTGATGGCCTCCGCTACGATGTGGCCGGGAGACTTAAGACCCTTGCCGAAGGCCGCGGACTGCACGTCGCGCTTAATCGAAGCTGGTCGGCTCTCCCAACTGTGACGGCAACTACAAAGCCGGCAGTCACTCCTGTCGCGGAGAAGCTGGTCGGAATGGCCCTAGGCGAGACCTTTGACCCTGTCGTAACCGAGACGGGGCAGTCTGTGACGACCGAGCGTTTGCGGAAACTCATTGCCAACGAAGGGTACACGGTCATGAGTGCCTCAGAAATAGTCGCATCCGGAGACCCCAAGGACAAAGGGTGGTGCGAGTATGGGGAGATAGACCGGATGGGCCATTCCTTGCAGGCAAAACTGGCGGGCCAGATCGATGAGCACCTGGAACTCCTTCTCGAAAGGATTGAGGCACTTCTTGTCTCCGGATGGAGAATCGTTCGTCTGGTCACTGACCATGGCTGGCTTCTGGTTCCTGGAGGCCTGCCCTTGGCGGAGTTGCCTAAGTATCTCACGGAGAGCCGCTGGGCTCGTTGCGCGACGGTGAAGCCGGGAAACCAGGTTCCCGTTCCTCTGGTGCGCTGGTACTGGAACCCAGATGAGTATTTTGCCACTGCACCGGGCGCGGCCTGTTTTGGAAAGACTCAAGAGTACGCCCACGGAGGCATCAGTATCCAGGAGTGCCTGGTTGCGGAGATGGTCTTCACCGGCGACGTGAATGCACAGGCAGAAACGGCCAGCGTCAGCGATGTTCAGTGGAAACAGATGTGGTGCCGCATAGCAGTCGAGCCGAAGGGGATCAAGATCACGGCAGATATCCGCAGGAAAGTAAATGACCCTGCGTCAAGTATCACCGCAACGAAAGCAGTCGACGGTGAGGGTAAGGCCGCGTTGCTTGTTGAGGATGATTCACTGGAAGGAACAACGGTCAGCCTAGTCCTCCTCGATGATGCCGGCCGGGTCATCGCCAAGCGTGCCACCACTGTGGGAGGTGAGGAGTAGTCATGGAACTGGATACCCTTGACCATCTGGCAGCGTCAGGCTTCGATGGTTTTATCGTCCGGAAAGACCTTGTTCGGCGCTATAGCCGGCAATATCCTGTACCCACCTACGTGGTGGAGTTCCTCCTGGGCCGCTACTGTGCGACCGTCAATGAGCAGGAAATTGCGGAAGGCCTCCAGATAGTGGAGCGGCAGCTTGCGGACAGAACGGTCAAAACGGGGCAGGAAGAACTCTTCAAGGCCCGGGCGAGGGACAAAGGGTCTGTAAAGCTCATCGACGTGGTCAAGGCCCGCCTCGATTGGCGTAACGACTGCTTCGTCGCGGAGTTGCCAAGCGTGCAGTTAAAGGACGTGCGGATCGACGACGCGCTGGTGAAAGAACACGAGCGGATGCTGACCGGAGGGTTCTACGCTGAGGTCAATCTCACCTATGATGCTTCCATTGCACAAGAGCAAGGGGGAAGGCCCTTTGCAATTGACGGTCTTCGCGCCATTCAACTATCGAAGCCCGACGTCCTCACCGTGTTATTCAGGGGCCGGAACCAGTTCACGACCGCAGAGTGGGTCGATTTTCTTGTGCGCTCTATAGGACTGGAGGCGGCATCTCTCTCGGAGCGGTCGAAACTTGTCTGTCTGCTTCGAATGATTCCCTTTGTGGAACGCAACTTCAACATGGTAGAGCTTGGACCACGAGGGACCGGCAAGAGCCACCTTTTCCAGCAGATCTCACCATATTCCCACCTTATCTCGGGAGGGAAGGCAACAGTTGCACAGATGTTCGTGAACAACAGTTCCGGTCAGCGTGGTCTTGTGTGTCTTTACGACGTGGTTTGTTTTGACGAGATATCGGGCATCAGCTTCGACTCGAAGGATGGCGTCAACATCATGAAGGGGTACATGGCATCGGGGGAATTCTCCCGAGGCAAGGAGAGTATCCCGGCGTCCGGAAGCATCGTCATGGTCGGCAACTTCGACGTTGATGTCGACCAGCAGCAGCGGATAGGTCATCTTTTTAGCCCACTGCCGCCCGAGATGCGGGGCGATACTGCCTTTATGGATAGAATCCACTCGTATGCCCCCGGCTGGGATTTTCCAAAGCTCAACCCTAACGAGCACCTTACAGAGCACTTCGGGCTTGTGAGCGACTTCTTGTCCGAGTGCTGGACGAGGCTTCGGGAGGTAAGCCGGCTGTCGGCTCTTCAAGGAAGGGTAAACTGGGGCGGAGCCCTAAGTGGACGCGATATAGAAGGGGTCAATCGAACCGTGAGCGGTCTTCTCAAGTTGCTGTTTCCTGATCCCGGTAGTCCTATCCCCGATGAAGAACTTGAGAAGATCGTTCGCATTGCCCTGGAATGCAGGAGACGCGTGAAGGAGCAACAGAAGCGTATCCTCAAGGCCGAGTTCCGTAACACCCACTTCAGTTACTTCATGGGTGTTGACGGGGTTGAGCAATTTGTCTCGACTCCGGAACTACATAGCGATGAAGCCATAGAGGGCGATCCCCTTCCCCCTGGCCAACTCTGGACGATCAGTCCTGGCGGGCCTGAAGGGCCTTCGGGTTTATACAGGATAGAGGTTACGGTGGGCCCGGGGAGCGGGGTTAGAATCTTGAATGCGCCCGTCCCGCCGGCTTTCCGGGAGAGTGTCCGGTACGGCGAGCAAAATCTGTACACGCGGGCAAAGGAACTTGTCGGAGACAGGGACCCGAGGGGTCACGAATTCTCTGTGCAGCTCCGGGCAATTGATGCTGATCGCTCCGGTGCTGGGCTGGGCCTCGCCGTCCTCGTGGCGCTGTGCGGCGCCCTGCTGGAAAGGAGTATTAAAGGCGGACTGATAGTCGTGGGTGCCCTGAACCTTGGAGGATCCGTTGAACTTATCCCGAACCCGGTTGCCATAGCAGAGCTTGCCATTGAGAAAGGTGCTTCTGTCCTTCTGATGCCAATAGCAGCGAGGAAGAAACTGTTTGATTTGCCGGATGAGCTGGCGACGAAGATTAGCATCGAGTTCTACGGGAATGCTGCGGATGCCTTATTAAAGGCGGTCCTAGAATGAGATTTGTCTTGGATGACTTGAAGCGCTCCAGCTCGTGCACTTCACCATGGCTGCCCAAAATATTAATAATTAAGCTCATAAAGGCATCGTATGACTACATTGTTGGGGCAACACTAGAAAAATAGGGATTCGTTTTCGCTGCAATGAGGGTGATATGATTACGAAAGATACCTTATTCATTCTTGGTGCCGGTGCAAGTGCCCCTTACGGATACCCGGTTGGAGCAGGTTTGAGAGATGATATCTGCCTAAATTTCATATCCGATATTGAAAGATTAGCCCTAACCGACGGTCGCAATATGGTATTGGAGCTAATGGAAGAAGCCAGCGAATTCATCGATAAGTTCAGGAAATCGCGGAATATGTCGATAGACAGGTGGCTTTCCTTTAATCCCCATTATAAGGAGATAGGGAAACTTGCTATAGCAAACAGCATTGTGAAACATGAGAACCATGATAGATTACGGTTTGAAGGCAAAGATAAATCCCCTGATTGGTTCACATTCCTCTTCAATGAAATGATTGGCGGTTCTCCTCGTCCTGAGCATTTTATGATGCAGAAAGGGATTTTTATCACTTTCAACTATGATAGAGTCTTGGAACATCTCTTTTACGAAAGCTTCAAGAATACTTTCTCGGATCTACCAAATCATGAGGTAGACAGAATACTTTCATCCTTCGGCGCATCCATTATTCATGTATATGGCACTATTGATGAACCTCCCTGGAAAAAAGGAGGAAGCACCTACGGAAAGGACTACAATCTCTCATATCTCAACAAGGCGAGAACCGGAATCAGAATTATTAATGAGAGGACTAATGACCATGGGATTGAAGCTATTCCGTGGAGACATCAGAGAGACTTAATATTTGCAGCCGTTAATACCATCTTTTTCTTAGGCTTTGGATATGATTCCGACAATATGAGAATGTTGGAAATCCCGAACTATCCTGAAAAGGGACCAGCGATCTATGGAACAGCACATGGACTTTTGCCCGAAGAGATTTATCAAGTTTCACATAAAGAGCTGAGTGTGAAAATTGGTTCGGTAGAAGCCTGTGATTGCACCATGCTATTAAGGAAGTACCTCTATCGAGCAATGGTGTAGCCCATATTTTAACCGGGCAGTCATAAAGGCAAAAATAGTGATTTTAGCCATAGCCTCAAGACTTATTGCAGCTATCAAAAAAACTTAGCAAGAAAAGTGCTAACTGCTTTAGCACATAAGATAGCAAAACCCAACCACTTGCGTCATGGTGGGGTCGGCCCTTGACAGGCTGTTGAATCTTGAAATACCCCTCTTTATCTTTTCTCCGATCCTCCTCATGGTCCGGTCAGATAGGAGGACTTTTTCGAATCGGTCTTTTGCTTTCACGATCGGCATTAGACAAGAAGATCTTCCGTTTCTCGTTGCCCCGTGTCGTGATGTGGCAGGAAGTGTCCTCGAACTTGATGCGAAGCGGTCTGGCCATGCTCCGCGGCCACCCGCTCCTGCATTCCGCCATAGGTGACATCCTCGTGGTGTCGGGCTGATTCTTTGAGTGTTTCTTATGACCATTTTATGCCCATGGCGGTTTTGATGCAACCGTTTTTCACCGGTTCTTACCCGATACAAACCCAAACCGGAAAGCCTTTGATAATGAAAGGATTGCGGGAGACTGTGCGGGCAAACAGGAAAAGCGGGGCCTTGGTGCTCGCGGCCTTCGGTCCTTTCATTATTGCCCGGCTACGCTTTCCATCACGCATTATTATGCTACCAACAGGCCCCCTCATTTCCTCAATCCCCAGCTGCGGCCTGAAAACAGGCCCGCCTAGCCTTATATTGCTATTTATGCGGAATGGGGTGTATGCGTTGGCTCAGGAGGCGGCATGAACATAGTCTGCTGCATCAAGCAGGTGCCCGACACAGCCGACGTGAAGATCGACCCGGAGACGAATACGCTCATCCGGTCCGGGGTCGAGTCGATCACGAACCCGTACGACCTCGTTGCCGTGCAGGCGGCCGTCGACGTGAAAGAACAGTACGGCGGGAAGGTCACGGTAGTGACCATGGGTCCGCCCCAGGCCGAGCAGGCCCTGAGGGAGGCGCTCTCTCTGGGCGCGGACAGGGCGTTCCTGCTGTCCGATCGGGCCTTCGCTGGCGCCGATACCCTCGCCACGAGCTACACGCTGGCGCGAGCAATAGAGAGGCTCGGGCAGGATGTCCCGGTCGACCTTGTGATATGCGGGAAGCAGGCCATTGACGGCGACACCGCCCAGGTGGGACCAGGTGTTGCCACCCGTCTCGGGTTCACACAGTTCACCTATGTAACGGAGATCGGTCGTATCGACGTGGCCGAAGGCAGCGTGACGGTCAAGCGAAAGGCTGAGGGCGGCTCGGAAGCGATTGCCGGCCGTCTCCCGGCGGTGCTCACCGTGGAGCTGGAGCTGGTCAGGATCAAAAGGGCTTCCCTTCCTCGCCTGATCGGCGCACTGCGTGCGCGGGTGGAGGTATGGGACGCCGCCTCCTTACAGGCGGACGCCGGGCGGCTCGGCCTGAAGGGCTCTCCCACATGGGTAAGGAAGATATTCTCTCCGCCCGCCAAGACCGGCGGGCCCAGCTTCGACGGGCGCGACGACCCGCGCCGCGCGGTAGAGGCGTGCGTGGCCGTCCTGATGGAGGATGAGACGTTCGCCGGGAAGCTGTTGAGGCGCTGGGAGAGCTAGGGAATAGGCATGGCAAAAAACAAGAAGGGTATCGAGCTCGCCGAGGTGATACCCGACAAGTGCATCGGCTGCCAGGTATGCGCCGGTGTCTGCCCGGTCGGGGCTATCGAGATGGTTGACGGCGTGGCCCGCATCGACCCCGACGCCTGCATAGGCTGCGGCAAGTGCTTCGACGTCTGTCCCGTCGATTCGATAAAGTTCGAGGGGAAAAGACGCAAGGCGGCGGCCGGCAGGAAGGCGCAGGCGCAGGCGGGTATCCCAGGATACGCAGGTGTGGCTGTCTTTGTCGAAGTGGTAGACGGCCGGGGTGCGACCGTCTCGTGGGAGCTCGCGGGCAAGGCGAGAGAGCTCGCGGGCAAGCTCGGGACGACGGTCATGGGCTTCGTTGTCGGCCACGGGGTGGAGGACATAGCGCGGCAGGCCGTAGCGTACGGCTGCGACGACGTGCACGTGGTTGACGACCCCATGCTTGCCACCTACCTCTCCCGCCCTTTCGGCAAGGCGGTGAGCGACCTTTGCAGGGCCGTCAAGCCGGAGATAGTACTCATTGGAGCGACCCTTGCCGGCCGCGACCTCTCGGGCGTCGTGGCTACTATACTGGAGACGGGGCTGACCGCCGACTGCACGGGCCTCGACGTCGATGAGGAGAAGCGCATCCTGCTCATGACAAGACCCACGTTAGGCGGCAATATCATGGCGACGATCTTTTGCGAGCGTCACAGGCCGCAGATGAGCACGGTAAGGCCGAAAGTATTCAAGTTGCCCGCGAAGGACACGGAAAGGACGGGGAACATCCACCATCACCCGTTCGTGCCGCCCGCCGGCGACCTCCCGTCCGTGGTGCGGTTCATAAGGGATGCAGAGGTGGAAGGCAGGGTCGACATCACCCGGTTCCCGGCCCTCATCGTCGCGGGGAAAGGGGCCTGCGACCCCGATTCGATGCCCATGCTGGAGCACCTCGCGGAGCTTCTGGGCGGGACGGTTGCCTGCTCCAGGCCGGTCGTCGAGTCGGGCCTCCTGCCGTACGAGCGCCAGGTAGGCCAGACGGGAAAGACGGTCGCCCCGCGCTTATATGTGGCAATAGGCGTCTCGGGGGCGGTGCAGCACCTGGTCGGCATGCAGGGCTCGGAGCGGATAGTAGCCATCAACTCGGACCCCCACGCGCCCATATTCAGCGTGGCCGATGCGGGCATCGTCGGCGACTACAGAAAGGTGCTGCCCTTTTTCATAGAGGAGTTGGAGCGGAAAATGAAAGGGGAGACGAAAGGGGCTTAAAAGCATGGCAGAGGAGTTCGACGTCGCCATCGTGGGAGCGGGGCCGGCCGGCAGCTCGGCCGCATGCGTCCTCGCCGAAAAGGGCGCCAAGACGGTGGTCCTGGAGAGGGGGGAATACCCCGGCGCCAAGAACATGTCCGGGGGCGTGCTATACGGGCATGACCTGGCCGCCGTCGTCCCCGATTTTGCGGCGAAGAATTGTCCCGTCGAGCGGAACATCGTCGAGTCCCAGATCTGGTACCTCTCCGACGACGGCGGCTACGCCGTGAGTTATCTCGACCGGGCCTTCGAGGGCGCCTTGAGGCTCAACAGCTTTACGGTAGGCAGGGCCAAATTCGACCGCTGGTTTGCGGAACAGGCCGCCTCCAGGGGCGCCCTTGTCGTGCACGCCACGGTGGTCACCGACCTGCTGCGGGACGGCGGCCGTGTGACGGGCGTGCGGACGGACCGCCCCGACGGCGACATCCCCGCGAAGGTGGTCCTCCTGGCCGACGGCGTCAATTCACCGCTCGCCGCAAAGACGGGGTTCCGGGCCGAGGTGAAGCCGGAACAGGTCGCCCTGGCGGTCAAGGAGGTCATAGAGCTGTCCGAAGAGGCGATCAACGAGCGGTTTCACGTGGCGGCGGGGTCGGGCGTGACGGTCGAGGCGGTGGGCACCGTGACGCAGGGCATGGACGGCATCGCCATAATCTATACGAACAGGACCTCCCTTTCCATCGCCATCGGCGCCAACCTTTCGGATTTCAGGGAGCACCGGGTGAGGCCTTACGAGATGCTCGACGAGTTCAAGGCGCACCCTCGCGTGGCCCCCCTCATCGCGGGCGGCAAGCCGAGGGAATACATGGCCCACTGGATAGCGGAGGCAGGCTACGACGCCATCCCCGGCCTGGCCGGCGACGGTTACCTGATCGCGGGCGACTCGGCGATGCTCTTCAACGCCCTTCACCGGGAAGGGTCGAACATGGCGATGACTTCGGGCCGCTTCGCCGCGGAGGCCATCCTGGAGGCCCTCGAAAGGGGCGACTTCAGCCGGCGCAGCCTCGACGGCTACGTGTCGCGCCTTCGCGATTCCTACGTCATGGCCGATCTGAAGAAGTACCGGGGCTTCAACGGGTTCCGCCTCCGCCACCACGAGCTCTTCTCAACCCTGCCGCAGGCGGCCGGCTATGCCGCGCGGCAGATGCTCACCGTAGACGGGACGCCCAAGAAGGTCAAACAAAAGGCCATCCGAAAGAAGGTCTTCCGTGATATCTCTCCCATGAGGCTGCTCCGTATCCTTTGGGACGGCTGGAGGAGCGTCAAATGAGCGTCAAGATCGAAGACAAGCTGTTCCTCGACCGCTTCCGCGTAGCCGACGAAGCCCATATCCGGATCATCGACGGTGAGGTCTGCGGAAAGCAGTGCACCGGGCAGCCGTGCCTTTACTTCTGCCCGGCCAACGTCTACAGGCTCGAAAAGGAACGCATCGTAGTGGCCTGGGAGGGATGCGTCGAATGCGGCTCGTGCAGGATAGGCTGTCCCCACCTCAACATCGCATGGCGGTTCCCCACGGGCGGCTGCGGAGTGAGCCATAGGTTCGGGTAGCGAGCAGACAGGGGCCTGAAGCACTTACTTTCTCACGTGCCTCTTATATATCCGTAATGAATTGGACAAATCATGCCTTCCTACGGAATTGTTAATCTATTTGCGCTCTTGCTTTGCGCCGCGTGGTAGATCCATCGCATGGTCCGGTCAGATGGGAGGACTTTTTCGAATCGGTCTTTTGCTTTCGTGACGGCGGAATAAGATATGGCGCCGAAATACCGGCCTACCTCCCGGTTCGTGCAAGTAAGTAGGTTCTTTTCGCGACCGGAGGAATTTTTGATGGATTTTCACGTGATCGAAGGGGCGCGCGGGTGCGGCGGGAATATTTCGGGCCGCACCCAAAAACCCCGTCCATTTTGGGCGGGGTTTGACCGGAGCATATAATAGGCGGCGGGGTACCCGCACAGCGGGTCGCACATTCCTCGGCGGCGGGCACCGCGCCGAAGGCGTGGTCGGTGGGTCGCAGGAGGACCGCGCGGCACCGAGAGACAGGGGAAAGGCCGGACCGGGAGCGCTTCGCAGGCCCGCCTTCGGGCGGGCTCAAGGAGCGCAATAAATTGTGTTTCACTCCTCTCCGGGAAGCTCGGCCACGGGCCGCGCTTCCAATTAACCCGGCCGCAGGACGGCTTTCACAAGATTTTTCTTGCGCTTGCGAAATCCGAATGGTAATCATTAACAGCGCAGCGGAACGCCAAGAAGCGTCTTCTTAACCTGGCTGCCTTTTCAATCTTTTCGGCCTCGTGAGGAGAGAGAATGAAGAAGGAGGAAAAGAACGATGGCCTCCATTTTTCGCAGAAACTACCTTCCCGCCACGGTCGTTCTTTGCGGACTGGCCCTGTCCGCATGCCTCTTCGCCTTCGTCCGCAGCTGGGAGCAAAACCGGGCCCTGGACGCTTTTGAAGACGATGCCGAGAACCATTTTACGATCATCAAGAGGGAGATCGATCTCGACCTGCAGGTCCTTTCCTCCTTTAAAGCGTTCTACGCCGTCTCACAAGATGTGACGCGCCAAAAGTTCAAAGAGTTCGCTTGCTCCCTCCTCATGGATCACAAGAGCATTCAGGCGCTCGAATGGATACCGAGGGTGCCCCTGTCCCGCCGCCCCTTTTACGAGGCGAGGGCTAGCAGGGACGGCTATAAAGGCTTCCGGTTCACAGAGTATGACAGCCGGTCGCGAACCGTCAAGGCAGGCGTCAGGGCCGAGTACTTCCCGGTGTACTATTTGGAGCCGTACAAAGGAAATAAACCGGCGCTGGGCTTCGATCTCGCTTCCCAGCCGACCAGGAAGGAGGCGCTGGAGAAGTCGCGCGACACCGGGCGCATGGTCGGTACTTCCAGGATACGCCTCATTCAGGAGAAGGGTGATCAGTTCGGGTTCCTTGTATTCATGCCCGTCTATAGAAAGGGAGTCACCGTCGATTCCATCAAATCCCGGCGAGCCGCCCTTCTCGGCTTCGTCCTCGGTGTCTTCAGGATCGGCGATATGGCCGAGAAGTCGTTAGCCGGCCTCAAGGAGAGCGGTCTTGATATAGCTCTCTATGATGTAAGCGCCCCTAAGGCCGAGCAGTTCCTTTACCGCCGTCCAAACGGAAAGCATGGCCAGCCGCCCCGCCCCTTTACAGGTCATCTCTATTCCAAGGTCCTCGACGTTGCGGGACACAGGTGGCTCTTCACGGCAGGCTCGGGGAAACGGGAGACTTCCACCGGAAACACGTACGGATCGTGGATCGTGCTGCTGGCCGGCATCTTTCTTACCGCCTTGCTGGCCAGGTACTTCCACGCGGGTATTCTGAGGGAGATCAGCGAACGCAAGCAAGCCGAGGAAGCACTCCAGAAGAGCGAGCAGAAATATCGAAGCATCTTCGAAAATGCCGTAGAAGGCATCTTTCAGAGTACGGCCGAGGGCAAATATATAAGCGTGAATCCCGCCTACGCAAGGATATTCGGTTACGGCTCGCCCGAGGAGCTGATGACGGAAGTGACGAACATCGGCCCCGGCTTGTACGTCCATCCGGAGGACCGTGACAGATTATTGAAGATTCTCGACGAAAAGGGGTCCGTTGAGGGCCTCGACCTGCAAGTTGTGCGAAAGGATCGGGAAAGGATATGGGTCTCGACCAGCGCTCGATTGGTCAGGGACGATGCGGGCAAGGCACTCTACTACGAGGGAACCGTCGAGGATATCACGGCGAGGAAAGAGGCCGAAGACGAGCTTCTCGCGAGCCGGCTGAGATTGTCGGAGGCGATGAACCTTGCGGGTATCGTCTATTGGGAGGTCGATCTGGAAACCAAAGAGTTCATTTTCAATGACCTCTTCTACGCCTTTTACGGCACGACTGCCGAACGGGAAGGCGGCTACAGGATGTCCAGGGAAGAGTACGGCAAGCGGTTCATACACCCCGGTGACACGGGCATCTTCCGGCAGTTTGCCGAAAAACGCCTGGCAAGCAAGGAACGGGAATTCCAGAACGATGGCGAGCATCGGATCATTCGCAGGGACGGCGAGGTGCGCCACATCCTCGTCCGGGTACGGGTCAGCCGGGATGCCACCGGCCGGGAAACCAGGTACTGGGGTGCGAGCCAGGACATAACCGAGCGCAAGAAGGCCGAGGAGGCACTGGCCCGGAGTGAAGAGAAATACCGCAGCATCTTCGAAAACGCTATAGAGGGTATCTTCCAGAGCACCCCCATAGGGAAGCTCGTAAGTGTGAACCCGGCCCTTGCCCGAATCCATCTCTATGACAGTCCCGAAGAAATGGTGCGGGACGTTGATGACATCGGAAAAAAGCTCTGGGTCAGCAGCGAAGAAAGGAAGCGTTACGTAGACATTCTCAGGAGAGATAATGCCGTGGTTTTCGAGGCGGAACAGTACAGGAAGGACGGAACTACCTGCTTGCTGTCCCTGACGGCCCGTGCTGTCAAGGACCGGGAGGGAAAGATCGTCCTCTACGAGGGCACGGTAAAGGACATCACGGAGCAGAAGAAGGCGGAAGATATGTTGCGCAGGAGCGAGGCAGGCCTCGCAGCCGCGCAGCGGATCGCGCACATCGGGTCCTGGGAATGGGATATTGTGTCCGATTCCACCCTTTGGTCGGACGAAACCTTCCGCATATTCGAGCTTCAGCCCGGTAAAAACCTCGATCTTGACCGGAAAGTGTTCCTCGACGCCATCCATCCCGAAGACAGGTCAAGGGTGGACCGGGCCCGGAGCGAGGCCCTGGACGGCGCCAAAGAATACGACGTCGAGTACCGCATCTGCATCGCTAACGGTAAGGAAAAGATCATTCACGCCCTCGGCGAGGTTGTCCGGGGCGCTGACGGCGAACCTCTTGTCATGCGGGGCACCGTGCACGATATCACCGATCGTCGACGGGCAGAGGAGGAGCAGGCGAAGCTCTGGTCGGCCGTGGAGCGGGCAGGTGAAGGCGTCTTCATGGTGACGCCCGATGATAATCGCTTCACCTATGTCAACTCAGCGTTTTGCAAGGCTTACGGGTTATCCCGTGAGGAACTGGTAGAGAAAAGCACGGCAATACTCCGCAGTGATCGGCACCCTCAATCGTTCCACGATGCAATATGGTCCGAGCTCGAAAAAGGGAAGACATGGTCGGGGCGCCAGACACGAAAGAGAAAAGACGGGACACCGATAGAGGTCGAAACGACTATCGCTCCGGTTCGTGACGCTTCCGGAACCATCATCCACTACGTCGGCGTCGAGAGGGATATTACGGAGCAGCTGCGAACGGAGTCACAACTCCGACAGGCCCAGAAAATGGAGGCCATCGGAACGTTGGCAGGCGGGGTGGCGCACGATTTCAATAATATCCTCGCAGTCATCATGGGTCTCGGTAATCTGATGCAGATGGATATCGACCCCAACGACCGCAACAAGCCGTACATAGACCAGATCGTTCTCTCGTCTGAAAAGGCTGCCGACCTTACCCAGAGCCTGCTTGCCTTTAGCCGCAAGCAAAGGATCACCCTCGAGCCTCATAATGTAGGCGATGTCGTTACGAGCATGACAAAGCTACTGAAGAGGCTCCTTCCGGAGGATATAGAGCTGAAGCTCGACCTTGCCGATAAGGATGCTGTCGCTCTTCTCGACGTTTCCCAGATGGACCAGGTGCTCATGAACCTGTCGACGAATGCCAGAGACGCGATGCCCAAGGGGGGGACCCTCACTATCAGGACGGAGAAAACCAAGCTCGACAGGAAGTTCAGGAAGACCCACGGGTTCGGAAAACCGGGCGAGTATGTTCACCTCTCCGTCTCGGATACAGGGATGGGCATGGACGAGAAAACGACGGCACGCATCTTCGACCCCTTCTTCACTACCAAGGAGGTCGGCAAGGGAACCGGTTTGGGCCTGGCGAGCGTTTATGGCATCGTCAGGCAGCACAACGGTTATATTACCGTAACGAGCGCGCTTTTGAAGGGGACCACCTTCGATATATACCTCCCCTTGGTCGAGGCGCCAGTCGAAACGGAACCAGCCGCCGGCGCCGATGTTACAGGAGGCTCCGAGACCATCCTCGTCCTCGAAGACGACAGGGCCGTGAGGAACATGATCGTACGTATCCTAACCTCGCAGGGGTATGCCACCCTCGAGGCATCTAACGGTGATGATGCGATAAGGGTGTACAACGAGCACAAGGATACGGTACGTCTCATCCTATTGGACGTAGTAATGCCGGGGAAAAACGGCAGAGAAGTCTTCGACGAGATCGCCCGCATCGAACCGGGGGTCAAAGCTATCTTCATGAGCGGCTATGCCGGAGACATCGTCGTCGAAAAGGGAGTCCAGAAGGACCGAGTGGACTTCCTGCAGAAACCCGTTTCCGTGCCAAAGTTACTCGGCAAGGTGCGAGAGGTTCTGGACAGGTAAAGATTGTTACGCCGGTTCGGTTCCGATCTTAATATTATGATGAACACAAATCTATTATTTGCATTAGGAGCGAAATATGACCTATCCGAGACTTTGGGCGGTCGGTCTGATACTCGTCTTCGTGCTGAGCATTGCGGCATGCAGTACGGCATGCAAAAGCGATAAGATCCCCGTTTACCCGGACTCCGGGAAATCAACTGAAGAACCTGACAAAGACGTGCAGAAAAAGGCGGCTACTCAAGAAAATCAGAGCCGGCAAGGCAGGTAACTCAGCGCTCCACGCTCAGCGCTGCCTTTGCTCCATGCTCCCTGCTGCCGCCTTTTCGTTCAATGTTCGATGTTCGATGTTCAACGTTAAAACCCCCTCTTTTCTGAACCTTGAACCTTGAACTTTGAACATTCTTTTCGTCTCGTAACTCCATGCTCCCTGCTGCCATGCTCCACGCTGCCTTCCCTTGGCGGGAGGGCCCGGAAAGTGGTATAGTCTCCCGCATACGTTCATTCTGAACCCCCTGTCAGGGCGGTCAGCCCCGGGGCAGGAGCATACACGACAACTGTGAGGAGGGAGCATGAAGGCTGTAGCCATAAACGGGAGTCCGCGCAAGGGAGGGAACACCGAGATCCTGCTGAGGAAGGTGCTGGAGCCGCTGGCGGGCGCGGGCTGGGAAACGGAACTCATCCAGGTCGGCGGGAAGAAGATCAGGGGATGCACGGCCTGCTACCGGTGCTTCGGCGCGAAGGACGGGCGGTGCAGCGTAAAGACGGACGTCTTCAACGACTGCCTGGAGAAGATGCTTTCCGGCCAGGCGATAATCCTCGGGAGCCCTACCTACTTCACCGACGTGAGCGCCGAGATGAAGGCCCTCCTCGACCGGACCGGCCTCGTAGCCATAGCCAACGGCGGATTGCTCAGGGGGAAGATCGGGGCGGCGGTCGTCGCCGTGCGGCGGGGCGGTGGGACCCACGCCTTCGACACCATGAACCATATGTTCCTCATGTCGGGGGCCATCATCCCAGGATCGACTTACTGGAACCTCGGGTTCGGCCTGAACAAGGGCGAGGTGGCGGACGATGAGGAGGGCCTGCGGAACATGGAGGACCTTGGCAGGACCATCGCCTGGTTGGGCAAGGCGATGAGCGCCCATATGAAGAGCTACCCGAAGGGCGCGGTGGCCGAGGGGAAAAAGAAGTGATCGCGGGGGAGAAAGGCCGCTGAACGCGGTGCGCGGGAGAGGCTTCAGGACGACCTTTTGCCGCTGGGCCTTTCCTGCCTTACCAATCTGGATGTTTCTTCATAGATGCGGCTTCGCGGTCCGATCGCGACAACCTGCACTTCCGTCTTCGAGACTTTGTAGACCACCCTTATCCGGCCGACCTTAAAGCTTCTCAGTCCTGCCAGATCGTCCCTGAGCGCCTTGCCGGATGCCGGATCGGGCAGGATGACTTCAAGGGAGGCTCTCACCTTCTTTTTGAGGCTCGGATGCATCCCGCGAATGAGGCTCGCGAGGTCTTCCGGCAGCCGCAGCCTGCAGCCGCTACTTGTCCTCAAAAAGGTCCTCCAAGGTGTAGAGCCTGGTCTTCCTATCCCTAAGCTGTTTGAGGCCGTTCCTGATCTCGTCGATAAGCCCCGGCTGAGACTTCACCGCGACCGTCTCTTTCCAGCTGTCGTACTCATCGGGACTTACAAGTATAGCGGCGGGCCGGCCGTTCCTGGTAATGACGACCTCTTCATCCGTTGCCTCTACTCGATCCACAAGGGCGCTCAATTTCATTTTTACTTCCGAAAGAGGGAGCGTTTTCATTCCTGCCTCCAATTATGGTCAACCACAATTATGACTAGATATAGCATCGGGCCGCGGGCAAGTCAACCGCTCCGCTATACGACCGCCGAGTTGCCCTCAATGCAATATGGGACACCGGGCATCAGGTTCTTATTGTAAACCGGCTGTGCGGCCGTTCGCCTTTACTCTTTCGGGGACCGGCCGATAATTAGTAAGGAGCGCCTATGTCGCAGGCGAGACGCAACGAGATGTTGATAATAGTGGGGATTGTCGTGGCCCTGGCCGTAGGACTGCTTTTGCTATAAGCGGCAAACCGCGCGCTTGCTCGGTCCTATAACTCAAAACTCAACACTCAACACTGCTTTTCGTATTATAATCTGTCATGCCGACGCCGAGGTCGATCGAGAGCGGAGGGGAACAAAGCGTTTCATCCACGCCCATAGAGAACAAAAGGAGACCGGAACATGCCTATTTATGAGTACCGGTGCAGAAAATGCAAAGAGACGTTCGAGGTGATCCAGAGAGTCAGCGAGGGCAACAAAGGTCTGCGGTGCCCGAAGTGCAAGGCCGGCAAGCCGGAGCGCCTGCTTTCCGCCTTCTGTTCGGGGAGCGCAAAAGGCGCGCCATCGGCGGGGGCGGCCGGCCATTCATCGCCGGGCCACAGTTGAAGCGCCTGCTAGGGAGTCGTGAGCTCCCCCCGAAAATAACCCCTCGAAAGGGACATCCGCAAGCCATGAAGGAACCGCAAAATGCTCGGCGAGCGCCCCATGGTGCAACCAAGATTTGCGAGATGGCGGAATATTATTGACCTGGATTCAGAGGGCGTGTCAGAATGGATAAACATGCCGGCCGGAGTGAGTGAGAAGAAAGGGGTCCGTCCCGTCTTTGGCCGCGAGGGTCCTCGTGGAAAGAAGAACAGGACGCGCAAATAGCCCGTCAAGGGCAGCCGCGTCAAGGGGGATAGTATGATGAAGAATGGTATTGTTATCGCTGTTTTGGCGCTCCTTTCAGGCGCTCTTCTTTTTCTGTCCGTCTGCCCCTCCGTCTCGGGAGCGGAGGAAAAGGCAACGGTCCTCCGTTATTCCAGCATGTTCCCTGCGCCGCACCGCCAGAGCCAGGTGATTTCGGAGTGGTTGAAAGAGGTGGAGAAAAGGACGAACGGCAGGGTGCGGGTGACCGTATATCCGGGCGGCCTGCTGACGCCCCCTGTTCAGACTTACGACAGCGTCATAAGAGGGATCGCCGATATCGGCCTGGCCGATGCCGCCTATACGAGGGGACGGTTCCCGCTGACCGAGGTGGTGAGCCTGCCCTTGGGCTTCAAGAGCGCAATCCAGGCCACCCATATGACAAATGCCTTCTACGACAAGTTCAAGCCGAAGGAGTGGGACGAGGTAAAGGTCTTGTACTTTTACAGCCATGGCCCGGGCATGCTCCATTCGAAGAGGCCCGTGAGCAAGATGGAGGACATAAAGGGTCTCAAGATACGCTGCCAGGGCGTTGCGGTGAAGATCGCAAAGGCCCTCGGGGGCTCGCCGGTAGGAATGCCGATGAACGAGGCGTACGATTCCCTTTCGAAAGGCGTGGTCGATGGGATCCTCTGCCCCATGGAGGCGATGAAGGGGTGGAAACTGGCCGAGGTTGTCGGCTTTCACACGCTCAATTACGGCACCTCCTACACCTCCGCCCATTTTGTCGTCATGAACAAGGCGAAATGGAATTCCATCTCTCACGAGGACCAGAAAGCGATCGAGAAGATCAACGAGGAATGGATCGGGAGAGAGGGAAAGGCGTGGGATGAGATCGACAAGGAAGGACTGGAGGCGATCCATGCGCGCGGCGACAAGCTCATCAGCCTGACGAAGGAGGAGGAGGCCCGTTGGGAGGCCCAGATGCGGCCGATCCTGGACGATTACGTGAAGGAGATGAAGGCGAAGAACCTGCCCGGCGACCAGGTGCTCAAGTTCTGCCTCGACTTTCTGAAGGCAAACCGGTAGCCTGAGCGGCCCGCACAGGAAACGGTACCACGCAGGCATGGTTCAACCCCGTCCGGGCCCGTCAGGCGGCGAAGCCCGGAGGTTACCCCTGCCTTTGATTTAACCCCTTGCAGGAATTATGTTTAGAGAAGGGCGGCGCCTGGAAGGGAAGGCAGGCCGTCACAGCCGACATCTTTCGGAAATAATCGTAAAGGAGGCTTGCGATGCCTAGCTGCGAGGAGATGAAAAAGGGACAGGTTTATGAATGCGAGGATTGTGGACTGCAGCTCCAGGTGGTAAAGGAATGCACCACGTGCAGCACCTCGACGGCATGCGGTTGTCCCTGCACTTTTACGTGCTGCGAAAAGGAATTGGTCCTCAAGCAGTAGAAAGAGGGCGGGCAGGATAATCCCGTAAGGTCCTCCGCGGTTTTAGTATATCCGGCAGGCAACAGCGCGTCTTGCCTGATAAGATCAGGTCGTTTCAAGACGATTTACGGCCGCGTCCATCCATCCTCGATAAACCTTGTGGCGGGGTATCGCCGTCTTTATTTTTCCGCAGAATGCGGCTTGACGTCATCCGTCCTTTAAAGAAACTCTTTACCCCGAACCCGTCTCCATGCAATAGTGAGTAGAGACGTCATATGATCAAACCCGGAGGGTCGAAGGGATGAGCGGAAGAAAAGAGCTCGAGGAAATGTTCGTGCGCCACGGGTTCACCGATTTCAAGTGGATCAAGGCAAAGGACATAAAGGTGGCCCAGTGGGTCAGGTTCAGGTGCATGTTCGGATGTCCGGCATACGGGCTGAAGGGGAGCTGCCCGCCGAATGTCCCGTCGATAGAGCAGTGCAGGGAGTTCTTTTCGGAATTCGATGAGGCGGCTATCTTCCATTTCGAAAGGGCCTTCTCGAAACCCGATGACCGCAGGCCGTGGGGCCGGGAGACGGCGGCCAGGCTCCTGAAGCTCGAAACGGAGGTCTTCCTGGCCGGATACTACAAGGCCTTTCTGATTTCCTTCGAGCCTTGCAACCGCTGCGACACTTGTAAGGGCAATCGGATCGACTGCGCGGACAGAAGGTCTTCCCGCCCGGGGGCCGATGCAATGGGCATAGACGTTTACGCGACGGTCCGGAGCGTGGGCTACCATATCCAGGTGCTCAAGGACTATCACGAGACCATGAACCGGTATGCCTTTCTGATGGTGGAGTGAGCCTGTGCATGAATACCGCCTCCTGCACGCCTGTCGGGAGTGCAGCGGGAACAGCAAGTAACTATATTTACTCAATGGGAGCGGAGAAGGCGGGCGATCTATGAAAATCCTGATGACCGGAGGCACCGGCTTCGTCGGCCCCAACATCGCCGGCCGCCTCGCAAAGGACGGGCATGAAATAACGATCCTGGCCCGTTCCGGAGAGCGGAATCGAGCGGACACCCCGGGGATCTCCTTCGCAGGGGGCGATCCGACGCAACGAGGGCCCTGGCAGGAGATAGTCCGGGAGCACGACGCGGCCGTCAACCTCGCAGGAGCATCCATATTCACTAGGTGGACAGCGGAGCAGAAGAAGCTGATAAGGGACAGCAGGCTCACGACGACGAGGCATCTCGTCGAGGGGATCGAGGCCAAGCCGGGGAACCCCTTTACCCTGCTCAGCACATCCGCCGTCGGGTACTACGGGTTCCACGAGGACGAAATGCTGGCAGAGGGCTCGCCTCCCGGGGACGACTTTCTGGCCAGGCTAGCGGTCGACTGGGAAGGGGAAGCGCTCAGGGCGCGCGACAAAGGCGCGCGGGTCGTGATAACCCGCTTCGGGATCGTTCTTGGCGCGAAAGGCGGAGCTATCGGCCAGATGATCCCTCTATTCAAGAAGTTCGTCGGAGGACCGATAGGCAACGGACGTCAGTGGTTCTCGTGGGTCCACATGCACGATTTGAGCGAGGCCTTTGCTTTTCTCCTCGCCCATCCCGATATCACCGGGCCGGTGAACCTATGCGCGCCGAACCCGGTGCGGAACAAGGACCTTGCGCAGGCGCTGGGGAGGGTGCTCCATCGCCCTTCGTTACTGCCGGCCCCCGCTTTCATGGTCCGCCTGGTCCTCGGCGAATTCGGCTCCGTCATCCTCAAAGGTCAGAGGGCCTTGCCGCTCAGGCTGATCGAGAGCGGGTTCGTTTTCCGATACCCCGAGATCGGGGAAGCGCTCGCCAGCATAGTCGGCAGTTGATCCGCCGGCCGGTCTTTCCCGGCTATTCAGGCACGTTTTTCCGCAACGGCCCGGCCCCTCCCCCGGTTCTATTTCCGGTCGTATTGTCGAGCAGACCCGAAGAAAGCGGACTCCGTTGACCGACAACGGAGGGGCGGAAAGGCTTACGCTTCGGTAGAAAGCGGCTCGGCCACCCTTTCCAGGGGCACCCGCTCCGCCTTGACGCCGTATATTGCCTCGATGATCGCGGCTGCGATCATCAGCGCCGAGGCCGCCATATATCCGTAGGCGACGTTGAGCCGCGACGCGGTCCCTATGAGTACGCCGAATAGCCACGGAGCGGCGACGCCGCCGGCTGCACTCCCGATCGAGAAGAAAAGGGCTATCGAGAGCGCCCTTATCTCCAGAGGAAAGATCTCGCTCACAGTCAAATACGCAGAACTTGCAGCACAGGAGGCAAAGAAGAAGATAAACGACCAAAAGACGGTTTGGCCCACAGCGGACAGCATCCTATTGACGAAAAGCCAGCCGGTCAACAGCAGAAGCAGGGCCGAGAGCAGGTAGGTGGCTGAAATGAGCTGGCGCCGGCCGACCGTGTCGAATAAGCGGCCGAGGAGAAGGGGCCCAAGGAAATTGCTGATTGCAAAGGGCAAAAGGTAAAGGCCCGTTTCGGATTCCGGCACCCGGTAGAACGTTATGAGGACGAGGGAGTAGGTAAAGAAGATGGCGTTGTAAAGGAACGACTGGGAAATCATGAGGGCAAGACAGAGGACCGAGCGCCGCCGGTACCGGCCGAACACGGCTTTCGCCACGGTCCTCAGGTTTACCTCCCTGCCGGGATGAATCGCGATCTCGACCACCGGCAGGGGGAGCGGTTTTCCCGTCCGCTCTTCGATTTCCGCCTCGATGGCCTTGACTACCTCTTCCGCCTCCTCCTCCCTGCCATGGGTCATCAGCCAGCGGGGGCTTTCCGGTATGCTTTTGCGATAAAAGAGAATAAAGAGCCCTATGCATGCGCCGATGCCGAATCCGACCCGCCAGCCGATATCGACGGGGAAAACGTGCGGGTCGAGCAAGACGAGCGTTCCCAACGCCCCCACCGCTGCCCCCAGCCAGTAACTGCCGTTCACGATGAGATCGATCTGCCCTCTGACCCTGGCCGGGATAAGCTCGTCCACCGCGGAATTGATCGCCGAGTACTCCCCTCCGATACCCGCCCCGGTAATCAGCCGGAAGGCGATGAAGCTCCAGAGGTCCCAGGAAAAGGCGGTCAGAAAGGTCCCGCTCAAATATACGGCCAGGGTGATGAAGAAAAGCTTCTTCCGGCCCATCAGATCCGTCAGGTGACCGAAGAGAAGGGCGCCCGCGACTGCGCCTATCACGTAGAACGAGGCTATCTGGCCTATCTCGCCGCTCGTGAAGTGAAGAGTGGCCTCGCTCCGGAGCACGCCGCTTATGGCGCCCGTAAGGGTCACTTCGAGGCCGTCGATCACCCAGGTGATGCCGAGGGCGATGACGACCTTCCAGTGGAAAGGGCTCCAGGGCAGCCGGTCGAGGCGAGCGGGCACAAGGGTGCGAAAGGGCATCCCCCGGTGGGCCATAAGGCTTATATAATCACGATGCGGCCTTCTTCAAACAGGCCGCTTGCCGGAATAAGGCTACCCGGCCCCAAATAGGACTGCCGGAGAACCTTCAACGCGACACGCTGCGAGGCAAGCCGCCGAAGCCTGCCGCAGAATGGCAGCTCGATCTCCCGGTACCTATAATTACACAGGAAGGAGTCAGGGATGAATTCTAAACGGCATTTCTTGATAACGGCGATCATGGCCATCTGGGTTTTCTTGGTTTGGCCGCTCGGCGCCGAGGCCCAGGAGTTTCTCGAATACACGGATGCCCAGCTCATCAAAGCGTTGCAGAATTTCTTATGGGTCCCCTCAGGCCCCGACCGGGATAAGCAGGCCTATGTGATCGTGGCGCCGTGGTGCCCCGACTCGAAGGCGTTCTATGTGGAATCGTTGAAGCACGAGGGGGACGTCCAGTTCCGGTACATTCTGCTCTCCCCCCTTACCGAGGAGGAGAGGCGGAAAGTAGCAAACGCAATCCTGACGCAGTCAAAGGACGCCCTCGACGCCATTTATCTCGATGCCAAGAATTCTCCCGGCGCGGGAAAAGACCCGGCGGGAAACTTCGTCCTCGCCGTAACCGATTCGTTCGGCCGGGCCTTGCCCGCCCTGGCCCTTAAGACAAGAGGATTGCAGCCGGAATATCCGACGACCATCTATCTATCGAGGGGAGGGACGAAGATCGTCACCGGTGTCAGCCACGTCTTCGACTCTTTCGAGAAGTTCTCGGCAGATATCGCCCCGACCCCTGAGAACAGGGGCGTTCCGTCCGCCATGACGCCTTTTGTGGCCGGCCCGCCGGTCGTATCCGAGGCCCGGCCGAAGAAACCCCTTACCCGCGCCGAAGGTGGGGCGACGCTCTATGTGGCGCCCAGCGTTTCCTGTCCGCCTGTCGCCCGTCTCGCGAAGGGTACGGGTCTTGAGACGAGGGAGGAGACGGTCGTTGGCGGTGAGAAGTGGTATCTGTTCAGGATCCCCGAGGGCCCCACGCTCTATGGCCGGCAGGAGGACTTTTACGCCGGATAGGGCGTTTTCCATCAAGCATCATCGCCGATGCCGAATCCGACCCGCCAGCCGATATCGACGGGGAAAGCCGCTTGCCAGAATAAGGCTACCCGGCCTGCGATGAAGCTTCCCCGTTTCCTTTCCTTACCTGCCACCCAACCCCTGAGCGGCGCCCACATTCTCTCCTGCGTGAGGATTATCAGGTCTTTCCGGTGTGTTAGCCGGGACACGGACCGGAACCTGAACCGGCCAGGTGGGGGCCATAATGACCTTTGTCTGCGCCGGCGGCGTTGAAGGTGCCGGTGACATTGTCGTGACAGGTCTTACCGGTTGTGGGGCCGGGTTCAGACCGCCCTGGCTCCTGAGAGTAGTGTTACCTGTATTCACATTGTAATTACCGGTCGGCGCAGGAGCAGGTGCCGGAGCGAGTTTTGGCGCCGGCGCCGGAGCCGGCGCTGATCTCTGTGCTGGGGGAGCAGGTTTCGCAGGAGCAGGAGCAGGTTTTGAGTCTCCGGCGATTACCGAAGTCCCGAAAACGAATACCGATGCAAGTACGATGACCGCAAGCAAGCCAGCTTTTTTCATCTTATCCTCCTATGGTCGGCTCGAGGGCTACTTCAAGCATTGCCTCCGCTTAAGGCCCCCGGCGGTTTGTCCGGTGCTTCCTGCCTCCATGCTACCGCGAAGGGGAAAGGTAAAACAAGTTTTTTTACCCCTGCCGCTCCCGGCATGGCGACAATTATCTTGCTTCTCTCTTTTCGCACCCCCATTCCTTAGACACCGGGAAGGGGACGATTGTTTCCGACCGAGCGCCTGTTGCACCGGGGGTCTTTGAAGCCCCCAATTTCATATGAATGGCAAGTGCTGACAAGACATGTAAAAAGGACTACAATAACATCCAGATAGAAAGTGAGAAGGACAATGTTATTCTCAGGAAAAGGCACTAAAGAGGAGCGCGGGAGGGGAGAGCGATGAAAAACAGGAGGAGCATGTACGCACGTTTGCTGCTGTGGTCACTTGCATTGCTGCTGTTCGCGTCGCCCGGAGGTATCATGGCGCAGGGCCGGGAGCCGGCGGGACAGCCGAACTTCAGACAGGAGGAGCTCGACCAGATGCTTGCACCCATCGCCCTTTATCCTGACGGCCTGCTGGCGCAGGTCCTGATGGCGGCCACATATCCCCTTGAGATCGTCGAGGCGGCCCGCTGGCTGCAGGCGAACCCGAACCTACAGGGGGACCAGCTTGCGGGCGCGCTGGAGCAACAGAACTGGGACCCGAGCGTGACATCGCTGATAAATTTCCCCTCCGTCCTGCAGATGCTCAGTGACAGGCTCGAATGGACCCAAAGACTCGGAGACGCCTTCCTTGACCAAAAGGACCAGGTGATGGATACCGTCCAGAAGCTCAGGCAAAGGGCGCAAGCGCAGGGGTACCTTCAGAATACGAGCCAGGAAAGGGTCGCCGTTGACCCGCAGAGCCAGGCGATCGACATCGAACCTGCCTCTCCCCAGATGATGTACGTGCCCGTATACGACCCGGCGGTCGTTTACGGGACCTGGTGGTGGCCCACCTACCCGCCTTACTACTATTACCCGCCGGGCGTGGCCATTACGGGCGCGTTCTTCGGCTTCGGCGTGACGCTCGGGCTCCCCTGGGGTTATGCATGGGGCGGCTTTGACTGGCACCACCACGGCGTCGTGGTCAACGTCACGAGGAACGCCCGCTTCAATGATCACATAAACAGGAACCGGTATGCGAGCCACGTGACCGCGGCAGGCAGCGGCCAGGGGGTGTGGAGGCATGATCCGGCCCACCGGGGCGGGGTCGCCTACCGTAACGCATCCGTCGCGCAGCAGTTCGGTCGCGGACCTCGCCCGGGCGTCAATACGCGCCAGGAATTCAGAGGCTTCGCCGGCAGTGGAACGGGAAGGGTCGCCGTCCAGGGGTCCAACCGGCCGGCATCAGGGCAGCCTCGGGTTGCAGCGGCCCCTCCTCAGGCCAGGCCCGCGGCGCCCAACAGGCAGTTCTCCAGTCCCGCGCATCAGGAGGTCCAGGGACTGCGAAGCCCGACGGCTTTCGGCAGCGGCAGTCCCGGCAACCAAACACGACAGGAAAGCAGTCGAGGCCATCAGAGCCTATCGAGCGCCCGTGTTTCGGCCCCTTCGGCCGGCAGAAGTTCGGGCGGGGGTGCTTCACACGGCGGTGGACGCGGCAGGTGAGCGCTCAGTCTTGAAGACCCAATTCGCTATGGAGGATATGGAATGTCGCCATTCAGAGATGCCAAGGAAAAGTGGCCTTTAGTCATAGCAGCCGTTCTCGTCATTATCTTCGCGAGCGGAAGCGCTCATGCGAAATCTCAGAAACAGAAGACCTTTTCTTCGCCCGGCGAGGCGGTCAAGACGATGGCCGACGCAGTCAAGGCCGATGACACTACGGCCCTTCTCAGGATATTCGGCCGCGGAAGCAAGGATATTGTCCTGTCCGGCGATCCGGTGGAAGATAAAGAGGGGCATCAGCGGTTCACCAAGCGCTATGAAGAGAAGAACAGGCTGGAGGAGACTTCCGGCAAAGTCGTGCTTTACACGGGTAACGACGATTGGCCTTTTCCCATACCGATAGTGAAAGACGGCAGCCGATGGAGGTTCGATGCAAAGGCGGGCAGGGAGGAGATACTGGCGCGGAGGGTCGGAAGGAATGAGCTGAATACGATGCAGGTCTGTCTCGCTTACGTGGATGCCCAGCAGGAGTATGCTATGATGAAAGGCCGCCAGGGGAACGCTTTTCTCGAGTACGCGCAAAAGTTTGTCAGCGATCCGGGCACGCGTGACGGGCTTTATTGGGAGGCCGCCGAAGGCGAAGAACAAAGCCCCATGGGGCCTTTGTTTGCCTCCGCAAAGGGGACGGGCTACGGAGGTGAGCCATTGGGAGGCGAATCCGCGCCCTATCACGGGTACTTCTACAGGATTCTAACGGCCCAGGGCAAGGACGCACCCGGGGGTGCCCGGGACTACCTGGTCAAAGGCAAGATGATCGGGGGTTTCGCGATGGTCGCTTATCCTGCAAAATACGGCTCTTCAGGCGTTATGACCTTCATCGTAAACCAGGGCGGCATCGTATACGAGAAAGACCTGGGCAGGGACACAAAGAAGGTCGCCCTCGCAATGAGCACTTTCGACCCCGACAAGACCTGGGCCGGGGCCGGGGCGCCCAAGTAATTAAAGGCGCGGGAGCATGGCAACGCCCTGCCGGCCGGCTGCAGGTGTGCGATAGACGCTGTTTAAGCAATCACCTGCGATTTGACGGTCTGTTCGATAGCCATGCCCGCTCTTGATGTCGTCAGGCTCCATGATAGGATGATTTCGACATCGGTGAATACGCGGAGCAAGAGCCTTCCATAACCCGCATCTCGTAGCTATCTTGTACAAACGGGAAGACGAATGCCGTCTCTTGTCCTTTGTCACATGAAGTAGATGGTACGAATGATCAGCCCGTCCGGTGACGAAATAGTGACAACCGGCCCGTTTTTTGTTACATTTAACACCATGCATCGCCGATCCGGTGTATACACTATTGCCTGCCTTCTGGCGGGTCTGCTGGCCTTTTCCTGCGCAACGGGCATGGTGCCGGCGCCCGTGGAGCCCCTGACTGCGGAGCAAGTTAGGGAGAGGATTGCGCAAGCCCGCGGTCTTGCACTCATCGACACCAGAACCGAATACGAATACAGGCAGGGCCACCTGCCGGGAGCGATCAGCGTACCGCCTTACAAGTTCGATGTACTTTCTGCACTGTTGCCTTCCGACAAGGGGGTGGAGATCGTTTTTTATTGCAGGGGGTACGGCTGAGACCAGGCCAAGCACGCCGCGGCCGCGGCGCACGAGTTGGGCTATCTGAAGGTCGGGACGCTTGCCGGCGGCTACCCCTCCTGGGTGGCCAAGGGCTATGGGGTGGAAAAATAACCGCCCCATCGGGAGAGTGCATTTAATAGGTCTTAACGGGAATATAGGACCTGCCAAAAAAGAACGAAGCGCTTACTGAGGGATCACGGTCCGGGGGTAAATAGAATGTTGTTTTCGCAGATGTTTTTACCGACCATGAAGGAGGAGCCGAAAGAGGCGGAGGTCGTCAGCCACAGGCTCATGCTGAGGGCCGGCTTCATAAGACGCCTCTCTTCAGGCATTTACACGTGGCTCCCCCTGGGCCTGCGTTCCCTCCGAAAGGTGGAGCGGATTATCAGGGAAGAGATGGACAGAACGGGGGCCCAGGAGATCCTGATGCCCGCCGTCCAGCCCAAGGAGCTCTGGGTGGAGAGCGGAAGGTGGGACCTTTACGGCAAGGAGCTCCTTCGTTTCAGGGACCGGAACGACAGGGAGCTTTGTCTCGCCCCGACCCACGAGGAGGTCATTACCGACCTTGTCAGGAGGGAGCTGCGCTCTTACCGCGAGTTGCCCAAGAACCTCTACCAGATTCAGACAAAATTCAGGGACGAGATAAGACCCAGGTTCGGCGTGATGCGCTCGAGAGAGTTCATCATGAAGGACGCCTACAGCTTCGACGCCGACGAGGAGGGGGCCGAAAAGAGCTACATGGCGATGTTCGACGCCTACGGGAGCATCTTTGGGCGGTGCGGCCTCCGTTTCAGGGCCGTCGAGGCGGATACGGGGGAGATAGGCGGCAAGTTCTCCCATGAGTTCATGGTCCTGGCCGATACCGGGGAAGACGTGATCATCTCCTGTGACTCATGTGATTACGCTGCGAACCTCGAGCGGGCCGAGATCGGCCTGTCGGCCGCTCCGGCGCCGAAGGGGGGCGGATCGGGCAAGCGCGTGCATACACCGGGCAAGAAACGGGTGGAGGAGGTTGCCGCCTTTCTCGGCGTATCTCCGGACAAGCTCGTGAAGACGCTGCTCTTCACCACCGACAGGGGGGTGGCGGGCGCGCTGGTGGCGGGCAACAGGGAGATAAACCCGGTGAAGCTGAGGAATGTCGCCGGCTTCAAGTTCGTGGAGCTTGCCGGCGAGGCAGTCATAGAGGAGGCTACCGGGGGGCCTTTAGGCTTCTCGGGGCCCATCGGGCTCGACGTTCCGCTTTTTGCCGACAATGATATCCTCTCCATGAGGGACTTCGTAGTGGGAGGAAACGAAAGGGACGTGCACATAGTCGACGTCAACCCCGGGGACTTCACCGTCGAGGGATGCTATGACCTGAAAGTCGCCCAGGCGGGCGATGCCTGCCCCCGCTGCAGCGGCCGGCTCACCGCAACGCGGGGTATCGAGGTGGGCCACATATTCAAGCTGGGGACGAAGTACAGCGAGGCGATGAACGCGACTTTCCTCGATTCGGAAGGGAAGGACCGGCTTTTCGTCATGGGCTGCTACGGAATAGGGGTGGGCAGGACCGTTGCGGCAGCCATCGAGCAGAACCACGACGAGAACGGCATCGCCCTGCCTTTCGCCATCGCCCCCTTCGAGGTCGAGGTCCTGCCCGTCAACACGTCCCACGGTGAGAGCATGGCAATAGCGCAGGACCTCTACAGGGCGCTTTTATCCTCGGGGGTGGAAACGATCCTCGACGACAGAGAGGAAAGACCGGGCGTCAAGTTCAAGGACTGCGACCTTATAGGCATACCCCTGCGCGTGACGATCGGCGAGCGGGGACTCCGGGAGGGGAACCTCGACATCAAGGGACGCACCGAAAAGGAGCCTGTGAGGGTCCGAAAGGAAGACGTCCTGGGGAGGGTCATGGAATATGTTGCCGAAGCTCGCGGGGGGTGAGTACACTCCCAAAGAGGAAATCGCCTCGAGAATTGCCGGCCTGAAAAACCTCATGTCAAAATCGGGGATCGATTTCTGCTTGATCGTCCAGCACGTCGATCTCTTCTACTTTACCGGCTCGGCCCAGAAGGCCACCCTCGTCATCACCGCCGATGGGGAGCCCCTGTACTTCGTCCTGAGAAATGTCGAGCGCGCCCGGGCGGAGACGCCCCTTTCCGTTACGGAGGTCAGGAGCGACAGGGACATGGTGCGAATGCTGCGGAAAAAAGGCGTCTTCAAGGGCAGGGGCGGCATGGAGCTCGATGTCGTTCCCGTCGCCGTCTTTCAGCGGCTCAAGGAACTTATGGCCTTCGAGGACTTCACCGACATATCGGGTCTCATCAAGGAACTGAGGATTGTGAAAAGCCCCTTCGAGATCGAGCAGGCGCGCAGGTCGGGGGCGATCTGCGACGCGGTCTTCGCTTTCGCGCCGAAGGTGATCCGGGAGGGCGCAAAGGAGATAGACATAGATGCCGCCCTCGTGGCTGTGGGCAGACAGAACGGCCACCAGGGCCTCCTCAGGATGCGGGGGCTTAACCAGGAGATGATGAACCTCTACGTGACGTCCGGCTACGCGGGGACGGTCCCCTCCGCAGGCGATGTCCCTATTGCGGGCCTCGGCGTCAGCCCTGCCGTTCCCCAGGGGTCTTCCCTTAAGGCGGTGGAGAGGGGCGTGCCCGTCCTGGTGGACTACGGAGGCGGGTATAACGGCTACATTACCGATGAGACGAGGCCTTACGCAGTAGGAAGGCTGGACGACATGTTCCGGAAGCCCTACGAGGTAGCGCGGGAGATCCTGGAAGACCTGGAGGTCTTTGGAAAAGAGGGCATGGACTGCACCGCCTTATTCGAGCGGGCCTATGGGAGGGTGAAGAGGGCAGGTCTCGAGGCGCACTTCATGGGGTACGGGCCCGACCGCGTATCCTTTATCGGTCACGGGCTCGGGCTGGAGATCAACGAGCTGCCGGTCATCACGGCCCGCCACAGAAGGGTCCTGATGGAGGGCATGTTCTTTGCCGTCGAGCCCAAGTTCGTCTTTCCCGGAAAGGGCTCCATAGGTATAGAGGTGGATTTCGTGACACGTAAAGACAGGCTGGAGAGGGTGACAAAGACACCCATCGACCTCGTAGAGCTGGGATGAGGGCGGCCCTTTGATCCGGCCGGATGACGATTCGATGGGATTGCAGTTGCGCCGGCCCCTAGCGGACTACGCGATGGAGCAGGAAGCTCACGATTGAGAAGACCAGGCTGAAAAGAAGGGCCCACCAGAAGCTCCGCACGTAAAAACCCGGGACGATGGAGCTGGTCAGCAGGACCAGGAGCGCGTTCAGAACAAAGGTGAAAAGTCCGAGGGTCAGGATGTTGAGGGGCAAGGTCAGGACGATGAGTATGGGCCTGATGAAAGCATTGATCAACCCCAGCACCAGTGCCGTGACTACCGCAGCGCCGAGACTCCGCACGGCGACGCCCGGCAGGAGATAGGCGGTAATAATGATGGCAACGGTGGTGATGAACCAGTTGATCAGGATCCACATGGCTTTCCCCTCTCCATTGTAATTAACCACCGAGGCAAAAAGCAAGCGAAAACCGGCGCCAGGCGCTTTAAACCAACCAATTCGCAATCATAGTCAGGCCATGTTTACTACGGAGCGCAGGGGACACGGCCCCTTCACACGACAAGGCTACGCTCCCGACCATTGCAAGGTGCCCCTTCGCTTGCTCCGAGATGGCCGGGACTAAGCGGGTTCGAGCATCTCTCCGCATCGCTTCGCGAACGCGAAGGAACGCCTGCACTGGTTAACGGTCGCTACGCCACGCGTGTTCAGGGACATGTCCCCTACCCCCTGGGATAGCTTGTACCGTGATTGCGAATTGAAAAAGAGACCCGCCTGACCTTGAAGACAAACGATTGAAGCTCTGAGTCAGGCATACATGGGGGTCCGAGGGGGGCCTGGGCTATTTTTGTGGATGACGCGAAGTCGGGGAGGCGCCCACCGGAGCATACTCTTGAAGTATGTGAGGATGGCGCGCCGACACGACGACAAAGTCAGGCGTGAAAAGGGCCAGGACCCCCTAATAGCGTAACCCTCTTTGCTATGATGTTGAGTACCCCGTCTTTCTTCTCGACCGCCCCATCGATGACGACGAGGGGCTCGAGGCGGACGATCTGCCTGTAGGCGTCGTAGACATCGGGGCGAAGGACGATATTCATCAGTCCCTCCTCATCTTCCAGCGTTAGAAAGGCAAACCCCTTTGCCGTGGGGGGCATCTGCAGACAGACGGTCAGCCCTGCCACCCTTACGTCCTTCCCGGAAGGGTATTCAGGGAGGGCCGAGCTCGGGAGCCTGCCCGTCCTTGCCAGGCTCTCCCGGTACCGGTCCAGGATGTGGCCGCTCGCGGAAAAACCGTGAACTGCGTAGTCCGCCGCCAGCTTTTCATTCCAGGCCATCTCGTCGAGGCGCACCTCTTCGTCTGCGGCGAAGTCGATGTTCCCACGGTTATAAGCATCGAGAAAGCCCGATTTCCAGAGTACCCGCCTTCTCGATCCGTCGAGGGCATCGAAGGCGCCCGCCATAATGAGCCCCTTGAGCGACTCCCTGTCGAGCTTTGTCCTGATGTAAAAATCCTTGAAGGAAGTGAAATATCCGGCCTGTCTGGCCTTCATGATCCTCCCGGTGCGCTCCTCTCCGAGTTCCCTGACGTACCTGAAGCCGATCCTTATACCCCCTCTCTCCACCGAGCACGGCCATAGGCTCCGGTTGATATCCACAGGCAGGACCGCCACCCCATGCCTTTTGGCATCGCCCACCACTACCTCGGGGATATAAAAGCCCATGGGCTGATTGTTGAGAAGGGCGCAGTAGAACTCGACCGGGTAATAGGTCTTCAGGAAGGCCGACCTGTAGACAAGGACGGCAAAGCTCATGGCATGGCTCTTACAGAAGCCGAACTCGGCAAAACCGCCGATGAGGTCGAAGATCCTGTTCGCCGTCGCCTCTTGCACGTCTTTTCCTTTCGCCCCTTCGACGAAGCGCGCCCGCCACTTCTGCATCTCGAGAAATGCGTTCTTCCTGCCCATGGCCTTCCTGAGCAGGTTCGCTTCCCCGGGGGAGAAGTCCGCGATCGCCATGGCTACCTGCAGTATCTGCTCTTGATAAAGGATCACCCCAAGGGTCTCGTCCAGGATGGGGACAAGCAAAGGGTGGAGGTGGACGACCTCCTCGACCCCCTGTCGCCTTTGAAGGTAGGGATGGACCATGTTGCCTTGGAGGGGGCCGGGCCTGATGAGGGCCACCTCAACCCCCAGGTCTTCAATGGAACGCGGCCTCAGCCTCGGCAGCGTCTGCATCTGGGCCCTGCTCTCCACCTGAAAAACCCCGACCGTATCGGCCCGGGCGATCAGGTCATAGACTGCCGGGTCGTCTTCGCTCAACTCGTCGAGGTGAAGGTCAATACCCCGGTGTTCTTTCACGAGGCTCACCGCCTCATCGATCAACGAGAGCATCCGCAAGCCCAGCAGGTCTATCTTGATGAGGCCGGCATCATCGACGCCGTCCTTGTCCCATTGGCAGACAACCCTGCCTTCGGCCCGCGCCCGCTCGAGGGGCACGATCTCCGTGATAGGGCTCGACACGACGAGCATGCCGCCCACGTGTATGGAGAGATGGCGAGGGAAATCGGCTATTTTTTCACAGAGGGACCGGAAATGCTTCCAGGCTTCCGAGTCTATAAGGCCTGCGAACTCGCCTATCTCCTTCAGGTCTTCCACGACGCGGGCAGCACCGTAAGCGCTCACCGATTTCGCCATGCGGTCGAGGATGGGGGGGCTGATGCCGAGGACCTTGCCTACCTCCCGTATCGCGTTGCGTCCCTGGAACGTCACGTATGTGCAGACCATAGCCGCATGCTCTTCGCCGTACCTGTCGTACACATAGCGAAGCACCTCTTCGCGGCGGTGCGTTGCGATGTCTATATCGATATCCGGGACTGCAAACTCGTTCAGGAACCTCCCGACGAAGAACCTGTGCTTTATCGGGTCCACCGGCGTAATGCCAAGGAGATAGGCAACGAGCGAGCTTGCGGCCGACCCCCTCCCTTGGGCCGGGATGCCGCTTTTTTTTGCAAACTCCATGATGTCCCGCACGATAAGGAAATAACCGCAAAGACCTTTGCCCTCTATAAGCTGAAGCTCATGGTCAAGACGCTTCGAGACCTCTTCGGGCAGCGTTTGTCCGTACTTGCGGCGCGCCGCCTCCAGGCAAAGCCCCTTCAGGTATGGCGCGGGGGAGGCGACGCCGGGGGGCAAGCTGAATTCTGGAAAACGGTAGGATGAAAAATCGAGGTCGAACCGGCAGCATTCCGCGACGGCCGCCGTCCCGCTGATGGCCTCCCCTGGAAGGGCGGGCAAAAGCTCCAGCATTTTCTTTGCGCCTTTCAGGTAATATTCTGAATTGGCCCGGCGGAAGGGAGCGGAAGCTTCCAAGGCCACCCTGTTCTTGATGCAGACGAGCACGTCGTGGAGGCGAAAATCGTCCCGTACGGGATAATGGACGTTGTTGGAGGCGACGGGACGCACGCCTATTTCCCGCGCCACGTCCATGAGCTGCCCGCAGAGACGGGTATCGTCCGGATGGAGGTGGTGCTGGAGCTCGATATAGAAGTGAGGCGAGAAGAGGTCGAGATATCTTCGGGCAGCCTTTATTGCATCGACCTTCCTCCCCTTAAGTAGGAGAGAAGGGACTTCTCCCCTTCTGCAGCCGGAAAGACAGATGAGGCCGCCGGTATATGAAGCGAGGGCGGAAAAGCTTAAAGAGGGGTCCCCCTTTGTGCCCGATAGTTGGGACCTGGTGATCGCCCTGGAAAGGTTCGCGTACCCCGTCCCGTTTTGCACGAGGAGGGTAACGTGGAAGCCCCCTTCCAGGGTAAGCTCGGCCCCCAGGATCGGCTTCACGCCGGCCTCTCTCGCCGCTTTGAAGAATCGGGGCGCACCGTAGAGACCATCGTGATCGGTTAGGGCGAGGGATCTCATTCCCGAGGCACGGGCGGCGTCGACCAGGCTTTCCGGAAATGCCGCCCCGTCGAGGAGGGAAAAGTTGGAGTGGGCATGGAGCTCGACGTAGTCCATGGGCTTACATCTACACCCAGTTCTGGCGGTACCACCGGCTCGTCAATAGATCGCAAAAGAGGGTCACCCTGGCCCCATTCGCCATCTCCAGGGAAAAATAGAGCCTCGATACAGGCCGGCGCCACCACTCCTCGTCGATCCTCCACACGTTGAGCACCTCCCTCACTTTAGCGGGCCTTTTCCTTATCAGTACAGTCTCCGGCCTCCCCTTCGGGGCATCTACTTCTATCTCTTCCGGCTCGTAAGGGGAGATAGTCCCCCTAGGCTTCTTTAAAGACATACCTTCTCTCAGGCAGGCGCGAATCCTTTTCCGCCTCCTCTACCCTGAAAAGCGTCGGCTCTCCGTACCGCTCCCTGAGATAATGCCTTGCCCCCTCGATCTTTTTTCGGAGATGCGCTTTGCCGAAAAGGCTTTCCTGCTCCCCTGTCCTAGAAAGATCGGAAAGGGAGAGGCTTATGCCTTTGACCGCGCTTCCAATAGCTAAGGAGGACAGGTAGGCCATAACCCGTTCGAGGATGCGTTCTTCCGAATTGGCGGCGTCCTTCATCATGAGGGAGCACTCAAGGCGCTTCCCGGACCGAAGGGAGAGGACCATGTCTATCCGCCTGCACGACCGGCCCGTCTTCCTCAACTCGGCGCAGCCTTCCCGGAGGCATACCTCAAATGCCCTTGCGATCTCACCGATCGTTTCCAGGGGGGCCTCCAGTGCCGCTTCCTTCTCAACCTCCGCCTTCCCCCGTCTTTTCCGTATATGCCCGGTCTCGTCGATCGCGCAGGCCATCTCCCACATGGGCCTGCCTGCTTTCCCGAATTGGGAGCAAAGGTCCCTGCACGAAAGGGCAGCCAGCTTGCCGAGCGTCGTAAGGCCGAGCAGCGCCAGGCGCTCCTTTGCCTCGTCATCGACAGGCAGGGCGTCTATCGACAACGGGGCAACGAACGCTTTTTCCATCCCCCGGGGGACAACGAGTACCGGCGAGGCGGCACGTGCGGCCTGCAGGGCAAGAAACCTCGAGTTCCCCACGCCGGCCCGAGCCGACAGGGCGCGCGCCGCTGCAAGCATAGAGACGAGCGCCGCTGCAAGGCGCTCCTCCCCCCTATAGAGGCGGGCGCTCCTCGTTATATCGAGATAGGCAAGGCCCGCACCGGGCGACTCGATGCGGAGCGCGAACGAACCAAGGGCGTGGAGCGTCTGCTCCCACACATCGCCGCAGCCCCCTTCCCTTACTGGCAGGAAGACGGCCTCCGGACAGAGATGGTATGCCTCGGAAAGGGGCATGCCGGGCCCGACGCCCCTGGCGGCCGCCTCCTCGGAGCAATCCATGACGGGAGCAGGATCGAAGGGCGTCCCTCCGATCACTACGGGACCTTTAAGACCGCGATGGTTCGATCTTTCTACCTGCAGGTAAAAATGAGGTATAAAGACGCACGCTATCCTCATGGAGGCTAATATAGAACATCTGTACTACTTTTTCAAGTCCTTCTTTAAGACGGTCGGTTTTTTTTCAGCTTTCTCGATTATTCGAAGCTATCGGCGCGTGCTGTGGACCCGGATGACCCCTATCACCCTTCCCTGGATCTCGATATTCTCCGCAGCTTGGTAGATGGGCATCATATAGGGGTTGCAAGGCTGAAGCCTTATTTCCCCTTCCTTCTCGAAATATATTTTCTTCAGGGTCACCTCCTGCTCTTTCTTGAGCCACGCCGCAATTACATCCCCGTTCCTTATCTCCGGCGCCTGCTCCATCACCACTATGTCGCCGTCGCCGATCATGGCATCGACCATTGAATTGCCCTGCACGACAAGGGCATAGAGGTGCTTGCTGCCCCTTGCGATCTCCGGCGGAACGCGAATCCTTTCGGCGGTGCTCACTGTTTCTGTTGTGGGGACAGGGATGGGGTGGCCCGCCGCTATTCGCCCCAGGAGCGGGAGGGAGGGCTGGTCGTTTTCGTCCTCTATGACCCCTATGGTCCGGAACTTCTCCTTCCCCCTGGTAATCAAGCCTTTCCGCTCCAATGATCTCAAGTGATGCTGCGCGACTGAAGGGCTGCTGAGGCCGCAGTTTTGGGCGATCTCCCTTATTGTAGGGGAATATCCGTGTTCCTGCCTGAATGACCGTATGAAGGCGAGGACCTTTTCCCTTGTGGGGCTCCGGCGCGTCATGTTAGTAGAACAACTATACTAATACTATTGCGGCATGTCAAGTCAAAAAACGGACAGACGGGCCTAAACCCCCTTCACGCCCCTTGCCGGCGCCGTGTCTGTGAGCGTTTTCACGTAACTTCTTTTACGGCCTCCGGACCCCTTGCGTCTCACCGGGACAGGCGAAGCTCGTCTCTTGCCGCTACGGACCGGCTCACGAAGGTGAGAAGAGCTCCCACGAGAAGCATGACGATGATGATGAAGAAGGTAATGTCATTTGAGCCGGTTACGTCTTTTATCTTGCCGTTAATCCAGGGCATGAGCAGACCTGCAAAGCCCCAGGCGGTAAAGATGAAGCCATAGTTGACGCCGAAATTTTTCAGGCCGAAATAGTCCTTGGCGGCCGAGGGGAACAGGGAGAGGTTGGAGCCGTAACATCCCCCTATGAAAAGCAGTATCGCCATAAGGAGAGGCCATTGGGAACCGCCCTTCATGAGATAAAGGGTGAATACCACGGCGGCCTGGAGGAGGAGAAAGAAAAAGAGGGTCCACTGCCGGCCGATTTTGTCCGAAACGAGGCCGGCCAGGATGCGCCCGGCGGCGTTGCCCACGGCAAGGACGGCCACTGCGATGAAGGCGAGCTCCCCGAGAGATTTCTTGCCGAGGTTCTGGGCAAAGCTGATGAAGGTGAGACCGGCGGCCGCGCCGACAAAATAAATGATCCAGAGAACATAGAACTGCGACGAGGAAAGCATTTCCTTGCATGAACGGTCTTTCTTTGCCGGGGCGCCGGCTTTGGCCGCTGCGGCGGCCCCGTGTCCGGCCGGGGGGTCGCGCAATAACTGCGACAGCCCGATGACGACTATGAAGAAGGCTATCCCGAAGGTGAGCATGGTGTTCGAGACGCCCATCTGCACGACGGACTTCATGGTCCCGTCAGTGTGCGCGACCGTAACCGTCCTGGAATAGGCCTTGAGCAGCCAGGTGCCGACCGGAGCGATATAGACCGAAGCAAGGCCGAAACCGGCAACGACCAGACCGGCAATCAATCCGGTCTTTTGCGGGGGAAACCACTTTACCGCAGGCGGGGTGGCCGAGGCGTACCCGAAGCCGATCCCTATTCCTCCGAGGATACCGAAGCCCAGGACAAAGCCGGCCAGGGACGAGCCGGAGAGCGCTGCGACGATAAAACCGACGCCGACGAATACACCGCCAAGAGTGGAGACCCAGCGAGGCCCTATCTTATCCTGCAGCCTTCCCGCCGGTATCATGGCGAGAGCAAAGGCGAGACAGCCCACTGAGTATGGCAGGGCTTTGTCCGCATTAGTCCAGCCCCACCCATCCGGTATACCGCCTTTGATGACGCTCCACGCGTAAAGGATGCCAAGGGCGAGGTTTACGCCCATGCCGGCGAATGTCACAATCCATCCACGCCTGATGTCCGCCTCTGCCATGGGCAAGGCTACCCCTATAGCTTGATCCTTCATGATTCGGTCCCCCCCCCTTGTGCACTTATTCACAAACCCTCAAAATATACTATACGGTATCGAGGGTGTCAACATCTATTCTTCTGCCGCATTCGCGCAATCCCCTGGGCGCCCCTCACTTTATTTGCAAACCCTCGATTACTATATTGAAAGAACAGCCTGGTATTCTGTAACGGGGACGCGCCCTTTCCCGCCGATGCTTCCGGTGCATTATTCTTTTCTGCGGCGCGCAGTTCTGTGCGAGAATAGTACAGGGAGGAGGTGCGGCAGTGTCGATGCCGGAGGGCCTGAAGCGGATATCGGAGACCGTGTGGGAGCTGCCCGTCTCATATAAGGCGGGCATGCGGGTACCCGCTCGCGTCTACGGAACGGAGAAGCTGATCAAGGAAATGGATGATGCCGTCTACGACCAGGTGACGAATGTAGCTACGCTGCCCGGAGTGACAAAGTATGCCCTCTGCATGCCCGACGGCCATTTCGGATACGGCTTCCCCATCGGGGGAGTTGCGGCAATGGACATCGAGAAGGGAGGGGTCATATCGCCGGGCGGCATAGGTTTCGATATCAATTGCGGAATGAGGCTCGTCAAAACGGACCTAACCCTGAAGGAGGTGCAACCCCGGCTGAAGGACCTGGTCGACCAGCTTTATGCAGCCGTGCCCTCGGGTGTAGGAAGCACCGGTTTTCTGAAGCTGTCGAAGCAAGAATTCCGCGCCGTCATAGAACAGGGCGCCGGGTGGTGCGTCCGAAACGGTTACGGCTGGAACGAGGACCTGGAGCTCACGGAAGATTGGGGCTGCACCAAAGGGGCCGACGCCTCGACGGTCAGTGAAAAAGCCATCGCCCGCGGGTTCAACCAGATCGGGACCCTGGGGTCGGGCAACCACTACCTCGAGGTCCAGGTAGTCCACGAGCGAAACATCTTCGACGAGTCCCTTTGCCGGGCCTTCGGCCTTGCGCCGGGGCAGGTAGTCGTCATGTTCCATTGCGGGAGCAGGGGCTTCGGCCACCAGGTGGCGACCGATTACCTCCAGACCTTCCTCAAGGTAATGGAAACAAAGTATGCCATTCGCGTCCCGGACCGCGAACTTGCCTGCGCCCCCTTCGATTCGCCGGAAGGGCGCGACTACTTCTCGGCGATGAAATGCGCCCTCAACATGTCCTTCGCTAACCGCCAGGTGATCCTCCATCGCGTTAGGGAGGTCTTTTCCCGCGTCTTCAAAGGGTCCGCGGAAAAGCTGGGCGTCCGCATGATATACGACATTGCCCACAACACTGCCAAGCTTGAAAAGCATCTGGTGGACGGGAAGGAAAGGTCGCTCCTCGTCCACAGGAAGGGGGCGACCAGGGCTTTCGGGCCGGGCATGGAGGAGATACCAGAGCGATATAAGAAGCTGGGCCAGCCTGTCATCATCGGGGGGAGCATGGAAACGGGTTCGTACCTCCTCGTAGGGACCGAAAAAGGTAGAGAGACCTTCTTCAGCACGCCCCACGGAAGCGGACGCACCATGAGCCGCACGGCGGCACGCAAGCAATGGCGGGGAAGGGAGCTGCAGCGGGAGATGGAGGGGCGGGGCATTTACGTGCGCACCGCGTCCTGGTCCGGCCTTGCAGAGGAGGCCGGGGCGGCTTACAAGAATATCGATGAGGTGGCCGAGGCGGCCGAGCTGGCAGGGATCGCCAGGAGGGTTGTACGCTTCGCCCCCTTGGGCAACGTAAAAGGATAGCTTGAGCTCATCCGCGTATCGTTACCTCGATGACGTTGCGACGGCGGACATCGCATTCGAGGCAGAAGGCGACAGCCTGGAGGAGGTTTTTGTCGCCGCCGCCGAAGCGACGATGAACGTGATGATCGAAGACCTGAGCGCCCTATCGCCCAGCCAGGGCAGGACGATCGATCTGGAAAACACCGAGCTCGATATGCTCCTCTTCGATCTTCTTCAGGAGCTTATTTATTACAAGGACGCCGAGCAGCTCCTATTGAGAATCACGGACATATCGGTCGCGGAGAGGGAAGGCGCATATCTTCTCCGCGCACGGGCCGCGGGCGAAAAGCTGGACCTCCATCGCCACGAGCAGCGCGTCGACGTGAAGGCTGTGACCCTCCACCGGTTCAGCCTCAAGAGAACCGGCGACGGCTGGAAGGCATTCGTCATCCTCGACGTCTGACGGCGTCCCTCGGTTGTCAGGCCGGGCGCACGTACAAGGAAAGCAGGGATAAGGCCATCAGGGCGACCGGCCGATCAGGTCGATGACCGTTATTTCAGGGGGCGCGAGAAAGCGGACGGGCGGTCCCCACGTGCCTGAGCCTCTGCTCACATAAAGGAAGGACCCGTGGGGCGAAAAAGAATAGAGGCCCGCGACGAGGGGATAAAAAAAACGGGTGATAAGCCTGAAGGGAAAGATCTGGCCGTCATGAACGTGCCCCGAAAGCTGGAGGTCGAAAAGGTCCATGCTTTCCCTGTCCACCACCGGCCGGTGCTTCAGGAGAAGGGTGAGTTTCCCGTTCTTTACGGAGCTGAGGAGCGCCGACTCCCCGGTGCTTGACGACCCGTAACCCGGGCCTGCAGGGTCGTCGACGCCGACTATATTGATGATGTCGTGGACGGTGACCGCCTCGCCGCGAAGCACGCGAAAGCCGGCTTTAGTCGTGAAGGCAAGGGAGCGGTCTAGCCCGGCGTAAAATTCGTGGTTGCCCGTAACGGCGAATTTGCCGAGCGGCGGCGCTATGGTCTCCAGCAACTCCATAGCGCCATCCCTGTAGGTCATCTGGCCGTCCACCAGATCTCCTGTCGAGACCAGTATGTCCGGCTTCGCCTTCCTAACCAGGTCCACGATCCTTCTCAGCCTCTCCGGCCCCACTGTCAACCCCAAATGTATGTCCGAAATCTGGACGATCCTCAAAGGGCCGATATGGGCAGGGATCTTGGGGCTTGAAAGCCTCACCCGCTCTGTCCGTATCATACGCGCCTCGAACCAGCCGTAGGAAGCGACTGCCGCTGCGACCGCGCAAGCCAGCAAGAAACAGGACCTTGCCGAAGGCCTCAGCCATAAGGGCGTTTCTCTAATCGCCGCATCTGTGATGTAGACCGCGAGACGCCATAAATCGATCAATATGGAGGCGCAAAAGAAAAGAAAAAGCAAGGCCATCCACGTATATCCCGTAAAGGCCGCCAAGCGGGCCAGCGATGTCAGCCCCGCGTTTTCGAACGACCGCGTCAATACGGGAACCGTGATCATCAAGACCAGGAAAAGGGCGAGGAGAAGAGCCCCGCCGGGGCCGAGAGGCAGGTCCGCTTTCGCCCGCACGAGCAAGTAGAAGTGAAGCATGCTGTAGAGAAAGAAAAAGCCCGCCAGGAAAAGTGCCACGAGATATATTATGGGCCAAAGACCGCCTGTTGGCAAAAAAATCGGACCGCCTCCATCACATTTTTTTCTCCGAGCCTTCCGTGGAGCACTTTTTTGTTGAGACGGCGCGCCAATAAGCTTATATTTAGAGACTAACCGTTGAGAGGGAAGGATGCCGATGCCTGCCAGGATCATTATCGAGGATGTAGCGATCGAGGCCGAGTTCTCCGACACGCCCTGCGCGCGAGCTATAGTCGACGCGCTGCCCATAGAAACGCAACCCCATGTTTGGGGGGACGAATTCTATTTCGAGATCCCCGTGAAGCAACTCCTGGACGAGACGGCGACCTCCCGCGTGAACGTGGGAGATATCGGCTATTGGCCGCCCGGTGCCGCCCTCGCCCTTTTCTTTGGTCCGACGCCCTTGAGCCGTGGACCTGATCCTGTACCGACCAGCGACGTGAACATCGTCGGCCGAATCAAGGGCGACCCTGCAGCACTGAAAAGAATGAAGCGCGCGGGGCGCATCAGAATCGAGCTTTTGACCGGATAGAGGGCTTTTTCCGACTGCTAAAAAACGCTCGGATGAGAGCGTTAAACGAAGGAAGGGTTAGGCGAACCGGGCAGGAAAAATGGGGAACCAGGGAGGAGGTGATAAGGAAATGGCAAAGGCAGCACCGAAGACGAAAAAAGCGGCGGCGAAAACAGCAGCCGCAAAACCGAAAAAACCGGTAAAGACAGAGGGAGTAAAGGGGGCGCCGAAGGCGGCAGCCGCAAAATCGGCGACCGGGAAGGCCGGGGCAGCGGCGAAACCGGCTGCAAAGCCGGCGAAGGCGAAGGCCTCTAAGGCGAAGAAAGCGAAGGCGGGCCGCGGTAATCAGCTTTATTGCGAGGTTTGCGGCCTCGTCGTTTCAATCGACGAAGCGTGTGGCTGTGCTGGAGTGTGCGACATCATTTGCTGTGAACAGCAGATGCAGCCTAAGAAATAGGTGGTTCGATCGGTTCGCCTAATTCTCTTCCGACCTTTCCCTATTTTTTCGGCAGTACCGACCGGAGAAGCTTTGCGCAGGATCGCCCGGGTAGGCGGTAGGGCGCGATTATGACTACCGTGGGAGGCCAGGTGTACGACAAAGGAACCATTAAGGCCCGGGACGCTCTTCTAGTTCTTATCGATATACAGGAGAAGCTCACCCCGGCGGTCGTGGAGGCGGAGAAGATGGTGGAGAACGCGAAGCGTCTCCTCGGCCTCGCCCGCGTCATGGAACTTCCCGTGATCGTTACCGAGCAGGAGAAACTTGGCCGGACGTTGGGAGAGATAGGTGAGAAGCTCACGTCGGCGGCCATTCAAAAAACGACTTTCGACTGCTTCCTCTCCGACGAATTCGCCGCTGCAGTGGCAAAGACCGGCAGATCCGCGCTGATCTTAGCCGGTATCGAGGCCCACATATGCGTTGCCCAAACCGCCCTCTCGGGCAATTCCCGTTTCAACATCCATGTCGTGAGCGACGCGATAGCCTCGCGCTCTCCCCATAACGTAGCGGTTGCGCTCGACAGGATGAGGGCGGCGGGCATTACCATAACTTCAACCGAGATGGTGATTTACGAGCTCCTGAAGCGGGCCGGGACTCCCGAGTTCAAGGCCATGCTTCCCCTCGTCAAGTAATTCCGGGTAGACGGCGAGAGGCTCGAGAACCCGGATTACCCGGCCGAACAAGCACCCCCTGGCTGCGCGCAGTCGAGTACCCCCGTCACGTGAAGAACATCCCCCTTGCAGCTTGCGGTATACCCGCGCAGGTCCAGGACGATCACGGTTATGTTATCCGTGCTTCCACGGTCGAGGGCCGCTTTTTCCAGGAGCTTCGCCGCATCGGACGGTCCCGAGGCGGTGCGGGCGATTCTGACTGCGTCTTCCGAAGTCAATACATCCCACAGGCCGTCGCAGGCAATAACGGCCACATCATCGCCCCTGCCGAAGAACCCCCGGGCGACCCTCGGCTCGGCCGTTACAAAGGGTTTGAGCGGGCCGTCGCCGAGCGAACGACTCATGGCAAGCACCCCTTGAACACGTGCTACGTCATAAGCGATCACTCTCCCACCCTGGGCCTCGATCCTATCTCTTTCTCCGGGAAGATCGGGCTTGTGGTCGACCGTGAGGTCGATCGCCCTTCTCCCTTCTCCGACAACTATCCGGGCATCTCCGACGTTTGCGGCAAGGAAGGCCCCCCCGTAAATATACAGGGTCGCCGTCGCAGACCCGCTTTCCGTACGGCCGACGATATACCGGTCCGCAGCTAAATACGCGTCCCTTAGCGCATCCGCATCTAATTCCTTATGGCCTCTTTCCCGCCATATCTCCTTTTGCCTGGCCAGGAAAAAAGCCGTAAGTATATCTGCAGCGAGTGAAGCCGCAATCCAGCCGCCGTGCCCGTCGTAGACCTCAGCGCTGAAGATGCCCGTCTCCTCATCGTCCCAGATCGCATGGCCGTCCTCCATCTCATCTCGCAGGCCGATTGTCTCCGCCAAGCCGTACGGTATGGTCATTTCGGGCACCCCCATATATTCTATTACCGTTGAGACCAAAAGAGTAGTCGAGCACACTTTCCTATTTTCCGTGCGGGAAGGGCGTCAGGGAATAAGCTCTTGAAGAGGCGCTTTCGGAACATTATAATAGAGTAAAATCAGCGGAGGTGTGATAATGGCGGCGACGAGGTGGGATCCGTTCAGGGAATTGTTCACTCTGCAGGAAAGGCTTGACAAGATGTACCGGGACATTGAGAGGACGAGGAAAGAGGACTTCGTGTCGAGCGAATGGATGCCGCCCGTCGATATCTTCGAATCGGCGAACGGCTTCATCCTCAAGCTGGAGGTTCCCGAGGTCGATAAAGACTCGATAGACATCAAGATACACGAGAACGAGCTTACAATTAAGGGCGAAAGGCGGCTGGAGCCGGGTATCGACCCCGACAGCTACTACAGGATGGAAAGGGGATACGGCGTATTCACCAGGTCTTTTACCCTTACGAAATTGATAGACCCATCGAGCATCAAGGCCGTGCTCAAGGACGGAATCTTGCGGATCGAGCTTCCGAAAAAGGAAGAGGTGAAACCCAAGCAGATCAAGATCGAAGCATAGGCTCTGCCCGGTTTTTCCGCTGATTTTTTCCCTCCTTTCCGTATGTTATTTACCCGCGGGATACAAAACGTACGTGCCCGTGCTTAGTTCGCAGATGGAGCGGCTCAGTGTACGACCTCGTATACATCTATGAATTCGAAGGCGACGTCAGCGAAAAGGTCCGCTTCGTAAAGGACGAGGATTACATCGGCTTCTGGCGGGAGGGTCAATATTCGTTCCTCTTTTATCGTGCCCCGAAAAGGGGTCTCTCCGAGTGTCTTAGCCTGCCCGTCAGGTCCGAGCTGACGATCAGGCACGAAGACTGGGAGTCGGGCGGCCCCCTTGCCCCCTTACGGGTGGGGAGGATAGGCATACATCAACCGTGGAACGGGCCCGTTGGCGCCCCTTTCGATATCCTCGTGGACCCCAACATGGCCTTCGGCTCCGGCTTTCACGCGAGCACGAAGGGATGCCTGACGCTCCTGGACAGACTCTATGCCTGCCGGTGTCCCCGCCGCGTCCTCGACCTCGGCACGGGCACGGGGATACTTTCCATAGCCTGCCTCAAAATGGGCGCTTCGAGCGCAGTGGGCATAGAAAACAACAATCTCGCCGTCGAGGCGGCGAGGAAAAACAGACGCCTGAACGGTCTCGAAGAGAGGCTGTACCTCGTCATGGGAAAGGCTGAGGACTTCCTGTGCCTTCAAGCGGACCTCATCATCGCCAACATGCATTTTGCTGTTATCGATCCCCTCACAAGAATAGAGGAGTTCTACACGAGAGACTACTACCTGGTATCAGGTCTCATACGGACGGAAGGAGCGAGTATTCAAGAGAAGCTTTCGCTGCGGCTCGATCTCTTGGACAGCTACTCTGAGAGCTTCTGGTTCACCTATCTTTTCAAGAAGAGGGAAGGACGGGTCTAAGCCGGAAGACGAGCAAGCCGCTCCGCGGCCCGCTCCAAATCCGCCTCCGTATCGATGCCCACTCCATCGTACTCGGTGAGGATGACCTTGATCCTGTAGCCGGCCTCCAGGGCGCGGAGCTGTTCGAGCGATTCCGCGGCTTCGAGCCGCCCTTCGGGAAGGGTCACGAAGGTTTCCAGAAAAGGGCGGGTAAAGGCGTAGACTCCGATGTGCTTAAAAAAAGGGATTGACGCCGGCCGCTGCAGAAAAGGCAGAGGCGCCCTGGAGAAGTAAAGGGCAAAGTTGTTCCTGTCGAAGACGCATTTCACTACATGGGGGTTCTCATACTCGTCGGGGTCGCCGATTTTCGAGCAGAGCGTGGCCATCACAAGCTCTTCTGCCTCCATGGCGCGAAAGAGGGCGTCGATCATGTCGGGCCTGATCTCGGGCTCATCGCCCTGGAGGTTGACGACAATGTCCGCCTCCCTGTTCCTTATTGCCTGGCAGACCCTGTCGGTGCCGCTTCGGCATCGGCCCGTCATGACGACCTCGGCGCCGAAGTCGGCGCACCGTTTTCTGATCCTCTCGTCGTCCGTCGCGATCAGCACCTCATCCTTGAGAGCCGATGCCGACGCCCGCTCATAGACCCATTGCACGAGCGGTTTACCCGCGATTTCCACGAGCGGTTTCCCAGCAAGCCTCGTCGACCCGTAGCGGGCAGGTATGACGATGGCCCTCCTCACGGCCGCCCCCCGTTCAGGTAGCGGCCGAGGAACCGGCCTGTGTGGCTCTCACGGTTCATGACTACCTCCTCCGGCGTGCCCGTCGCAACGACATAGCCGCCCCGATCTCCCCCTTCAGGACCCAGGTCGATGAGATAATCGGCGCACTTGATCACGTCCATATTATGTTCTATCACAATTATCGTATTTCCTCTTTCGATAAGTTCGTTGAGGACAAAGAGGAGCTTTTCTATATCGGCGAAGTGGAGGCCCGTTGTCGGCTCGTCCAGGATGTACAAGGTCTGGCCGGTGTCCCTCTTCGACAGCTCCCGCGAAAGCTTGATCCTCTGGGCCTCTCCCCCGGAGAGCGTGGTGGCCGACTGGCCCAGCCTGATATATCCAAGACCCACTTCGTTCAGCACCTTCAGCTTGCCCTTGATGTGAGGTATGGAATCGAAGAAATCCATTGCCTGCGTTACCGTCAGCCCGAGGACATCGGCGATGTTCTTCCCCTTGTATTCGATCTCCAGCGTGTCTCTGTTGTACCTCCTTCCCTTGCAGACATCGCAAACGATATGTACGTCGGGAAGGAACTGCATCTCGATCTTCACGAAACCTTCGCCTGCGCAGGTCTCACACCGGCCGCCCTTGACGTTGAAGCTGAACCTCCCCTCCTTGTAGCCCCGCACGCGGGATTCGGGCGTCTTGGCGAAAAGCTCCCTGATAAAGGTGAAGACGCCGGTATAAGTTGCCGGATTGGAGCGGGGCGTCCTGCCGATGGGCGATTGGTCGATGTCGATCACCCTGTCTATTGCCTCGAAGCCTGCAATGCCCGAGGCAGCGCCTGCCCTCTCCTTTGAACGGTAGAGTTTTTGCTTCAGAAGGGGGAAAAGAGTGTCGATGACGAGCGAGCTTTTTCCCGAGCCCGAGACGCCGGTAATGCAGGTAAGGACGCCAAGGGGTATCTCAACCTCGATATTTTTCAGATTGTGTGCGGCTGCGCCCGCCAGGCGGATTGAACCTCTCGGCTTCCTCCGCCTCCCCGGCTGTTCTATCCTGAGTCTGTCCGAGACGTAGAGTCCTGTGATCGATGAGTCATCCGCCTTCAGCTCTTCCGGCGTCCCCATGAAGACAAGGTATCCCCCGTTCTCTCCTGCGCCCGGCCCTAAGTCTATCACGTAGTCGGACCGCAGGATCGTTTCATAATCGTGCTCGACCACGACTACCGTATTTCCGAGGTCCCGGAGCTTCGCAAGGGTCCCAAGGAGGCGCTCGTTGTCGCGTTGGTGAAGACCGATGCTCGGTTCGTCGAGCACGTAAAGCACCCCGGTCAGACCTGAGCCGATCTGGGTCGCCAGGCGTATCCGCTGAGATTCACCTGAAGAAAGGGTTGCCGAGGACCGCTCCAGCGAGATATAGTCGAGGCCGACGTCTATGAGAAATTTCAGGCGGGATGTGATCTCCTTCAGGATCGGACGTGCGATTTCCCGATCCTTTTCGGCGAGGTCCGCCCCGCTGAAAAACCTGTAGGATTCGGCAATGGTCATCTCCGTGGCCTGGTAGATGTTGATATCTCCGAACCGCACCCAGAGCATCTCCTTCTTAAGCCTTGCGCCTTTGCAGGTAGGACAGGGTATGAGATTTATGTACCGCTCGAACCTCTCCTTCTCCCAGACCGATGCAGACCGCCACTCCCGCTCCAATTCCTTTATCACTCCTTCGAAAGGCCTTCTCACCAGCTGGCGCCTGTGGCCGCGCTCTTCGAAGAACTCGATCTCGTCTCCGCCGGACCCGTGGAACAATGCGTCCTGCACATGCTGCGGCAGGTTCTTGAAGGGTTTCCTCACGTCTATCCTATAGTGTTTCACCAGGGATTCGAGAAAAGGCAGAAAGACAATGGGATTCTTGTCGCTCCAGGGCATGATGGCGCCCTCCCGCAGAGAGAGCTCCTTGTTGGGGACGATCAGGTCCGGATCGAAGTACTCCTTTACGCCGAGGCCAAGACAGTCAGGGCAGGCTCCGTACGGATTATTGAAAGAGAACATGGCGGGCGTCATTTCGGGATAGCTGATGCCGCAGTCAGGACAGGCGAACTTCTCGCTGAAAACGAGCGACTGTCCGGCAGTCTCCACCTTCACGATGCCGCCCGCCTTGTTCAGGGCCAGCTCGACGGCCTCGAAAAGACGCCTCTCGATGCCCTCCCTGAGGGTCAGCCTGTCGATTACGACATCTATGTCGTGCTTTTTCTTCTTGTCCAGCACGATGTTCTCACTCAGATCGGCCATTTTGCCGTTAAGTTTGATCCTGGTAAAGCCCTGTCTTCTAAGGTCGTCTATCTCTTTGCGGTACTCGCCTTTCCTCCCCCTCACGATAGGGGCAAGCACGGAAAGCTGCGTCGATTGGCCGAGGGCGAGTATGGCGTCCACAATTTGAGGCACGTGCTGGCTCTTGATCTCCTTCCCGCAGCCGTAGCAGTAGACACGGCCCAGCCGGGCAAAGAGCAGCCTCAGATAGTCGTAGATCTCGGTGACCGTACCGACCGTGGACCTCGGGTTCTTGCTGATGCTTTTCTGCTCTATGCTTATTGCCGGAGAAAGGCCCTCTATATAATCGACATCGGGCTTCTCCTGGAGCTCGAGGAACTGGCGGGCATAGGACGAGAGAGATTCGACGTACCTGCGCTGGCCCTCTGCGTATATGGTATCGAAAGCCAGAGAAGACTTGCCCGAACCGCTCGGGCCGGTGACTACCGTCATGCTATTCCTCGGGAGCCGGACGTCGATGTTCTTGAGGTTATGCTCTCTGGCACCTTTTATGAAAATATGATCCATCTATTTTTCGCTTTACCCCACGCCCTCCCCGGCCTCTTCATAATGCGCATAGGCCCGTCCTCCAATTCTTTTTGGGCAAGGAGTCAGGTCGATAAGGAAGGCAGGCAATCGACGGGCATTGCCTGTCCTCTCAAGGAGATATTCTATCAAAAAGAGCCTGCCTATTCAATGGGGGGGAGGGGGTATGAGCAGGGTAAGCGCATTTGAAAATACTCCCTTCACTAGTAGCCCGAACACCGCGCCGACTATAGGCGCGGCCGATGGGTTCCCTTCCCGCCATTGTTCTTCCCCGGCCCTTTTTCTTTGTCCTACCCTTTGAGTCTTTCCGTTCATCCCCGGCAAGGCCCTTCCGGAGTATTCCATTTGCGCCATTAATCTACACTCTCCTAGGGAGGGATCTTACAAGAGGATTCCATATAGGCTTGGTGCTCCACTAGAGCGACCCGCATCGGAAGGGTAGAACTAAACGCGCCCGTTATCCGCAAGCCGCTTCCGCTTTCGCTCCCGGCGGCTCCTGACCTCTATCGATCCTAGCTTTACCTCACTTAATGGAGAGGAATCGAAACGGGCGCGTTCTTACGTTCTACCCTTCAGCTTGTTTCAGCGGGGT
>Ga0208457_1000151_pt1 | contig 90446 bp, 89 predicted proteins | sample June2015DPH_10_1_FD_185513 | JGI IMG/M metagenome (GOLD analysis project Ga0208457, IMG submission 185513) | Peatland microbial communities from SPRUCE experiment site at the Marcell Experimental Forest, Minnesota, USA - June2015DPH_10_150... | ecosystem: Environmental > Terrestrial > Soil >... | reverse complement strand
GGCGTGAGGTTCGCGCCATTCGCGTCTGCAAGTGAAGCAATGGTACAAGAACCCCAGCGTAGGGGAACCTTGAAAGTCGATGCAGACGAGTTAACCAAATCGGCGAGTTAACGTGAGCCGACAAGTTGACAGAACCCAAGTTTGCGTTCGAACAGACAGGAATTTTCATGCTTAGAAATCTTAAGGAGTTCATCAAAGTCTTAGCGCTGAGGCTCACGGTTCTCTCGACCACCCAGACGAAAGAGGAGGAGCCCCACAATTCCACTTCCAAGCCAACTCTCAAGGTGCACCTTTTTTACTCGGCAACGACGCGCATGCTTTGACCATGAAAGACCGAAGCTCAATTGCAGTCGCGTTACTGCTGTTAGTTGCATTCACTTCTGGAACGGTAGTTGTGCACGCGTCTAATGAGGCGGTCACGAATGGGGGTTTCGAAACCGGTAACTTGTCCGGATGGACTCAGGTCGGCAGTGCAGTGGTGGTCCACTATATTTCGCATTCAGGCAAATTCTCGCTCCAGCTAGGGTCAAGATTTGACGCGGGGCAGATCTCACAAGATCTCACACTGCCAGCTGGAAGCTCGGGTACACTATCTTTCTGGTATATGGGAGAACCAGGCGACCTTGGCACAGCCACCCTCGCTGCAACACTGCTAGGGCCTGATGCCACAATCCTAGCTCAATGGAACGGAAAGATCGATTTCAAGTGGCACCAAATCACCTTCGACATCGACAGCCAGCATTCCAATCAACCGCTCACGCTGAGGTTCTACGGCCACTCCGATGTTATCTATGATAGTTTTGAGGTTTGCCGCGACGACTCCATGCGATGCTTCATCAAGATCTTTACCTCTCCAGCGAACGTTTTCGTGGATGATGTCAGTATCACGTACTCTTAGAAAGGCGCCGTTCAATCTCCTGAACGACCCGCCTCGCACGTGCCTTACAGTCTTGTAATAGGTCATCTTGGTCAATCGTTTGACTCAGGAAAGCCTGTAGTTCCCTGCTCATAGTTGCGAGCTTTTGCTTTTCCTCTTCCGCGTTCATTGCCTTGTGGCCCTGCAATTTCTCCGGTCCCTCTCGGCCGCCTTCGGCGAAATACCAATCCTTGAATGCAACCCCACAGCCGGCCACGAACAGCAAGTACCCCAAAGGAGTAACTACGGGTGGATATCCGCGGTCAAGGCCGAGTTTCGTATCTCGGTGGACCTTCGCTTCTTTGGAGAAAAGCGAGTATGCAACCATAAGGGAACCGCCAATCGGCACGAGTTGGCCCAGAAGCCCGAAGAGCTCCAAGTCTGTGCCGGTCTCGGTCAGTGAAAAACTGGAACCGTACGGGAAATGTGTGAGGTCGAAATAATCACCGTCCACCCAACCCGCAATGTGCTGGCTCCTTCGTCCTGCACTGAAAAGGCCTGAAAAGACGGGGTTGGTGGACCAAGAATCAGGACCCTTGCCCAAGTAGACTGAAAAGTACGCTTGCTCGGAAAAACGCGAAGGAACTGCCTCCGCCCTGACGGAAATTCCATGAGAGAACATTTTCCCCCCAAAATGGTTGGCGATGTGCTGCGAAGAATCCCTTACTCCATTGTCGGACCTCTCGTCCAATCGCTTCACATCTAAGAGACTGGATGGAATTCGCGGCCTAGACTCCGGGCGTAACTGAAAGCTTCTTGGATTTCATCCTTTTCGAATAGCGTATTTTGTTAAGCATTCAGGGCAGACACAGTCTTTTGCGCTGTTTCGCAGTTCGCTCAAGCCGCTTTGCACTAGAACCATATTCAAACACCAGCAGTCTGGGCTACCCATAGCACACTCAAAATTGGTACCGCAGATTTCACAGCGTAGTTCCCGTGTCAAAGCACTCACCTTCAAATCGACGAATGCTGTATATTTATTGCATTACGAAATATCATAGGGGGTAACGTCCATGCGAATCGTATCCCTACTGCCGAGTGCAACCGAGATAGTCTACGCACTCGGCCTAGGTGACGCATTGGTTGGTGTTTCTCATGAATGTGACTTTCCTCCAGAAGCCAAAAACAAGCCGAAGATAATCGAACCCACCCTCGACACGGGACAAATATCTAGTCCGGAAATCGACCGCATAGTCAGCGAGCATTTGAAGCGCGGCGAGCGATTGTACAGGATAAAGATGAATGAACTTGAAGTTCTAATGTGTGGCGACGAAAATTAAGGCAGTAACGTAATCTCTACGGTAAGCCTTCCCCGGGTCGCCTTTCCAAGGGTTGAGGTTCTCGGTCTATGGGTCTCCACGACGCGGCAACGCGTGAACAGGCAGTGATCATTAATTTCAAATTCTCTCTAATGACAGCTAAGGAGCTTTCAGACCGATATTGACTAGTGAACCTGTAGGCCAGTCACAGGTCAGTTCGCCAGAGGTGCTTGCGGCCCCTGCTGAACCATTTCCTCTGCAACTTTGCTAATGTGCTCGAAGAGTTGGTATGCCGCCGAAATCTGCCGCGACTCATCAAGCTTTGCGAACGCATCAGCCGTTATCGCTATTTTGCCACCGCCAATGCGTGCTTGGAGCTGCATTTGTCCATCCTCGCTAATCCAACTCATTGATAGCTGGGTTCCGTCGTGTGAGTATCCCAACCAACGGAAATTGCTGAACCACCGCCCCCGCAGCTTCTGGAACAGGATTGTGACGTCGATCTGGGCAGGGAGGTATGCGTCGATTACTGGTTTGGCGTAGTGTTGGTTGGTTCGCACAGTGAAAGAATACGCATTACCATGATTCTTCGCCTTGTAACCCTCGTTAGTTCTTTCAATCGCTTGCGCTTCTTCAAGGCGTCTGAGAGTTCGAGTCAAGGTTTCCTGATGAAAGCCCAGTCTCCGCCTTAGGCCTTGGAAGGAAAAGTATCCGTTCTGTTCACTGGATAGGAAACGCAAAACCTCTCGTTCTCGCTCATCAAGGTCGGACTCGTCGAAGTCCGGATTGAAATCGATGTTTGATGCTAACATTGTTGAACGCCGCATTCTTCTTCGCGCGCCTAATATTGACTAGGTCCAACGGTTGGGGAAATCGATTATGTTTTAAGCATAAACCGCAGATACGTTGAGAATTAAGGCTAGCTAGCTCCAAACGCTTTGAGGTGACACGCAGAGTGCCAAAAGCCCACAAAAAGAAGAAAGTGAAGAAATAAGTGCCTAAAAGTAGCCGATAGACGTTTTTCTACGTTTTTTCCCGATTATTTTCTTTTTTGAATCAGTCCGCTTCCCTTCCTCAACCGGCAAGAAGGCAACCGTGGCCAAACAGTCGGCTGCGCCCAAACAAGCAATCCTCACGCCAGAAGACGCCCTTCCTTGAATTGGGATCGAACTCACCCTCAAACGAAAAGCAAGACTCTTCCAAGAAACGACCAACAAATCTCCTACCTCCACAAGCCTCCGCCCGCTCATGTCCCCAAACTTTTGACCCCATCATGGGTGAGCCCACCTTAGGGTCCGCCGCCCTGACTAGCAAGGGGTGGAACACACCCAAGAGAGGATGACGGTTACCCTTGACTAAGAATTTCCGATATCGATAATTCATTTCCTGACCGCGAAAATTTCCTTCAAGAACTCCCACACCACATGACGAATTCTGCTAGAGGATAGGCTGTGATTACACGTGTAGCCGACCGGATGTCAACTTCCGTAAGAAAAGTGGGATCGAACGGGTACGGGCTTTAGAGTGGCCTTCGCACGCCAGTGGGGTTGTGCCGCAGTGTTGAATGAAGTGCCATTGGTGTTCGTGGCAGTTGGAGCACTCGACTTGGTTTTTGTCGATGGGTTTGATGTATCTGGAGCCGCAGGTTTTGCAGGCGACGCGTTCTGCGATTATTCCTGGCCTCATGGCCGATTCCTGGACGGGGCTGTTGCTTGCTAGTGAGCGGAGTAAGTTGATGGTGACCATTGGGGAGGGTTTACCGTTTTTTCGTTTCACGTAGAGCCCTGAGTTGTTTCGGGCGTCGACGAACTCGTATTTTACGAGGAATTTGATGACGCGGCTGAGGCTTTCCTTATCTAAACCTGAACTTTCCCTTAGTGCCTCACATGAAACCCATTCGTGGGTTGGAAGAGCCGCCCACACATCTTCAAGGGACATCAGCGCCGAGCCTCCAATGGGTAGTGTTCTTTCGGTTTGGCACGTAAGCCGAGTGTTACACCTGTAGGCTGGGATTGGTGACTTAGAACCTATCTTGCCGATGTGAGATCCAGTGGGCAAGAGCCGGCCGACATGACGGCTGCCCAAAACGTTATTTGCTGAGGCGTAGCTACGATCTTTTGACCCGGTTTGGCACCGCCATTGTGTGAAGTTTGCCGCAAAGCCCCTCCACGGAGAGATGATATACTATGCGGCGACTGCAGCCATGCCTATTCCATCGTGTCGGAATTATTGGATTTTCATCCGGAGCTTGCCGTTACGGACTTCGACCGCCTCAAAGAAATATTCGACTGGAAGAGCAAGCAGATCAAGACAATCCCAGCGTAAGCAACCGGGCATTACGCGAGGAATTGTGAAACCGGGGCATCTTCCGACTTTTCTGTTTCAGTTCAAGCAGTGAAGCAGCACTAATTTACTGGACCTTAGAGTGGGGGGGTAATTTTGTTCTGTGAATGCTTGAGCATTCAACGCCTGGATGCTTGGATGTACAAATGTGCAGACGCACCACGAGTTCGTTAGGTGAATCATGCCATCTGAGAAGATGCGGCCTACGGGTCTCTGACGCAGATTACCTTGCTTTTCCCCAGTGTGTAGAGGTCGACTTGGTCCAAGATATTCCTACCCAGTAGGATTTGGAAAGGCAGCGCCTTGGGGATCTCGGATGAAGCCACAATTGCATCGTAGCGACCTACCGGGAGTTCTATTGAGGCATTGAAAGTACTCATTTTGACCACACCCGCAGCAGTCGCGACTGTTTCCTCGGCGGCTGGTTGCAGGCCTGCTTCATCGACGATCTGTGAGCTCACCAGGGTCAGACTGGCTGCGGTGTCTGGAGACGACGCAGTGGCCAGCTTCTTCTTGCCAATTATGGTGGCGGGGATGACTGGATAGGATTGCTGGTCGACTGTCACGTATTTCCAGCACTTCATCGCCGTCTGGGCCAGAAAAGCGTAGTGAACTGGTTTGATGGACTTACCCTGACGGGCGACATGAATCGCCTCATCGGGGAATTTGCCTAACGCAGCAGAGACAACATCTGCAACCGAGTCTCCGACCGCTGCAACTGCCCCGCGAACGAGTGCAACATATTTCCCTTCAGGAACCCAGCTCGGGACCTTCGTGCTGGACTCGGCACGCGCAACTTGATGAACTGTGAGTTTCTCCGCTACTGCGCTCTTCACCATCTCGGTTTGGCTTGCGCCCTTTGCCTTTGCGAAGTCCGCGAGTTTTCGTTTCATTTCTTCGGGGACTCTAAGGTTGATTATTGCCACAGCTTCTCTTACCTACGCGGATTCAGGTGCATTTTAGCTATATGTTTTGTGTATACAAAACGTGTATCAATTGCTGGTGTGGGAATGCACCGCCGCTCGGGTTTTAGTGGCGGACTCGGGAAGATTCGGGCCCCATATTGGGTCGAAATGTCCGAAATCGGTACAGGACTTTTAGAACTACAGCAGAATCGTTCTGTCGATTATGAAGGTGGTGTCAGCCAGCAAGTCTACTTCAGTCCTTCAAGGGTTTTGAGGATTCGTTGTGAGCTTTGCTTCCTGATGTACTTGACACGTTTCTCGACACCGGTGGCCTCTGTCTTGGACAAGATTCCTGCAAGTTCCAAAACCGCGCTCCTACGAGTAACCCGCTCAATAACATTCGTGAAGCTTTCCCCAGACTTCTTGAGCGCCTTCAACATCTGGTACGCATCGTCTGAAATAGTTATGTTCTTCCTGCCCATGCCTTACCCCTGTACGTTTGTGTCCAAATTTACATCTTGCTGTAACCTCAAGATCAGGGCGACCCCTCCAACTTTCTCAACATGCAGTATACTCTCACCTTCGCGGATCTCAAAGAGCCTTCACCATTCCTTGACCTGTTCCTCCAGTTGCTTGAATCCGAGACGATCCAGCTTGTACGACCCGACGAAAGACTACTCAAGCGCGCCTATGCTCTTTCTGTCAAGCACCGGTCCCCCCTCTACGACATAGTCTTCATCTCGCTAGCGCTCGATCTGGGCCTGAAGCTGAAAACCTTCGACGACAACCAGAAAAGAATCCTCTCGAAAGAGAAAGGCGATTCTACGCCTGCTCGAGAAGATTGAGAGCGCACATCCCGCTTCAAACAGCCAGGTCTTGTAGGCGAGGATTCGGTCGATTGCTGCCTTAAGGATTCTGACCTGGCCGAGTATCGAGATGAGGAGCTGGATTTCGCAGGGATACCGGATTCGGGGTCGTAGGGGACCGGTCACTCTGCGGCTTCTATTACGATCTTTTTCTTGTCCGCCAGATACACTGCGACTTCTTGCCCTATTCTCAGGTTTGCTTGTTTTACTATCTCCGGTGGCAGATAGATTGATGGTTTTCCAGCCGCTCGCGTAATCTTGCGTATGAGCTTGAGCCTTGGGCTAAGCGATGCAATTCTCAGCCGAATTGCTTCTGCTTGTTCCATCGTGAAGAGTTCTTCGCCATCGACTGGGCACCGTAGTGCCTTCACGTCTTTTAGTATCACTCCAAACTGCTCATAGTTTGTCATCACTGCCTGATAGTTGACACCGTGTTCAGGACATTTCATGATTACCTTCTCCCTACGGTGATCGTAATTACCTTGATGAACTCAGGATATTCCGCGAAGATTACGACTATAGTTCCTCGCTTTGTTCTTTTGCTCGCAGACCATTTTGTCTTGCTCAGGCGTGTCCTCTTGCCATGGCGGATGATCTCCGAAATGATGTCTGGGATCACATTTAGTGATACGTAACGCCGCGTGGCATGCTTCGTTAGCAGGATCGGTCTTTCTGACAATACCGTTCATGCCTACGACGTTCGCAAGCCGCGAAAATAAGGATTACGTATAAAATACGTACGGTGCGCGGAAGTTGCCAAATTTGAACTGCCAACTCTCACTCTTGCTTTCTCTGCGAGACTATTTTGTCGGTCGCTTCGCGGGTTCGGGTCACGTATCGGCTATGCTCCAGTTTGGTGAGTAGCCTGCTCATGGCATACGGTTCCACGCCCAACTGCTCAGCGAGATCGCTCTGTATCTGTGGCCGATTCTTCCAGATGCATGAGTAATCGTACAGTATCGAGGCGGAGATCTCCATGCTTCGGGAAGACCCCTAGCAGCTCAAGCTCCATGTCGTCAAGACCTCGCGAAAGGCTATTAGGTGGGCGTGTCCCACTAGTGGGTCGTGCATTACCCTGACTATTGTAGAACTCGACCGGAAAGGTAGAGCACTTCTTCCTGCCTCTCTTCGACGAAAAATCGGAACAAGAAGGTTCGAGGTACGACTCGTAGATGGACGAATAGAGCTAGTGCCGCTGCAGACCTTGAAGTCATTGAAGGGCAAGTACAGAAATCGTTTGAAGACCCCTTGGCTCGAGTTGGAAGAGAAGGCTGACCAGCTTGTCAGAACAGGGAAGCGTTGAGGAACCGCCCTCACGCATTCTCGTGGATGCGGACGTCTTCTTCTCATATCTTGTCTCAGACGAACTGTCCATGCATTCTGAACGAGTTCTGGACAGAGCGGAGAAGGGTCTGTTGGAGCTCCATGCGGCGTCCGAGATTTATGATGATTTGGTAACGGCGTTGAGAAGCAATAACACGCCTATGAAAGTTGTAATTGAATTCCTACGTGATCTTCGGGTGATCCGACACACGGTCCTACCAACGACTTTGGATGTCGCAGCAGAAGCTTTGAGGTTATACGATCGCTATGGTGGCTCGCGGAAGTTGCATTATTTTGATTCATTCCATGTCTCGACGGCGAAGGCTTACGACCTTCCGCTAATCACAAGCGACCGGTTTGTCCTCCAGAATTCTCAGGCTTTGGGAGTCTCCGCCCTAGATTTGCGCGAAATTTAGCAACCTAGAATTCCAACTATCATAGACCATTCCGGAAAGAGACAGCAAAGTCGGCCATGTTCCACTTGCCTAACTTTCCCTCAAACGTACGTACTTGTCTAGGCCGTCGCGGGTACGAACGATGTACGTGGCTCATGAATGCGAGGAGATTAGTGCAGCACTGGAAACCATTCCCTGCTTCGCAAAATATGTATTGAAAGAGGGATTGATTAAAAATCAGGAAGATCGATTTTCCGATTCTCGGCTCTTTAAAAGCGGACTGGTGAGCCAAATTGATTGACCTTTGGCAAAATCCTCGAGTGACCGCGTCGAAATCGCTGAAGAGGGCGCCCGGATCGGAATCAGGATGCCGTACAACGAAGAGTTCATCAAGAAAATCAAAGCAATCCAGGGGCGAAGATGGGACGCTGAACGACGAGCGTGGACAGTCCCTACGACATCAGAGTATCGTGCGCGTAAGATAGTAAAGGAATGCTTTCCAGCTCAAGCTCCTGAAGCATGGAAGGAGACGGCCGCCGACGAGATCAGAGGGCATGTCCTACTTTACATGCCCGACGGTTCATCATTAAGTTCCAGGGTGATTGAAGAGGAGGATGGTTCAACGGTAGTAAGCCTAAGCCGCCCCGATGCCCCTGAACTTGAAGAAGCGAATATCATTATCGAAGATGATTTCGGACTCAGGGAAGCGATCAATGGAGATGAAGCAGAAGAGATAGCGAAAAAGTTGCAGGAGAGAAAATCTTGTTGGATCGGCTGGGAGTAATGGTCGGCAAAGAAATCTTACACGCGCTCCTGGACGACTTGCGAAAGCAGCTGGAAGCCTTGCGCAGAGAACGCCAGCATCAACTCTACGCTGCAGAGAACGCCCCTAAGGGCGCGGAGGATCGGGCGAAGTGGCTACAGCACCGAGCAACGCAGGAGAACCGAGCTGTCTACCCAACGCCTCAGATTGAGGATACTCGACGAAAGGGCAAGGAACTCAACCGCGAACACATAGAGAAGGCACAGGCAGTGATGGAAGAGAGGGGTAGACTCGAAAGGCGAAATAACCCAAGCTTATCCGAGCTACTCGGCATAATTACATGATTTCTTATCCCCTCAACCTATGAAGTAGAACGAAGAGCTCTAAACGTCCTCTTCACGATGGGAGATTGTGTGCAATCGTAGTATTCTCCGTTGTATTCTAAGGTGGCGAGCAGTAGCTGCTGATAGACATCTTGAAGTGGCCTAAAGCAGCGGGCTCCGTCTCAGGTATCCATTGACGCTAGTGAGGCGCTTGCTGAGTATTCGAGGATCGCCGCTTCGTTTAGTTCGATGCATGACACCAACGATATCATGCAATAGTAACGCATCACCTATTTTCTCCATTAAGTAATACTTTCATGCTGTCAAGGAAGGTTACCGGCAGCCCGAGGCAGCAATATGGGGACTGTGCCATGGGAGCACCGTCTGACGGTGGCAAATTATGCCGGAGTGTGACCATCCCAGACGCCGATGAACGGTCCTCGGTGGAACAAGTCCTCTTCACCGCGGACGTAAGAAATTCTAAACGATTCAGAAATGCGAAGGGAGGTCGATTCGAATGCGACCGAAAATGCGCGCGTCACAGAAGCTTCAGCGCTCAATCATCCAACTATTTGGAAGTCTTTCAATATTCATGGCTTCGCCAAGCGAGAAGGATTTGCTAGCATTAGTACAGTAGAACTGTAGTGCTGACAGAAAGAAATGGCGCCGCATACAGAACTAGTCAACTCTGAACAAAAGAACCGGTGCTGCTGGCGTTTTTTTGCTAGCAGCCCAACACTACTGAATTGACCTTGCTTGGAGCAATTTGGGAGAAAGCGATGAATATCCGCTTTGTAAATCCGTGGCCATAATGGACCCATGACGATAGTTATTGGGTTGTTATGATAACTATTACGCGCATGTCACGTGAACTTTCAGATTCCACGCGCATGTCACGTAAAACAGGTCTAGATTAGGTTGATTCTATGAAATTCTGCGCGCATGTCACGTGAAACCTCGGCAAAAACGACCTTATGGTGAGAAGATGGACGCGTATGTCGCGTGAATTCTCGAACTCTACGCGCATGTCGCGTGAAGTATTGTTCGTCTCGCATCATCTTGAACCAACACGTAGCTGGCAAAAGATCGGAGGCTTCATTGCAATTTACCATTGCAAAGGGGGGTTCCATCGCGGAGCAGTGTTTACCTACAGAGCGTTTACCACCTGTGGAATGGTTGTTTGCTGGTGAGGGCGCTATGTTTGATCTCCACTAGGCATCTGGCCGGAGTTGATACACCTCAGCCTCTATAGTTGCTAGACCTAATCTCCGGGCGACGCTTACTCGACGATGTCCATCGCCTTCCACAAAATACTCGCCACGATATCTAAGAAGAGTGATAGGTGATGCTCTGCTTTCTTCCGGATCGAAACCGTGATTCTTGATGGATTTGAGAACTTCCAAGTCGCGTTGCTCTTCAACAAAGGGCGTCCAGTCAGGATCGTAGTTGCGCCCATTTCCCACGCTGCCTAGTATCTTCATAACTGGAATTTCCTTACGACCTGTCACCTTCACCATTCTGAATTGCTTCCACCATTCCGGCAGTTCTTCATCTAAATCGCGAAGGTGTTCTTTCCCACCGCAGAGTTGGCAGACGGTTCCGTACTCAGCCAAATCCTTCACTTTCGAAGTTTTCGCCCGCTCTTCTCATCCAACTGCAAGAGACCAGGATTTTTGCTGCTTGTCTCTGGCATTTTTGTTCACTCGCCCTTGGTCACAATGTCCTCCACGACGTTGGTACCGTTCTCGGGAATAGGGGGAGCATCTGGGGGGTACAGGAGCTTTCTCCGTCTGTCGCTGGGATCGGGCTGCTCGACCACCAACCCGCAATCAATCAACGCCGGCACAATCTCACGACGAAGCGTCTCATCCGCCAAGTGGCGCCCATAATGCTCGAAATACCTGCTCAGAACTCTCCTCCTGTCAACAACAGGCTCATTATCCAGCAGCGGTTTGATGATGGTTTCGTAGACCTCGTAGATCTGAGGAGAAAGACCCAGCTCGTTGGGTTTGGCTATTTGGTTGTACAGTTCGAAGCCAGCGTTTACATCTTCCTGATTTGCGACAATTGTTCCGTCACCGCGTCGGTCTCGCCACCAAAGGTTCAGTAGAGCATGAGCCTTGATGAGGCTGAGGATTCTGGGCAAGTCCCTTTGATGTCGAGGTGCCAGACGCTTATGTGCATTGACGAACCGCTGGTAGACTTGTTCCTGATCCTCGATTATGACTTGTTTAACGTTCGCGGTCTGGATGGCTTCGATTCTGTCTCGGAGCCATTTCCTAAGTGGATGAGAGTTGATCCATTCCCTGAATGCCTGTCTGTCGCCAACCCTCTTGACGGCAAGCTGCAGACTTTCCTGAAGTTTTTCGACACTGGTTTCAGGTGAGAGGATGAAAACTCGTGTTTTCTCTTGTTCATCGAGAGATAACTTGGCAGCGCAGAGTATCACTGTTGGATAGCCTTCCAAGATGACGTTCTTCGTTCTCATAGGCCCCTTCGTCGACTTGTCGGTGATCTTGTAGAGCAATTCCTTTTGGTCGTGGCTCATGAGAGGGCGAAGTCTCTCCAGCAGCGAGTAGTGTGGTTGGTCGAGGAAAACGAGAATCTTCTGCCTCAGGTCAATTCTTAGGACCTGCGCCTCTTTGTCCCATTTACCGTGATCGTGAAAGAAGGCGGTCGGCGAGGCAGTTGCGATTCTTAAGACCAAGTCTTTGGGCAAGTCTCTGAAATATGCGACGACTTCGAGTGCGTTGTACGTCTTTCCGCCACTTGATTCTCCTGCCATCAGAATGTTGACTTGGTCCTCATCAGTGAATGTTAGAAGACAGCCGCAGAAGAGTATGAGCTTCGTTGAAACATCATGACGGATCGTGGAACCGAGTGCCTCATTGATTTCACTAAACGTTATCGGTCGCTCGACTGTGCGCCAATAGGCATCAGACACGTGCTCTGGTTCCAGATTTAACTTGGTCCCAACGGTCTCTTCGAATTTCGGATCGTAATGGTCCTGAAGGGTGAAGGGTCCGAGTTCTGTTTCGCCTTGCCGATAGTAGTATCCGGCAGCGGTTATTCTGCATGAAACCTTGGGTGGATTAGATGTGTCAGGTTGGGGATTGGATGGACCCCCAGATGTTTCCCCTATATTCTGCATCATAGGAACCCTGCGCGAAAGCGCATTAAAAGGGAGAATTGGAGATTTTCTCTTTCCATTTTCTGCGGTCGCGACGTAAATCCCGTTGTGCCTGACCTTTTTGACCATCAAACTCGCCTCCTACTGGGTTTGGCTGCTGAGGCGCAGCGTTGTCTGAACATTTCGCAGTACTTCGGATTCAGTTCGATTCCGATCGCTCTTTGCCCCAGCCGTTGCGCGATCACATGCGTCTTATCCAAAGGCAGGCTTACGCGGTAAGGACTGTGCATGGGTGATATGACTTCAAAAGTGTCTGATTGTCTTTCGCGCCAATGCTGGAAGGCTGCCTTCTGCCTGATGACCACCTCCAGTTCGGGCAGGATTTCGATCCCTATACTATTCCTTCCAAGCTGTCTTGCGACTTTCATTGATGTGCCTGAGCCGCAGAATGGGTCGAGGATTGTTTCGCCGACGAAGCTGTACAAGCGAATTAGACGTTTTGGAATCTCTTCTGGGTATGCTGCGATGCCTTCCTCTAATCTGCCCTTTACTGGTGGAACGTTTGGTATGAACCACACATTCAGGTTCCATGATTCTTTGTCGAACTTGTTGAGGTCGATTCTGGAGGCTTTGACAACCGCCGGGCTGAGTGCCTTGACGTAGGTGCCATTGTTCAGTTTTCCTTTCTGGAAGATGAGTATGCTCTCCTTGACGTTGTCGGGGAAGTAGTAGGTTGGGAGACCTTGCTTTTTCATGTGTCCGCTTCTGTGGCTGAACCGTGAGTATCCTTCTGCTTTCAACCACGTGATGTTTTCGCAATACCTGAAGCCCTTGTCGCACATTATTCTGATTGTGTCGGCGACGATTGGGTAGAGTTCCCCATTGACGCGAACGTCATCGACCACCCAGGCGCATTTTCGGCCCGGCACTAGCACACGCTTCAACTCGTCCCCGACTATGGATAGGAGATGTTTGAAGGCGGTGTAGTTCTCGAACATGTTCGGGGAATCGAAAGGCGCATTGTAGTAGGGTGGAGAGAAGCACGCAAAATGAATACTGGTATCGGGAATTTCACACATCCTAATGCAGCAGTCTCCAATCATGAGCACGTGGTGTGTCCCCTGCTGCAGGGTCGCCGCGGCGGGAGCCGTGGTCATCGGTTCTGTGCTCCTGCCGGTAGTGGCGCTGGGGGTTTGGGTGGTGGCGGGAGCTTGTTACCGTTCCATCCGTTCTTTTTCAGGTGAAAGACTACTTTGATTTGATGAGGCTCTGTTTTTTCGGTTTTCTTGTCAGAGAGGCAGTAGGTGCAACTGTAGCCGCAGAACTTTTCATCTGATCTGCCGCTGAGGGGGGCGATTCCTTCTGGACAGAGGAATTCGCCTTTCTGCTGTTCCTTCGGGTCTCGTATAACTCGGGAGTAGTTGTCCTTATTGACATCAATGAGGTGGTCAAAGCGCCCTCCGAACGATTTTATCACGGTGAAGTTGGGCAGGTTGATTAGTGACGTGAGGTCGAAGTGTAGCGACTTCGTGTACAAATAGAAGCTGGCTTGAGGGGAGCGGCGTGCTATTTCTGCTATCTTTTGGATGTATGTTTGGTTGTAGAGGTCGCCGCTGACGTGGAAGCGTACCCACCGGACACCGCTCTCTTGAATTTTTGCGACCATTTCGTCGACGAAGTTGTTTGTGAGGCTTGCCCAGAAGTTCCGCCATCGAGCCTGTGGGACACCGTTCCATTTACCGATCTGCGGCTTGAAGGATGTGCAGTACTTTGCGCATACGCCCTTTCCGGGGCATGTCCACCATGCGGGCAGGTCGAAGATTGCTACATTGCTGCTTATCTTGTCATTTCCGAGAGACAGAGGTATCTTGCTGGCAAGCGGTAGCGTTGCGAATATCCTACTGCCTGCTGGTCCAACAACGTTCTGTTTTCCATTGTTCGACATTTTTCATCGAGCGAACCTCTGTCGGGCGCGGCAACTCCGGTTTGGGATATTTTGTGAACAAAATGCACAAGTAGCCTAGAGATAGCAGTAGTTTTGGTTGGGTTGGCTTACAGTTGGCGGAAAAGGTGCAAAAGAAGGATGTTGTGATTCAAGTTGACACGAGCAATGCGATCTTTGCTACTGTTGTGCAGCAAGGCGGAGCGCTTGATATTCGGCTCCATCAAGGCATGAAGAGGAAGGCTGACTTTCCAGTTTTGGAGGGAGACTTCGTCATTGTTCCAGCAGAGTCGGGGGGCGGTTTTGTTCTAGTTCCAGTTGGTAACGTCGTGACGCCCAAGACGATTCAGCAGGCTCTGGACAAGATGAACGTTCGCTACCTCGTTTCCGACCCTGTAGGAGTTATGCGTATGATAGTCCGGTCTAGGAGGCAGTTCAAGTTCCGACGATTGGCTGTAAAAAAAAGAGACGAGCCAGAGGACGCTCGCTATTCTGGAAAGTAATAACCAATCTTCTTCGGTCAGGCCTGAGGTGAGTGAAAAGATCAAGGGGTATGCGGAGCGGCTGGCGAAGCTCCTCGCCGACGGTTCCAGTTTGAAAGAAGCGTTAGCATTGATTGAGCCAGAAAAGCCTGTTCGGCAGGCGCCGCCAATCTTGGTCCGCAGCAAACGCCGCCGAGATGAAAATTAAGCATCTGCAAATACAACTGGCAAGGAAACGTAAAGGTTCGAAGCGACGACGGGCATTGGCATTACAGCTGGCGAGGCTTCACATGCATGTTGCTCGTCAACGTGAGGACTGGCAGAACAAACTGGTTAACGCTATTTTCAAAGAAGCCGACGTGTTGGTCTTGGAGAAGTTGAATGTTGCAGGCATGCTCAGAAACCATCAACTAGCGAAAGCAATCATGGACTCGTCGTGGAGCAGATTCGCGTTGAAGTGCATGCGCAAAGCGGACATGCTCGGCAAACATGTATTGTTCATTGACCCATATGGCACCAGTCAATTCTGCCACCAATGCCTAACCTGGGTTCCGAAAAGCCTAACTGAACGAGAACATCGGTGCCCAAACTGTGAAACCCACCTACCCAGAGATTTGAATTCAGCATTGCTGATCAGAAAGCTTGGCATCTTAAGTTGCTCGCCCTCGGACGGAGGGTTGTCACCCGCAGAGCCAAAACCTCTACCCATGCGGACGCTAAGGCATAGGCAAGCAGCGGCATTGAAGCGAGAAGCCCACAGCCTTTAGGCGTGGGAGGACGTCACGGAGCAACCTACAAGTTCGACATAAGGCACAAACGCGGCCACCCGGTCACAATCAACTACGAACTACACCGGCCGCACGGCAGCCCCTAACAAAACACAGATCAGCCTCACTGGCAAAGTTCTTCCATTTCTCGTACGATTTCAAGGTTTAGAGCAGGGGGTGGGACTGAGAGCACCGGGAGAGAGCACTTAACTGAAAGTTCAGCGCTGTGCCCTTTTGTACCGATCGATTCAGCAGAGCCACCAGTTAGCCGTCTCGGGAGTCTGTCACACATAACTCTAGTCCATGAAGTTACTATTAGTATGGAGTGATGTCCTTGCGGGACGCGGAGACAGCGCCCGCGGTTATCCTGTAATTGCGAAACAATTTTGCTAGTGGATAGCGTATTCCACGAGTCTCCCTCTGCGCCTGTTTAGATATGCTACCCTTTTTCAGGATAGTCCTGGCGATCACCAGAAACCTCTCATCATCGTCGTCAAGTTCGGTAAGTAATGAATACTCACGCACAACAAATGCGGCGGCGTCCTCCAGAGAAAACGATATACTAGGTCGGATAAATCCTGTAACGTCATCTCTGTACTTACCATGCTCGAGTCTTTCTTGTAGATTCTTGAAGTGTGTCTTAGGATTGTAAATCTTCCTCGAGCGGAAGAAATAGTACAAGAACATCTTTTTGATAATGTTCTTGTCCGGACTTAGCTTGGCGGTGAAGTAGATATCGTAGATATCCCTACCGCTGAACCTCTCAAATAGAGCTCGCAGCTTCGTAGCAAGGAGTTCTTCAAGCGAATACGTTAATACCTTAAAGCTCTTCGTTGGGCTGCTTGCGTCACGAGCCACCAAATCGAAAATCGGAATTCTTTCGACATGAGATATCTCAAGTTTCAATTGTTGATTCGCGCCAGTTAAACTGGAATATTCCGCTCTGATGGTAGTTTGATTCCAATTTCGTTTGAAGGATAGTTTGTAATTGCTGTCCAGCACCCTGAGAGTTCTGGTTAGAGCTTCCCTTAGCGTGGATCGCCCTGAAAGAACCTTGTCTCTATCGCCTACGTGGTTGAAATCGACATCGACAGAAAGACGGGAGGTTCCCCCGAGGTACAGCTTGTTTATCGCAGTGCCGCCTTTCATAGCAAGTCCTGTCAGATGTCCATTGCTTGAGTAAATTGATTCAAGCGTCGATAGCAATCTGTAATCAAGTTCAGCGAGCGTAAGGTCTGCAAGTTCGATTTTGTCCGCCCATTCTCGAATCTCTTTTTCCGCGAATTGCATGCCCTAGCCTCTCAAGCCGACGTTGTCAAGAATCTGCCACTTTTCCGAGAGTCTGCCTTTCTTACCTAGATGCGGATCAAGTGGGTATGTGAAATCACTCTTGATTTTCCCCAACAGTGGCAATGACTTTGCGATCCTTCTCTTTCGTGTTCTTTGGAGAATAAACCCGAGCCTTTGAACAACGGCTTTGTTCCCAAACATCCTTGCCTGCTTTGCGAGCATTATCTGATCGAACTTGGGGTGGTCTACAGCAGCAGAGATTACTTGAACGACTTCGACGATCCCGCCACATAGGTCAGGTCTCTCCAGACAATCAAGAATTGTACGGTGCAAGCCAGAGATACTGATTGACACATTCCCGTACTTCATCTGTTCAACACCCCATAAGAAGCGATCTCTCTTTACGGTAACGAATTGAAGCTTCCCGCTTCCAATATCGACAGGCCTCTTGCGGTTTGGAATCGCAATTGTTGTGACGAAAGGTGCCTGCCGCGCAAGCCCTTGAAGGTAAGCCGCACTTCGATAAGCAACATAATAGTCGCTGGAAAAGAGCTCGCTGACAATCGTGATTGGGTCTGCGACGTAGCTTTTCCTACCATACAAAACCTCTGGCGCTATGAGAACATACTTGCCTCTTCCTATCCTGTAAATGACCTGCTTTTTGTTTAGAGAGTCCAAGATGTTTTTGGCATAGGAGACCGGGATGGATAGTAGAGAAGACAGCATAGAAGTAGTCACAATTCCTCTTGCGTCGCGAACTAAGGCAAAGTACGCACGCTCTTCGGTAGGACTCAACGCTTTGGATTTTCTGCGTTCTTGCGGAGTCTGATGACTTGGAAAACTAAGGCCGAGCTCGCTAAGGTTCACTATCCGAATACCTGCTCTTTCGAGCACTTCTCGGACCTCTTTGGCAATGCTATTGCACACAAGGATTAGATCCGCTCGAGGTGAGATTTTCGAAATCAGTGCCTTGTATTCGACTGCTTGACCAATGTCTATCCTACTGAAACCCTTGGACTTGATCTCGATGTAATATTCGTGGTCATTCTCATCTTTTGCGTAGAGATCGACTTCTCTCTTCCCGCCTAGGTTCAATCTCTGGGAGACCACTTTAGGCCTGAGTTCGGGCAGTATCTTCCGCAGGTTCTGCGCTACGAACTGATCGAGCTCTCCCATTGGTTACACCAGAAAACTATATTGTACACAATGCATCAGTGCTCTAGTGCATTACGTACATAAGAACTTCACCATTCCCAAATCAGCTACAGCCATCGGGAGCATCTTTGCAGAATCCTCATCCAACCTCGAGAGGTATGGGAACTGAAGGAGTAGCCTTCAGCCATCTTCCGCAGGAATGGAATTCTCATCTGAGCTCGACGACATACCGGTATACTTCGTCAAGTGGAGACATATCAGGCTCTGACCCAAACCACTTCTCGGTTCTCCCATTGTTTCTAATCCGTACCTGCACTTTTGTGTCACGGTGCTTCATTGCTTCCAGCAGTGTCCTGGGCCATGCTTTCTCGGACCTCTCGCGTCGCTTCTCCTCATCCAATACTAGCTTGCCGTAGAGGGCTACGTCGTCACGGGGATAGTACCATATCTTGTATATCGTTCCGTCCAGAGCGAAAATTCTGACTTCCAGTCGCCCCTCCAGTTCCTCGACCTTGTCTTTTATTCGCTCAAGTTGCCAGATTTCCAACCATAGATCCCAATGAATCAGAGTCTAACTGAGCTTGTAACGGTAGCGATATTCTACGAACAGTACCGCCCCGCCTGGCGCCGCACCCAGAAGCTTGGAACAGGACAACAATACTACGCAGACTACGGTAGCTTCTCAAGGGTAGTCCGTGCTCGTCCTTCCGGGGTTCTCTTCGGGTTTCATTCTTGACCAAAATATCGAACACTTCACTGAAGCGAATAGATGCTATCTAGGCACATGCGAGTTCTTCCAAGGTCACGCTTTCGCCAGCTCTCATTTCCGCGATAGACTTCTTAATCTCCGCTATTTCTCTGGCGCTAGCCTTCGCCTTCGGCAACCGTCTCAAGATTACTTCCTCAACCAAAAAAAATCCGACTTTGCCTAGGACTTTAACGACTTCACGCCATGAGAGCAGAGGGAGCTTCGACAATGACCTCGACTCTTTCTCCTTTCGTCTGCTCTCTCAACCTCTCCGCTTTGACCTCGAGGTAGCCTTCAATTGCCTCCTTTAGGTTTGCGAGAGCCTCCTCTTTGGTCTCACCTTCCGTGGCAACAGGGAGCTCTACGCACTTTACCACAAACCCGCCCTCTTCAGCAGGTTCCAACACCGCCGTATATCTCACCGAGGCCATCTGCATCCTCCCGTGATGATCATGACCTTTGCCTATAAACGGCTCACTTTTCCGGCCCGATGGTGGCTTGGACGGGGCCATCCTGTCCGGCGAGAAGGCGGTGGCGCGATCGCTGTCGATCGTCAACACGTTCGCTGTCCTTTAACAACCCAGGCATGAATTCGCATGCCACCCATCAGGTCGCGCAGCGCAATGGCAAAAACGAATGCCCTCACATCATAAGCGTAATCTGAAGTAATTCCATTAGACTGTACTCAGGTAGTGTTTGGGGGTAATGTCACTCGTGCGGGCGATTAGAACGGATTTGAGCAAGAAACCCCACGTGCTTTTAGCGGTTGGATGAATTGCGTGCGCGGCAGCGCCAAATCCGCGTTGTCGAGACGAGGCACGCCAGTTCTCCGCTGCCTCTCCCCTTCAGTTTCTCTTGGATGAGCCACCGAATCTTTCGATTGTTGAGTTTCACCCTTAGAAGCTTAACTTCATATACGAAATTATTTCCGGATACGAGAGGATGAAAGCGAGCCTGCAACAGATAAATGCGTGAACCATTTTGCAATCGGACATGCTCTCGGCCTATAAGTACCGAATCTACCCGAATTCAGGGCAGGAGATGCGGCTTAAACGCAGCCTACGCGCCCTATGTGAACTGTACAACACGCTGAGAGCTGAGAAAATTCAGCATTATCAACAGCACCGTAAGTCATTAAGCAGAACAGAACTCAGAAGCCTAGCGCTACAGATCAGACGAAACAATCCGAAGCTACGGCATTGAAGCGAGAAGCCCACAGCCTTTAAACGTAGGAGGACATCACTACTATTCCCACTCTTAGGGTGGGTCAGAGATTGTGGGAAATTTGACTCAGGTGGTTGTGGATGAGAAGCACAGAGTCACGCTTCCAAGAAGGCTCAGAAGGAGCCTAGGGATAAAGTCGGGTTCTACGCTCGAGGTCGAACAAGTAGGGGCGAAGTTAGTGATCAGCCCTTCTGTAGCTATCAAGAAACCGACCGAGGCAATCTGGGGGCTCGCGCGGAAGGTTGAAGGTGGAAACCCCAAGAGACAGGTACGGGAGGCTATTGCCAAGAGGAAGAGACTAGGGATGCCAGCAGCTTGAGGTTCGTTGAGACAAACATCTTTCTCTACGTGATAACCGCTAACCCTGAGTTCGGACCTGCGGCCAGAAGAATCCTTGAAAGAATTGGGTCCGGCGAGGAGGCGGTTGCATCAAGCTTGGTGATAGCCGAGGTTTGCGCATGGCTCGAATATCGCAAGAAGAAAACTTACGTGGCCACGTTCCTGAGCGCCCTCGACTCATACCTAACCTTGCAGAAGTCCGAAACCATATACTCCGACGAGAAACGGGCCGGGGAACTCGAGCTCTCGTACCCGCGCTTGGAGTTCTTTGATAGAGTGTACCTTGCACAGATGGAACGCCTGAAACTTACAGAGATCTACTCAAACGACAGGGCCTTCGACAAAGTGAAAGGCATCAAGAGGATCTTCGAATAGTACGAACGCCAAGATAACTCGTAGGCGCGAGGGAAACGACAAGATCGTCAGCCTCTCGCCGTATGGTCCTCTCAGCTCGAGCGGTGACCCAAAGCTGGGATGATGGTCTCTCAATTATGCCCGACGCAATAGACCGGGTCGGTACATTTGCGGGATATCCCAGATTCAAAGCTCGGAACAGGTACGACTCCTTCGCCTACCAGTCAGACCGGTAGGAGAAGGAGAGAGGTTCTCATCTAACTGTCAAATATCACGAAAACGTCGCACTCGCGTCGTTCAGGAATTTCGCTTCTAAATAGGAATTACCTTATAGAGTAGGATAACGTCATATCATGCCGGGACCAGCGTTGGGAGTAGTGGTGAAGGTCACGAGAAGGGGTCAAACAACCCTTCCCATAGAACACCGAATGAGACTTGGCATCAAAGAGGGTGACGACCTGCTGATTGAGGAAGCTGAACACGGACTACTGGTTCGCCGAGTGCCTGACCTCATGGATCTCGCAGGCGTGGACGCAAAGTATGGCACGGTAGAAGCGGCCAGAAAGATGATCGAAAGAATGCGGGAGGAATACTAGAAGATCTTGGAGGTCATCGATTCAAGATTCCTACTCGAGTACTTTCTCTCCGACAACCAGGAGACAAAATCGAAGGCTTCCAAGCGGCTCAGAACCCTAGTGGAGAAGAGAACCGGCATCCTACCCACGATAGTTATCACCGAAATCGTGCGCTACGTCTCCGACAAACGCGGGAGAGAAGAAGCAACCATCAGATACCTATCTCTCAAAAGAAGCGGCCTCACAATCGCCGACCTTACAGCCGAAATAGCAAAAGAAGCAGGCCTCCTGAAGAGCATGCACCCGAACATACCAACCGGCGACTGCATAATCGCCTCCACCGCCCTGGCGAAGAAAGCCAAGATCCTCTCAGATGATCATCACTATGACGAGATCAAAGGCATATCAAGAACCTGGTTCTAGACAGCCACTCCCGGATCCTAATGGAAAGTAAGGCGAACGCAAACCCCCAAACTTCAGTCTGAGATGAGGCCTGCATGAGTGAATCCGCTACCCACGACAATTTACAACTGAAGTCGTCCGGCCACCGGAACCTTACGGTTTCTGACAGTCAGCAAACGCCCTCACATGGGGCTATGATTTAGTGCACTTATGGGTGTAATTGCTTTCTAGCGGTAGACCTTCCCTCGGTGTTCGAACCTTAACAAATGTGTGTCGCCTTAATCTAACTATAAACGATTATAAGTACCTCATAGTCACTTATAGTGGACCTTAGATGACTACGACCATTCCGTTGGAGAAGGAAACAAGAGAACGGTTGCGGTCCCTTGGAAGAAAGGGCGAAACCTACGATCAGCTCTTAAAGCGACTCATCTCGCTGGTCGAATATGAAGAATTCATGGCGATGCAATACGAACGCTTGAAGGACAAGAATGCCTTCGTTTCCTTGGACGAGATCTGATGCCTTACGCGGTTAAGCTTCACCGGGAGGTTGCCAAGACTCCTGCGGGAATGCCGCCCAAGCTTCGCTCCAGCATCATCAGAGCGCTACGGACTCTCCAAATGGACCCGTTTCAACATCGTTCTGGCACAGACATTATTCGGCTAAAGGGAACACGAGGAAGACAAGACCTTTTTCGCCTGAGAATCGGTGACTACCGGGCGGTCTACGCGGTCGAGGGCAATGTGGTCTACGTGACAGACATGTTTCACAGAGGGAAAGGCTACTGAAACCGTACAGCCCCTCCCGTGTATCGAGATGACCAGCGTTGGCTACTAAGCCGATGGATGGTGAAATCGCTCTTAGAGTGGTCTACAGGCAAACCAACGATAATATGGTCGTCGTAACCTTCTACCCTGTGAAGAGGACGAGGTACAATGTCTAGGCTCAAATACGACGCAGAGTCAGACGTCCTGATGTTCATCGTCTCCGAATCTGGCCAACTCTCGCATGCTGAGGAAATGGGTGACATTGTCATCCACCTGGCCAAGACGGGCGAACCTCTTTTCCTCGAAGTGCTGAATGCCAGCAAAAACGTTCCATTAATGGTTCAAGCACTAGCTAAGAAAGAAGTCGCAGCATAGTAGTCAGTGTCAAATTGTCGATTCGTTCTCCAATTTCCCTAGTCGAATTGTCGAAATAATCCTTGTAACGTCGTGCACAGTTCGAAGTCCTGGTTGTGTTCCTGGACAATGAAACTTGGAAGTTGGGAGATTGACATAGGCTTCCTTTACCACAGGCTGCCTGAAGATTGGGATAACCTAGACCTGGCGTTCAACCAATCAAGACCGGTCTGGAACAATGTCGGTATACACCTCTGGCACGAATCGACTGACGAAGCATACATGTTAGAAATCAGGCTCAGCCGGAGCTACGGTGCCCGGGCATCCTACTCTCATATGCCCCCTTACTGGATAACTACGATATGCGGCTGTGTTGATTGCAAACAGAAAAGAAGAAAACTGGGACTTGAACGGAAAAGCATCAACCGACCACGGTCAAGCGCGCGGCGACGACGATGGTGACGATTACTACGTCCTACGCACGAAACGAAACACTGCTACTGAGGTATCTCGGAGCAGCCCCCATCCTCCGAATAGTTGACTTCTTCCTAGACAATCCCCTATCAGACTACTCGAAGAATGAGATCGCGAAGAGCTTGGCAATGAGCCGCGTTACCTTCTTCAAGTATTGGAAGGAACTTGAGAAGTCGGGTGCGTTGACGGTTAGCAGGAAGATTGGAAGAGCTACGTTGTACGAGCTGGATAGAAAGAACGATGTTGTGAAACAACTTATCAAGCTCGACATGGCCCTGGCCAGAAAATCAATGGAGCAAGCACTCGAAGAAAATCAGAAACCCGTTGCTTCGAAGACTCGCCACCCCGAGTTAAGACAAACTTTAGGCTAGACCCAGGGCATCATGAAGGTTTCGTTTCGTGTAGCCTATCAGAGTGCTTGAACCAGTTCTCTTGAATTAGTCCGATATCCAGGAAGTTCGTATCAACATAACCGTCCCCATGGATTTCAAACCTAGTTCATTCACCCGCCAGAATAGTCACAACCCTGATATCAGTTTCTTTCTGGATCGCTTCGCTTTTTGACAAGATATCCTTGTCGAGTGTTGTGAAGGTGTTAAGGTCGGGGACAAGTTCCCTTATTGAGTGTGCGTAAGCCACATGGAGTGCGTCCAGCGTCTTCAAGCCAACCACTGGCGAAGACCTGATGGCTTCGAAAAGTTCATGCGCAATTTCAAAGGTCTGCTTCGAAAGCGGCAGCCGAACGAATGTTCTTTCTGGCACCATTACCTTTACTCTCCATGTTCGGACTGCATGCTCAACGGCCACTCGCACCTTCTCATCGATCGTTAGCTGACCGAAGCCTCTTACGCCATCGAGGGCGCTGAGGGACGCCCCATTGATAAGGCGTGAGAACACGCAATACAACTCCAAGATCGATATTTCTGAAATGTACCTGGGCTCAGACATCCTCTTGAAGAAATTCTCGACGCTGTGAAAGCTCGGATCTGAAGGTATGTAGCGCGCTAAGATAACACTCGTATCGAGATAGGTTGCCGTCACTGCCTACCTTCGGCTACAATCTCTGCCGCAGTCTTCCTTGTGATTATGCGAAGGGGGTTGCTTCCGTCACGCTTCTCGTATTCTAGGAGCTCATTCAAAGCATCCCGAACGGTTTCGTTCATGAGGTATTTGGCTACCCGCTCATCGGCTCCTACTTGGATCATGGCCCTTATCGCCTCCGTCCGACTCCGGTAAATTCCCATCTTAACTAGTCGGTCCAGCTTCCTTGCATCCTGACGGCTCAGTCTGATTGGAACGACAGTCAAGCACGATCAAGGTTCTGTTATACGCAACGTATAACATAAACCTGCTGACACATCATAAGGTCCCACAGAGCCTTCGAAGCGATTTGCGTGTCCGCAAGCGCGACAACATCCGATCCCCAGATCACCTGTCAACGCGAACCTAAGAGATCTGGGAGGCCAAAAATTCAGTCACCCAGCCTGAACTCATTACGATCAATTGTGGAGCCTTGCATTAGCCACCTACGCATCCCAACAACAGCAGACCCGACCAAACTTCAAACCAATCACACGTTCTTTCTAACATCACCCCAAAATAATCCGGGTGGAGAATCATAGGCATTAGGAGAAAGGCGTTTACTGGTTAGATCGCCGCTAGTCTGATCTTCCCATGTACATCTGAGTTGCCTGCATCATGGACCATTGGTGGACTAGGTATTTGTGTAAGGAATCCTTACTTTAGCCAGGGGAAGGTCGGCGGCTGTCAGCCAAGTCGTGAAAATAACCTCAAAGGGACAATTCACGCTGGCTGGGGTCAACTACTTTTCACATCTTACAAAGCGGAAGAAGCTGGTAAGAGCGTGGAGGCAGTGGACCCGTATGGAACTACGAGAGATTGCTCAAGGTGCGGATTCCATGTTCCAAAGAACCTCTCCGAAAGAATCCATGAATGTCCGAAGTGTGGACTTACTATTGACAGGGATTTGAACGCCGCACGAAACATATTGAAGAAAGTAGGTTGGGGCACAGCCGAATCTACGCGTGCGGAGATCAAGCCTCTACTCCAACAACCCGTAGTTGTGAAGCAAGCAGGATCAAGGAACCAGGAAGCCCACGAGCTTTAGCCGTGGGAGGATGTCACATGAGAGTAATAAGACTCCGCAATCTCAGTAATGCGCACGCCCACTTACCACACCACGCTAAGCGCCCCGATAAGATGAGTTGAAAGTCATGTCGTCCGATGAGTTGACCACGATCGCCCAGAAAGCCGGTCAGTATCGAACCTTACTCGTTGAGCAAGCTACTCATCAAACTTGAGCATAGCCGATACGTAGTCCAAACCCGCGAAGCGACCGACAAGATAGTCTCGTTGAGGAAACAATCGTGACTGGCCAAGCGATTTTCTCTCTGACCCGTTCGGCATAAGTCGTCCCCGCTTTAGGTGCCGATGCGACGTCCAAGGACAAGTGATGAAGCCCTGTGAACGAACGAGATAGGCATATATGGCCGAAGTAAGACATATCTTACTAAGTGAATCGTATGGCTCTTGAACTAACCAGGCTTTCACAAAAGGGGCAGGTTGTGATCCCGACCCAAGTCAGAAGAAAGATGGGGTTGAAGGAAGGGACCAAGTTTCTCGTCGTCGGGTTTGAAGACATCATAGTCCTGAGAAAGCTCCAACTCTCCGAGGAGAAGTTGAAACTCAAGAAGCTTCTCGCTGAGGCTAGGTCTTCCGTCAAAACGCACGGCCTCTCAGAGAAGGAAATCGAGAGGCTCGTCCACGCTGTTAGAAAGTCGCGTGAATGAGAGTAATACTCGACACAAACGTATTGGTCTCCGCCTTCATTTCAAGGACAGGGAATTCGGCAAGAGTGTTGGACGTCGCCCTGACCCTTGAAGACATGCAACTTGTTCTCTCTGAACAAATAATCCGAGAATTTACGCGAGTGATGGCAAGGGATGAGCTGCTCGTCAGGTTTGACTACACTCTCGCCAGCGTTGAAGAGTTGGCGAGGCTCCTCAGGAAAACGTCGCAGATGATTGAGGTTAGATCTGAATTCAAGGCCGTGAAAGAAGATCCCGCAGACAACACGATTCTGAACGCGGCCTACGATGGAAAATGCGAATTCGTGGTCAGCGGAGACCATCACCTGCTGGACCTCAAGAAATTCAAAGGAATTAGGATCCTTTCTCCTAGGCAGATGCTCGATTTGCTGTCCAGAAGATACGGAAGCTTCGTCTCAAGCAAAGCAATCAGTGAGTCGCCTTCGGATTGAGGAGGCTAAGTCTCTGGGTTTGGAACCGTATGCCATAAGCTGCAGCGACTTACCACACCACGCTAAGCGCCCCGATAAGACGAGTTGAAAGTCATGTCCTCCGATGAGTTGACCACGATCGCCCAGAAAGCCGCTCGAGGCGGACTATTCCTGTTCATCGGAAACGCTTCCTCAACCGTAATCTTAGCAGTGGGCGCGATCGTTGTTGCGCGTCTTCTTGGGCCATTCAGTTATGGCCTTTACACGTTGACTGTCACGGTTCCTGTGCTCCTTGTGGCTCTCGCGGATGTGGGCATGAACTATGCGCTGATTAGATTACCAGCAAGGCTCAGAGCCGAAGGCGACCACGCGCGAGCAAACAGGCTGATCAAGTTAGGATTTCTCCTCAAACTCGCAATCAGCACAATAGCCTCCGTAGTCTGTTACGCCGGCTCAGCGACGATCGCAACCATTGTACTGAATAGGCCGGAGTTAGCTCCATTCATTCAACTCGCCTCGCTGATGATCGTCTTCCAAGCTATCTACGACGCGACGACCAACATATTCATCGGACAAGATCTGATGCAGTACAGTGCAAGCGTCCAGATCATGCAGGCAACCCTCAAGGGCACGCTTGCGCCTGTGCTTGTCTTTGTTGGCTTGGGGATTACTGGCGCGATCTGGGGATACGTGCTGGCTTATGCCGCGGCTGGGCTGACAGGCGCGATGCTTCTCTTCACGAAACATGCGCGCTCTTCAGGTCGCCCAACTAATCTGGCATCGATGGAGTTGCGTACACTACTTGGCTATGGTTTGCCTCTCTATGCCGCCGCAATCTTATCCGTGTTTCTCACTCAATACCAGAACATCGTGCTCGCTCATTTCGCAAGTAACGTGCAGATCGGGAACTTCAGTGCAACCTGGGCATTCACCGCATTCATGACGATTCTCACCTACCCTATCACGACAGCGATGTTTCCAATGTTCTCGAAGATGGATCCCAAGAACCAACGCGGCGACCTTGTGAGGGCGTTTGTGTTAGCGGTAAAGTACTCGTCGCTGCTCATGATCCCTGCATCCATCGTGGTCATGATCTTCTCGCGAGATCTCATCTACCTAACCTTTGGCAGCAGCTACGCGTTCGCTCCCCAGTACCTCGTACTGTTGTCTTCGCTCTACCTCTTGACAGGTGTCGGTTACTTGATTCTCGGAAGTTTTCTGAACGGAGTCGCCCTGACTCGAACCGTCCTGAAAATAGGCATCTTGACGCTCGCGATTTACGTGCCGTTGTGTCCGGCCCTCACATGGCTTTGGGGGCCACTAGGGCTACTGATCGCGTACATCCTTGCGAGTGCGATTTCAACAGTGTACGGACTGAACCGGGCTTCCGTCTTGCTTGGCGCTCGTCCTGATCTAAAAGCCAGCGGAAGAATTCTACTTGTTTCTTTAGGTGCTGCTGTCCCAACAATCGCACTGATCCGACTAGATACTATGGGAATTGGAATAAGCAATTTGATCGTCGGCGGTTTCCTCTTCCTGGCCATCTATCTGACCTTGGCCCCGATTGCAGGAGCTGTCGATAATGGGGACGTTTCGAATCTGAGATCTCTACTATGTCGGCCCCGCATAGTTGCTTGGTTGGCAAACCCGATATTCGACTACGAAACGAAACTCCTTTCCATGATGAGAGGAGACTAACGCTCAAGGGACGGTTGACTTGGTCCAGAAAGCCGCGAAAAACGTTCCCCGGCAACGAGGTGGGAAAGTATCTTCGGGGCGAGACGACAAGCAAAGGCATGTCGCAGATCACGAGAAACTACTATTTCTACAAGCCATTGACCGACTTTAACCCGGTCTCACGAAAGCAGAGAGGCCAGGTTATTTGATATTGCAGTACCATCTGACCAGTACCTGGTTTCGGCCCAGTGTTCCTCCCAGTCTAATTCACATGTCGCGCAGAAATCGTTGTCAGTAAGAGTGTCGCCATAAGGTGACCGTGCCAGCTTACAGGGATGCGTAACGCAACGCTCCCCGACCGTGTTTTCTGCCGTTGTGCCCACCAGCACCAAGCGGTTGCTTCGCGGGTGTCTTAAACAGATTTTCAGCTTTTGCCGAGGAATTTTGAAATGTCGAAACCATGATTCTTCACAGAATGAGGTCAAACATTCAACTCCCAAACCATCATGGTTGATATCGGGACTGAATCCTACAGACAACATTTGACGGAGTAGTCTAAGAGGCAATGTAACGAACGATAGAGCAATCAACACCAGCGAAGAACCGTCTGATGAACGCTAAGGTGTTCTTTTCAAATTTGCCTCAAACTCAGAGGTCAATGCCCACGCAATCGCGCACGAGAAGGAGATGATGAACCCGGCTTCCCCGAAATAGTCAATGCGAACCCAAGGTAACCACCAAGCTAACTCCCAATACACTGCCTCCGGATTGACGAGTTGCATGGCAACAGAATAAGCCCAGCACAAGAGGCTAAAGAAGGAGACGACCAGAAGACAGAGTCTAAACTTCGCTCTCACTCATCAAACCCCGTAGCCCATTTGTCATCCACAATTTGGGACTCCCAGCTGTGCATTCGGGACGGGTAGTAAAGTGTTGGGATAATGCCTTTTTCAAACACGCAACTGAAAAGTCGCTGGCAGAAACGCTCATTAAGTCCGCAAACGTCGCAAACCAGCAACCTGAGAAATGTTCGGTAGATAGGTGTTGAAAGTTATGACGCGTAAGATCCCACTCGCGAACCCCGTGTTCGACGAGGAAATGAAAGAAGCCGCAGTAGCGGCTATGCAGAATGAACGCTTCGTCCTAGGAGAGAGCGTATACAAGTTCGAGGAAGAGTTCGCAAAGTACTGTGGGACGAGATTCGCAGTTGCCACAGCTTCAGGCACAAGCGCACTCATACTTTCAATGATCGCCTCAAACCTTCGCGGAAGCGACATCATAACATGCCCAATGTCATTCGTGGCCTCTGCAAATTCCATCATCCACGCCGGAGGCACGCCCCAATTCGCTGATGTATCGCTCAAGAATTACACAATCGATCCCGCGAAAGTGAGCGCATCTCTCACCAACAAGACCAAGGCATTGCTGCCCGTGCACCTGTACGGATTCCCAGCGCAAATGAAGGAGCTATCTGAGATAGCAAAGGAACGCGGATTACTCGTGATCGAGGACGCTTGCCAAGCCCATGGCGCCTCCTACGGAGGACGGAAGACAGGTTCTCTGGGTGACGTGGGATGTTTCTCATTCTATTCAGCAAAGAACATGACCGTGGGCGGCGACGGAGGAATGGTAGTTACGGGCAACGAAACGATTGCGGATACTGTGAGAAGCCTAAGGGATTGTGGCAGAGTCAAGGGAAAGAAGTACCTCCACAGTTCAGTGGGCTTCACGGAGAGACTGAACACGATTCAAGCAGCGATTGGCCGCGTGCAACTGAAACGATTGGATGGATGGAACGAGGCAAGAAGGCGAGTCGCAGCTAGGTACGACAAATCCCTCTCAGAAGTGAAACAAGTCACCATACCGCCTGCACCAGATTCTACAGTCAATCCGGTCTACCACATGTATGTGGTCAGGTGTCAGAGGCGAGGAGAGCTACGCGATTGGCTACAAAGTGTTGGGGTGGAGACTGGAATTCATTATGAAGAACCAATACATATGCAACCGATCTACCGCGAAATGTTCGGTTACAAGGGCGGAGAATTCCCCCTCTCAGAAAACCTCTGCCGGGAAGTGCTCAGCCTCCCAATGTACCCAACCATGAATGAGGAAGAAGTGGATTTTGTCAGCGAGAAAGTGCGTGAATTCTACCAGAATAATCTGCAAATGTGAGTAGATTACTATAGAGAAGTAAGGATGAGTTAAGCCTAAGGAAGACCAAAGTTTTCCCTAAATCAAACCGCTTATCAATATGGACCCGTATACTGTGCAATAACAATCTTCCCCGTTCAGATGGAAAGCAAATGACAGATCGCGTAGGAGTAGCTGTGATAGGGGCCGGTTATTGGGGGAAGAAGCTAGTATCTGAATACCTACCAGCAGAGAAGAACGGGAAAATCAAACTCGTCAAAGTGTGTGACCCTTCTCTTGCCGCGCTGGGCGGCCTCCTCATAAGCAAGCAGACCTCATCTATCGACCAGAGTCGCTTAACGCAGAAGATTTCTGATGTAATGCAAGATCCGGAAATAGCGGCCGTGCACATCGCATCGCCAAATCCAACTCATTACTCAACGGCAAAGATGGCGCTGGACGCGGGAAAGAACGTGCTCGTCGAAAAACCCATGACGCTTAATTCACATCAAGCCTACGAGTTGGTTGAGCTTGCGAGATCGCGAGGGCTCGTAATTCATGTTGGTCATGTCTTCAGATTCAACACCGCCTTACATGCAGCACGAGACGTAATGAACAAAGGCGAGCTTGGCAAGCTATTCTACGTTAGAATCCAGTGGACTGATCGGGCCTTCTTCCCTGACAGAGACATAGTGTTCGACTTAGGTCCTCATCCCGTAGACATCTTGAACCAACTCTTCGGCATGTGGCCCCAAGAAGTGAATGGAATCACGAGAGGTTTTCGCGGAGAGCGCGGTGAAGTTGCCTACGTGATTGCAGAATTCCCGAATGACACCTTCGCACATATAGAACTAAGTTGGCTTCATCCGAATAAAGTCAGAGAGGTCACGATTGTCGGCTCTAACGCGACATTGTTGGTGGATTGTATCAAACAAACCGTGCGCAAGAGTAATCACGACTCATACCATGAAATTCCCGTCTTACCCAGCAACACAATCGCTTCGGAAATTTCGAATTTCGTTGACAGCATCGTACGGCATGACACATCATCCGAATCGGGACTTATAGGAGCGCACACAGTTGAAACCTTAGAACACATACGTTCTTCCATATGGGACAGACCGCTTCCGATAATGAAGCCAGCGCAGACTTCAACCGACAGCACGTTTGATGCTCTGGAGTTGATGAGCGCAAGGAAAGTTACGAGTAAGGAAATTGAAGGTAATTCGCAACTTCAACGTTCTATCGGAACGTTGCTGAAATCGGGCCTCGTGACGCGCACCATAGGCGAGGGCATGTATTATGAACTGACCGCGGCTGGATCAAGCTTCCTGGAGCGCTACCATGAGATTACGCTCAGCCCCAGCGAGGAGATGCCCCCAGTCGAAGTTAGAGAACCTGGGCCAAGAAGAGAGAAGCAGCCCAGCTCTCTTGATGAGAGTGGTTAGTACCGTTTCATGGGTCGGCTCAATCGAAGACCATCTCGAATTTCTCAATTCTCACGATAAGAGCAGCTCGGAGCATGCGTTCGCACTGCTCGACAACGAAGGCGTAAGCCCTCACTGACACTATCTCACACCTGGACATGGCCCAACTCCCTGCTAGCCGGGAATGTGTGCGCTACCGAATACATCACATGAAACCGAACCGCACCACCGATTGACCCGGAACTACCGCCAGAGATTCAGGACTCAGGAGTGAAAAAAGAACAGGATTACCAAGGTCAGGCACTAACCGCGGTCTCCACCCCACCAGGGCTAAGGCGCATTCCACAACGCGGGCAATAGTTGTCCGTTGGCCGAATGTCTTTGTCATAGCCACAGGACCCACAACGAATTCCGGTGCCAGTACGTCTTTGCTTGCCCCGCAACAAAGCGGCCATCGCGAACCCCCCAGCTAACACCAAGACAACGGCAACGGCCACGTAGAATGGAATTGGCGGAAACAAGCCAAGTACCATTGCTTCAGTTGGCGTTCCTATTGATGATGTTTTAGAAGAATACGTTGCAGTCGAAATGGCAACTGTTACCGGCGCGGACGTGGACACCGCAGTTGTGCTAGACGCGGTCGTTGTGGTCGTGGTTGTTGTTTCGGTTGAGTTCATGGGAACCAGTGCGGCTGCTTGCACATCATCCCAGAGCATAATCTGGTACGTGGGGATATATCCGAAACCCATCAACTCCAATCCTAAGGTGATTGTTGTTTTGTTCTGCTCAAAGATCTGTAACCCTTGCGGGCCGAACAGGGAATGGAGGTCCTCCCCCACATCGCGATTCAAGTGCAACCATTCACTTGAACCTAAGCCGGCCTGGTAAACGAAAATGGACTTTGACTGGACTGTGTCGTACTGGCGAAGGTGCTGCTCACTGTCATAGGCGACGTAGTAGTTCACTGTAAACTCTCCCACCTGAACCCGCATCCGAGCGGCAATTTGCGACACAGTGCCAAGCATCATGAACCACGCCTCCACATGGAGGCCCCGTAGCTCGCGAACATCAACCGCCTGAAACACCCCTGTCAACTCCAATGGTTGTCCTGTACCCCCACCGAAATTTGAAGACAAGAAATTCAAAGCCAAAGCCGCGGATCCCGAATGAACCAAGTAAGCCGAGATTGAAGGGTAACCGTTCCCCCCGCCAACAAAATGATTAGCGATTGTCCATCCTTGGAGGCCATTTTCGAAGTCCCCGTTCTGAAGAACCCCCAGTTCGGTGAAGTTCTCGGGCCGAGTTGTTCTCGGCTCCTGAAATATGCCGGGAGCCGTAGTTTCCGGAACATGCGCATAAGCACTGCCAAATGCCATGGCTAAGTTCCATGGAGTTCCAACTATCGTAACGACCAAGAGAAGCAGCGCAAGATAGGTTCTACACAATTTGAGTGGCTCGCCAGTTCTTGTTCCCTTTTCCTCGCAGGTATGGAGGTTGCGGTAGCCTATTCTAGAACACTAATCCTAAGCCTTCAGCAAAACGTTCTCTCCAGAGAACTATACCCCACCCCATCCACATAGGCTCAACTAAGCAGAGACGCAACCCTTCTTCTCTTAAATGGCATCCTAGCATTGAGGGTTTTATATACGCGCCTCGAAAGTGGTATGGATAAGAGCTGAATTTTGGGGAAATCAAAGATTGCATAAGAAATTAGTTGCCGTGCTTACAATCGCAATCTTTGTTTTGAGTTCCGTAGCGATCATAGCTCCTGCAAGTGCCCACTTTACGTTGGGCGATTTGACGCCGAACTACAGATTCCACGCGAACGACTATGACCCGCACGTAGCAGGGCCACTCATGTACGTTTCGCCAGGCGCAGGTGCTGGAGCGTTCAGTGGACCGTACACAGGCGGGCCTGTAGGCCTGTTTCCTCCGGGTTATCAATCGCCTAACCCAGGCGGTAATCCACCCGGTCAGCAGGCTAGTGTCTATCAGCTTGATGGCAATACCTACGCACCCTTCGGTGCAATATTGACCTCAACTGACGACCACCCGAACACTGGACCGTTGGTCTTCGCGATCAACTTCAGCGATCCCACAGCCTTCGCAGGCTGGCATACTGGCCTTGGCTACTGTGGTACCCCCGGATTTGGCTACTGTGCAAACTACACTGGTGTAACAATCTACATTCCACCCGAATTCGACTTGACCGCCGCTCTGAATAACCCGGGGCTCGTGGAGTCCACCTTTGGTGCGACCGCCAACGACATGATTATTCAGAAGGCAAACAGCTGGGACGCATTCGGCCCCGGTTGGTGGCAAGTCAACTTTCAGGGTGACATTCACTTCTGGCCACAACACAAGTACCAGGAATGGTACTACTTGAAAATCAACAGTGTAGTGGCGCCGAAAATTGCAGGAAAATACTTCTTCAAAGTCTTCTTGTGGGACGAATTCCTCAACACTAACTGGCCAGGAATGGCTCGCACGTTCCTCACGAACGGGTTCCAATGTGACCCGACCGTTGCAACAGCTGCATGCTGGACTGGCCCTGTACCTAACAACCCACTGTACATTCCATCGTCTGGTGCTACTAATGCTACTGTTCCAGTTGAGAATTATCCAGTTTTGCTGGTTAAAGGTGAAGTTGACCCAGGCATCATAACCGGAACCGTCCGGTATGGTACCTTCAACCAAACCCTCTACCAGCAACCCATTAACTTCCCAGGGAAGGTTTGGGCTGTTGGCACAGGAATTGACCCGTACAAGCCGGATCATCCGTCGACTGGTCGCAACGTAACTGCTATGGGCTACTTCAACGCCTCAGCTCAAGGTCACTTTGAAGTTGAGGGCGTCGCTTCAGGTGTATACGACGTATACGCCGAGGCAGCAGGGTACCCCGCGCAGCTCGTCGCATCACAAGTAACCATACTACCCGGCCAATCGTTCCATTTGGACATCTACCTGAACCCAGGACCAGTTGTCAATGGACAAATCTACAGCAAACACTTGTTTGGTGAAGAACCTTGGCCAAGCAACCCGAGACCGGTGTACGTGGAACTTTACGGCGCCAACGATTACGCTAGCAGCAGTGTTAGAGCGTTCTCACCTCTGAACTTGACGCATCCACCATTCATGGCTTATGATTGGGATTCCTTCCGAGGCATGAATAAAGGCGCCTACCCCCCTAACAGTGCTTGCGAAACTGTTTCAACGAGTACGCATGACGCGTCTGGTTGTCCAACACCCAGGCCCGTGGCCTACCCGTGGTTCGCAGCAAATGCGGCTTGGGGTGGATCGTACTACAGCCAATTCTTCCCAGCACAAAACTATCCCCTCGCCAACAACTTCGCTGAAAACGGAGTGCAATGCGGTGGAAAGAACGACCTATGCGGCAAGCAGAACGGTGTTGGTCCAGCGCAGTACTGGTGGGTTGACGGAGCAGGCAAATTCACGAACGGTGGTGGCTCGAACAGTTTCATCTACCGATTCGGAGTGAAGGGAGTTTACGGTGCACCAACAGACTTTGATGGACACGTTCCACAGGCTTTGGCAACATGGGTCAACGGCTTAACGGCTGGTCGGTACTGGGTGAGGGCGTGGATCAACGGATACACGCAAACACTCCAAGACGGCCAGACGCTTGACGAGTACTACTTTGATGTTGCGAAGGATGAGTGGGCTGGAGACGTATTCATGCCCATGGACCTTCGAATCAGCAGTACCATCAACAAGACCGTTCACTTCCACGACTTGCCAGGCACGCTACAAGAATGCGCGGTGAACGGCTGCCTTGGGCCCAGTCCGAAGAACGGCCTAGCAGCAGGTAGCAGATACCTGATTGCTGAGGTTCGCGATTCGAACGGAGTGCTGTGGGGCCTGAACTTCACACATGTCTTGGGCACTGATGAGAACAGAAGCATACAGATCAACGGGTTCGGCATGATGGGACCCGACACGTTCGGAATCAAATACTCTGACTTCATCCCAGCAGGCCATCGTGACTACGGATTACCCGCAGGCACATACACGGTTTACGTGTATATGCGTGGGTACGTTCAGCAAACCTTCGAATCCGTTTCGCTTACGTTGAGCGGCAACCCTGCGCAGATCAGCAACCACCTCTACCGTGGAGCCATACTCAACATCACCATCTACAGTATCGACTGGGAGCACCCCACGACCGCAAAGCCGTGGGAGCTACCGGGCACTGAGTTGCGAGGGTACGTGTTCGATCAGAATGGATACGCGTACGGAGACATTGACGTGCGTCAAATAGCAGGGGCTACCAACGTCGAGGTGCAAGAGTTCGACGGTGTCAACAACCTCGAATCGGATGGAGCTGACAACGGCCCTGGCTGGGAGTTTGGTGGTAATCTCCAGTACTGGGACATAGGCCAGTATGGTGGCGGCTTCTTGGCGAATCCCTCACTCTACAGGCGAGGTGCACCCCCCTTCACGACGAGCATAGGCTTGGAAACTGGAACCTACACGGCGTTCTGGTTCACGCCAGGATACGTGCAGCACCAGGAGTTCAGTGTCTACGCACCGAAGGGTGGATTTGGCGACATTAGAGTGAACCTACTGCAAGGTGTCAACGTCACCATCAACATACCCTTCAAGAAAGAGGGCATCTTCACACCCACCGACTTCAACATGACAATGCGAGTAAGACTCTTCGACGATGCCGGCAACTTGGTTGCCACGCAATCATCGCAGGCAGTTGACCAATTCCACCTGAAGGATGCAACCGACGCGGTTGGTCGCGGGAGGGACGCTAGCGGCATTGGCAGCGGTTACACTTACTACCCCGACCCGTTCTCACCATCGCCTGATGTGGGCAATGGTTTGAAGAGTGTCGACGGTGGCACAGCTAACGGTGATGGCTTCATTTGGTTCGGTGACTATTATGGGTCATCGTCCCCAGGCATCGCCGTTTGGCAAGGTTTCGACAGCAACCAAGGGCAGGCAAGCCAAGTTTGGTCTTCGTTCTACAACATACAGAAGAACGTGAAAGGTTGGGGTGAAGGCTACTGGCGTGGAGCCATTCCGGCTCGGACGCAACAAGTACGCGTCGAATTGTACGGAATGTATGACTACGACGGTGACCCACTAGATGGATCTGGTTCCAGTATACTGCACACTAAGGCATGGGACGGTTCAAGCGGACAGAAAGTCGACTCGTACCTCTACGGTATTGACGGCTTCTCAACCACCATACCCAGCAGCTACAGCGGTGGCTGGACTGCTGAGGTTGACACGGTGAACCTGTACCCGAAGAACAACTTCGGCGCTGACGGGTTCCCGCTTCAGTCGAACTGGTTCCCAGCAGCTGAAGGTCTACTGGAAGGCGATAGCTTCCACACGATTCCGGGAAGCCCAGCGGGACCCTTCGGATACTCGGGTGACAGCTTAGCTGCAAACGGCTTAGGTCCATATGCTCAACGCCAAGTGTGGAGTATACCCAACGCTCACCTAGGAGCAGAAGCCTCAGCAATCTACGAACTTGACAAGCGCGGGTACATCAGCGGAAACGTCTACGGATTCACGTGGGCGAACGACTTCCGCACAGAGTCCTGGGACACGATCCAGTTTGCATCAGCCACGGGCAACCAAACCTTCAGCACGTGGACTCGTGACGGATTCTACGACGCCTACCTGGACGCAGGTCAGTACAACATGCAGGTCATCGCTTGGACTCCAAGCGGTAACCAAGGCTTCACCACAGTAAGCCAATCCCTCACCATCAGCAGCGGACAAAGCTCATCGGGCGTCTCGTTCCAACTGGAACGAAGCAACATCCCGGTGCCAGAGTTCACATCAATAGCGGTTGTAGCATTCTCAGCGCTAGCAGCATCACTCTACGTACTACGACGCAGACGCCTCTAAGCGTCGAACGTTGTAGAACTTCCCCCCTTCTTATCCAACAAACACCAACAACAAGCATATTCTATCTTAGTCCTTTGGCGCTCATTCCAGCTTCCACATATTGTTGCAATAAAGAACCGAAATGAGCCGCAGTTGTTTCGCTCCAATTTTCCTTGATGAATTCTTCTTCAGAAACTGAGAATGGAGCACGGATTAACCCTCTCTCTAGTCAATCAGAATTCCAGTGGATCTTCAGGCACATGGTCGACAGAACGTCTAAGAGCCTTAGCAGAAGTCGATGCGTTGGATGTGTTAGAGGAAACATAAACCTGAGACATTAACGGTGGCTGTTGGTCGCACGGGGCAGATTCATTCGTCCAACTTCTTTCGTCACAGTTTCCGTTGAAATGTGTGGTTAGCGCATATTGTTTTGGGCATTCAACTGTTCAACCTGGAATATCCGGTGAGTTATGGATTTGCTAAGTTTTTTCTTTCCACGCAGTTTTTATATTGAAACTGAAACAAGCATAGACCTTCAAGCGGGTCAAGTTCGTAGTGCTTCATCTAGAAGAGAGCCAGGAACAGTTCGGTAATAGGACACGAGTCGAAATATTGGGCAGCATGTTGAAGGTTGCGGGCAGCGGAACGCTCAAAACGCACATCATGTATAAGGCGAATTTGAGCCACAGGCAACTCGAAAAGTACCTAACGTTTCTAGAAAATAAGGGCCTGCTTATGAGGTTCGTGGACGAAGAAACTGGCACAAACATGTTCAAAGCCACGGAGAAAGGAATCGAATTCCTGAAAGAGTATACACATCTTTCAGAGTACTTCGTCCAGAAGACACCTTAATCGAATCCTTCTCGATCAGCGGAACCGTGCGACCGCTGATCTGTTGGTAGTACACGATTTATAGAAGCTGGCATGGCAACTTTCTTGTACATCAGCTCATCGATGTTTTTAGTTTAGAGACTTCAACGCGCACTATGCCGATGTCGAAATGGGTTCAACTCTGCGCTTGTCAGCAGGGTCAGTGGAAGGCGCGTTGAAACTGTCGCGGCTCGCAACCGTTCTTGACGAGTTGTGGTTCCTGGCTAGGGATGGGAGATGGCACACGAGACAGGATCTAGCTAGTGAGTCGTCTTTCGAACCTGAAGCGGTGAATGCGGCGCTGGGTTTTCTGGTGAAGTATGGCTTTGCCCAATCGTTAGGAGGAGCGGAGATGATGATTAGAGTGACTGGGGGCCCCTCACCTAACGAGGTGGCGAGTGTGCTCTCAGTTCTTGCCTTGGACAATGAACGAGAGTCTATTTACGCGTGAAGCGGACTGGATTAATGTTCTAGAAAAGACTTTCACAACTGCCTTTTCAGCCTGTACCCTACCCTCCCACGCCCTTCGGGTGCCAAATGGGGTTACATGGAACAGTCAAACGGCCGCAGAAGGCCTTACAGAAACCGGATGGAGATAACCGCAGGCATCCTTGAAATCGCAAAGAACGGCTCCCGAAAGACACGAATTATGTACCAGGGCAACCTTAGCTTCGACCTTCTCCAGAAGTACCTAGAGATGCTTGTGAACCTCGGCCTTCTGCAAGCGCGAAACGAGAAAGAGAAGATCTACGTGGCCACAGAGAAGGGCCGCCAGTTTCTGGAAGATTTTAGTGAACTGCAAAAGCATTCCGAAGTTGTTGAGGCAAAGAGACGGTCGCTTGAGAAAAGTTTGAGCGTTTCCGAGTAGCGCTTTAGCGGATTCGGGCCCGATGGCCAGCAGCATCATCGTGCTAACGATAAATAGTGTTCCTGTGCTCGAACCTGAGCAAATAGAGAAACGCACCCTAGATCATAGTCTGACTCACATGCCTTGGGCTAAAGGTCACGGTTTGATGACTATTTCGTAGACTCTGTAGGCCACGGTGCCCAAGAAGACGAAGGCGACCATAAGAGCTACGAAACGCAGTCGACGTCTGTTTATCATGATCCCTGTCATTCCGTACTGGGGCGACAACAGCTCGGACGTGATGAGCAGTATTATCGCCACGACGGCAGTCCAGAGGCTGAGATCCCCGAAACCCAGCGGGAACCACATTGAGCTTCAAGCCTCGAGGATGCGATAAGAGGATTCGAGTGACTTGCCGTCTGCGGAAAACTTGTCCCCTTCGAATGAAACGGGTCTGCCTGTTGATATGGCGAGCACGCATGCCATGGCGCTGCACATCGGGCACCCCAGACCTGCACAAACCCTCGTGCTGTTACTGAGTTTGTGGCAGAAGTCGGAGTAGATTGATCCATCGAACTTGAAGCGCACTTCGTCGCCGTTGACGTGCATTTCAAAGTTCTGTGCTATCTCCAGATCCTCAATGATCAGCTTCGGCAAGCGTTCGTTCAGAGCTTCCAGGCTGCATTTCTTCAAATCGACGCCGAGTTCCTTTTCGATCAAGTTTGCCAACGCGAGACCGGGAGGAATCATAACAATGCCCTTTGGGTTCTCGATGAACGTTTGATCCTCAATCTCCTTGGCCTTCGGAATTCTCCCAAATGGTTCGGAAGGGACGAAGACGACCGCTCTTTCAGGATTTCCCCCCGGGATGTAGATGCCCTTCTCAAGATAACCCAAGCTTGTCATGACACGGTCGATCGTTCTCATGGACGAGAGCGCGGTGGAGTCCATGAGCGCCGATCTCACGTACTTCTGAGGCCTGATAAATAGGAGGAGGGCCCCCCAGAACGTGAGCCCCAGACCCATGAAGACGAGGATTGTTGATGAGACATAGACTGACAACGCTAGAGAAATAACGCCCGTGGCAACCATGGTGTAGCCCGCGATAGTTGAGGGTTGAATTCCCTTTTTCCGAGATTTGGCGCGAAGGTTGGTCGTCTCTAATTCTTTCATCTTGACGATTAGTTCCTCTTCTTCCGGGAGGCTCGGCGCCAACTCAAAGTTCGCATCTTGCCTGTGAACTTGTTCAGTTTTGGTCATTACTTCTCCAGACCGAGCGACCATTGCCACGTTTGGGTTGGCGTCGGTTGTACTATTGATTGCGGAGTTGTTTTCCATAGTTCTCATGACAGGTCTTCTAGTCTCAATTTCCATTCTGGCCCCTAGCCGAACAGGCACAGAGACATTCTGCCTTATCCTCCAAAGCATAGGGAGATGGCTGATCTTTTTTCCGCAGGTTCGGCAGTAGTTGTCGTGTTGGGCGGGTCTGGTACCGCAACCGTTGCAATAAACCAAAGTGGCTTCCCATTCAAGGTTAGGTCGTGGTCGGCGCAATAATAAAGTTCCCGACACGACTTCTAGAGGAGCTGTGCTCTCTGAACGAGGTTTGACAACAACAAGTAAAAAGAACAAGTCTCATAGAAGACCCTTGCCTGTATTCTAGTGTGCAACTCGCAATGAATTATAACCATTGATGGTTCTTTCGAGTTCAAGGTGCTACAGTTTCCGTGTTCGCGGCCACTACACAATCGCATCATTCGGGCCGTAGATCAGCTAAGGATTGGATGAGTGATTTGCTTGAAGATGGTAATTCTATCACTTATCCTTGCTTGGTTGGTTTCCTGCGTAGGGGCCTCAGAAACGGGAATTGGGGACACCTTGATACTGCGGATAGAGCGCTGTTCCGGTGCGCTTTATGGGTAGCCAAGGCTAGGGGCAAAATCAGCAACACGAAACTAATGGTGCAGGCCCTACGCGTTGCATTGAAGATCGTTCAGATGGTTAGCCGCATCGGAAGAGTCGGAAGAACAAGAGCGACGATGATGCTTCAGGAGTTCGCCAAGCCCCGTGGAGTGTTCAGTTGGGCTCCAAGAGTGCGAGGTTGGTTGCAAGATCCACGATACCAGACGTATCTTGGATTGTTAGAGGTAAACACGTAGAATGAATAAAGACAGAGCAATCGGCACCGCGCTCCTTGTCGGCAGCGTGGTTGGGATCATTGTCTACGCATGGCTCGTCTACGCTTTCCCGGTTATGGTTCTGCAGGTTACCGCGTTCGTCGCTGTGGCAGGGGTGCTCATAATATTGGCATGGATTGGGTGGACCATGGCAACGACACCTCCACCAGTCCCACTCGAGTCGGAACCCGCTTTGACTCAGACGGACACTGTAGCGGGCTCTGAGCGGAAAGGTCAGTAGACGACGAGCTGGACAGAATTAGTCAGCGCCTCTTACACCGCTGTAGGAGTTGTCATGTTGAACCAGACTTGCAGCCAAGCCACTCGATGCTCGCCGCCAGTGACCCAGCCGAACTGAAACGCTCCCGTGCCCGTATCCCATGTCCAAAGCTCAAAGATCAACCGAAAGTTGTAACCGCCACGAGCGGAGCAGTCAACTACCTGAAAGGTCTCACCGTTGATCTCAAGCTCCAAGATCTTTGCAGAGTTGTTCGCGAATCTGACGTTAGTGACGCGCCAGACAAACGGGAATTCCCACGTCTCATTGTCTTGCGTGAAGCGTTTGAATTCTGTGACGAGTGGCGCCGGAGACGGCAGCGCCAGTTGGTCATCGGGCGGCTTTATGGTCTGGTTGCCTAGCTTAACGCGAATCTCGGCGAACTGGACGTTGCCCATGGAGTTCGTGGCGCCCAGGTACCAGGTGACCATTTCGCCGCGCGAAATATCGGTGTCGTTGTTTGGATAGTAATCAGCGGCCATTCTCTTCGAGCCGAGAACATAGAGCTGGAAGAACTGTTCGCGTGGACGTGGAGTCGTGGCCACGTACGCGATCATCTCGAAAACGACTAGAAGCGTAATGAAGACTATGATGAATGTGCGCTTGTTCTGTGATGATATTAAGCTCATTTTGCGGTGACCTTCATTTGGGATGTGCGTTTGATACGGTACCGTCGATAGAAAACCATGAGGACCGCGTAGGCGAATGTTCCAACTGCAGCCGCGATGCCGCCGTAGACGTACGCGAGCAGGGTATTGGTGCGAGTTCTCTGGGAGGCTACAGTCTCCAGCTCGCTGGCCCTCGTTTGCACATCGTTCAGCATCGCATTAACCTGGGTGAGAAGTTCTGCGCGCCGCTGCGCGTCGTTGGGCGACGTCAGCTTAAGTGCTTGCTCGTTCAGGTCGAGCGCCTTGTTCAGCGGTGTGAGAAGTTCAGTGATCTCGCTCTGCGTTGCACCCGACGACTCGGCCAAGCGGACTTGCGTGATCGCCTGGTTGAATCCGGGTTGAATTTCATTTGCGCGAAGGTACGTGAAATTGTTCGACTGCACGGCGACAAAAATAAGCATCGTGGCGATCGTGAGGATGAGAATTCTCCAGGAGCTGCGCATTCGCGGATCAATCCGTTTGCATCATCATTCTCCATTCTATATAGCAGTGGCGACAGCCGGGCGTCGTTGGCATGAATGGGAAGAACGGCAAGCAGCCGCATCTCGTTTTGTCCACGGCGAAAAGCCTAGATGATCAGGCGCTTGACTATTTGAGGAAGAACGGCACAACGACCGTCCCAGTGTTATTGGATGCTCTTCAAGCGAAGAACCCGTCCTTAAGTGACACTGAGGTCACGGATCTGGTGTGGCGTCTTGTCGAGCGGAATCAGGTTGAGGCTGAAGATGTGCCACCGCATGTGAGATCCCTGAGGGAGTATCTTGGACTTTGGGAAAGAAACGTGTGGTTCTATGCGTCAGTGGCAGCGTCGCTGATGACGGTGCTTGCGATCTACACGCTTTCGGCCGAGCTTCCGCTGGTGGCAGTGCGATGGGTCTTGGGCTCCGTGTTTGTTCTATTCCTGCCGGGCTACGTGACAGTCGAGGCCCTCTTCCCGAAAGGGCGCGACTTGGATGGAATCGAGCGTTTCGCGCTGAGCGTTGGGCTAAGCTTGGCACTGGTTCCGTTGGTCGGGCTCGTGCTCAACTACACGCCATGGGGCATCAGACTCACCCCAACTGTCATTTCGCTGACGATCCTCACAGTCGGACTGGCCTTGGTCGCGCTCGGAAGGCGGTTTTCGGTCAGCCTCGAAAGGGTCCAGTCAGAGAGGTTAGCGTAGCATGAATACGGATCAGTCCGCCGAGGCAACTGTGAACGCCCACCCGCCGAGACCGAAGATACCGCTAGCAAAGTCGGTTTTCGACGAGGAAATGAAAGAGGCAGCGGTTCATGCACTGCAGAATGAACGCTTCGTCCTCGGAGAAAGCGTGTACAAGTTTGAAGAGGAGTTCGCCCGATATTGTGGAACGAAGATCGCTGTTTCAACAGCCTCCGGCACGGCAGCTCTAGTTCTTTCGTGGTCTTGGAAATGGCGAGTAGTGGTTCAAAGCCAAGCAATGTCTCGAATAAGGAAAGTGCTGACAACGCTACACTTGCGAGGTACGCTGACATGCTCGTGAGATCGGGCTTTGTGCGTACCGTTTCAACTCAGGAAGGAATTAGCTATGAAATCACCGAGTCTGGCTCAAGATTTCTGAAGGAATACCAAGACATGCAACGTGATGTTACTCGCAGAAACCCTCACATTCGAGAACCAAGTTAGTGCGTGGTAGGGAAACTGGTCAATAACAAGCATGTAGGGTTCCTGATCCTACTAGCAGGCCCTCTCTGCATGGTGGCGTACGCTCTGGGATTACTGTATGCCACAACCTTGACCCTTCAACTAACCGCGTTGGTAGCTCTTCTGGGAGTGTTGGGACTGCTTACGTGGTTAGGGTACACAATGGTCACCGAGCCCCCTTCGCCAGAGGTAAGTGATCCATTAGAGTTGGATGACTTACGGCCTGAGACGATTAGCCCTACCGAGGGAAATCAGGCCAGCCTGAGACAGCCAAAGTTCTCGAAGATTGTAGACGCTGAGATCGGGGAGGGTACCGAGGTGAGGGACCATGTTAACCTGTACAAGTGTAAGATTGGCAGGAATTGCAGGATCGAGTCCTTCGTATATATAGAGGAAGGCGTCACGGTGGGAGATAACTGCAAGATCAAACCCCATGTGTACATACCGACCGGCGTTATCATCGAAGATCAAGTATTCCTAGGTCCAAACGTGACCTTCACTAATGACAAGTACCCTCATGTGAAAGGCGATTGGAAGCTCCTCAAGACAATTGTTGGGAGTGGCGCATCGGTAGGCGCCCATTCAGTTATCCTCCCAGGGGTGAGGATTGGAAGAAGCGCTATGGTAGGTGCCGGCTCGGTGGTGATCAGTGACGTCCCCGACGGTACAATTGTCTGCGGCAACCCAGCTAGGTCCCTAGTCAAATGACAGTTCAGTTGTCCGAACCACAAGTCTTCCCGACTGCACCAAAGGTGGGTGCTGTGATACCCATCTATGGTCAAGACAGCGATACGGTCTGCTGGGTTCTGAGTGGCTTCAGAAAAGGGTCGATCAGCGCAGTCTGTCTAGTGGTAGATATTCCCCTGAGACGAGATATGAACAAGATCAGAGAAGCCGCTAGAGAGATCGGTGTCACTGTCCACATCATCAAGAATGGGCGACGAACTGGGGTGGGGTCCTCATTGAGACAAGGTCTAGAGTACCTCCTAGAGACCGGCCATGATCTTGCAGTGATCATGGCTGGGAATGGAAAGGATGATCCAGCTGAGATTGACCGAGTCATCGAACCTGTGGCTAGAGGCGAGTGTGACTATGTGCAAGGTTCCAGATATCAGCCAGGCGGGAAGAGAAGCAGAATGCCGTTTAGCAGGGTATTGTTCAACAGACTCTACCCACTGGTTTGGACACTGCTTACCCATAAGAGGTGTACTGATGTGACGAATGGTTTCCGGTGCTATAGGCTCGACATATTAAGAGATCCTAGAATAAATCTCAATCAGACTTGGCTCAACGGTTACAGCCTTGAGTACTATCTTCACTACAAGGTTTTGGCCTTGGGGTATAGAATGAGAGAGGTTCCGGTTTCGAAGACATATCCATTCAGCAACAGGGGAGGCTACTCCAAAATTCAGCCGCTCAAAGACTGGTGGCCAATAATTTCACCACTCCTACTTCTATTCCTCGGCGCGAGGGACTAGCTTCTAGCAGTTGAATGATTTGACAACTTTGCGCGCTGTTTCAATGGTCGTCGCCAACACGTTCGCAACCGACACCAGAGTCAGACGTGAAGCAAGTACGCTGGCAAACTCCGGGTTTGATGTTCAAGTTCTGTGTTGGGATCGAGAAGGAAGACGGCCAGCCGTAGAGAGAATCGACCAATGCCTTGTTCACAACATGAAATTCGGCAGGACCACAGTGCTGGTCTCTTCGAGGCTGTACTACCTGATGGCGGCACTTTGCTTCCAAGCAATCAGTTTTCTATGGGTGATACGGACGATCGCGAAAGCTCGCGCGTTGATTTTGCATGCACACGATTTCAACACCCTACTAGGATGCGTCGCAGTGAGGCAGCTGTTGAAGGATCGCGTACGCCTAGTCTATGACTGTCATGAGTTGACACCGGGTGCATATGAAGAGTGGTATGGCTCTCTCGTAGCCGGAATAGTTGGTCGACTCGAGTTAGCACTAATCTCCCGGGTCGACGCAGTCGTAGCCGCGAATCAGGCTATTAGCAACTACCTGAGTCAGAAGGCGACAGTGCCCGTTGTCGTAATCTATTGCTGCCCTGCCACTTGGGAGATCCCCCAAATTCACCAACTAGCTGCAAGGAGGAAACTAGGGCTTCTCCCGGCTTTTATGGTTCTTTTTTCAGGCCGGGCGAGGCAGGACTATGATCTGGCCATGATCCTAGACGCTGCTCGCGACCTCAAACGAGACAGCCCTTCAGACTTCAGATTCGTATTCACGGGCCCCGCAGAGACCATGGCACCACTTATCAATACAGCAGTTAGCGAAGATATCGAGAGCCTGTTTGATTTCAGAGGTTGGGTTCCCAGCGAAGATTTGTTGTCATACTACATGGCTAGTGACCTGTGCTTCGCAGTGACCCGCGACATAGGTCCGAACACGAAGGTTCTCACGCCGATCAAGCTTTTTGAGTCAATGGCATGCGGGGTGCCGGTGGTCGTAAGAGACGGAACGCTAGCCGCCGAAATAACGCGAAAGTGGGGCTGCGGAATAGTCATCCAGAATGCACGGACTCGGTTTTCAACTGAACTTATGCGACTCAAGGGCAACCAGCAGTTGCTTCGTGCTCTCGGAAATGCAGGTAGGAAAGCGTTTCTCACTGAATACAACTGGGATCGAATGCAAGCCATACTGCTTCATCTGTACACGGGACTGGAATTCGCCGGTAACTAGAAATGGTTCTTCTTCGAACCATCTTGTCATGATAGTGAGGTTGGGCAAGTGAGAAGAATACTGATTGTGGGATATGGTGAAGTGGGCAAGCCTCTCTTCGAGGTAGTTCGAGGTGTCTATCCGGAAGTAGAATGGCTGGATGTTGAGGACAAGAAGGTCGAAATGAATCCGGACATCATGCACATCACGTATCCGGAGCAAACTCGAGCAGACTTTGTTTCGTCCTCCCTTCGATACATTGAACGCTTTTCGCCTAAGCTCGTGCTGGTAGAGACCACGGTTTCCCCTGGAACAACCCTTGAAGTAGGCAGGAACCTAGGAAAGAAAGTCCTGCTATGCCATTCACCGGTGCGAGGGAACATCTCGGAAGGCATGAAGAGAGGGCTTCTTCAATATACAAAATTCATCGGCCCGGTCAGTCCGGAAGCAGGCGCAAAAGCAAAGGAGTACTACGAAACTCTGGGTATGAAAACGTACATCTGTTCCTCGCCGCTCGAGACTGAGATGGGCAAAATCTTCGAAACCACCTATCGAGGGCTGATGATGTCTTGGTTTCAGGAGATTCACCGAATATGTCGGCAACTAGAGGCCCAGTACGATCAGGTCGTCGAGTTCGTTGGCTCGACAGAAAGGGAAGGCAAGCAGGCTAGACCAGTGTTCCATCCCGGCGTCATCGGAGGACACTGTATTATTCCTAACGCGGAGAAACTCCTCTCCGTTTGTCGCTCGGAGTTTGCTGAAGCTCTCCTCAACTCCAACAGGAAACGGCAACAGGAGCTGTCTCATGAAGATCGAGCAACTCATGATATTGATTGAGAATCCAAACCCCTTTATGACACTATTGAGTGAGATTGAAGGGCATGCTGGGGCGACCGACGCTGGATCTTGAAATCGTGGAGATTTGGGTCAATGTCCTCTGATATCATACCGCCTACCAAACCGTACTTTCCCCAACAGGACATTGAAGAGATGAAAGAACATCTCGTGAAGATTCTGACATCAGGGCAGTTGACACTCGGCGAGTACACGAGAGATTTTGAGCGGCAATTTGCCAATCTCACTGGCGTACGACGCGCGATTGCTGTGAACTCCGGAACAAGCGCTCTTGAGATAGCTCTTAGAGCTCATGGTTTGAAGAAGGGCGATGAGGTAATAGTTCCAACAAACACCTTCACCGCTACAGCTGCTGCCGTAGTTTATGCAGGCGGCAGACCTGTCATGACAGACATCTCTCCCAAGACAATGACAATTGATTCGAATGCGGTAAAGCAAACGATTACGGAGAAAACTAGAGGAGTCATTCCAGTTCACATCGGGGGCATCATCTGCCCAGAGATCGATGCCATCAGAGAAATTTGCAGTCAACGAGGCTTATTCCTGATAGAAGATGCTGCTCATGCTCATGGCTCTAGGATTGGTGGAAAGCCCGCTGGGTCCCTCGGGTTGGCTGGTTGTTTTAGTTTCTATCCTACGAAAGTAATCACCTCAGGAGAGGGAGGCATGATCACGACTGATAGCAAGGATTTGGCTGATACTGCTGATATTCTTAGGGATCAAGGGAAGGAAAGTTACACCAGCAATCGGATAGTCAAGTTAGGGTACAATTGGCGGATGCCGGAGATATCCGCGGCATTGGGCATACTTCAGCTCCGCAGACTCTCCGAGTTCATTCAGAAACGAAATGCTATCGCGAGGACCTACGACGAAGGTTTCAGTACGTTGGGACTCGAACGAGTAGTGACACCTGCAAATCAATTGAACAATTACTACAAGTACACATTTTTCCTGCCAAAGAACGTGGACAGAGATAAATTCAAGGCCTTGTGTAGAGAACGCGGTGTAGCTTTTGGGGGAGAGGTCTATTGGCCCCCACTGCATCTACAACCTGCCTTCAGGGAGTTCTTGCATGAACAAGCGCGATTTGACATGGCTGAGGAGTGGGGAAGGAGAATGGTCAACCCACCGATGTTCAGTCAGATGACGGGTGAGCAAGCTGGACGCGTGGTTGACGTGAGTCGTGAGGTCCTCTCACGGATCGCGAGTTGAAATAACCTTGGTATTGTTGGTAACAGGCGGGTCAGGGTTCATAGGGAGCCACGTGGTCGACGCCCTGCTGGCAGAAGGTTTCACCGTCCGAGTCTTCGACAAAGTCAAGCCCCTGAATGATAAGGCGGAATGGGTCAAAGGCGATTTGCTTTCGGAAACGGAAGTTCATGATGCAACTCAGGACGTCGAGGCGGTCTTTCACATCGCAGCTATCGCCGACGTCAACGTCGCTGCGACTGACCCAAAGCTATGCCTTCAAGTCAACGAAATAGGTACACTGAACTTGATCCGAGCCTGTCTAGGACGAGAGGCAGAGAGATTCATACTCGCATCCACAGTCTGGGTCTACGGCAAAGCAAACGGAACGGTCACAGAAGAGACCCCGATTCCGTTCCCCAGCGATGTCTATACCAAGACGAAAATCGGCCAGGAACATCTAGTGTGCTCTTTTGCCCAAATCCATTCGCTTCCCTACACAATACTAAGGTATGACATACCCTATGGACCAAGAATGCGAGCGAACACTGCTATTGCAGCGTTTGTGCGAAGAGCAATTCGGAAGGAGCCCATAACAGTCTATGGTGAGGGTGAACAAGGACGATGTTGGATTTACACAGCCGATTTGGCGCAGGCCCACCCTTTAGTCCTAAAACAAACCGCGAAGAACCAGATCATAAATCTCGCTGGCAAGGAGTTCGTGACGATATCACAAATAGTAGACATGCTCAGTGGGACATTCGGCCCAATTCCCGTCAAACATGAACCGCCTAGACCGGGAGACTTCAGAGGCGTGCAGACGAGTATAGAGAAGGCAGATAAGCTCCTTGAATGGTCCCCGAAGATACCGTTCACTGAAGGTCTTGCTGCCTACATTGAGTATGCTCGTGGCTCCCAAGAATAAGCCAATCCGGCACCTTTCATCTAACCACGGACTTGACCATTGAACAAAGCTAGTTCCACTCAACTTCGTCTAGTCTTCGCCCATGACGGGACGAGCCCGTACGACTCATTCTTCCTCAAACGCCTTTCGTCGCAGTTCCAAACCTACTTATTGACCTTCACGACTCCTGCGAACGTTCCAGATGGGACGCGCACTGTCCGACTCTCGGATTTCGGAAAGCCCTCAAGAATTCGCAAACTGGATAAGCTAAGAATAGCAGTTGGAACGTTCTGGCGCATAGTTCAATTCCGCGTCTGTCTTGGTTCGTTAGAACCTGACATAGTCATAGGTAACTACGTTACGACCTACGGTCTCTATGCATCAGCGTGCCGATGGAGACCTTTCATACTATTCGCGTATGGATCAGACGTCGTAGTTGAGCCGGGTTACTCGCCCCTTCATCGCTGGATAACAACCCTCATCGTTAGATCAGCCGACTTGGTGATTGTTGATAGCGAGGTTCAAAGGAGGGCCGTTCTATCCCTGGGCTGCTTTCCAGAGAAAATCGTGTCTTTCCCATGGGTCGACTTGAACGACTTTCGCAAGACAACTTCCGACCCGAGTTTCCGCCGAAGGTTGGGCTGGAATGGAAAGACGATTGTCGTGAGTGTTCGCAATCATGAACCGCAGTATGCCGTAGATACCCTGATACGAGCAGTTCCGAGTATGCTGAAACGTTTTAGTAATCTTCGATTCTTGATCTTCGGAACAGGTACACTTTCTGCTCAACTCATCAGGCTGGCACACGAATTAGAGGTTGAACAGTTTGTCCATTTTGCAGGAAGTGTTCCAAGGGGGAAGCTTTTGGGATATTTGAAGGACTGCGACATCTATCTATCCACATCGCTGAGCGATGGCACCTCGGCAAGTCTTCTTGAAGCCATGTTTCTAGGAGTCCCCGTAGTGGTCACATCCGTCGATGGGAATGCAGAATGGATATCCGAAGGTATCAATGGGCTTACATTCGAAGCGCGAGATTCAGATGGACTTGCGAGAGCAGTTCTTCGCTTGGCAAACAATCCCGCTGAGCGCAAGCAGATCGCTCTAAAGGCAATGGAAGACATAGTAGGGAGAGTCGATTGGCAACGAGCATCAAGCGAGCTGGTCAGAAGAATGCGCGACGCTTGGGCCAAGCAAGCGCGGTCATTGCCACAAAGGCGATCGTCATGACCGACGGATCATGACGATCAGTTCAAATGTTGCAGAGTGGGAACTCGCCGAACTCCGCGCTCCTGCGATTGCATTTCTCTGCAAGAGTAATCATTTCGGGACCAACCGTAAAATCGCGACCTATGGCAAAGGTTTGTTGATACTGCTGAAATACTAGATGGACGAAAGGAATGAGGGCTTGGGTTTGATGGATAAGCATTCTCTGAGCTGGACATTGGTCGCATGCGCGGGAGCACTTTCCGTAATGCTGTTAGCAATTACTACGCAAAGATCCTCCGGCTACGAACTCTCTATCTACGCTGGGCTGAATGCTTACGCATTTGTGCCGCTTGCGCTAGCCGCGGTGGTCTCATACGTCTGGGTGATAAGGGGACGTTTGTGGGCATTCAACACCATCACCATGATTTTCTGCGTAATGAATGTCATCTTCATTTCTTTGCCTTCCATTAAGGGTTACTACATGTATGGGCAGTATGATAGTTCTTCATTCGTCGGTTATGTGGTAGATATACTCAGAAATGGCACCACTTCCTACAACGACTTCTATCCGCTCTCACACATACTGGTCTCACAGTTATCTCTCATACTTGGCACGGAACCTCGCTTGGTGCTCGCGATCTTGAGCCCTGTCATGTGGGGCATTTTCGCGCTCGGGACGTCATTAGCAGCGAAGCAAATCGAGCACCATCATGATCCTCTTACAGCGGGAGTGGTGCGCGGCCTTGCTTGCGTTTTCTGGCTCCCCCAGTTCTTCGGTTATACGATTCCATTCTTCATGACACTGGAACTGAGCGCCATAGTAGTGTATCTGCTGCTAGGGACCTTCACCACATCGAGGACATTGGTTCTTATCATACTCCTCTTCTCAATGCCGCTCTACCATCCTCTGACTGCTGTCTTGCTCATGATATCACTGTTGGCAGCCTCGGCGCTCGTAACAAAGCCGTTTTCCGTAATGTTTCGGCGCATGTCCGTGCTGATAGCAGTTACTCTGGGGGCATGGATTGTCTACTTCGCTTGGTTTAGAGACGTAGTCACGGCCGTGTCAAACATGTTCACTGCCGAGGCGCGAATAACTGATGTGGTTCAAACACTAGGAAAACTGAATCTGACGCTGATAGGCACAATTGAGCTCGGGGCAAAACTGTATGGTCATGGAGCCCTCGTGTTGGGTCTTGCAGTGCTAAGCTATCCAATAATGGCGAAATATGCGAAAGGTAACGCGAGACTGCGGACCAAATTGAGGATCCTGTATCCCTTCGCAATCGTGAGCTCAGCGTTCACGTTTGTACTTCTTCTTGTTGGCAACATAGGATTTACGCCCTTCAGGTTTTACTGGTTCGCGGTCTTGAGTTCCTTGCCAGCAGCGATCTGGACGTTTCTATACGTTGTAAGGAGGATTCGTGATGTTCGACTTGCTCGCTTCTTGGCCCTGACTATTATTGTTCTTCTGTGGGCCTCGTCTTTGGCTTTGCTCTACCCATCGCCCTATGTGATCAGGCCGAATGACCAAGTCACCTACGAGATGATATATTCGGTGCGGTGGATCCAAGAATACCACCCGAGCTACAGGCTTGCGGTGGCGCCATTCAACAGCTACAGCACAAAGGACCTGTACATATCTGTATCAGGCTGGAGTGAATACGAAACCGAAAGAGGGTATCGCGAACTTGTTCCGACCCTGCCTGACCATCTCGCCTACGGGAACGTGGATCAGATAAGAGCTCTCTACGCTAGTACTAGAGGCCCAATTTATGTCACATATGACACGAGCGTTACGCGGATCTATCAAGAATTGTATCCCCAGCTACAGAGATACACTCCAGAAGATATTCAGGTCTTTCTTTCAAACCCCTCGGTAGGAAAAATCTGTGACAACGGGGAAAGTCAAGTGTCCGTGATTTTTGCAAGTTGAAGAAGCTATTGCTGATATCGTACGAGTCGCCGCCACTTCTTAGTGCACCGAGCGACAGGATCTACGGGTTTATGAAATATCTTCCGGCTTATGATTGGGAACCCTTTCTTCTTACCGTAAAGAACCCGTTTCCGTATTTCGGGCACTCGAGGCTCGACGCTGAACTTTACCGTCCGTTCGATACCCATCACGTGTGTAGAGCTGTTGATCTGCAATTTGAAGTGGTTTACTTTGGTTTGAAGAAGCTGGGTGTAGATCCTAGGATCTTTCTTGCTTTTGACGAGACGCTTGGATGGATTCCTCATGCTTATCTGCTCGGCCGAAAATTGATCGAGAGGGAACAAATAGATTGCATTCTAGCCTCGTACTCTCCGCCGTCGAGCTTGATTATTGGAGCCATGCTAAGCAGGAGGTACGGTGTACCCCTGATACTTGATTACAGAGACCCTTGGAATTCCATCGTTGCACATCCGTCCGCACTGCACAAGAAACTTGAGATGTCGTTGGAGAACGCCGTCCTGACATGTTCCGATGGGATCGTGACTGTCGGTGACGGTGTAAGAGATATGTTGTTTGACGACTTCCCTATCGCCAAAAGAAAGAGAGCAGAAATAGTGAGAAACGGATTCCTCCTTGATATCCTTGATGCTAAACCTTGCACCTTCGCGGATCACAAGATACACATACTTCACGCAGGTTCGCTATATCGAGACAGAGTTGGTCACATGCTAAGGTTCTTGGAAGCGCTTACGATTCTGTCCAAGGAAATCGGCACGCTATCCGACAAGTTCGAGGTCATACTGACAGGTTTTGTTCCTATCGAGATTGCGGATCAAGTGAGGAAATCCAATCTAGACTCAATCGTGAGAATCATTGGCCACATGCCTCGTCGTGAAGTCTGGAGCTACATGAAAGGTGTTGAGTATCTCCTGTGCATTCCTGGATGGAACCAAACACTGACGTGGAAGATATACGAGTATTTGGCTGCCGGAAAGCCAATAATAAATGTCGGCGAGGAAGACGGGGAAGCAGCCCGCCTGATAGCCAAATACGATGTCGGCGCAACTGTAAGACCCGACCCGGTTCAGATCAAGAACCTCTTGAAAGGATTGCTTCGATTCCCACTTGCGATTAAGAGATTGAACGATATCAGGTCCTTTTCCAGAGAGAAACAAACCGAGAAGTTGGCTATATTCATGGATGAAATCGTCAAAGGAAGCAAGAGACGTGTCCAGTAACGACCGTCTGAAGGATAATGCGGGAATGATAGGACACAGGTTTTCGGAATACCTTCGAGTATGGCCTATGAGAACACAAGGTGGGCGAGCTTTCGCAGGTTTCACAGTCGGAAAAGCAAGGCCGTGGGCCGAAGGTAAAGCTGGCCTTTACGAGCTATCAAATGAGGGAAGGGAATATGCTTTGCTAGCTGATTTGAACACTCTGTCGGCAGAAGGATTGGATACGACGGGACAACCGCTGCTCTACGAGGAGGAAATTTTCGTTCCAATGTGGAGCACCAAATTCTATACAGATGGGTTCTTGGGATTGGCCATCGTCTCATGTAATGTTGCAGATCCGAAACCCGAGATCAGATACTCCAATCACATGTACACGTATGCGAGTCATTTTTTCCGCAATACTAGTAGACCGGACGAGTTGTTCTTGGGAGTAGGGAAGGGTGGTGGAGGAAGGCGGGGGAAGATACGAGTCGTACCTGACTCAGGCGTCCTCCTCAAATCGAGTGACAGAGGGAAGACTTGGCGCTCTGTTTTCACTAGCGAAGAGGCATCCGCGATATACGACGGTATAGCCATGAATGACATGGTGATTATAACCAGCAGAGACTCAGGTGAAATTCACGTGCTCAAGGAGGAACCCTCGGGAACGTATAGCATACGGAAAACGTACTTGCTGGCATCCCCTGCAAGAAATATCTCGCTGCTGACTTGGAAGAATTCGAGTACGATTGTAGTTTCATCCGATAATGGCTTCTACGCTGCAAGATTCGATGGCGAGAGTTTGGAGATCAAGCGCATCAGCATGCCCATAAGGGGATTTGCTTTAAGATATCCCACGATAATTGATAACAGGTTTCTATCATTCATAGGTGTCTCTTCGACCCTCGGGAGATCCGCACTTCTGCTCTATGGAGCCGAGAGCGATCTGTATTACGTCGACCTCACCCGTCTCACAGGTCTACGAACCTTTTCCAGGATGGCCTTGTGCGAAAGCAGCAAAAGCGAGCAGCTTTTGCTTGGTACGGAAATGGAGGGCTGCCTACGGGTGTGTGATACAAAATGGCTACTGCGCCTGCGTAGGAGGGTTGGCACGAAGGCGTGGTTCGAAACGACGGTAAGGTCCCTATACAGTTTTGCGAGTCGGCGGGCGCGAGATGCGCTGAGCGGCATCGTTCCGCGAGTGGACTAGAGCCATGGGACAAGCCAGCATGAAGGAGTCATCTTAGAAGATGCGATGTAGTCCATGCTGCAATGCCATTGTGAGGCTTCATCACATCAACAGACGACCTTGGGCTCCTAAACTCTATGCTTGTACGAAATGTGGTAAGGAATACGATCTCCACCACGAGATGAAGGCGAGACCATCCTCACTTTCAAGGTTGAGAAGCTTCCTAATCGAATCGAGATACGTTTTCCATTCGAGATGGGGTCATCACGGCACACACAGTGATGAGAATATTGCCGCCAGCGGCCATTGTCAAATCTGCCGCAAGCGGGGAGCGACGAACACGGTAAACGGGAAGTTGGTTCATGGGAAGCCACGTTGCTTGACGCGCGCAATGATTCAGATTCCTATCTGGATAAGAGTCGTCGCACCATTTTTCGCGTTGATCTTGGGGATGGCGCTTGGCCAACCCGAAGTCAAGTGGATGCTCTTCGCGGTCGGGTTGGTGGCAAAAGCATCTGACAAGAAGCCTGTCGACAGGAACTTTCGCAAGTTTCTCAAGTGGGCAATCGGGATCGGAGCCGGGGCAGCCGGAGTGTTCCTTGGCGGCGAAGCGATTGAAAACCTAGCATATACCAGTGGTGACCGTTCTCTCCTAGGTCTGAAACCAGCGACCAGCATCATATTCATCGACCGAACAACAATCAAGTCACTCAACGGCATAACGGGGGCAGTTGAGTATTCAGAGATAGATGCCGCTACCGTCATAAACAAAACTTTGTCTGCTCTCCCGACAACCGGCGGTCTAGTGTTCATTAGGGCAGGGTCTTATTCTCTAACCGCCGCGTTAGCTGTTGCGCAACCTTCAACCATAATTCAAGGTGAAGGGCAATCCACTCGGCTGCTCATTCCTAAATCAACATACATCAACGCCATCACCGTGAACACCTATAATTACGTGGAAATCAGGGACCTCTACATTAACGGCAACACGGCGAACAACACCTTTCAAGGAACTTGGACGAACCAGTGCGGAATATTCATCACAGCGTCCAGTTACTGTATCGTTCAGAACTGTTTTGTGACGGGGGCGGCTTCGTGCGGCATCGTTCTGCAGAGCAGCAGTGCATGTCGAGTTAAGGGAAACGTGGCTTGGAGCAATGTGGACGCAAACATCCTAGCAAGGGACGCCACAAGTGCCTATCATATCATTGAGGGAAACATTTGTTACAGTTCGGCAAGCGGCTCCGGCGTCTACATCAACACCGTCACAGACTCCATAATCAGCCACAACGTTTTCTACAGCAACGCTATTGATGGCGTTTACGTCTATACGAACTGCGACCGTATCACAGTCACAGGAAATTACTGCCACAACAACTCGCGAGACGGGATTATGATACTTAGCCCTCACGTTGAAATCTCCGGTAATACTGTCTACTCAAACACTCAAGCAGGAATAGAGTTGAGTGGACTTCAGTGCAACGTGTCTGGAAATTTGATTTATGCTAACGCAACATACGGCATCTACGTTAAGAATTCAGGGCAGAACATAGTAGGAAATAAGATTTACCGCTCAACCCTTGCCCAAATCTACGTCTACAATGCACGAGACAACTGCATCACTGGCAACAATATACAGAACGGTAGCTCCTACGGAATATACCTCTACTCGGACGCGTCACGGAATCTAATTAGCGGAAACGTCATAGACTCAAACGCAGGCATCGGAATCTACCTTGACACGAACTGCAATTATAACAAGATATCCTCAAACGGAACCTACAATAACTCAGGTGGCTGCGTTAATATCCACAGCTCGGATTGCGTTAACAATATTCTCACCGAAAACAATTTCGAAGAAGGCGACATACGCGACTCGGGAACCAACACTAGGGCTTTTCTGAATTATGACCCCTCGGCAAACGCCTTCATAACCGCGATAAATGCTCCCAAATGGCCAGCGTAGGAAAGAAAGAGATAGGCCGCCCCTTCAATGTCAATAATACCGAGCCGGGTGCTCGCCAGCCCTATTGCTCCTATGGCTCCCACTCGAAAACCTTCATACCGAGCGCGTGGGTCATGTTCCATAGAAAATCGGCTCATCAACTTCAGCGCGGAATATGCTGACCGCAATTGCTGCCTGAGGGAAGCCTATCCGACTGGTGATGATGATCGTCTAGACTGGAGCGTTCTTGCATAGCTAGGAAAAAGACCATAAGCAATTCTCTGAGATCATAATGAATATAAGGTAAGCGAACCCCGCACAACTTGTCTTAGGAGAACAAATTTGCCGATTTGGGAAAGACGGCTAGCAGCCTACCATCCAGTGATCGGTTGGTGGTTCGTTCCTAATCTGAAAGCAATGATTCTTCATGAGGGGCGTCGCATGTACCTTCACCGGACCAATTCAATTGGGATGCGCGCTGACAAGGAATATCCTTTAAAGAGCCCAATCGGTCGGCGTCGAATAGCATTATTCGGCGATTCCTATACTGCTGGTCATGGTGTGACAAATCGGGATCGTTTTTCTGATATTCTGGAACAGTCTCATCCCAACTTGGACGTGATGAACTTTGCTCTTTCAGGAAGCGGAACAGACCAGCAGCTGCTGATATACGAGACATTCGCAAAAGAATTTGAGGCAGACGCGTATATCCTCGCTCCATACTTTTCTGACATTCAGCGAATAGTCACCGACGTTTGCCAGTTCGGTTCTCGAACGCGTGTTGGCGGTATCAACGTCGTCGACGTCTTCTTTCGTCATAAGCCATACTTCACACTTGATGATGGCGATTTGATTTTGCACAACCAACCGGTTCCAAAGGAGATCATTTCGGAGAAAGAGACCTCAAGCCGACTTGGAGCAGCAAGCGAAAGGGCTCTCGTATATGAAAAGATTTATCCGCTGATTCCACGGTGGATGCGCCGGAGTGCGGTAAGCAGTATGGTTTCTCGTGCTTTGATGGGGGATGCTCAAGAAAGCTTTGAATCCGAAGACAGTCCGTCTTGGCAGTTGATGCGCGCGATTATCGAACGGTTCATTAGACAGGTTGGCGGGAAACCGACATTCATTGTTCCTCTGCCAAGCAATCGTCACTTCGTCAGGGACCTGAAACCGCTCTATTTGGTTCGGTATGCGAAACTGCACGATCCCGCAAAGGATTGTTTCGTCGTAGATGTCTTGCCATATTTCAAACAATTGCCACGCAAGAAACGCATAGAGTGCGTTTTTGCCGATGACGTACACTATACCTCCCTCGGTCATAGAGTTGTGGCCGAGGCTCTCACTGACGCCTTAGAAGAACATTGTCCGGCGATGCTGCGCTAAAAAGCGCTGGAGGCTTTGTCGAATGCCTGCCACTCTTGGGATCTCCTGTTTCTACCACGATGCAGCAGCCGCCCTTGTGCGGGACGGAGAGATCATCGCCGCGGCTCAGGAAGAACGTTTCACACGCAGGAAATTCGACGCATCCTTCCCGACCAATGCTATCCTATACTGTCTCGAGGAAGGGGAAATTCTTCCTTGCGATTTGGATTCGGTGGTATTCTATGACAAGCCGGTCCTGACATACGATCGTCTCCTGAAATCCTATCTTGCCGTTGCCCATCATGGCTCCAAATCTTGGTCAACCTCCATGCCGAGGTGGATCGCACAGAAATTGCGCATTCCCAAGATCATTCGGGAATCGCTTGGCTACGAAGGACCTGTCCTGTTCACACCGCACCATCTTGCCCATGCCGCCAGCGCATTCTATCCTTCCCCTTATGACGACGCGGCAATCCTGACAGTTGACGGTGTTGGAGAATGGGCCACCGCCTCCTTCGGTGTCGGTGTAGGAGAGGAAGTGCGCATCCTGAAGGAAATGCACTTTCCAGACTCGCTTGGGCTCCTGTATTCAGCCATCACATACTTCTGCGGCTTCAAGGTAAATTCAGGAGAATACAAGCTGATGGGGCTGGCTCCCTATGGTCAGCCCAGATACCTGAACGACATAAAAGAGCAGATTGCGACAATCCACGAAGACGGTTCCGTGGCTCTTAACCTAGAATATTTCGGTTTTCTAGACAGGCTCGAGATGACCTCACCGAAATTTGACGAACTCTTTGGCGGACATCGTCGCCTTCCTGAGTCACGCATCACGCGTAGGGAAATGGACCTAGCGGCCTCAATCCAAGCGTTTACGGAAGAGGCGATGCTCAAAATGGCTTGTTACATTCACAAGGAAACGCGCAAGAGATTCTTATGCTTAGCTGGAGGCGTCGCCCTGAACTGTGTCGCAAATGGTCGCATCCTACGCGAAAGCCCATTTGAGGATATCTGGATTCAGCCTGCAGCAGGTGACGCTGGCGGAGCTTTGGGCGCTGCGCTGGCTGTTCAGTTCGGCCACCACAGCGTAAAGAGGACGCCGTCGGATGGGTTTGATAAGCAGAAAGGTAGCTATCTTGGACCTGCCTTTTCCGAACCTGAAGTTGAGGCGTTTCTCCAAAGAGAAAGGCTGTCCTACAGGCACTTGAAAAAGGATGAACGCGCAATCACAGTAGCCAGAGCCTTAGCTGATGGGCATGTTGTTGGCTTCTTCTCTGGACGCATCGAATATGGACCACGAGCTCTGGGCTCTCGTTCAATCCTGGGTGATCCGCGGCGCGAAGACATGCAGCGAGTGATGAACTTGAAGATCAAACCTCGCGAATCTTTCCGACCGTTTGCTCCTGCTGTCTTGATTGAACGCTTGAAGGATTATTTCGAGCTGGACCGCGCGAGCCCGTACATGCTGCTTGTTGCGCCTGTGTGTAAATCACGCCGGTTACCACGAGAAAGCGCTCTTATCGTTGATGACGACTTACTTCCAGCAGTCAACCAGAAACGTAGCGACATTCCTGCTGTGACACATTGGGACTACTCCGCTCGAATCCAGACGGTTCATCGCGAGACGAATCCGCTCTTTCATGAAGTTATTCTGCAGTTTGAATCATTGACCGGCTGTGCGGTTGTCGTCAACACATCCTTCAACGTTCGTGGGGAGCCGATTGTCTGCACCCCCGATGATGCCTATCGTTGCTTTGCGCGGACTGACATAGAGTATTTGTACCTAGAGGGCTTCTGGTTGGACAAGAAAGAGCAGCCGCAAACAAAGCTTACCGAAAAGCAGGAGGAATTTGCTCTTGACTAGTCTAGGAAGGCGCATGCGTGTCAATACTGTGAAGCTGATGCTTTCAACGGTGTCGTTCTTGCACTCGGCAGGCGTAGCCTTGCGAGGGTTTGTGGACTACATCCGTTCCTGCCTGGTGACGGCAGCACTCTCAAGCATCTATTTCTTGATAGTGACGCCGATAGCATGGCGAAGACGGGGGCGATTAAGAATGCACACAAATGAATGGAAGGATTGGAGGGGACGCACTGGTTGGCACACGAACGAGCAATCCACATCTGATCCGCAGATCTACACGAACTTGTCGTCGAATCTCCATGACCTAGAGGCTAAAGCGCGACAAGATGGTGACTATTGGATGCCAGTTCTTAATGACATGATGCTGGCTTTGCGGCCTCTAGTAGAACCGCCCAAAGAGAAAGAACTGAGCACTGACCTATATGTGATGTTCTGATTGAGGGGCACCAGCAACGAAGCTATGTCTATGCCAAAGAGGAGTTTCCCTTCTCGGAGAATAGTGCCAATTGTCCTAATGCTCACAGTTGTATTCGCTAGCCAACTCGCAGCAGCATATGCTTCTCCTTTTCAAGTCAACGCTGGCCCGCCGAGTCCAATTTATCGTACAGACTTCGAGAATGTGACTCTGAAATACCCTGAACCACATAACGATAATGGACTCAACATGGGGATTCCAAATTCGCTTGTGTATGGAAACTATGTTCAACCCGGGGGAGCAACGGCGTGGATGGAGGGATTAGACAAGAAAACGCCAGGTTTTACTTGTCACAGTGGCACACGCTGTCTCGGAATGGAGCTGTTCAACATCACGAAGTCTAGGCGTGATGAGTTCAACATCGAAAATCTGAATGCTTTGACTGGAGATCAGGCGTTTGTTTCTGTTTGGTTATACCTGCCAGCGAACTGGCAAACCTACACGCCTTCAGGCAGTTCTTGGTATGAGCTTGTGAACCCGTACTTCACATCGTCAGGCAGCTACTCAGCAATCTACATAATTCAAACACCTCCTTCACACAACTTCGAATTGCAAGTTGCCTATCAGGACGCTAACAATGTCGAACACTGGCTCTACGACAACCTAAATTTTCCTTTGCCTGTCGGTAGATGGTTCCAAGTTCAGTATTATGTTTTGAAAAGCTCAACTAATGGTATTCTTAGAATCTGGTTTGACGGACAGTTGATTACAGATAGAAGTGGACTTCAGAATGTAACTATGGGCTCGGCTGAAAAATGGTCCACCACTCCAGCGAAAATCTACTACAGTACCAATGACATGTTTTCGCCTTACAGAATCTGGGTTGATGACCTAGAAATATGGAAAACACAGCCGCAGACTTCAAGTTCCACATCATCCTCAACAACTTCAACCACTACAACACAGCCAGCGATTCCTGGCTTCCCATGGGAATCGATACTTGTGGGAGCCACAATAGGTCTAGGAGCACTGGCGGTAATGAGACGCCGCAAGAACTTGACTCCTTCGTATCGCTTCCCTTTCAATCCACCCTTAAATCCATCCTTTTCAAGAAAACACTGCTGATAGACATGTTTTGCTCGGGAAGAGTAATGGCAGTCATACTTGTTCTCGTTATTCTGACCGGCGTCACTCCGATGGCCTCCCTGGCCTTACCAAAACCGACTAGGCGAACCATAGTCAACATTAGTGCAACGAATCTAAACGTGCCCTGTAACTATGTAATATCCACCGACGGAATCTATTACTACGCCAGAGACTGCACGACAGACAGCGTGGTCTATGGAGGACCGAACAATGCAAGTAGAGTAGACGGACTGGTGTTCGCCGATGTCATTGAATCTACAGTGAGACACTGTTCAGTCGGGTGTCATGTCGTCATCAAAAATGGCACGTACGTAGTCTCCCGGACACTCGTGTTTGACCCAGGACATGACAACGTCAACCTGGAAGGAAGCGGTTTGGGAACGAAACTTGTCCTTAAGCCGAGCTTCAATGGTCAGGCGGCGTGGTTTGATGAGGCGAACTGGATTGTTGAGAACTTCATGATTAACGCGACGAATCAAGTGAAAGGAAAGAGTTACGAAACAATAGGCGTAAGGGGGCGCAACAATACTGTATCTGGTCTTTACATTGTGAATCCCGATCATGGGGGCATACGGTTGAGCGGTGATGGAGACGCCGCTCTCAATAACACGATCTTCAATGCCACCGATGATGGCATAATTCTGTCAAAAGGAACTCACATGATTGCCTCTAGTAATTTCATTAACAGAACGACCAACCACAATGGAATCTCGCTCGTCACTACCTCTGACGACAGTGTAACGTCAAACGTAGTCAATTATGCCGGAGGAAGTGGAATTGCGCTCGAGAACCTTGGGAGCGGCCCATGCAGAGACGTTTTGATCAGTGACAACCTCATCCAGCATCCAGGATATGCTGGGGTCACTATTTATTCACCGGATGCGGCTTCTAACGTCACAATCGTGAATAATACTATTGTTCAGAGTCAAAGGTACGGAATATTTGTGCCAGGTGGAAGCGATTATGTGCTTTGGAAGAATCGCATTCTCGATGCTCGGCTTACGGGCGTATATCTCAGAAACGTTGATTGCACCCTGATTTCCACCAACGATATCGAACGACCCAAGACGGGCATATACCTCGCGTCAGGAACGGCATGTGCGCATCTTCTGAACAATGTGATTGCGCAGCCCGTGAACTCAGGCATGGAATTGAAAGAGCCACATGGCACATTGGTTTCGGGGAATCGGATCGAAGGAATCGCTTCTTCAACCTACACCGTCGGGATAAACGTCACAAGCGGAAGATCTGTCATCCTAAGCAACAACTACATCAATGGGTCCGCAAGATATGGCATCATCCTCACAGATACGTCACAGTCTCTAATAGCGAACAACACTTTCGCCTATCTCGGTCAGAATTCTATCGCGATCGACGAACAAGGCGGTCCCAAGAACAACCAAATCGTGGGGAATCAATTCTCAACAACTTCAACCACTACAACACAGCCAGCGATTCCTGGCTTCCCATGGGAATCGATACTTGTGGGAGTCACAATAGGTCTAGGGGCACTAGCGGTCATGAGACGTCGCAGGGACTTGACTTCGTAACCCCTCCTGTTTGATGCACCTTTTTCTAGGAGGAATGTCAGGGGGCACATCTGTAATATCTGTGCTGTCGATTCACAGATGAGACGGTGGTACCAACTGGGACGTTTTGTTTGACTGTGCGACGCAGCTGTCCCCTCAAGCGATGCCTCTAATCCTGAGCGTTATCGTTTCTTGGATATTGGAACCCAGACGCCCTAATATCGGAACATTAGCACACCAAAAACCAATATATTATATATAATACAAACATCAGCGTTATATTGGCACATGCATGTTCCAATAACGGAACGTTGCTATGCCATTCCACACTCTGTCAAGTCACGAAAACAGTGTAACTCGGAATCGAATTCGGGAGTTACACCAGTTTGATGGCTCCTACTCGAAAACATTCATACCCAATGTGCGAGCCATGTTTTATAGAAAATCGGCGCGTCAGCTTCTATTGGGTGTATCAGGCAAAAGGACGAGATTCCTTTCTCGGAGAATAGTGCCAATTGTCCTAATGCTCACAGTTGTATTCGCTAGCCAACTCGCAGCAGCATATGCTTCTCCTTTTCAAGTCAACGCTGGCCCGCCGAGTCCAATTTATCGTACAGACTTCGAGAATGTGACTCTGAAATACCCTGAACCACATAACGATAATGGACTCAACATGGGGATTCCAAATTCGCTTGTGTATGGAAACTATGTTCAACCCGGGGGAGCAACGGCGTGGATGGAGGGATTAGACAAGAAAACGCCAGGTTTTACTTGTCACAGTGGCACACGCTGCCTTGGAATGGAACTATTTGACGCAAGCAAGTCTAGGCGTGACGAGTTCAACATTGACGGTCTCAAGGAGCTGGTTGGGGACGAAATGTTTCTTTCTGTGTGGCTGTACTTGCCAGCAGATTGGCAAACCCATGGAGTCGGGTCGCCAAACGGCTGGAACTCATTTGAGTTCTTCAACCCCTTTTGGACGGCGCAGTCTCCCTACACAAGACCTTATTCCGCGGTTGACGTATGTCAAGCAACATCCCCGTCCCCGTCGATTCCGTTTGTGGTGGCAGTTACCTGGAACGATTTGAACGATGTCCAGCATCCGCTGGGGGCCTACCAGAACTTTCCGCTGCCCCGAGGTAGATGGTTCCAAGCCCAATACTACGTCCTGAGAGACCCAACCAATGGCATACTCAAAATCTGGATTGACGGAACTCTAGTCCTAGATAAGAGTGGACTTCAAACCAAAGCAACAAGTAGCCCTGAAGAATGGTTCACCACGCCAGCGAAGATCTACTATAACACGCAATATGATACGTTCTCACCTTACCAGATTTGGGTTGACGACTTAGAAATATCCAACACCTTACCAAGTTCAACTACGACTTCTCCAACAACCACATCTTACTCAACAACGTCGACTACAACAAGCTCAACGATCACAACGACAACTACATCGTCTTCGACAACTCAGACGTCCTCTTCAGCAACAAGTTCAACTACTACAAGTTCAACATCAACAAGTTCTTCGACCACGACAAGCTCAACCATCACAACAGCAATCACAACGACAAGTAATAGCACATCGTACCTCGTCGTCAAACGCAGACGGTGACGCAAAACCTCCCAATTACGGTGACCCAGAACCTCCCAACTTCAACCACAACAAGCTCAACCCTCAAATCAACTACTATGAGCACTGCCGTATCGACTAAACAGTGCATAGGTCATAAGTGGTGCAAGACGCTTCGCGATAGTGGATTGCCATGAATGCGCTCTTCATGAACAGCTCAGCATCTTGAAGGCGAGTCAGATCACACTCGTTGTGTAGAAAGTCATTTCTTTTCACGTCTTGAGTTTTGTGAATAGGCGCAGCTGAGATACCACATCAAGAAACCCAGCGGCGCAATAGCGAAACCTATCATCCCCACGTCGTCTACTCGCCAGTTCAAAAGTGGAAAGGCATGGTGACTAAGGGTGTCTGTCAGCCAACATGGGTGAGTTACCTGAATGACAACAACATATCCCCAAACCAAGAGCCCAAATATGAAAATCGTTAGACCAAATGCCTCACAAAAAATCAGCCACGCTTTTGAAACCAAGTGCCGCGTCCCCCGACGCGCCAAGTCATCAACCATACCTGCCAATAAAACTTCGGACTGAAACTGCCAGATGGTCAAAAAGCCCCTTCCAGAACAATTCCTCACAGGCATCTTGAGAGCAGTTGATTCAAGACAAAGACCGCAGTGAGCCCTCGCCGTGGCTCCTTTGGCGTTGGGGCTTTTCGCAACGGCTAAACCCGCCTTATCGCTTTTTGTGGGGCGAGCCTACGTGACGGGTTCGAACCCGCTAATGATATTGTCAGGTGTCTTTGGGGTCACTGTGATTGGAATAGTGCTGAGTCCAATGCTCTTGGCTCTTGCACACACGCGAGTGGCCTCAGCGATTACAGCGGGATCCGTGATCCTGAGCATAACGACCGCTCTCCTGCTCGTCCCCACTTGGGGAATGCTCGGCGCCTCCACGGCTCGGGCGCTCCGAATGATTACAACCACAACCTTGACCATTCTCTTTCTCAGGAAGAAGCTGAGTTTGAGGCTCGACCTTGGAATGATGTCCAAAACCCTAGCTGCTGGCGCTATCATGGCGGCTATTGTTATGGTAGTTCAGATCCCATTCTACAGCGCATACCTTCTCCCACTGTACATAGTGATCGGCGCAGTCACATACCTCACGGCACTGCGCATCCTCAAAGCCGTGAAACAGGAAGATATTGATTTGCTCGGAAAATACTTTGGACACAGACTAAGGTTCGCGACAACTATGCTCAAGTGGATCCTACTGCCAACCGTCAAACGCTGAATCCACAAAACAAGAAATGTGCCTGCTATTCCCAGCAAGGACAACATCATGCTCTTTTGGCCGACTGAGTACTTTCATCATTCTCCCTGCTGTGCTGGGTTTACGTGATCGCTATGGAGATTGTCCATCTCGATTCCGTCTAAGAAGAAGATAGATTCGGACGAGTAGACGTGACTTCGAGTTCTGCTTCGGGGCGTTTAGGTTTCTGACAGGTCCTTTGACATATCTTCCAAGCGAAATTGCCAAGCTGGGCTTGTCAGAACGATGCCTCAACAACGATGGATCTGAAATTGCCAAAACGTGTCCATTTCACGGTGCTGATGCGGCTAAAGCTGCAATATCTGCGCACATTAGTAAAAGACTCGAAACCGACTCATGACAGGTATCCTCAAGTGGATCTTACTGCAAAAAGCCAAGAGCCGTATCTCCCAGAACAGGTTTCAGGAGGCGTGATTGCTATGAACGGGGCGACGTGGAAGGCTCGCGCTATTGAGTGGGCGTCGCATTTTCTTGCATACGCTTTCGCGTTGCATTTTCTTTTCGGCACAGTTGCGATCTTGAATGCGTTGGGATTGGGCTTTTTCTTCTATTATCCCAGGAAAATCGATATCATACTCGTGGATCCTCGCATTGACGTTCTTGTTTGGGTGGCCTCAGTTGCCTGTCTATCCATTCTAGCGATATGGTTCTCGAGTGGTCGTCAGAGGAGAGTCGCCCAAGTCAGCCTAGCCATTCTAGCAATAGTTCTGAGCACAGTAATGATAGTGACCGTAGGGAACGGCTTCCTCGGCAAGATTGGCGTCTACATGCTTTTCATTGTTGGCACCGCAGAGCTCGTTCCTCTAATCGCCGGATCCAAGCCTACTCTTGGACCATCGCGCAATGCTTTGGCATCGAGACTTCTCATTTACCTCCTGGGCAGCTTAGCGGCTATCGAAAGCTCATCAGCAATACACTATGTCCTGCAATCCTTCGATCAAGGGACGCAGATAGGGGGTGTGGATGCAGGAATCGAGTTGCAGCTCTCCTATGCGCCCTACGCCCTGATTCCTCTACTCTATGTTGCCTTCCTCTTCTCGTGGGCTTGGGTTCCACTAGTTCGACGATTGCTTCCAAAGAAACTCATTGCACGAAATCCAGACATCACCAGCACCAATCAGAATCTGCCCCTTCAATCGTTACACGAAAATCGTTTCACGAGCTTGCTCGATCCGAGAATACTCTTGGCGCTCGCGCTTGCTGTTTTCATAGGTTACTATCCGTACTTTCAAAATCCGCCATGGCTTGTTGGGACTGACGCAAATTGGAGATACTACTACCCACTTCTTCGGATGAACGCGATGGGAATCTTCGGTGGGTTTGTTCAGGCACTAGGTGAATGGCATCCCATGTCGTTGGCCTTGATGTATGCTGTGCAATTGATCTTTCAATCAACGGCTTTCGAAGTGGTGAGACTGACGCCGCTCTTCCTCGCAGTGACGTTGGGCTTGGCAATGTGGTGGTTTCTTGGTCGTAAGAAGGGCATTAGCCTCGGCCTACTCGTCTTTGCACTATCAGTACTGTCGGTGACAACAACGGTCGGGTTCTATGCAAGTATACTTGCAAACTGGATGGCTCTCCTCGTTTGGGTGGTCTTCTTCGCCTACGTAGCATTCAGGGGTGATGAGGGATTCAGGATCATTGATCTGATCGTTCTGCTTGCGCTGTCGACCCTCCTTCTGTTCATTCACCCGTGGACTTGGGGAGTATTCGCTGCAACCGTCTTACTGGCTGCCATTGTAGCTTTGTTTCAAGAAAGACGGAGAGGTTTGCGTGGGGCGGCTACGCTTGTTTCAGTGATTGTGATAGATTTGTTCGCTGCCTTGCTAAGTTTGGTTGTTCTAGGAGGAAGCACAAGATCGAACCTTGCCAGCGCGCTTCAGCTATATGGTTACGTGATGAGGAATCCGTCAACTCTGACTTTCTTCTGGGGCGCTTTGACTCGGCTGACTCAGATCTGGGCACCGTTCTTCAGCCCGTTATATCTTGCCGTCAGCATCTTGGGCGTCTTATCTGTTTGGTCTATGGATCTCGCGCCTTGGCGTCGGCGACTCATCCTCGCCTGGATCTGCGTATCAGCGATAGGATCTGTGCTCGTGGCTCCAATAGGCTTCACTCCTACACAGCCGACTGCAAGCAGCAGCGAATTGTGGCGACTCCTCTTCCTGACACCGTTCCAGCTCACAGCACCCTTCGGCATAACCTGGCTGGCCGAGCGCTCTCGTCGAATACCAGTGACTGAAGATTACAAGCAAAGTGCTGGAAGCGCGGTTGGGAATGCTCATGTAGTCTGGCTTGTCGCAATCTTCGTGATTGGTGTACTGTTGGCTTGGACGCCTGCCGGGTATGTTTGGTTGAGATTCTTGCTACTGCTCCTCTTCCTTCCAGCAACAACAGCGCTTCTCCTTCAGAGAGGCGGGGGAGTGGAGCGCGAGTTTCTGAGCACCATTATTCTTGCAACATTTCTCCTAGTAGCCTTCAACAGCACCACTCGCGCCGTATCCCAGTTGCTAGTCGACCCACACAACTGCAATCAGTGTTGATCCGCAGCGTTCGCTTCAGGATTCTGGACGCCGAATGACCGTCAGCCTGTAGAATACAGACGTATTAATTCTGCTTCGCAACATCAGAGCACAAGCATTGCATCAACATGCCTGTGATGATCGTGATGAGGGCTACTGCTTTTCCGGTACCAGTGGATGCTTCCGTAGTCTATCCAAACATCTGCACCAAGAGCCCTTCAGTGGCTGAATGGTTTACTACTGTGGAAAAAACCTATTACGATTCGAGAGGCAGATTTTCGCCTTCTAGGATCAGCCGCGATGCCAAGAGTATCGCTTGCTTGAAGTGTACTGTTCCTCTCGAAAGAGGTGAGGCCCAGTGACTTTCGCCCGCTCTTCTAGGCCTGATTGTTATTGGGACCTCGACTATTCTGGCTCCCCGCCTCTGCGCTTCCAGTACAAGGCTCCCGCAGAGACAGAATCCCCAAAGCCGAATATTGTGCGCTAGGTCCCTTCGGAAAGCTCTGTAGCCTGTCCCAACATCTTCACATCGCACACGAAGGCTAGTGAGTGCTGATATTACATGCTCTGAAAAGGGACGCCCATGCTCTCTTTTTCCAAGGACGAGATCGGCAAGTCCCTGCGCGATAGGACGGACCAAAACTGGTATTTCGGAGGGGTCGTGTTGGCCGTCAGCATCTAGCGTGATGATCACGTCTCCAGATGCCGATCTAAGGCCAACCTCAGTACTCCACACGATTCCCTTGTTTGAATTGTTTCGAATCACGTGCGCACCGGAAGCCCTTGAGATTGCACACGTTCCGTCGACGCTTCCGTCGTCAACTACAATGACCTCACTGCAATACTGCTTGCAGTAACGAACTAAGCGCCCAACAGTACTCGCTTCGTTGTGCGCTGGAATCACCGCAGATACCTTCACCTTCTCACCACGAAGATACTCCAATCAGTGTTGATCCGTAGCGTTCTGGTACCATTGGATCGTCGCGGAGAGGCCGTCTCTCAGAGAAGTTCGCGGGTTGAATCCCAGCTCTCTGCGAGCCTTGGTGATGTCAGCCACACCTCGGTATGGGTCTCCCAAACGCGACGGCAGGAACTTCACGCCTACTCGTCGCCCGACAATTCCCTGCATAGTCTCAGCAAGCTCCTGGATTGTTGTCTCGGTTCCGCTGGCGATGTTAAACACTCTACTCCGAAGCGTCCTCTGCAATGCTCGAATCGTTGCGTCTACAACATCGTTGACATATACGAAGTCTCGGGATTGAGTGCCGTCGCCGAAGATTCTGAGCGGTTGCCTTCGGATGAGCCTACTCGCGAATATGGAGATGACGCCACTGTATTGGCCTGGGAGTTGTCTTGGGCCGTAAACGTTGAAGTATCTCAATGAAACCGTCTGAATCCCACAGTTCCCTTCAAATGCTCTACAGTAGAGTTCCGAGGCGGCCTTGGATGCGCCGTATGGAGAAATCGGGGCCGTACTCGCATCCTCTCTGACAGGGAATTGCTTGATCATGCCGTAGACGGCTGCTGATGATGCGAAGACCACGCGTTTGGCTTTGAGCTTTCTCGCAGCTTCGAGCACTCTCAGTGTGCCTATCAGGTTTATGTCACTTGTGAGGATCGGGTTCTTGATTGACTCTTGAACGTCCGTCACAGCTGCTAGATGGCACACTCCGTCAACTCCTCTCAGTGTCCTGACTAGCGAGCTAGGGATTCGTCGGACGTCCGCTTTGACGATCCTGAGATTCTTGGATCCAATAACTCCGGACAGGTTCTTCATCTTACCAGTTGAAAAATCGTCCAGCACGCATACTTCATGTCCGTCCGCGATCAATCGATCGACCAGGTGACTTCCTATGAAGCCCGCCCCTCCGGTCACCAACAGTCTCATTCATTACCGTCCCGTTTCGTTGCGTAGAAAGAGAATGATCATGCATTTTTCGACTTCGAGTCTTCTAGTGGGTGGGATCTTTGCAGCCATTCCTCCCTCCAGAAATGGAAGGAGGACCTAGTGCAACCCCCGTGAAATTCTCCGTCGCAGACTACTCCTTCTAGGATGACTGTCGGCGTCTTCATCGTTCTGATTTCACCAGTTGTTTCTATGCATATCTTGTCCAAAGCCTTGAAGACTTTGAATCGTTTTCCGCAGAATTTCATCATTTCTCGACTGAAGATCAACCCCTTGTGTTTACCGTGCTCATCCAGCGTGGCGAAGATTTCTTTCGCAGACTTTACCTGGACCCAGTCGCCGGCTTTCAGGTTCAGAGTAGAATTGCCGGAGCTGGAAGTAGGGGATTCCACTGGGGTGTGACAACTATCCAGTGCACTATTTGACTGATTGGGAATATTGGAAGCAGCAGTCTTGGAAGGCCGAGATCTATCCTTTCCTCCTCGAAAGATCAATCTTCCCAACCTTGTCGATGGGAAGATTCTCCGATTGAATTCGCGCAGGCCGATGACGCTGGCATACCATCGGTACTTCCTTAAAGTCCACCAGACTCTCCGAACTCGTAAGAAGCTGCGACTGTCAGGCGAGCTGTACTCAAGCTCGCTCTGATAGCAAAACTGACAGGGATCCCATGAACGTTCTTCCACTGCTTCTAGCCTCCTTTCAACCACTCCGCAAGACAAACCTCAAGATTAGTTCTGAGATGGACATTCGGAAATAGCCTTCCATCCTCGTTAAGGTATGTATGTATGTCTCGAGTCAATGATCTCATCGCGTAGAAGAATAACGTCTGCCTTCATGACTGCTTGGCTCCCGAGGAGTATGGGCAGTACTTGCATAGGAACATGTAAGCGCGTCCCAGTGCCCCCCTTGCCCTAAATTTCCTGTACCTAGTTGAGAACCAGATCTTAACGAAAGGATTCTCTGTGATGTTACCAAATTGGACGCGCGAGTATTGCCCTCTGGGCATCATTTGCGTCAAGATAGGACACGGTAGAACCTTGCCATCGAACGTTATGTAGCATTGGCTATATGATCGGCAGATCAGCGTTCTGTCGGGAGATGGCATGGAGTTTTCGACCACAGCCAGAATAGTATCTTTGCGACTGGGCGGGACGAACAGATCACTATAGTATTCGTTTCCAGGCACGAGTTGTGGAAAGAAAACAATGCCATCAACGCCTAAGGTTTCTGCGAGCCTTATTAGCGCCGTGGATTCTCCAACGTTATACTTAGAAATCGTTGATCTGAACAAGAGTTTTGGCACATCAGTATTCTGATCCTTCCTGGTCTTGACAAACAATCTCACGTTGTCTGTAACTGTTTCAAAATCAGCCCCTGCCCTTATCTTCTCAAAGGTTTCTCTCGATCCAGCATCAATGGAGACATACAAGTGATCGAGTTTGGCCTTGATTAGGTCGGTCGCAGTCTCTTGACTCATGGTGGTGAAGTTGGAGACGAAGCTCACTTCGAAATCGCGTCGTTTGGCGTATTCTACCATGGACAGAAGCTTAGGGTTCAGCAGAGGTTCTCCAAGTCCTGTTAGGTCAATCTTTCGACTTGAGAGCCTTGTATGCTTGAATTGGTCGATAATTGACTTGAAAAGTCCAAACGACATGTCTTCCCCTTTTTCCCCAGGCCCTATGCATGTCTTGCATCTAAGGTTGCATCTCGTGGTGGTTTCGATTGTAAGCCAAAAGGGAAGGAATAATTGACTAGTAGCGAACAGCCGCGCAGAGAGAGCTATCTTGGACATCAATTCACCCTGAACACTCCTTCGTTGCCCCCGCCATGGGATCAGTCGCGTGCACCGTCCAACTCGGGCCAGAAACAGAAGCATGATCTGTCACATTTTCCGTGCGCTTCTCCGTCGCAGAACACCCCTCAAGCATGACCGTGGGGGTCTTTATTCTTCGTAGCTCGCCGGACGATTCGAGGATCATATTCTCAAGTCTCTTGTAGACCTTGAACCGCTTTCCACAGAACTTTGTCATCTCACGGGTGAACGCTAGACCCTTGAGTTTTCCATGTCGATCGAGAGTGTCGAAGATCTCCTTTACTGATTTGACTTCAACCCACTTGCCAGCCTTCAGATTCGGAGGCTCATGGATTTCGCTGAAGGGTTGGGATTCCTGAACTCTTTGTGAGTTGTCTGCGTATGCGGGCTTGGCCTGATTGTTTGCAACATTTTTGGAATTGGTTGAGCTCTCTCTTCCTCCAAAGATGAATCTTCCTAGTGTTGTTGATGGCAGGATTTTTCGATTGGATTCGCGTACGCCTAGCACGCTGAGGTACCACCAGCCCCTCCTTAGCGTCCATATGGTTCTTCTGCGAAATCGCAGGAAGCGGCGAGAGTCAGGTGTGGTCATCTGAACTAGGCTGGTGTAGTCGAACTGGCATGTGTCCCACGGCTGTTCATGTATCACTGTTTTCTAGGCTCCTCTTGAACGATTCGGGAAGGGCATTACTAAGAGTGGTTTTGAGAGCGACATTCGGAAGTAGCCTTCCGTCCTCATTAAGGTGAGCAATCCACTGATCGCTTGTCGCTTTGAGCCCGACGTTTATGGCGTAATCGATCACTGAAGGGCATAATCTTATCACAGACTCCACGTTCTCTAGCAACCCGAGATTTCTCGCTAAGCTCGAAAGATCATTCTGCTTTCTAATCTTCTCCTGTCGGGCTCCCAAGGCCTTGATCTTCTGGGCTTTCTCCTCCGTTGCTAGTTCCGATGCTTTCAACCTACTCTTCTCCAATTCAAGTTCGGCGATTTGCTCTTGGAGCCTGTCGATTTTTGTTCGTATTGTTGTCTTGAGAGTCGGACATTGTGATAGGTCGAATGTTCCTGAGAGCGCTCTAAGAGTCATCAGTGCTTCCAATTGACCTATGCCGAGATATGTGTCTAGAGGACGCCAAACTAGAATACGGGGAAACATCACTCCAAGTTGTTGCGCAACATACTGGGCCTGACGCAAGTACTCTGTTCCTCCGACTCCGCCTACGTAGCAGATGGCCTTAAGCCCATTCAGGAATACTAGGGGCATCGCTAGGGATCTCGCCGATATCCGGTCCAGGATTCCAGAAAGCTTTGATCTATCCGCTGAGTCAAGGTCAATTTCATACGTCTGGTTGCAACGCATACATTGGCCGCTTGCAATTAGAGGGTCTGACCTAGCTGCGGTTAGCCTTGCTTTGCTCCCGCAACTGCAATGGTACCAAAATGGTATGGTGAGATGCTCCTGCTCATAAACGCCGCCGACCTTATTGCCCCCAGAAACCGTCGCTTCCTTGACATATTGCGAGTATCTCTCGAATCGCGACAGCAGGAAACCGAACTCATTCTCGAATATTCGCTGGCTTTCTGAGAACCTACAGAAGAGAGTATCATATCCCCAAACCTGATCAACAATCTTTGATAGCAGAAAGGCATTGAAGTCTGCATAGTTCCCTGCCTTCCCGTACGCGTCCTCAGCCAAAGTCCAGAACTCTTCAAAGTCCCTCGAAAGCTTTGGGCCAATGTCGAAAGTCATGCCCGAGGATCTGAGGAACTGTTCGACTGCTCTCAGTTTCCCGTGTACCCAGCCCTCAATGCCGCCCCGCCAGCCATCTAACACCTTCCTAGATGGTTTCGGCACATGGTTCAGCATAATTTTCTCAGGCAGCCCAACGCGTAGCTCAAATGTGCCCCCTCTTCTTTGAACATCGGGAACCTGGGACGACTTAACCCATCTATCATCCGTGAAATCTTGATCCGCAAGCGCGAACAAACTGACCGCGGGCAAGCCCAGCGCCGCCGCGAGTTTCTGAGCTAGGACGTAGGCCAGGGTTGCTTTGCGAATCACACCGCCATACGGGAAAAAATTGGGCTGGTGAGCCGTGACAACAACCAAACATGGGTCCATTCTCAATCTATCTAGTGCTTGTTGGACCTGTGGAGTTATGGTTCCACACTCCCGATGAAACTTAGCGATCCAAAAGGACAATTGTTGCCGTCTGTTCAGTGTCTCAGACGTCTCTGCTTTCTTCAGATGGCTTCGATAGAATTCAACAGAGGCTATTACTGCCTCCTGCAGACTCTTGAAAGCAGGATCATGACCTGCCAAAATCTGAGTGGGATCCACTTATTGTTCCCACAATCTACACGTCAAGCAGAAATTTGCCAACCTCAAATGCTTCCGCCACGGAAACTCCTGCCTGAAAACCTCTGAACAGCGCCAACCCTTCGCTCGCGTTAACAACGCGCGTAGATTCGGAATGCGAATTCGTGCTGCAAAAAGGCCGTTTTGAAGCCTGCGAAGCATAGGCCTCCAGCGCTTTGAGCTTGATATTCAAGGTTGAGTCTATGTTCACAAAGATTTGGGGGCAAAACTCTCTGAAAGCCGCAGGAGACTCGTATAACAGTACTTTTTGCACATTCCTAGCGGCGGACAAAGATGCCAAGCCATTGTTTCTGTGGTCTTGATGTTGGTCCTTCTGGCTGTTAGAAAAAACGATGTCGGGTTTCACCGAGTTTATCACGTTTTCAATCTCCATTATGGTTTCGATCCCCTCAGTGACTTTCGTATCATGCAAGCCTCCAAAAAACACTTTGTCTACGCCAATCGTTTTTGCTGCCTGTTCGCATTCTCTCTGTCGGACAATCGGGTCTCCCGAAGCTTCCCCTCGTGTTAGCACAAGAGTGTAGACTTCATGTCCCTTCTTCTTGTATAGGGCAAGTGTTCCACCGCACCCCAGTTCGATATCGTCCGGATGCGCACCGACGGCCAACAATCTCAAAATGCTTCACCCTCAAATCCTGTCCGAGATACGATAGAGTTCCCACTTCTGCAGCCTAAAGTGACGACACGATGCTGTATAGTATTGTGGAACCGTTTTCAGCAAATCAGATTGTCACTGTTCTAGGATTTGACACAATTTGGATGTTTCCTCAAGACCGGTGTGATCGTTAGCGTGTTATGGCCAAGCCTGAGTAACAGTGAATCAGCCATCGACGTGTGAACGAGCGCTAGAAGAAACCGATCAAGGCAGCTGGAAAAATGATTTCAGATACGGACGATAACTCAGGTGCCAGTGTGACTCATTGCTGAAACAGGAGCGTTCCCGATGAAGCCTGAGGGTTCGGCAGCGACAAGACCGGCACCGCAGGCTAGCGTTTGCCGCTGTGTAACACTGCATAGTGGGACACGTACAGCACAGTGACGTTTGCTGTCAAAATCACGTAGACCCTATCTGGAGGAAGCAACCCACCCAAGATATTGATCGAGAAAATGTATGTCTGCCCCGTGAATGGTATCAGCATGAGAAACTTGCTTGGCCCAGCTCTCAGCCAGTTCACGTTCACGCTGGGACCGATTAGAGATGGATAGACCTGCAAGTCCTTCATGTCGATTGCGACGGGCCATGGTCCACGGTTTCGCAATTCCAGTGTGAAACACGCTGACCCAGTGGGACAGTCGCTGTTTATGCTGGGGGTGACAGTCAAGACGAGAACGTAATCAGGATTTTCTATGAAGATCGGGAAGACTGCCCATGGGAGTACTACGCAGAGAACTATGATACCGACAACAATGGTTGACGATTTCGGACATCCGATTGCATGATCTTTTTCAGAAGATTTTTCCCCAGTCATCACTTCATCGACTTCCTTGCTCACGATTGAGAGCGAGTCGCTTCCGTAGACGCGTGTGTCTTTTTCTTTGTTGCATAGGAAATAGGGTGTCTGTTCCCATGGGGCGCATATGTACTAAAGACGGTACATTAATATACCATACTCCATGCCTCTTAAACCAGGGAAAACACATGACTCATAGCGTCACATCAACCATCGTCACACCTGCAACAAGGCTAGACCGATTCGAGCTCTCTGCAACGAGAATACGAGCGCCCACCGTATTCCGACAACCCATTAGACCAGTAACCTTGCCCGTGTCTATACTCTCATCCCCTATCGTAAGCGAGATCGACACAGAAGAGATCGCTGCGCTGCAGCGGCTGAGCCTGACGTTATACGAGGCTAAAGCATATCTGACCCTGGTCAAAAATGGGCCGCTCAAGGCAAGCGAGCTTGCCTTCCTCTCCCATCTACCTCGCACCAAGCTATACATGACGTTGCGTCTTCTCAACCAAAAGGGACTGGTCCATTTTGCACCAAGCAAGCCCGAGACTTTCACAGCTGTGTCTCCCTCAGCAGTCTTGGTAGCCAAAGCCAAGGAAATGTCGAATCAAGCAGAAACCACTCTGGAAATTCTTCAGAAGCTTGAAGAGCAACACGAGTTCGGAGTTACCAATAACGAACAAATTGGATTGCCCAAAGAAGCAAATGAATTGTGGCACATCGATGGGCGAAAATACATTTACCGCAATGTCGCCGACATTTTGAATCACGCAGCCAATTCAGTAAGCTACTATGCCACAGCTGCAGGCTTGGTGAGACTGTACAAAGCCCATGCCGAATGCTTGGAGAACGCGCGCAAACGCGGGGTGATCGCGCGAGTGCTAGTACAAATGACCAAAGATATTCGCTCGGTCGCCAGGGAGTTGGCTACCGTCGTCAAGATCAGGAGAACAGCTTCACCGCTCAGTGTGAATCTTGTATGTATTGATGGACGGGAGCTTGTGGTCATCGAGAACTCACCTGGTGACTTCGATGTCGAAAAGGGCGGAGACACAGCGGCTTGGACAACGAACAGGCTGCTAGTCGAAGTGTGCGAGAGTCTTTTCGACAGGGAATGGGAGAATTCATCACCACTTCAGTAACGCAACTTTGTTTTTCCTTGTTATTTGTTTTGTTTCTTTCTTCTTTTCCACTATTGTCACCAGTTACTCCCGACTTAGAGTGACACACTCCTGAAGGGAGAGCACGTCAGCTCTTTTGATCGTAGCGATTACGGTTAAGGCGAAAAAGAGGGCATCGACCATTAATGATCCACATAAAGGCGTCACCAGGCTACCTGGCAATCGTACTATTGATCACGCTCTTTGCGCTGACGTCCCCCGTCTACGCTGCCTCGCCAGACCTCACCGTTAGCAGCATCTGGCTTGAGAAAGCCTCAGCTCCAGGCATCCCCGTTACCGGCAACGACCTGGCTCCCAACGACTCTTTCAACATAGTTGCGAATGTCACAAACCTCGGGCAGGCAACCGCTCAGGGATTCTATGTGGATGTATACTATGATAGCAGCTACGGCCGCGGCGGACCCGATAATATTGCTCCAGGCGAGGTTCAGCAATGGTTTATCGGACCCCTCACAGCCACGCCAGGCGCCCACACTACACGATGGGTTGTAGATCCCGATAATCAAATCGCGGAACTTAACGAAACGAACAACCAGAAACAATACACATTCACGATTAGACAACAGGTCGGACTCACTGCGAACTCGACCACGACTGCATCAGCTATTTCCAACTCAACGATCTTCGTAACCACAACTTCGACAGTGACCAGCAGCTACACTACCACGGTTACTGCGACCACATCCAACGGGGCGACTTCAACGGTTACCGTGCCCAATTGGAGTACAACGGTGACATCGACAACAACTACAACAGCAACTGTCTCCAGTTCCAGCACAAGCAGTTCGAGTTCTAGGATCGTTTCTACTACTTCAAGCAAGACTGGTTCTACTACTGCGCAAACCACTTCCGGTCGCACGAGACCCGGTCGCAATGAGATCTACTACCTGCTTCCAACACAAGATGCGTCCTCTTGGTGGGATTCAGTACTCTTGTTGATTATAGGGGCCTGGCTAGTATTGCGTCTCCCGCATCATGTAACCCGAGGTCTAACAAGTGCCTCACAATTTGCTAAACTAGGCGGCAGGCGCATTTCAAAGCAATAGAAGAACATTACTTTCTCAAACGATACTCGTCCGCGCGAACAAGCCGCATAACAGTCACATTCAGATAAGGAGGATAGCCCCGAGTCGAATGTTCTTCAGTTGTGAGATGAAAACTTGTGCCCAAGGGATATTCACGATCTCTTCTGAGAGAGTCATTGATTCATAAATGGAGCAATCATGTTCATCAGTTTTGCATAGCTTTTATAGTGTGGGTACGTGTTTTTGGCGACAACAAATTTGGGGACCTTGAATTGAAGAAAGCCCTCATACTCTCCGTCGTTGTAATGCTCATGGTTGTGCTTGTTCCTGGTGCTAATCTTGCTTCCGCCGCGCCGGGCGTGCAGCAGACAAATCCTGGTTGTCCAACATATCAGACAAATTTGGCAGTGGACTTCGTTAATTCGATCCCACACTTAGCGCTCGTTGGGGACACTGTTGTCACAACGTTCCATGTCGTCTATCCGGACGGAACTCCCGTTACGTTGTCTCCGGAGACTGCTTCATTCAACTGGACAGGGCCTTCTGGTTCGAAGGAATTCGACAACGTACCCGTGGTCTTCAATGGAACGGCTGGCTTCTACAACTACACTCAACCATTCACTCAGGACATAGTTCAAGCCACAGGCGCTGGAACGATTACAATTGCAGCAGTGGTCTGCAGTTGTCAGGACGCACTTGGAAACCGAGGGCCGACTGGGCTGATTAGCTCAATCCAGACCTTGATTACCAGCGATGATTCGCAAATAGCCCCACCGACACCCACTCCGACACCCGCACAAATGCTGACGAATTACCTAGTCCCAATAGCAATCCTCATACTCCTCGTCCTAGCATTCCTCCTTCTCCTCCTGCGCAGAAGAGGAAAGAAGAAGTAGCACACTACTCTGCAAATAGAACCAATTCTGACGACGATTGACGAGACATGCCCCCCGTCGCCGGCAAGACTCTGGTTACAGGCGGCGCGGGTTTCATCGGCAGCCATCTCGTAGCTCGCCTCGCAGCAGACCACCAACCAGTTATCATTTACGATAACATGTCGAGCGGACGTATCGAAAACATTCAAGCAAGCCTAAGACAAGGGCGAGTCAAACTCGTTGAGGGAGACGTTCGAAACGAATTAAAACTCGCTGAACAAATGTCAGGCGTAAACTCGGTCATTCATCTCGCAGCGATCGCCGACCACAACATATGCCTCAAAGACCCTGCGCTCGCAAATGATGTTAATGGGAATGGGACGCGGGTGGTTCTGGAGGCGGCTCGGCAGCATGGAGTTAGATGCTTCATTTATGCCTCTTCCGCTGCACTGTACGGTGAGCCCTCAAGCCTTCCGGTATCAGAGAACGCTGAACTTTCTCCTCTCGCTCCGTATGGGGTCAGTAAACTTGCAGGCGAGCGTCACTGTCTCCAATACTCAAAAGACTACGACATGAGGGTGGTTTGTCTTCGTTTCTTCAATGTCTTCGGTCCTCGGCAAACGGCAACGCAGTATAGTGGCGTCATTACTGAGTTCATGAACCGACTCCGCAAGAAGAAAGCACCTCTAATCTACGGGGACGGCCTTCAAACCCGGGACTTCGTCAACATACGGGACATCGTTGAAGCAATAGTCCTAGCATTGGGCTCCAAGACTGCGGAAGGAGTCTACAACATCGCGGCCGGACGTGAAACGACAATAAACCAATTAGCCGCCACACTTACAAAAATCAGCAACCAATCAATCAACCCCGTCCACGAGGCCGCTAGGATAGGCGACATTAGGCGAAGCGTAGCCGATATCAGCAGGGCCCAAGCTGATCTTCGGTTCAACCCCAAAACGAACCTAGAAAGCGACCTCCGCGAACTATGGGATTGGCATTTGAACCCCTAGGGGCTTGCTAGCCGCAACAAAACCCAAAACACTCCACTTCAGTCCGCCCATCCTCCTGCCAAAATTGAACCAACAATTCTGTCTGCCATCCTCTCATCGGTGGCTGACACCCATCCGCCCCTTGTTACGGTGCGGGACACGTCCTCATGGGTGCGGGAGGCTCGTGGAGCATGCCCGACGCTTTCGTTCAGTGATGGGGCACAAAACTGCCCCCCTGCCCCCCACCCCACACCTCACAATAATAGAAAGGGTGAGCCACACCCATAGCGCGTATTTCTCCACCAGCCTTAGGGACGAGTAACATGTTATACCCACAAAACTATACCACATATTGAGATCAACAAACAAGCACGCGCGCGCCCGCAACAACGAAATCTTTCGCCTTAGGTTGCATGGGAAACCTCTAATGGCACATCACCGATTCAATGCTGAGATGACTCTTGCCACGAAAGCACACCCTCCTGCGTCCTATCACGTTGACGATGTTCGTTTTCGGTTTACTAGTTTGGGTGTACGTGGTTGTAGTTCAGATCACGCATCCCCAGTGGCTTTATGAACAGTTTTCTCATGTTCAGGTTCCTCCCTTCAATTGGCGTTTGGATGAGGTGGGCATGATCGCTTTCGCGGTCTCAGCCTTCGGGTTCTTCGTGTGGCAACTCGAAGAAACCGATTCCAAACGATAATCGGAACCAAAACCAAGGGCAAGGTTCGATTCAAGCGGCAGGTGATGTTGCTGCCGGTGGACACACGAATGGTTGACCTCCTGCAGGAACTTGGTTTCAAGGTTACTGCGCCGAAGACCGTTAATGGGATTTCAGGCATGGAGCACACCTTCGACATGTACGCTACGAAAGATAACGACCAGCTGGTCCTAGACTCTGTCATCGCACCGGCTGAGGTTGGGCCCGAAGCCGTCGCAGAATTCTTCGCGAAAGTCGTTGACGTAAAACCCACGCGAGCCATCCTAATCTCCACATCAAACCTGACCCCAGCAGGGCAGAAGCTTAGCGCAATGTACAAAATAGAAACGATTACAGGCACGCAAATAGACGAAATCACAAAGAAACTGAGGCTTTCGCTAACCAGCAATATTACCGCTAAGACGGCCTGACCATCAACTCATAAGGGACATCTTCTCCCCCACAAAGTTGCACCCCCGGCACTCCAACGAACTGGCCCCTTACATCACCGTCCCACAACCGTAGGAAGCGTTCATGGTTGCTCGCTCCCAGCCCGAAACCCAGCAAATCAGCCAAACAGGCACGCTATCGAAACCATTAAACACAATCAGCCATCTTCTGATGCCGGGTTATCATGCAGAGGAAAGAAATCTTCAGGCGACTCGCTGTATTCGCCACGGTCACAGTCCTGTCTGCGTTGGTGTTGTCACTTTACCCGTTCTACCCATTGTACCTCACAATCATCCTAGCCTTGGCACTGGGGGTTGTTGCTTTTGAGTTTCCAATATTAGGGCTGATTGTAGCCATTCTCCTCTCAGCCCTAGGGTCCATGTATCAAGACGCAATGATCGGACTCACCTTCCTCTTCATCCTCATTCTCACCGTAGTATCAATGACTAATTGGGTTGACTTGGCACTCGTAGCGGCCAGCTGGGTTCTCGCCTTCTTCACACTCCCCACCCTAGCCATCGTCCCCACAGTCCTCGCCGGGCTAAGCCGCGATAGGGAGACGGCGCTGAAGATTGGTGCGGTCTCCGCGGTTTCCGTATTCGTCCTAAGCTGGACTAGGAACATAATGCAAGCTGGCCTAATGATCGTTCCCAACCCGAACAATTACGCACCGAAACCCATCCCAAACCCCTGGCAGTTCAACGCCTTCATACCCACAGCCGACATGTTCTCCACAACACACATCACTGACTACTTCGCCCCCCTCACCGCGACGATCGGGGACTATCGAATTTACGTTCTGATTGCTGCTTGGGCGGTGGCAGGCTACTTGGTCGCTTTGTTGGCGTCGAAGTGGAAAGGGCCAAAGTACATAGGTGCCGCAATAGTCGGAGTCCTTCCACCCGTGGTTTTATCCATTGCACTCGCCCAGGTTCCCCTGCTTGACGCGGCGGAGGCATTAATCGCGGCCGCAATTCTGGCAGCCGGTTACATGGTCATAAGTCCTCGGATTTCAGGTCCATCCCTCGGTGTCTTCACGGGCCTCGACGAGCTCGTCCCGACCGGAATCCCGCAGAAGTACAGCCTCCTACTAGGAGGCCCAGCCACCGACGAACGAAACCTGACAGTTGAACAGTTCGTGCAATCTGGGCTAAAGAAGAAAGCGCCATGCTTCCTCCTAACCACAGACACAGGCTTCGCCAACGCAACCCACACGAAATTCGGAGACAAACTCACAGTCCTCGTCGCTAATCCCCGCGCAACTAGCACTGACAAGAACCTCATTCCTGTGCAAACCGGAATCCAGAACCTCACATCCCTCAACATTGAACTCGTCAAGGCGGTGAAAGACCACGCAAACCAAGGAGCAAGAATATGCCTCGACGTTCTCTCTGAAATCCTCCTCACCCAAAAGCTCCTCACAACCCGCAAATGGATAACTGACATTCTACCGCGCCTAGAGAATTGGGGGTTCACCACACTGGGAGTATTCAACCCAAGCCTGCACACCACCGAAGACGTACAAGGCCTCGCGGAACTCTTCAGTGGCTACGTTGAAATCTTTGAGAAAGACGTCGGCGGCAGATCCCGAAAACTAGTCGCTGTCCGAAAAATGACTAACCTACGATACAATGAAAACGAACTAATAATCGACAGGCAACAACTCAGCCGCTCAAAAGGCGGACTCAGAGAGAGACTATCGCACTAGGCAAAAGGAAGTCTAGCAGGAAATATTCAGCCAACACACAAATCTACGTTTTCGCGGAGTTGGCTCGTCTCTGCAATTCCTTCTCAGCTGACGCTGTTAATTCTTGTTCAAATTCGTCCACGGGCATGTCTGAACGAACTTTCAGGTACATCCAAATCACGAGAACACGCCTGTTCATCGAGTTTGAGGGCACGGCGAGTTCCATCAGCTCACCGTCTGAGAGGCATTCAAAGTTCACAAGCGCCACACTCACAGTCATGCCTCCATACTCAGCCTAAACCAGCTTGAATTCTATTGAATTCCATTCACATCCACGCCTATATACGGGAATTACCTCCACAGCCGACCGTCACACGCGCTCATTCCCAATTAGGCGCTTCCTGAACCTGCCTATTGCACCGTTCAATTGAACCCCTTTTCTATGTGACTGACCGAAGTGGAAAATATAGAATAAGTCATACAAACTGTGAACAAGAAAATCCGCCGCTGACATGTTGAGCGATTTCAGAAGAAAGAAACCCCACGACCCTATTTTGTCGCCTCAGTTGTTTCAGATCCTACGACCATGCAGACCATCGTAGCCCGAACTGAAACTCCAGGAGTTGAGACAATTGTGTTGACTATGCTCTTGAGTTCAGCTAGGTTCGGACTCTCGATTTCGCAAATCAAATCAAACTGTCCGACGGCTGTACTTACCGCGAGTACACCGTTGATATTGTAGACGTCGGTTACCGTCTTGTCAAATTGCTCCCGCGACTGCAATTTCCCTGATCTGAGGAAAAAGAATGCGGTTGGTTTGTTAGGTGATTTGGGACCGGTTCGTTCCAATACTAGGTAGGATGAAGTGTTTTCAACGATGGGCGCGCCGTTTTGTGTTGTGAAGAGGATGCCATCAACTATTTTCCTGAACTCCTTCAGGTCTACGAAGGAAGGCAACCTGCAGATTACGTCATGGACCCCTAGCGTATGAAAGACATCGATGTTCCGTTCCTTCAAGATTCTGTAGAGATTCCTGTGGAGGCCCGGTTTTGCTTCCAACCCCATATATGCTTCCAAGACGAAACAACCAAACAGAACTTAGGACCGCATGTACTCATTTCAACCATTACCGCACAGCTTCAAGCGTAACTCCGCATCTCGAAAAACCACGGTCACCCCTGACACGGGCGAAAATCTCCCTTCCCATCAATACATCCCTGAAAATAAAGACTAAACTCGCATCGCTCAACCTATCCCCCCACAACAGCCCAATCGAACAACCAGAAAAAGAGGAGGTGCGACAGCCACATTAGCTGCGCATTTACTGCTTGCGTTCGAATTCTCTTAGGTACCGTCTGACAGCTTCCCGAATCAAAAACGAACGCGATGGAACCTTGTCGTTATCTACAAGTTCGTCGATCTTGTCCAATACCAGAATCGGAAGAGTGGCGGTTATGCTCGCCATTCTCTTCGATCTACCTCCCAGCATTACGCATGCCTTCTCTGGATTGGGTACATTACCACCGGCCGCGCCTGAGGCCGCCGTCGCCCGACTAACAGCAGAATAAGAACGACTGCTACAGCAAGCGCTGCCACAATTCCGATGATTATTGGAAGTATGGCGCCACTTGAGCTGGGTGGTGTAACGATTGTAGTGTTCGTACTAGTGATAGAGGTCACTATCGTTGAAGTGCTTACAGTCGAACCGGTCAGGAAAGTTGTTGACATTGATACTGTCGAGACGATGGTTGTAACTGAAGTTGTGACCCCGAGGACGAGTGGCGGGGACATGCGTAGTATCGCTGAAAGTTCTGTTGGGAATGGGTGAAGTGGATCGCCGTAGACTGGCGTAGACGAAGTGTAGGAACGGCTGGAGCCAACGATCCAACCGTACCCCGGTGAGGTCAAGTAGATTGAGCTAACGATAGGCGGATACACGACTCCACCAGATCCCGATGGGAGGTTCTGTCCCAAGAGAGCTGGCGAGGTCGTAACTTGGTTCCATGCAATGCCGTCCCAATGGAAGAGTGTTGCGACAAGTTTGCCGGGCCATCCGCCAGTCCAACAATCATCAGGCCCAGTGCAGTAAACGGACTTCAGCAAAGCACTCGTTCGGCCATAAGGCGAAGTACCACCCGGGATTGTCGGAGTCGCGACGGGGGCCCATTTCGTTCCATCCCAATTGAGGATGACCGGACCGGCCGAGAATGCGCCAAATGAATCTAACGAACCAAATTGAATGCCGCCGACGATCCAACCGCTCGTTGGGCTCAGCATGAAGACGGAGGTCAGGTTTGCGTATTGAGAAAGGAATGGAGTGCCACTTACGCTGACAGTGTTCCATGTGCCCACGCCGCCTGTAACCGTGTAGTGAAGAATTGTGGAGTTGTCTCCAACAGCCCAGCCCTCATTTGGACCGAGCATGAAGATTGAGTTTAGTGGTGGGGTGGGTGAGGGGCTCGAAGGGGCTGGAAAGATTGCCCAAGTTCCAACTCCTCCTGTAACAGTATAGTGCAGTAGGATTCCAGTCGGATGCGGTGATCCTACCTGTTCACCGACGGCCCAGCCTTCAGACGAACTGACCATGAAAACTGACTTAAGAATGTAAGAACCGGGAGGTGGGGTAACAGTATTCCACGAGCCTCCAGCGAAGTGCAGAATTACGGGACACGGCACTGCTGAACACGAAGCAGTAGTATGAAATCCTCCGCCAACGGTCCAGACATCGCCGCCTGATAGCATGAATACGGAGTTCAAGTTGTTGCTTGTTCCGATCGCAACTCCTTTGGTCCACATGAATCCGTTCCAATGGTAAATCGTCGGCTCGCCGACTTCTGAAGCGTTGCCTACGGCCCAGCCATCATTCGGATTAATGGGCCCGGCCAAAGGCGGACCAAAACTGATAGATGTGAAATTATCGATGGTGGGGCTCGTTACTGTGCCCCAGTTGACCCCATCCCAATGTAGAATCACTCCTGCTGAGCCAACAGCCCAAATATCCGTTGCCGAAGTTGCGAAGACCGAATTGAAGTTGAATTTTGATACGGGAGCGGTTGGGATTTGATTGGTTGGTAATGCGGTCCATGTCCCTCCTGAATAGTGAAGTATTGTTCCAGTGGTGCCCGCTGCTCCACCCGCCCATCCTTCTGTCGATGAGACCATGAAGACAGAGAGTAGGTTGTTAGTCGTAGTGCCTGGGCTCACGGGGCCAGTCCAAATCCCCCCAGTATAATGAACGATCGTTCCGCCATCGCCAACAGCCCAACCATCAGTCGCACTCGTCATGAAAATCGAACGGAGAGATGCTGTGACGGGGGAAGAAATAGCCTCCCATTGGCCTCCGAAGTAGTGCCATATCGCACCTCCCGAACCCACAGCCCAACCCTCCGTGGCGCTGACCATGAAGACGGAATAGAAGAAAATGTTCGGAACGGATTGGGGCATGTTCCACCCACCACCCAAACCTGGGATTCCACTCCAATGCCAGAACACACCAGCTGTTCCGGCTACGTTTTGTCCTACGGCCCAAACATCGGTTGAGCTGACCATGAAAGCGGACCAGAGAGGGCCTGCGTTTAGTCCAGTCAACCCGGGGGTCATGACTCGCCACGAGACGCCATCCCAGTGCAGGGCTACGGAACTGCATGTGGGAGATACTCCGCCACCACACGGAAAAGGCGGTCCTGTTCCGGTGATGGTGCTGTTGAATCCAACGGTCCAACCATCGTTCCCACTGATTGGATTGCCAGGTGGGCCGAATGTTACCGATGTAAGGTTGTAAGCAGCCTGATTGGACGGAAAATCAGGGAACTTGGGTGCGGGAACTAAGTTCCAGCTGAACCCATCATAGTGCACTATCGCGGGCAGCCCCGTTGTTATGTTGGTTGTTGGTCTACTGTCTCCGACAGCCCAACCCTCGGTGGCAGATAGCATGTACAAGGAGTTTAGGCTCGGATTGGCAGGCGGATTGATGTATACAGTGGGATTGATGTCATTCCAAATGGTCGCAGCATTGGCCGCCGGCATGGCTGAAACCGACAATAACAGTAAAGAAGACAGAATAATCGCAATCGAGAACTTCGTCTTTCTCATAGTGCACAGCTCGTTGATGGACGCGGAGTCTGGGCCTTTGACATGTAACATTAAGTAAGCACTACGTGTCAAAGCCCGCTGAAAAGACCGAATTTTCTTACATACTAGTGCCTAGTTAATCACGGTGACTTTCACCGCTCCGACATTGAGAGGTAGAAAGTTTGTTGGATGTCTAGTTGATAGTTAATGTTTATTGCTCGAGCATTTGCCCGTGAAAACGGAATCGCGAAGTTGTACTCAATCCTGCCAGCTGCTGCACATCTCCAATAGATAGGCAGTCGAATTAGCGCTAGGTTTGTGCTCTCTAGAGGGGCGCCTATTAGGAACCAGAATCATTCCTTGAAACACAACAAGTACAAGTTATGAAGAGTTTCGAACGAAAATGAAACTAAACAAAATTCGCGCGTTCTTCTTCGACCTTGACGGTGTTCTCTCGGTCGGAAAGGAAAATCCACGTGCCCTAGGGGGGCATGCAGTGGTTGCCAAGATCAAATCTTTGGGCAAGAAGGCGTTCGTCCTGACGAATGATTCAACCCACACTCGTGAAGAATTACGCGCCAACCTCTTGAGAATGGGGTTCGACTTCTCCACCGATGAAATCCTGACATCGAGTTTTCTCACGGCGCACTACCTTACGCAGAAGATCGGTAAATCAAATTTCTTTTTGGTGGGTGAAAGGGGGTTGTTGCTTGAGCTTGAAGCAGCCGGCCATCAACCTGCGGAGGATAAACCCGATGTTGTGGTTGTGGGGCTCGATCGACACTTAACCTACGACAAGTTAGATCGAGCTATGCGGTCTGTGAGGAATGGGGCTACCCTGGTGGGAAGTTATGGTGGAGCAGTATACATGAGCGACCATGGGCCTGCGCTGTCCGCTGGTCCAATAGTCAAAGCGCTCGAGTTTGCTTCAGGGAAGCGAGCAATTATGATCGGCAAACCGTCCCCGCGTATGTTTAAACTAGCTCTTACACTCTCTGGCGCAAAGGCTTCAGACGCCGTCATGATTGGTGATCAAATCGAAACGGATCTTTCAGGAGCTCGCCGAGCCGGAGTCCACACAGCCCTAGTCCTGACCGGCGTCGAGACAATGGAGACTATTAGAAACTCGAAACTCAAACCTGACCTCGTATTGGAGACGGTCGACGAGCTCGCGGACTACATCTAAACAATCTCCACCTCCGAGGCATCAGCTAATCTGAATCTGAGTCAACTGAATCATAATGCTTAAGACTGCCACGGCTGTGTGTTTCACTCACCGTTTGGACAGAAGTAGACGAAAAATGTCAGAGGAAGAAAGACATACACAAACCGGCGCACCGGCACCTAACGTAAAAGTCAGCGAACTTGGCCCATACTCAAAACAGGTCAACACCACTGTCAAAGTCGTCCAGAAAGGCGAGGCTCGCGAAACCGTGTCCCGACAAGACGGCACTTCACACCGTGTGTTGGACGCTCTTGTAGGCGATGAATCGGGAGCTATCTACATGACCCTCTGGGACGAGAATATTGACAAAGTGAACGAAGGCGACTCAGTAAACGTCAAGAACGGATACGTGCGACCATTCAAAGGCTCTATGCGTCTGAACATCGGACGCTACGGATCCCTTGAACCCGCAGAGACCCCTCTTGGCGACGTAAACACCCAGAACAACCTCTCCGACAAACAGGTTGAAGAAGAACGACCCTACCGACCCTACGGAGGCGGCGGCGGGTACGGCCGCGGAGGCGGCGGCGGATACGGCGGCGGCCGCGGAGGCGGTTACGGAGGGGGCGGCGGTGGTTACGGAAGAGGCGGAGGCCGAGGTCGGGGCGGATACGGCGGCGGCAGAGACCGCGGGCGCGACCGATACTAGAAGCCAATATTGCAGCTCAAAACGCTGCGGAAAATTCCCACCAAGAGATTTTTTCTTTCTCTTTCCTTTCACCTTTGTTATGTCACCCACGATAATACCTTGAGAATACTATGACGAATTTTCGTGGCCGCGATTTCGAAAAACGGCTAATGTGAATAGCACGATAATTCCTTCGGCATCTCAACCAATGGAAACATCGAGGAAGTTCACAAGATCTACTATGCGATTGCATCTCTGTTCTAAGCTGAATGATGGCTCCGGGGCTTTGTGATACTCCTAGAGCAAAGCGGGGAGCAGATAATGCGTCACGAAGTAGAGCAATACCACGTAGACTAGGAGTAGTCCGATCGAGATCAGTAGATTCTTCTTCCATTTCTCACTCCACGCAATCCCGAATGGTACGCCTATGGCGAATCCGAGAATATGAGAAATGTAAGCCACGTCACTCTGTTGGTTCAAGTAAACCGCCAGAGCATTGTAAAGAAAAGCTCTGTTAACTTGTCGGCTCATTGCTTTCACTGACCTCTCGTGCCTAAGAGAGGCGGATGGTAGAGGCTAAGTTATGCGGGCGGTCAAAGCAGTTCAACAGCACTACGCGCCCGGGCCTGAGATTCTCCATATGCTTGAGCAGTTCCGCCAAATGCTTAACGACTGCGTACGGATTGGGCTTGCGGAGAATGTGACCAGCCTCAAGTCACTCTCCACGAAGGCTTACGATCAACTTGCAACCTACGATGTCATGAGTTACTACAAACTCTGTGCGATCAGCAAAGCCACAGGAATTCTCAAAAACTATAGGAAAGCTAAGCGACAGGGAATACGGGTCAAGGAACCATATGCACGGCAGCTGCAGTTGACAACATGCTATGGTTTCAAGATTAAAACGATAGAAAAGGCGCTCTTGCTGCCATTCAAGCCTAAGCAACCGTTATCGATCCCGTTGAACGCGCATGTGCTACGCGTTCTCCTTGAACCGAACATCGAAATCCGCTCCGTCACATTAACGGATGAACAGTTGAGCATCTCCTACGCGAAGGAGGTTGAACCAATTCAACCTCGCGGCCTAATTGCCATTGACCGAAATCTTGACAATCTGACCATTGCAGACTCAGATGGACAGATGAAGAAGCAGAATTTGGCAAAGGCAACGGAAATTAAAGCTATGTACCGTGAGATTCGATCGCATATGCGACGCAACGACACGCGCATACGCCA
>Ga0208457_1000150_pt1 | contig 90620 bp, 72 predicted proteins | sample June2015DPH_10_1_FD_185513 | JGI IMG/M metagenome (GOLD analysis project Ga0208457, IMG submission 185513) | Peatland microbial communities from SPRUCE experiment site at the Marcell Experimental Forest, Minnesota, USA - June2015DPH_10_150... | ecosystem: Environmental > Terrestrial > Soil >... | reverse complement strand
TTCACGATAAGATAGAAGCGGCCGTTCGCGCGCAGGAGCGTGGCGTCGATCACGCTGAAGCCGGGATCATAAAACAGCCGCGTGGGCGTGAAGCTGACGAAATCTTTCGTCGTCGTGCAATAAATGCGGTGATTGTAATCGTTCTCCGATTGGCCCGCGGTTTCCGGAAACTTCCCGCGAATCGTCGTCGCCCAGAAGATGATGAACTGCTGCCGCTTGTTGTCGTAGGCGATTTCCGGCGCCCAGCAGTTGCGCGCCTCCGGCTCGTGCGCCATCACGGGGATGGCTTTCTGCTCCGACCAATGGATCAGGTCCTTCGACGACACGTAGCCGATGGTCTTTCCCTCCCACGCGGTCGTCCAGACCAGGTGAAACGTCCCGTCCGCGCCGAGCAGCAGGCAGGGATCGCGCATCAACTTCGACTCGCCGACTGCGGGCTGCAGGTAGCTTTTCCCGCCATTCAACGCCTCCCACTTGTAGCCGTCTCGGCTCCAGGCAAGGTGCAGGCCGTCCTCGCCGTTGCGCACGAAGTAAGAGAACAGATAACAAGTCGAGTTCACTTCTGCGCGGGCGGACGTGAACGCGCCAACAATAACGAAAGCGATCAAAGCAAGTAGCAAACAGACCGGTTTGAGAAGACGTGTCGCTTTCATGGATCATTCATCCTTGTTGCGATGGATTTCGTTTCATCTGCGTTCACCATTCGAGCACGAGCAGCGATACCGCCTGGCGTGGCAGTCTGAACTTCAGGAAACCGGTGCCGATTTTGTCGCTCTCAACGCCAGGTGCTTCTGTCTGCGCAAGCTGGCCGGCTTTTTCGAGTTGCGCGTATTGTTCCGGCGCGGGTTGTTGGGGCGAACCCATCCGTTGCCATGCGGCGAATGCATTGCTGTGGTTCGCGTCAATACGATAGTGCGTAACACGCGCTTTACCGGCGGCGACTGGTAATCCACTCAAGGAAAGTTCCACTGCGGCGTCCGGTCCCGGCACATCGTCGTCGTGATAATGCCACGCAAGGACGCAGAGCTTGCCCTTGTCCAGACTCGCCAGCGCGGAGACATCCGGCTTCGCGCGGACCCCGTCTTTGAGGATCGCGTCCAACGGCACGGCGCCGTCGCTTTCCACCGCGAGGCGCTGGCCGCTCATCTTGCTGAACATGCGGAATACGTTCATCACCGGCAGGTCAATGCCGTTGCTGGCCAGCACGCGGAAGCCGGCGAAGTAAGGCTGGTCCTCGAACTCGAACGCCCACGTCAGCGCGCCTTCGAGCTTCACGCCGTGCTTGTCCGCCAACTCGTATTCGCGCGCGAAGCTCGCGGCGGTGTAGCTGGAATACAGTGTGCCGTTGCGGTAGCCGTTCTGCGGGTAAACGGCGGCCGAGCACGCGGCGCAGCCGTCGGGATCAGATTCGCCGATGATGATGGGCTTGACCTTGAGTTCGGGGAAGCGGGCGACGACCGCGAAAGCATCGTTGATGTCCCGCAACTGGTTCGCGATGCCCATGCGCACGTGACCGTCCACGAACTTCGGGCTGCCCTTGGCATGGAACGAAACAAAGTCAATCGGCGTGCCCTTCTGGCCGGTCGCGTAGTTGGTCCCATGCACGCAGTGTTCGAGGAAGTTGGGCAGGAATTTGCCGCCGGGACCTCCGGCCACATCCGGCCCGCCGACCTTCGCCGTCGGCAGCGCGCGGCGCACGGCGTCGATGGCGTAATCGTGGAGCTTGTGGAATTCCTGCGGCGTGCCGCGCCAGTAACCGATGTTTGGCTCGTTCCAAACTTCCCAATACCAGCGCTCGACCTCAGCGCGGCCGTATTTCTCCACGCAGTGTTTCGCCCACTGATAAACCAACTCGGCCCACTTCGGGTAATCTTTCGGCGGATAGGCCCAGCCGGTGTAAATTTCGTCGTATTTGGCGCCGGGCGTCCAATGATGCTGATACGGCTCCGGCTTGATGGAAAGGTCCTTCGGCATGAAGCCGATTTGCACATACGGCTTCACACCGCGTTCCAGGTAAGTGTCGAAAATGCGGTCGAGGATCGTCCAGTTGTAAACCGGGTTGCCTTGGGCATCCTCGCTGTAAGCGCCGGTGGAACCCCACTTCAACGCCGGCGTGCCGTCGCCGGAGGTCAGCAGATTGTGCGCTCGGAAGTAAACCGTTTGCGAACCAAGCTGGCCGAGTCCCGCGAGAAGCTTCTTGCCGTCCTTCATGTAGGCGTAGTTCGGCTCGTCGGCACCGAAGAACCGCCAGATGGGACGCAACTCGCCTTTGGTCCTGGCGGCGTCCACGCGAATGGCAACTGGGAACGCGTTGGTTGGGGATGGTTGTGTCGGCTTCGCATCACCGGCGGCAAGGCTCGGGCACCTGCCGAGCAAAGTAACGATAATCGTGAGCATCAAGGTGGTGCGCATAGACTCACGCCATACTCATTTTCGTACCATCAAAACGCATCATAACCAAAATTCGACCGTTAACGAATCTGTGGCCCGGAGCTTCGAGACAGTCTCTCCAAGCTTGCGCCACCTGTTCCTTAAAGACGTGGCTGATTCATCCAGTTCCGGGCGCACATAATCGCACAAGATACCTTGTACTCAACATTACTTTTCACGTGCGAATTCATCATTGCCATACGTCTTAGGCATTTCCGGGTATGAAAAGAAAAAAAGGGGTCAGTCCGGAATGACCCCTGTTCTGTCGTGCTCCCTCAGATCGTTCTGACCTGCGCGCCGTGCGCAGATTAGGCTTGTCTAAAAGTACACGTTGCGTTATGCGACCATGCCATGACAAGGCGAAGACCGATCTCATGAAAATCATCGGTACCTGTTTATCTGTCGCACTGGCAGTCATCCTGTGTCCTGCGCAGGCGCAGGCGCAGAATCTGTTTGTGTCAGATTACAACAGCGGCAACGTCTATGAATTCACGCCCGGCGGAACGCGCAGCATCTTTGCCTCTGGGTTGTCGCGCCCTCTTGGTCTGGCCTTTGACAGCGCGGGCAATTTGTATGTGGCGGAGCAAGCCAGCGGCAACGTCTATAAATTCGCGCCGGATGGAACGCGCAGCACCTTAGCGTCCGGGGTGGAATCACCTTATGGTTTGGCCGTTGATCATGCGGACAATCTGTTTGTGGCGGTGTGGGGCTACCCCGGTTTCATCTCTGAATACACGCCGGGAGGTATCCAAAGCACCTTTGCCTCCAAGGTGTACCCCTGGGGCCTAGCCTTTGACGGCTTGGGTAATCTGTTTGAGACGGATTTCGGCAGCGGCAACATCTATGAATTCACGCCGGGCGGAACACGCACCACGTTCGCCTCCGGGTTGGCATCTCCGACGTTCCTCGCTTTTCAGCCCGTGCCCGAGCCTGCGACTTATTCCCTGTTGGAGTTGGCGGCTGTTTTTCTCCTCGGCATTCGCCGGTTGCGTCGCCCCTAGGTGTAGTCGCACACAGAAGATCACGATCCGACGTGATCATGCACGCCACTTATTCCTCATCCGCGACCGCGACCGCAGTACCACCCGCGGTCGTGGCTGCACTCGTAGCGGGCGGCTTGGCGGATGCGTCAACTTCCAAGCGGAGGTAGTCGTAAATGATACCGCTCGTCAGGCCGCCGGCGGGGATCGTCAGCTTCATGACGTTCTCCCCGGCTTTCATCAGCGAAGCGTCGAAAACAACGTCCTTCTCCACCCAATATCCGCCGATGCCGTCGCGGTTGATCGTGGCATTGTAGCCCAGCCCGGTGGCCGAGCCTGCCGGCTTGTCATTGACGGTCACCTCGATGCTTCTGGCGCTGACGCCGCAGATCGCCAGGCGCAGTGTCGCCTTGCCGTGAGTAGCAGCCGGCTGGTTGAACGTGATCGTCCACGTCGTGCTTCGCCCACTGCCCCTGCCGTTGCCTTTTTCGATGGTGTTGTTGGGATCCTCGCAGTGCGGAACCTGCTCGAAGTACCAATCCTTGTGAAAGTCGCTCTTGCCGATGATGTAGTTCACGTCGTTGGGAAACAGCCTGGCGTATTCGAGATACATCCCCCAGTGGAAGTAGTCGTCGCCCTTGAAGAACTCCGAGCCGGTACGGTTGGGGATGCCGATGTCCCAGAGCTGCCGGCCGTAGCGGACGGGCGTCCATTCGAGGCGGCCTAGGTCGATGGACATGCCGGATTCGACGGCGATGTTGGTCCTGGCGTACTCACCGAGGATGCCATCGGCAATCGCATGGAGGGTGTACGTCCCGGCCCGGACTTTCGGGATCGTGAAATGGCCTTGATTGTCGCCGCGGACCCAGAACTCATAGTGCTTGGCGTCGTTCTGCCAATCGACAACCCGCGGACCACCGAAACCGCCGAAGCCGCCTCCCCATCCGCCCGGTCGCGTGTACTCAGGCGCAGACAAACCGACGAGCAGATTGCTCATCTTGAGATTGGTAGCCTGGGGATCGCGCAGCACGAGTTGACCACTGACCGTGCTGCGTTCGTTCTTGCGCGGATAATCAACACCGGAAACCCAGTCATAGGGCCACGCGGTCGCCTCCTTGGCAGCCTGCGCGAGGGCGTCCTTGAACATCTCATTCGGGGTCGGGGCGGAGTTGAGGTAGATCATCATCGGGCCGACGACCTTGGTCCACTTCTCACCGGCGCCAATCGCGCAGACGCTGCCGCCGTAGTGCGTGCCCCGCCAGTAGTTTAGCACGGTCGGCGCGCCGCCCGGGTTGTTGTCCAGGTGGCCGGTCAGCTCGACCTTGGTCGCCCCGCCGCTCAGGTACTCCACCGACGGATTGATGAACCACAGCCCGACGTGTTGCTTCGTGCTGGACCAGCCGAAGGCGGGGATGTTGAATTGAATGGCTGAGTAGTCGTACTTGTGCGAGACCTCGCCTTTGAACTGGCCGGTGTTTATCCGGCGGACTTCCTTCATGTTGAGTTCCGTGCCGTGGTCCCAATCCGAGCCGGTGATCATGAGCCTGTCGCGGTTGGCGTCAATCGACAGCCAATCGAACACGTCCCCATTGAGTTTGGCGCCGAACCGGCTTTCGCCGATCTGCGTGCCGGGGTAGTTGGCGGGATGGTCGTAGATCGCATAGGTATAGAGGCCGCTGTCGTGCCGGCCCAGCGTGTAGCGAAGCTCGATGTCGCACAGCGTGCTGCCGCCAGGCCCGTCGCCGAGGTAGGTTTTGCTGTCGGAAAAACCTTTGATCGATACTTCGCCGCGCTCGCCGCCGTTCCTGGCCGGATCAATCGTCACGGTAACGGCATAACGTTGGGCCGCAGAAGGGTCCTGTTCCCAGTACCCGGCGGGGTGGCCCGAACCGTAGCCAATCAGTTCCAAGCCCTTGTATTTCAAGGAGGTGAGGTCGCCGGAAGTTTTGTCAACCTTGGCCGTGACGTAACCGTTGGCGAGCGTGAAGCTCGACTGGTCCTCGACCACTGTCACCGGTGCGGTATTGCGATTGGCGGCCTCGGGGTCGCCAACCGTGGAATTCTGCAACGTGTCGGCGCTCATGCCGCTCGTGGCCATCGCGCCGAGTGCAATCGCGACCGCCATGGTTTCTGCAAACTGTCTCATCATTGGGTCTCCATATCAGTTATTGTACCGTTAGTCGCACCTGACCTCCACCAACTTCTCCTTCGGCTTCTCACCGAGGATGAAACATGGGCTTTGATAGCCGCCGTCATTCCCGCCATCCGGGGGTTTCACGGCAGCGTGGCGAACGTGGCGCCAGGCTGAGCCTCGATTTCGATCGAGGCTTCCTTGAGTCCCTCCGCACGCGCCACGAGTCGGATTTTGCCCGGTTTCCGCGAACCCTGCACAATGGCCAAGCACGACCCGTTGAAAGCCTTCCTGTGGTTGGCCTTGTAATCCTCGTGGCTCGACGGGTTCCCGTTGTCGACCCCGATAATCTTGCCTGCGCCTTGAATCTCGAAGGCGACCTCATTGTCCGCAGTCGGCACGACCCTGCCTTTGTCGTCCAAGATTTGGACCGTGATATGAGCGATATCCCGGCCATCCGCCGCCATCGCGTTTTTGTCGACCGACAACCCAATGGCCGCCGGCTCTCCCGTCGTGGAGATTTCCGCCGTGCAAACCTCCTTGCCATCCTTGTACCCGACGGCCTTCAGCGTCCCCGGCTCATAGGGGACATCCCACACCAGATGAAGATCAGCCGTGGTCGCGAACACTTGGGGTCGGGCATAGCGGTTCCAACTGCCCGTACTACCCTGGCGCGGAAAATCAAGCGCCTTCGCGCCATAACTCTTGCCATTGAGGAACAATTCCACAACGTCGCAGCTTGTGTAGCACAGCACCGGAACAATCTGCCCTTCGCGTCCCTTCCAGTTCCAATGCGGGAAGAGATGCAGCATCGGCTTGGTCGTCCACTGGCTTTGGTAGAAGTAATAGCCGTCTTTCGGAAAACCGCAGGTGTCGAGCGCACCCGAAGAACTGTTTTTTCCCGGCCACCGCGATTCGCCGAGGTAGTCGATGCCCGTCCACGTGAAATAACCGATCACGTAATCGTGCATCTTGTTGAACTTCCAGAGTTGTTCCGCCCGGATCATGGACGTGGCATACCGGGGGGGCCGGGCGGAATCGTTCGTCCCCACCGGCGCGAAGTCGTAGCGTCCGCGGACGCCGCCGAGGCCGGAGTCTCCCGTGCCAACCATCTTGCGGTTCGGGTACCTGATCCGGTCATCGGCGAAGTAGGTCTCGCGGCGTGTGACCCAGCGGTCGACGTAGTTGTAGCCGACGATATCGAGCAGGTTGGCGAACGCGGCCGGCAACTCGCGCGTGTCGGTAAACACGTTGTCGCACGCCGCCGTGACCGGACGGGTCGGATCCTCGCGATGAAAGACCTCCACCAGCTTGCCCAACACCTCGTGCCCGCTGGGCGCCAACTGCTCGCCAATCTCGTTGCCCGCGCTCCACATCACCACGCTTGGATGATTGCGGTCGCGGTGGATCAGGTTGAGCAGGTCCCGCTCGTACCACTCGGCGAAGTAGTCGGAATAACCGTGCTGAATCTGCGGTTTGCGCCGTGTCCATTCGTCGAACGCCTCGTCCATCACCAGAAAGCCGAGACGGTCACAGAGGTCGAGCATCTCCGGCGACATGGGATTGTGACTGAAGCGGATGGCGTTGCAGCCCATTTCCTTCAACAGGCGCAGTCGCCGCTCCAATACGCCGGCGGGCACCGCCGCGCCGACGCAGCCGCCGTCGTGATGCAAGCACATGCCCAGCATTTTCACCGGGGCGCCGTTCAACAGGAACCCGCGGCTCACGTCGTACTGGATGTCACGAATGCCAAACGGCGTGTCGTACTCGTCCACGACCCGCCCGCCGCTGCGCACGAGACTATGCACCCGGTAAAGATTCGGCGCATCGGGCGACCACAGGCGTGGCGTGGCGACTTCGACCGACTCATCGAATTCAAATTCACCGCCGGCCGGAATACTCTTCTCCGCCTCCGTTGTAGCAGCCACCTGACCCTCCGCATCCACAACCTGGCTGACCAAGGTGACCGCCTGCGCTTGCGGGCGTTCGTTTTGCACCCGTGTCAGGATCCGCACGCTCGCGCTGTTCGTCGCGGCGCTGGGCGTGGTCACGTAGGTGCCCCAGTGGGCGACATGGAGAGGATCGGTCACGGTGAGCCACACGTGACGGTAAATCCCGGAGCCTGAGTACCAACGGCTGTTGGGCTGGGCGGAGTTGTCCACGCGCACCGCGATGACATTCGGTTCCCTGCCGAATTTCAAATACGGTGTGAGGTCGTAATAGAAACTGGTGTACCCGTATGGCCAGGTGCCGAGGTGCTGGCCGTTGATCCACACCTCGCTGTTCATGTAAACGCCGTCGAACTCGATGATCACCTTCTTGCCGCGCTCCGATTCGGGCAAGGTGAACTGCTTGCGGTACCAACCGATGCCCGTGGTAAGATAACCGCCTTGCCCGCCAGTCGGCGCATCCTCGCTGTACGGCCCTTCGATACTCCAGTCGTGAGGCAGGTCCAGCTTGCGCCACCCGCTGTCGTCAAAGGCGGTCGCTTGGGCGGCCTCCGGGTCGCCTAGGATGAACTTCCAACCGAAATCCATCAGCAGTCGTTCGCGCGGCGCTGCCGCCGCAGCGTCCGCCTTCTGCGCAGACTTCGCCGGCTGCTGGGCCACGAGTGTCACTGAAACGAGCACAATGAGAAATGCCAGTGTGGTTTGGATCGTTCGACTCATCGTTGCCCTTCCTACTTCTTATGGCTTGGCTGCGGAGACTCGGTAAAGCCCCGCGCCGTGCCAGGTGATTTCCGGCGCAAACTCCTCCTTGAACTCTCCGAGGTCCGCTTTTCGCCACAGATCACGAATGCGGCACGAACCGCTGAATCCAAGTTCCGCAAGTTTCACCGGCACCTTCATGCCGCCTGCGCTCTCTGGTTGATCGGGCTTGCCCGCCGTAGGGTCGTTGGCGGGCTTGTCGTATGTGTTGAAAACGGCAAGGTATTTGTCCGACGAGTTCGGCGCATTGGCGACCCAGGCAATCAGTCCGTCATGGTTGAAAAACTGGCGGTTGCCGCTGCTGTTTTGATCGGCCGCGATCACTTCCTCATTGGTGATCAGCGAAAGCGTGAAATCATCCATCCTCGTCATGTCACCGCCGAAAATCAGCGGTGACCGGGCAATCGACCAGAGTGTCATCAGCGTGTATTGCTCGTCCTTCGTGAACCGAGTCGTGCGTCGTCCCATGTCGATCGTGCCGAGCGGCAGCATGTCCGCATCGGGGAAATGCCCGGGGCCGCGAAATTCGGTCCATTTCCGCAAGCGCTCAAACTGTTCAAGCAAGACGGGCCACTTGTCCCAAAAATCGTCGCTGATCCGCCACATGTTCGCGTTACGGCTGACGTGCTCGCCTTCGGCCAACGGCGTCTCGCCCGGGGAAAGGCTCAGAACCATCGGGCGTCCCGTGCGATCGATCGCCTTGCGGATCGCTTCGATCTCGGCGCGATGATAAGGCCGGCTGATGTCGTCAACCTTCACGAAATCGACTCCCCACTCCGCGAACAGTTGAAAAACGGAATCATAATACTCCTGCGTGCCGGGCTTGGACATATCCACGCCGTACATGTCGGTGTTCCACGGGCAGATGCTCGTCTTGTCGGCGATGTCCGCCGCGTGGTGCGAGGTGCCCTTGATTGGAGTGTTCTGTTCGACCGCCTGACGCGGAATCCCGCGCAGCAGGTGCACGCCGAATTTCAGTTTCTTGCCATGGACGTAGTCGGAGAGCGCCTTGAACCCGACATTGCTTGCGGCGGAGGGAAAACGATTGGTCGCGGGCCGCAAACGTCCCCACTCATCCATGACAAGCTTCGCACCCTTGCGATAGTTGAAACTCTTTGCCTCCGGCTCGTACCACTGGATGTCCACAACGACATATTCCCAGCCGTAGCGCTTCAGATGCTCGGCCATGTAATCCGCATGCGCTTTGGTCTGCGCTTCGGTGACGGTCGTGGCGAAACAATCCCAACTGTTCCACCCCATGGGAGGCTTCTGGGCCCATTGCAGAAAAGCTGAGCTTTGCTCGGCGGGTTTCTGTTCACCACCGAGGACGGCCTGAGCCGCCAAGATGGCGCAACTCAGCACGCTGGCAATGACCAGAAATGTGAACAATCGCCTCATCGGTTCGCCTCCACCGGAAGTCCACGGGGTAACGCCGCTCACACTACCCTCGAGCCAGAACCACTGTCAACGGAGTATCACCCTGGCGTGAGCCACCGGGCACATCTCGATACTACCACCGTAACCCACCGAACACCGAACGTACGGTGTTGTGTGAGGTAGGGCGCGACCGCCCGGGCGCGCCGCGTTTTTCGGGGGACGGGCAGCCCGGCGGTCTGCCCCTACCTACAGCCCTGCAAAACGCCCGACGCTGGCTATGCTGGTAGTGTCGAGTCGCGCCCTCTCCGAAGCGGCTGGTATTTTCAGAATGGACAGTCGCGGTCCGATTGGGTTAGTTGTGCTGGTGGTGATCTTATGAAAGTCGAGTCAATGCACGTCGGAATGAAAGTCAGGCATCCCCATCACGGAATCGGCGTCGTCAAGTCGATCACCGAGCACACGGCGGAGATCCGGTTCGATGACGCCACGCGGACGATTGCACCCGAAAACAGCGGCATGGAAGCCGCCGAAGCCCGCGCCGCCGTCAACGGATTGGAGATACCTCTGGGTCAGTTCATCGAACAAACCGCCAAGGTGGTGCTGGCCGAGCTTGGGGTCGAAAAATCCGGCGACGTTGTCGAGCAACTTGCCAGTCGGTGGCATGGCGGACGCATGCTGCTGCATCCTGCGGACACGACGCTACAAGCGAAGGAAGTCCCGCTGGACGTCTTCTTCCACAAAATCGTCATGGTGCGCAACAACCTGCGGGTGCTGGAACAGAAGATCAACAGCCACGCCACACTGAGCGATGCCGACAAGGTGGAGTTGCAACAATACATCACGCGCTCGTACGGCTCCATGACGACCTTCAACATCCTCTTCAAGAACAAACAGGATCAGTTCAAAGGCAGCGAATAAGATTTCTGAAGAGGTAATTTCATAGATCTTCGGTGGCACAGGCGTCCCTGCCTGTGCGGAAGGATTTCGAAAGGCATGGAGGCCTGTCCCACCATTCATGAGATGGGTTCAAGCCATCGGTGTCGCCAGCATCAACGATTCTCCAGCCATCCTTTCACCAAGTACGCCGCCGCCAATGCCAGCACAGCTAGGGTGCCGAGACGCTTACACTTCGTCACACGCACCTCAAGAAGCGTCAACCTGATGTCACGTCGCCCGCGCGAACGCGCGCGCAAGAATTTGAAATGGCACTCGGTCTTCTTCTCGGCACCGGTTCGCTCTGCTTTGCGCCGCCGCTCCCCGGCTGTCACGGCGCGCCTCACGAGGTTTGCATTGTGGTCTTGGCAACGCGGAGACAGAGAAATTCGCGCGATGGTTGTGAGCCGTTTCTTCTCTTTCATCGCCGCCACTCTAAGAGGGTCCCGGCGGCTTTGCTGGGTTTACTGTGAACCACTGAGCGCCAGTGGTGTGCCTACCGGATGTCGCGGACGTGCTTGCGGATTTCCTTCTCGGTTGTTCCAAAGGCTCGCGCAGTTCGATAGACCGCGTATGCGCGAATTCTCACCGTCCCGGTCACAGCGCGTTGGATGTCCTCGACCTCTGTGTAAGCCGCTTTGTAATGGACGCAATGCTGCGTGGCTGCAAGTTCGTAAAGCCGACTCAGGCTGCACACTTCTTCCTCTGGCTTCTTGAGGTGCATTGCGCGCACAGTTCGCCACTGCTTCCAGTTTTTCCAGTCGTCGCGAATGATCTTAGGCATGACATCGCCCAACACCTGCCGTACCCGTGAAAGCTCTTGTTGGAAGTAGGCACGGATGTATTCAGGCTTTAGGTCTGGGCTTTTGCCCCTGTCGCGTTCCGGCACGAGGAGCACTTTCAAGAGCCTGCTGGCCAAAGCCGCGTCAGAGTTCGGGCCGCCTTTTCCGTGGTGCGCCACAAACAACAGCCTGCCGATGAAGTTGGCGATGCGCGGTTGCGCCAAGGCCCATACCGGCTGATGTCGTACCAAGGCACGGAGGGAAACGAAGGGGTTCTTCAGCGCTTCGTTAGTCGCTTCTTCCGCGTTGCGACGGCGGAACTCCTCGATGTCCTTCCGCTCATGCTCCGGGAGAAGCTGCAAGGCGGCGGTAAAACCCTCCTCGTAGTTGGAGGTTTCACCTAGCAGGTTCAAGATGTGCTTCCTTCTCCCTTTGGGTAAGCAGTCGCACGCCGCCCAGAACTTTTTTTGTACCACATCCTCTTGGTAGGACATCTGCATGATGCGATTGGCTTCTAAAAAGTCTGCGGTTTCGATCTTGCCGCTGAACAACGAAGCAGTGCCTGCCTTGCGCCGCCACAGCGCATGAAGCTCATAGAACGCGGCGTCATCCAACAGTTTTCGCAGCAAATCTTGCCCCGCGTTGTTTAGCGCTTGTGAAGGGGTGTGGGGTTGCTTTTCCGTCGAAGGCTTATGAGAGTTGTGTTTCACCGTCCGCTCCCTTTGGCATCGATCAAATACCTAAATTGGCGATTGTGTTGAACTCATTGCTTTCTGCCGGGGGCGACAGAATGGCTTCGCGGCGCCCGCCGCGGCGTGTTCCCGCCTAAGAACCGTACGGGGGCCAAGTGTCTCTCATATTGGAATTGTCGAGGTCGACTTTAATCGTTCTGCCCGGTGCTGCCACAACGCGCACCAGCCAATAGGCGGCAGAGAATTCTGTCTTGTATTTGGCGTAAACGACGAACACCCCTCTAGGAACTTCCCGTATTTCGTACTTCGCATCAACATCGGTTTTGGTAATGCGAACTACGTGCGGCACTAATTTCTTATCAAGCTCCTGAAAGAACCTGTCGATCCACAACTGTCGCAGCCAATCAGACGTAGCGATATTTACTTCGCCCACCTTCGGTCCGAAAAGTCCATTAGCCGAAAAGAAACCGAAGAAGGACCCCGGGGGCGCGTTTGTCGTGCCCGGTAAAGTTTGGACTGCATTTATGGCTTCGTCTGTTAGAAGGGTAACCTCTAACCCGCGTAGCAAATCTGACTGGCCGCTTCTGAGCGTCACCCAAGCAGCGCCTGAAATTGTTGCGGGTCGTGTGCCGCGCCAAACAATCAAACCAGCGCCTATAGTCGCAACAGCTAAGAACCCCAAAACCCAAGCCAAGGCGTGAAAGTTAGTCCGAGTTCCTCGCTCGCCAGGTCCAGCAGAAGGCTCGGCTTCGACCGATTTGGAAGGGACGAGCAAAGGTGTCGAGCATTTCGGACAGTCGAACACCTGACCCGCACCCGCTTCGTCAATCACGATGTCCTGCCCGCACATCTCGCACTTGAAGGAAATGCCCATACGCAACGCCTCTCGGAGCCGCATGCTAACGTGCCGCCAGCACTGCATGCAAGTCGTTTTCGGCGCGATGCAGCATGGGCGATCCGTCTTGTGCGGCGCGCCCGGCGGTCTCGCCCTACCACGACACCGATGCGGAGCAAGCTCGCTACCGGTGCGCTTTGCTCCAGAGGGCGTACTGATCGAGCGCGCGCTTCGGTGCGTCTCCGTACCAAGAATAACCATTGCGGGCGCTCCAGCGAGATCTCGTTCACGTTGTCGAGAAAGGGCGAGTCGTCGCGCTGCCGGGAAACCCTACATGGCGTTGCGCATCCGACGAGTGCCGGAGCCAGTGAACTCAAGTTTGAAAAACATCCTGCCCCTGTCTGCCGACCTGCCACCCGATCCTTGAAAGGTTAAAAACTCCATTCTGGCCGTAGCGGCATGAACACCGCTGTTCGTGTGAAGAGCAAAGGGGCTGTTGCCCAAATGATTTTTCCGGTTGTAGCTGCGCTTCTGCGAAGCGCGGGACCTTGATTTTCCGGACGAATTCGGCGCTTCACAGAAGCGCCACTACACCGGAACGAACGAGAATCGATTTGGGCAACAGGCCCTAAGGAGTTCACCCCAAAGACCAAGATGCCGGCTGAATTGAGTTGCGTCCTGCGGCTGGTTATCGCAATGTCACAGTATTCATAGTTGCGCAGTGTCGCCTGCGGGAAATCAAACCTATGCGTCGATATCTGACCCTCTTCAACATCGGCCTGATGCTTATAGGTATCGCGGCATCTGCGACGCGTGCCGCCGAACCGGCAACCCGCCCTGCGGCGTCTGATCGCAGGTTTACCTACGTCATCGTCCACGGCGCCTGGGCCGGCGGATGGGCGTTCAAGGAGGTCGATAACCTTCTCACCGCCGATGGGCACAAGGTCTACCGGCCCACGCTCACCGGGCAGGGCGAACGCGTTCATTTGGCCACGACCAATATTGATCTCAGCACGCACATTCAGGACATCGTTAACGTGATCCTTTACGAAGATTTCCACGACATCGTGCTCGTCGGACACAGCTACGGCGGCATGGTCATCACCGGCGTCGCCGATCGCGTGCCCGATCGGATCAAGCATCTGGTCTATGTCGATGCGTTCCTACCGGAGGATGGCGAGAGCCTGAATACGAGCCGCGGTCGCGGTGGGCGCGGCGGGCCGGGGCTGATCACCACCAACGGTTTTGCCATCCTGCGAGGCTATAATCCGAATAAACCTCCTCCCAGCGAAGTTCCCCAGCCGGCCAAGACACTCAGCGAACCGATCTCCCTCAAGAACCCGGCTGCGAAGAAGATCCCGACCACCTACATCTTGGCGGTTCCTGCGGGCCGCCAACCACAGGATGCCGCGTTCTTCTTTTTCTATGAGCGTGCCAAGGCGCGTGGCTGGACCGTGCTCACCATGGAAGGCGATCACAACGTCCAGTGGTCCCATCCCAAAGAACTGGTCCAACTGCTGGAAATAGTCCCGTGAACTGCAGGAGAACGAAGCATTGATGCAAAGCCGTGAACGTTAACCTGACCTATTCATGAACCACCTGAAACGTCCGGCAACCCCTCACCTTAATCCTCTCCCCGTCAACCCCGAAAGCTTTCGGGGCAAGGCGGGGCGAGGAGATCTCCCCTCTCCCTTCCCAAGGGAGAGGGCCTGCCCGCCGAAGCCTCGGCGCAGGCGGGTCAGGGTGAGGGTTCGAGCAGTGACACACTGTGGGTTGTTTAAGCGCATCGTGAATAATCCGGGTTAATGGCATTCGATCTACAGGAAAACCTCAACAGAGAGTTCACACATGAAAGAACATACATCGCAAACGGGATCGAATAACGAACGGAGACGATTGGCTCTACTGGCGCTGTTTGTCGCACTGTTCCTTGGGTGGGCTTCTGCGGGAGTCGCTCAAACCTCGCCGCCCGGCGGCACCACGGTCGATTATGCCCTGTTTAAAGATCCCCCACCCGAGTTCCGCGGGCATGCGTGGTTCACTTTCAATCTGGGCAGCCTCACCGATGCCAGCGTCACGTCAATGGTCGATCGAGCGGCCCAAAGTGATTCCTATGGGGGCTTTATGATCACGTCCTCTGGCGGTCGCGGCGGAGGACGCGGTGGCGCACCGACCAACAACCCGCCGACCACGCCGGCGGCTACCTACCTCAGCGAGGAGTTTTTCAGGTTCTATCGGCTGGCGATCGAGGAAGGACTGAAATACAAGTTCCCAATGGATGTGCTTTACGACGAACAGCAGTTCCCCAGCGGCATGGCAGGCGGATTGTTCCGCACCCAATACCCCGACCTCATCGGCAAGAGTTTGGATCTGGCCGAAAAGGACGTGAAAGGGCCTGCGCAGGTCGAAGTGGCTGCGCCCATCACCAACGGCGTTTACATCGGCGCCGTTCGGATGAACCTCGATACGCTGGAGTGTGTTGACATCAGCAACCGCAAGACTGCCGACAAAACCGCGATCAAGTGCTCGGTCCCGAAAGGCACGTGGAAGGTGATGCTGTTCTATCTCGACGCCAGCGCCAATCGGCGCGGCCTGGTTGATTACCTCGACCCCAAAGCCGTCGATGCGCTGATCAATATCATGTACCAGAAGTACTACGATCATCTGAAGGATTACTTCGGGAGCGTCATCAAGATGACGTTCTACGACGAACCCGGCATGCAACACCCGGAGTTCAAGGGACGGCTCTGGACGCCGGGCTACAACGAGGCGTTTCAGAAAAAGTTCGGTTATTCCCCAATGAAGTATTACCCGGCGCTCTGGTACGACATCGGCCCGGAGACGGCCGCGGCGCGGAATGCGCTCTTTGGTTTCCGCAGCGAGATGTACGCGGAGAATTTCATCGGACGGATCGCCGCGTGGGACGCGGCGCACGACGTCAAGATGTCGGGTCACCTCGACCAGGAAGAGGCTCCCAACCCGGTTTCGGTGCAGGGCGATCTGATGAAGGTGTTCAAGCGCCAGGACATCCCCGGCATTGACGATATCTGGTTCACGGGACGGGCGAATGTCTCCTACAAGATCGTGACCTCGTCCGCGTTCAACTGGGACAAGCCCGTCGTCATGACGGAGACCTTTGCGGCGTACCGGCCGAATTGGGCCAATGTCACGAACGCGTACCGGACGACGATGGACCAACATGCCATGGGCACCAGTCTCCAGATCGGCAATCGACCGGGCAACACGCCCGAGATGGGTCGTTACGTCGGCCGGTTGGAGTATCTGTTGCGGCACGGCCGGCACGTGGCAGACATCGCTGTGCTTTATCCGATCGCGGCGCTCCAATCCGCCTTCCGATTCGCCGCGCCGCCAAGGGTCAGCACCCGCAATGCGGATCCCAATTTCTATTATGCGCTGGAAGGCGGCATCGTGCCGCCCGAGATTGATTACATGCAGCTTGGGGAAATGCTCTTTCGCGGGTACAAGATCGACTACACCTATCTGCACCCCGAAATCCTCGAGACCAGGTGCATCATCGAGGGCAACAAACTGATTATCGACAACAAGGAGAACCGCGAGGAGTTCAGAGTATTAATCATCCCCGGCGGCGACACCATCAACCTGGCCGTCGCGAAGAAGATCCAAGAGTTCTACAACGCCGGCGGCGCCGTCATCGCCACGAGCAAGCTGCCAACCAGGTCCGCCGAGTTCGGCAAGGACAAGGAAGTCCAGCAAATCATGGATGAAGTTTTCGGGCTGCCGCTCCGCGGGCCGATTACCGCGGATATCCGCTCCAATACCGATGAGTTCAAGATATGGTGGTCACACCCGAACAAAGCCGGTGGCAAGGCGTTTTTCCTGCCCAAGATCGACACGACCATGATGACCGATGCGCTGAACCAGTGCGATCCAGTGCGCGACGTTGATGTCCAGATGCCGCCGACCTGGCCGGTCAAAATGCTGCAAGCATATGACGGGGCGTTGACCTATATCCACAAGGTCAAGGACGGCCGGGACATCTATTTCTTCGCCAACTCAACGGATGCGCCTGTGGACACGAAAGTCGTTCTGCGGGGCAACAAGAACCTGGCGATTTGGAACCCCCATACGGGAGAACAGGAGAAGGCCGAGATCGCTGTGTCGGAATCGGCTGGCCAGCCCGTGACAACGGTGCATTTGGTTCTCCAACCGGTCACGTCCGTGTTCTACGTCCAAGAATGAGGTTTAGCCTGGTTTATTCATGAAGTTTTGCGCAACGAGCTGCCCCTCACCTTGATCCTCTCCCCGCACGCGGGGCGAGGAGATTTCCCCTCTCCCTTTCCAAGGGAGAGGGCCTGCCCGCCGAAGCCTCGGCGCAGGCGGGTCAGGGTGAGGGTTCGAGCTGTGACAGACTGTCGAGCTTTCAAGCGCATCGTGAATAATCCGGGTTAGGCCGGCGTTTTCGAGGCTGTTGGCCAAATGCTGTTGGCCGTTGTAGCCGCGCTTCTGCGAAGCGCGGGTCGTTCATTTCCCGAAGGAATTCGGCGTTTCACAGAAACGCCGCCCAAAGGCGCGGAAACCGATTTGGGCAACATGCCCAGGAGACCTGACCCTATTGAGTTCACTACGGGTGTGCAGGCGAGGTTCAAAACCCAAGAACAGGGTCTGCCGCGTCACATGGCTGCCACAGGTGGGGTGGTCATTTTTTCGACCAGCCAGGTGTCCTTCCGGAAGGAGGAGCCCACTTCAGGGCGTCAGTCTTTTTCTTCTCTTCCTCAAGGAGAATCGCAGGTTTGGTGGTGGGGCTTGGTTTCGGGGCCACGGCCTTGGGAACGCTGACATCACGTCCACACTTGGGACATTTAATGACAAGACCCGCCCCCAGTTCATCTATGACCATCCGCTGACCACACGAGCCGCAGTGAAACGAGATGTCCATGTGCTTACCTGTTGTGGGCGCAGTTTACCGCCCTCACCTCCATGCGAACAAGGAATCTTTTCTACAATCTTACCCCGATCTTGGCCGTGGCGGCTACAATTGTTGAACGACTGTGCTGGCGGGTCACCTGTTGGGTCTGAAGCCCGGCTGCAACTGGCTAATGGTCCGTCGTCTCCACTTCGATGCGTTTATCGACCTTCTTGGTGAGGGCCGCGTTGATGGACAAGCCTTCCCGCACGAGCACCTTCTTCGACCACTTCTCGTATCCGGGAAGACTGATCGTGACCAAATGCATACCCGATGGAATCTTGATGTCCGCGCCGGCATTCCCGTAGAAAACCCCGTCAACTTCGACATCGGCACGGTCCGGAACGGACGAGATTTTCACGGGAAGCAAAGACGCAGCCGATTCGGCCGGCGCTTTGAGCGCGTCGTCCTCGAGCAGCGCTTTGATCAATTTGGCCGACACTTGCTCCGCCAACTTCGCGTCCATGGTGGTGTCGGCGACATGCATTCCCTGGCTTTCGGGCTCCGATTCCTCCGCGCCTTCGTTTCTGGAGAAAAGCACCTTTCCAGTTTTGACATCGAGGACTCTGATCCCGGCCTTCAGCCTGTAGAACGCCGTGCGCGTTCTCACCCCGTATCCGGTGAAGTCCCGGATTTCTCTGCCGTAGTCGATGATTTTCCCGGTGAGCACGTACTGGACACCGGCCACTTTCCCCAGGCCAACTGCCGTCTGCGGATCGACAAATCCAGAAGCCTGAAATCCCTGCTCGCGCATGATGGTCGTGAGCTTTTCTCTCTCGTAAACGTCAAACCGCTTTGAATTGACGAGACCCTCCGCGAGCAAATCCGGCAATCCGCGCGCCAACCCCGTGTGCGCATCGGACGTGAAGTCAGCCACCGCAATCGACGGAAGTTCTGCGGCGTGGACTGCCGGAAGCGTGAACATGAGCAAAACGAACGCACACCCTTTCATTGTCTTTCTCCCATCCGTTCTTGGTGCGAGCCGCAGGATCGGCTAGCGGCCGTACGGGTTCGGGCTTGGCTGGCCGGCCACGCCTTGTGCGGCGCCTTCGCTGACCGAATTGGGCAGACGCATCACGCCACCGGCGGCCTGGCCCGCTTGGTTCGCGCCCTGGTTTACGCTCTCCGTCTGGGAAGCGCAGCCGCACGCGAACAGCAGTCCGACCGCAGCCATTGTGGAAATAAACATTCGGATCATGGCAATTCTCCTGAGGTTATTGGGCTTTGACGATGTCGCCGGCCTTGACGCCCTTCAAGGGGCCATCGGACTTGGCTTTCGCGTATTTCTCCTCGACCTTGACCACTTTGACTGTGCCCTTCTTCTCCACCTCGGAGCCGAGTTGCTCGCCCGTGGCGGGATCCACGAGGCTTTCCCCAACGCTGTACACGGTAAACACGTCGCCTTCCGAAACGCCCGTCTTTTGGCCGCCGCTGATGAGCACTTCGTCGTCGCCATTGACCTTTACGATGCGCGCTTGAAACGGAACATTCTTCAATTTCTCCGAAATAAGGTTGACGGCATTGTCAATCGCCATCTGCGTTGCCTTGCCGAGCGGCGTTTTGGAGAAGCCCGAGGTGCCGAACTGCACACCGGCGACGTCCATCCCGAACTTGACGCCGCCCGAGGCCGCCTTGCCTTCGACGCGTTGTGATGCCAGCACCTCGCCCGTCGTCGTGTCGATCAAGCGAATGATCAGGCCCACGTGCGCTTCCTCGCGCTTGTTGCCGACGTTGAATCCGCCGAAGCCGACACCCGTACTGCTGCCCTGGCTGTTCTGTTCGAACTCCGTGACCGTGCCCTTGACGAGGATCTGCGCGTTGACGAGCTTGCCCGTCTGCGCCGATTGCGACTTCTGCGCGCGCCCGCTGTTGGCGAGATCCTGTTCGGCCACGACGTCGCCAAGCGTCTGGCGCTCCATCACGGTGAACTGGCCGCTTTGCATCAGCGCATCCGTCAATTGATCGGCCATGCCGTCATCGAGCGACACCTGGCCTCTCCACGAGGTCTTGTTCTCGAAACGCGACACGGCCACGATTTTCTTCAGGGTCGCTGCTTCAGCAACTTGCACGAGCACCGCTGTGAACAAGATCGGAAAAGCAAGAGCTGTGAGAGTTCGCATTCGCATATGATACCTCCATCGATAAAAGATTGATCACCGAACCTGGCTACCAGAATGCGACAATCTTCGCGATTTTTCAATCACTTTTCGTGCCGCATGTCAAAACTCTTTAGAAATGTCCCCATTATGCACCTGAGGCCGCGCCTCCGTTCGCGCCCGCCACAGCCACCCACGTTGTCCTACTTCCCCCGAATTCCATTCGCATCGGTGCCTGCAGTTCGGTATTTTGCTGCGTTCGCATGAAGGAGACGAGCCAGTCAGAGCCGGCTGCCGTGTTGAGCCGGGTGTTCGATGGCAACGACGAGTTGCTGCTGATGGACCGCGTCCGGCTCCAGCGGCGGGCGCGCGAGATCCAACAGCGTCTCCGCCAGCGTAAGCCAGCGGATCGTATGTTGCGGCAATGGGAGTCTGAGTTCAATCGCGCGACGCAGCGCTGGAAACGGCGGACCGGTTTCCGCCCGGACGTTCGTTTCCCGGACGATCTGCCCATCACCGCCCATCGCGAGCGCATCCTCGAAGCGCTGGAGAAACACACGGTCATCATTGTTTGCGGGGATACCGGCTCGGGCAAAACCACCCAGTTGCCGAAGATGGCCCTTGCCGCCGGGCGCGGTCGGTTGGGCCGGATCGGCTGCACACAGCCACGGCGGTTGGCGGCGGTGAGCATGGCCCGCCGCGTGGCGGAGGAACTCCAGTGCAACCTCGGCCAACAGATCGGGTATCAGGTCCGATTCGACGACCGGACCAAGGACGAAACAGTCATCAAGTTCATGACCGACGGTATTCTGCTGGCCGAAACCACCGCTGACCGGTCGCTCCTGCAATACGACACGCTGATCATCGACGAGGCCCACGAGCGCAGCCTGAACATCGATTTCATCCTCGGTTACCTGAAGAACCTGCTGCCGAAACGGCCCGACCTGAAAGTGGTGGTGAGTTCGGCCACGCTCGATGTGGAGAGTTTCTCGCGGTTCTTCAACGGCGCGCCGGTGCTCACCATCGAGGGACGCACGTACCCGATCGAAGACGTGTTCCTGCCGTCACCGGATCCCGACGCCGATGTCGCGCGGCAGGTGGCGCACGCGGTCCAATGGGTCCACGAACTCGATCCGCATGGCGACATGCTGGTGTTCCTGCCCGGCGAACGGGAGATTCGCGACGCGGCGGACGCGCTTCGTGACAAACAATACGCGAACACCGAGATCCTGCCGTTGTTCGCCAGGTTGACTCTGGCCGAGCAGCAACGTGTGTTCACCGTCGGCGATCGCCGTCGAATCATTCTGGCGACCAATGTGGCCGAGACCTCGATCACCATTCCTGGAATCCATTATGTGATCGATTCCGGCCTTGTCCGCATCAATCGTTACCAGCCGCGTCGGCAAATCCAGTCGCTGCAAATCGAGCCGGTCTCCCAAGCCAGCGCCCGCCAGCGGCGCGGACGTTGCGGTCGCGTGGCCGAAGGTCTTTGCGTCCACCTGTACAGCGAGGAATCGCTCGCACAGAGTCCGCCGTTCACCGACCCTGAAATCCGCCGCGCTTCGCTCGCGGGCGTGATCCTGCAGATGGCCGTACTCCGGCTGCCGCCGGTCGATGCTTTTCCGTTCATCAATCCGCCCCAGCGGATCATGGTTGCCGAAGGGCACCAAACGCTGTTCGAGATCGGCGCGCTGGACGACAAGAAAAACCTGACCGAGCTCGGCCGGGAACTGGTCGCGTTCCCCATTGATCCGCAGATTGCGCGGATGATTGTCCAGGCCCGCGAAGAAAACGTGGTCAGCGAACTCCTTGTGCTGGCGGCGTTACTCAGCATTCAGGACCCGCGAGAACGTCCGGCGGAACACGAATCCGCCGCCGATCAAGCGCATCGGCAATGGCAGGACGAGCGCTCGGATTTTCATTCTGCGTTGCGCCTCTGGAACGCATGGCAGGCCCAGCGCAAGAAGACGAAGTCCAACACCCGGCTCCGACGCTGGTGCAAATCCAATTTCGTGAGTCACCGGCGCATGGTGGAATGGCAGAACCTGTTTCGCGAGCTGGCGGACGTGGTGGTGGATGAACTCCGCTGGAAAGTCCGGATCAGCGAGACCGTTCACGACGATTGCTTCTACGACCGGGTCCTCCGCTCGGTGCTGGCGGGCATTCCGATGCACATCGGGCGACGCGGCGAGCGAGCCGAATACCAAGGCACGCGGGACCGCGTGTTCTACATTTTCCCGGGTTCGGGACTGTTCAAAGCGACGCCGCCGTGGGTCGTGGCGTTCTCGTTGGTCGAGACACTCAAGTTGTACGGCAGGACCGTGGCCGCCATCGAGCCGGAGTGGCTGGAGAAAGTCGCCCCGCATCTGTGTCACTCTTCGTACTCCGACATTGCCTGGAGCCCCGAGCAAGGGTTTGTCTATGCCCGCGAGTCTGTGACGTGCGGTGGGCTTACGATCCTGACCGGTCGCAAGGTCCATTACGGACGGATCCAAGCCGACGTGGCGCGCGAGGTTTTCATCCGCGAAGGAATGGTTCCCGGCAACCTGCGGAGCCGGGGCGCGTGGTTGAAACCGCACCGCCAGATGCTGCAGACGATCCGGAACCTGGAACAGAAACTCCGTCGTCCCGACAGCCTGCTCGACCCGCAAGCGGTGTACGAGCATTTCAACCGGTTGGTGCCCGCCGACGTCTGTTCAACCAGGGACCTCGACCGCTGGCTGCAACTGAACGGCCAGATTATCGGCATCTCCATGGAAGACGCGATGTATCCGCAGACCGAGCCGATTGCGCCCGCTGATTACCCCGATCAATTGATGTTTCACGGGCATCAGTTCGAGGTTCGCTACCGGTTTGCTCCCGGTGAACCGGATGACGGCATCGTGTTGCGTTGTCCGCAGCGTTTGTTGGCGGCGCTTCCGTCTTGGGCGCCCGACTGGTTGGTGCCCGGCTGGCTGCCGGAGAAAGTCCGGCCATTGATCCGCTCGCTGCGGAAAGACCTGCGCGCCGCGTGCAATCCCGTGCAGCAGATCGTGGATGATTTCCTGCGCGGGCTGGCCGAAGGCCGCATCGCGAGAATCCAACCACTGACGGATGCGCTGGCGGATTACCTGACCGAACGATTACGGGTCGCCGTACGACCAACGGATTTCGACGTGGCCCGGCTGCCGGAACACCTCGTCATGAAAATCGCCGTGCTCGATGACCAGGGCAAGGTGCTGCGGTTCATCAGGGAGAAGCCGGCGGAGATCGCCGACGCGGTCGAGGTCGATCGGTCGTCTTTCTGGATGCCTTCAGGATTGTATCGGACCGGGATGACCGCCTGGGACTCGGGACCGTTGCCCGAACGGATCGCGTTGGAGAAGTCCGGTCCCAGGGAGGTGCTCGGGTACCCGGCGTTCGTCGATGAAGGCAGAAGCGTTGGGGTGCGGCTCTTCCTCGACGCGCAACTCGCCCGGGAACAGCATGTCGCCGGGTTGCTACGCCTGTTCCGGGTCCAGCATGCCCGCGTGATCGAGTCGCTCGAACGGCGATTGCCGTTGCCAACCTCTTTACAGGCGTCCCTTAGCGCGCTGGCAGGCGAAAGCCGGAGCGCCCTCGAGGATTTTGTAAACCTGCTGATTGAAGATTCGCTGCGTGACGATTCCGGTGCGTACCCGCGAGACCCGGCGACATTCGCATACCGTGTCGAGGCGGCGCGCACCGCGCTCTACGCGACCGCCCAGGAACGTGGCCGCACCCTGGCCGGCATCATGGACGCAAGGGCAACGGTCATGAAGAGAGTGGGTGAGTTGCGAAAGAAGGGCGCTGCCGTGTCGGCCATGCTGATCGATATCGAGAATCAACTCGCTTTCATGTTCCGTCCCGGGTTTCTGCGCGGCGAGGATATCTGGCGGCGCTACCCGCGGTATCTCCAAGCCTTGTCCGTGCGGTTGGAGCGATTGAAACTCGGCCCGTCCAAGGACCGGTCGAAATGGGAAGCCGTCCGCCCCTTCCAAGAGCTCCTGGATGCGGAGCTGGCAGGTCCGACAGGCAAGCGATTACCCCGCGATCTGCTCAGGTTCGCCACCCTCCTGCAGGAATTTCGCATTTCCCAATTCGCCCCGGAACTCGGGACGCTTGAGAAAGTTTCGCCCAAGGTTCTTGACTCCGTTTGGGCAAGCATCGTCAAAAAAGCCTAACGACTACGGCTTGCCCCTCCGCAAACATGCTCGCCCCCGGCTGACCTGCTCGAAGCACACGCGGCGGAGCCAACTATTCATTGGCAGGTTCGACCCGAATATCGTCGCCATCACGGACGGATTTCAGCACGCGAGGATCGCCTTCGAGTTTACCCAGCAGGTTCACCTTGGTGACGAGGCGGCATTCGGTGCCCTGCGAAACCGGAGTCGGGCCGAACGGGATTGCCAGCGATTTGCCTTGGACCCAGAAACAGATCGTGCCCGGCGGCACAACTTGCTGTGCGTCAGGTTCCAGTTCGGCATTGGCAGGCACGCTGAAATAGACTTCCTCACCCCAGGTGTTCGCCGTGGATGAACACGGAAGAGCGCCGAGCAGTTTCCTGGCATTCGGCGTGTCGTTCAGAACGCCGAACGCCTCGCCGTTCTCCCATGAAATTCGAATCCGCATTTGAGGGACTAGGCTCATCCGCTACACGAGATCGCAGGCGTCGGCCGGCATCCAGTGCGCATCCTTGCCCTCCCACTTGACGTTGCAGCCGATGGGATTTGTCATCGGCTTGCTCACGGGTTTGCCCGCCAGATGTTCCCGCAACGCGTTCTCCAGATCGTTCACGGTCGTCTTGCTGGTGTCGCGCGGATTGTCCACCCCGCGTCCGGTGTAGACGAGTTTTCGGGACCGGTCGAACACGTAGAAATGCGGTGTCCGCAGCGCGCCGTAGGCCAGCGCCACCTGCTGCGATTCGTCGCGCAGGTACAGCCAGGGAAACTTTTTCTCCTTCATCCGTTCGACCATGTGCGTGAAGTCGTCCTCCGCGTACGTATTCGCGCTGTTGGAATTGATGGCCACGAACTTGACTCCTTGAGGGATGAACTGTTCCGCCGTTCGCCGTGTCACTTCGTCGGACCCGGTCACGTAGGGACAATGGTTGCAGGAGAAAAAGATCACCAGCACCTTGGCGTCATCGAAATCCGCGAGCCGGTAGGTCTTGCCGTCCGTGGCGGGCAGCTTGAAACCGGGAGCCTTGTCTCCAATTTGCAGTGTGAATGCCATAGATACCGTCCTTTCCTGATTCTTTGACCTTTTTATCTTACCGCCTTCGGTGCGTGGCCGGCAATTTGTTTGTCGTTTGGCTGCGACGCGCCGTCGCTGGCAACGACAGTTTCGTTAGTCAGGTCGGAGAGGTTCTCGTTGTCGACGCGAGTCGGTTCTCCAGTTGGTCTAACAGGCTGCTAAAGCAAAGCGCGGTGCAATCGTTCCCGCGCATCCGCCGCCGCGTATGCGGCAACGACCTCACCGAAATAGACGCGGTGGTAATCGCCGTTGCGGTACGCCGATGCCTTGATGTCCGCGGCGAGATTGGCGGGGATGACCTCATTGGTGTGCACGATGCGGCACTCGTAATGCACCAGACCCTGCTCGATGATGGGTGCCCGGACACGCTGCGCGGCGACAGGCTTCAGCCCCGTATGGGCAAATTTGGGTAATTATGTACTTGACACATAGGGTGGCTGCCTGTAATATGGCAGCATGAAAACCGAGAGCTACCCAAAGACCCTGAAACAAGCAATCAGCTATTTCGATGATGTTGACGCCGCCCACGATTTCTTTGTCCGATTGCGTTGGCCGGATGGTGTCAGGTGTCCACTGTGCCAGAGCACCGATGTAAAGTTCGTTAAGACGAAGGAAAAGCATCCGCGTCGTCTCTGGAATTGCCACGGGTGCAAGAAGCAATTCACCGCAAAAGTCGGAACGATTTTTGAGGACTCTGCAATTGGATTCGACAAATGGCTGCCCGCGATCTGGCTGGCCGTCAACTGCAAGAATGGGATTAGCTCATGTGAGTTGGCTCGGTCGCTCGGAGTGCAGCAGAAAACGGCTTGGTTCATGTTGCACCGGATTCGCCACACGCTCCAATGCGGAAGCGTAGAGAAATTATCAGGCACAGTTGAGGCGGATGAAACATTCGTGGGCGGACTTGCGAAGAATATGCACAAGGGCAAGCGCAAGGCGGTCGGGCGCGGGCCAACGGGAAAGGCGATTGTCATGGGAATGCTGGAGCGCAATGGTCCGGTGCGCACCCGCGTTATTCCCGATACGCGCCGCCGCACACTTCACGCTCAGATTCGGCAGCACGTGGCGATTGGGTCGCGCGTGTTCACGGATGCGCTGCCGTCCTACAACAAGCTGAGTCCTGAGTACATTCACGAAGCGATTGACCACGCGAAAGAATACGCGCGCGGATGCGTCCACACAAACGGCATGGAGAATTTCTGGAGCTTACTCAAGCGCAGCATCCGGGGAACCTATGTTCACGTCAACGCTGAACACCTTCACCGCTACGCCGACGAACAGGGCTACAGGTTCAACGAGCGCAAGGGAACCGATTCGGAAAGGTTCGTAAGGGCAACACAATCGGTTACGGGATGCCGTTAATGTATCGTCAGTTGACGAATCAGGGGACAATCAGGGCTTAACTGAAGATGCAGGTCTTACGCACAGACCTTCTCGATGCTCTCCTCTAGCTGTCGCTCTCTGAGGCGGGAATTACTTGTAAACCTAGTCTTAGCAGACCGAAAAACCTTTTCGACCTTCCTAGTAAGAAAAGCCACACCACCAACTTCGCTTTTGTTGAAGTTTAGAATACGGAATCCAGTGGGCATACCGCTGAACATGCCCACTTCTATCAGAAGCACGTCGTCAACTTCCTCCACGTAAGACGGCTCTCCGGTTTTGAAGGAGACGTAATAAATATCATCTTCCTGGTCGTAGTATTCGGAAAATTCGGTATTCATTGTTCCTTTTTGGCCCTTCATTTTATCCTCATGCGGGTTTGAATTCTTTGCCTTCTTTCGGTTTTGGCACCGGGTAAACCGTACAAATCCGCTTTGTGCTATCGTCTATGATTACAGCAAAATATACGCCATCTGCGGGCGTTGCGCTAACGCCGGGGGCAATTATTATGTTGCTAAATTTCTTATAATACAGAAATTGGTTGGCTTCTTTTTTGTGATACCTGACTATATCTGGATTGATCAGTGTTGTTGCCACTTTTTCGCCGTTAAACGGGTAATAGCCCCTCTCTGCTGCGGAGCATATTAAATCCCACTTCACTTTGGAGAGGGTAACGTCGCCATGATATTTTGTCGGGAAAACAGATTTATCATCCGGCCCAAATGTAACGTTTGGCACCTAATCGCTCCGTCCATTTCTAACCCTACTTCCCTTCGGGATGTGACTATTTTTATTTTCCATCGCTACCGCTTTTGACTTTGGCACACTGATGATGTGACGCACGGCATCCTTGAACCGTTCAAACGACAGTTCTGGCGTGTTGGTGATAATCTTGTCTGCCTTCATCTGTTTGCCCTGTCAAGCACGTCTGTCTGTCCTGTCAAGCACATCGTGCGCCCAAAAGTCAGACGGGCACAGTACAGAATTGCTTTGGATTTCGCCGGTGCTGCTTTCTTTTTTCCTACGCATTGTAATGTCCGGTAACATACCCCTACCGTCAAGCACGAAAATCATTTTTATTGAGAAACCCATGTCTATGCGTCAAGTAGTTAATTACCCAAATTTGTCGCCATCGCGGCCCGATGCCGTCCCGCAATACTGCACCGCCTCCGCCAGGTCGGGCGGCAACACGTTGACGGTGAACTCAGGGACCTCTGCCAACCGACTGTGGGTCCACCGGCTCGGTCGGACGAGCACAATGATGATGGGCTTGCTCCAAATCGCGCCGCCCGTCATCCATCCGATGGCCATCACATTCGGTTTGCCGTCGGTGCCGACGCTGCCCAGCAACAGCCCGTCGCGCGTCAAGGCATCGATCGTTTCCTGCCACAGCTCGAACAGTTTGATGGGTTGTTTCATGATCATCTCCGTTGTGGGAGCGACCTGTGTTCGCGCCCGACGTTCTGCTTCTCCTTCGCCGTCGAATATCTAGCCACGTAACGCCTCGCGTAGCGGGCACAGATTAACAGAGGCGCGGACAGTTGGCCGCCCGCGTTGGCGCTCACCTATTCAGTGCCATAGAATCCCATAAGCATTCAGAAAGCTCTTAGCGTCCAAGCAAAGATAGCCGCTAAGAACGCCAAGAGTAGGGTGAACGCCGACAGGCAACAGAAAACCTTGACGGTCACATCGAACGCTTCACCCCACGTCAGCCGCAGCCCGACAATCTCGACTGGCACCGGCTCCTTGCCCAGTGTGACCTTCAGCGGCAGTCCTTGAACTTCTTCCACGATCACCCTTGACAGAGACAGTTTCCTTGTGGCCGCTATCGCACTCGCACTCTGTGGAATTATCAAAGAGGCTTTGCATTTTGGGCATTCGACGACAGAACCAGCACCAGCTTCGTCAGCCACGACGTTTTGTCCGCAGGTATCACATTTGAATGAGATGTCCATAGGCTTCTCCTTTGGTTCTGGGTGTGTAAAGAACGTTCCCCGTTGCCACGATCACGAAGCGCATGGTAACGCCGGCAGTCGGCGCTGGCAAGTCTCTACAAACGGCCACGGGTGCGCTCAGGATTGCCGCCGGTGCGCGTGGAGCCGGTTCTGCCGTTGATCTGTGAGCGGCGGCGCGGCAATCTTCACTTTGCAATGGCCGCTAGGAGAATCAGCAACACCCCGCCAATTATCACCCAAAGGCTGTACCCGTTGAACGCCCCGAGCATGGCAAGAAACACTGCGCCTGCTCCACACGCCATTAGGACAATGCGTAGAACGGAAATCCCGCTCTTTGGCTTACTGGCCGTTGCCGTGCTCGCGGTGAATTGAGGTTTGGGCGCGGTGGTGGCTATCGGTGCTCCGCAGTGCGGGCAAGTAGCCGCTCGTTTCGAGACTTCGCGTCCGCAATCTGGGCACTGTGCCATGCTTGACGGTGTTGGTGGGGGATTAGTAGCGGTGCGCTCAAGCTCGCTGGCATAAGTTGGCGAGTCAGCGACGATACCGCCCACCGAAGGCGGCGAGGCAGCAGAATGCTCGCCCCCTTTCGCTGACTGAGAAGGTACGGTGAGGGACTTGCCGCATTTCGGACAATCAATGGCAAGCCCAGCGCCAGCTTCGTCGATCACGATATGCTGACCGCACCAGCCGCAGTTGAACGTGATGTCCGCCGTCGCCCCCTTCTCGTAACCCTGCGGCAGGTCGCGCCCGCAAAACCTGCAAACGGTGGCCTCGCGCTTGATCAGTTCTGCGCAGAAGGGACATTTCTTGCTTGGAGACTTTGGCTTCATATCAGGACCTACGGCAACCACCAGCCAGCCAATAGGGCCGAGAAGAAGACCTAGAAAAGCGCCAGCACCCGATCTTCCCTTTGATCGTCCAATTATCGCACCAACAAGCGCACCAATGATCGCCCAAAGAAGCACGATTTCCATATTGTTTATTCCTTTTAAGCTATTCCCTCAAACGATAACGCCGGGCTGGGGGCGTTGGCAATGCTGCACAAGGGGACGCCGTGGGCGTGAATAGGCACGCCCAGCCCCAAGCAGGCCATCGCCCGCTGCCGCTTAGTTTGTTGGTTTGACTGTCACGCGTTGCCGCTACGTTTTCAAGGCAACGGTGTGATCGCCGCAGAATGTGGGCGGGTATCACTTCGGGTATCACGGCGAATTGTGCGGGTTGCGCGTGTCTCGCCGCGTGATTGCAGAAGCCCTTGCATGACAGGAGCAGGTAGCTGGTGCGCCCAGTAGGACTTGAACCTACAACCCGCTGATTAAGAGTCAGCTGCTCTAGCCAATTGAGCTATGGGCGCATCGCACCAGCAGGCGCGCTAAGATAGCAAACCGACGGGAAGCCCGCAAGCGCCTGTTCGTCAAACTTTGAAGCGAGAAAACTTTTCCCCGATGCGATTCCGCCGGCGGATTAGCGCGTCTCGCTCATGACCGCATGCACCTGCTCGATCGCGTCTTTCACGTCATCGCGGATCTCGGAATCGGGATCGTTCGCCAACGATTGCAGGATCAGCAGCCCGCGCTGCGGCGACCCAAGATCGGTGATCGCGTCAATCGCCGCTTCGCGCACTTCCTTGGGTTGATCCGCGCCGACCGCCACGGACAGAATGGCGATCTTCTGCTCGTCCTGATTGTCAATGTCCGCCAGCAAACTCAACACCTCCGTCTTCAGTTCTGGGTCACTCTCCATGGAGAAAACCCGGCCCAGGGCGGGGATCGCTCCCGGAGTTCCCACGTCGCTGATCTTGTAGATCACCTCGGCCCGCGCGGAGAATTCGGTATTCGTCACGTAGGCCAGTTCAAGATTGGCAATCTCCTGCAAGGTCTCCAGGGTGTCCTGCGGGCCCTCCGCTTCCGGCATCGGCGGAGCCGTCAGCACACCATCAACGGACGATGTCGCAGACGAAGAGCGCCGGGATGGTGTCTTCACCTTTGTCACCGACTGAGTTCTGGGTGGTGATGCGGTCTTTGCAAGCTCGGGTTTTGAGGACGGCTGAGGCGCTTCCTCGGAAGAGGGCTTCGAGCAGCCGACCAATGCTGCTATCGTCAAGCTCGCAACCAGCAGTTTCAAAATCGAATTCGTTCTTTGCATATTCTCCTTTTCGAGTCGGCCCAGCATACAGATCGCAGGCCAACTCGTCCAGCATGATAGACAATCGGAATCGCGACAATATCTGCCATCATTCGATCGTTCCAGTAATCAATGGAAACGCGCGAATCGGCGTGAGAGGTGTTCTAAGAACGTGCCGATAGTTAGTGCTTGAGCAGGTCCTGCCCAAAGCCGCCAGAGAAGCAGGGCGAGGATCAGCCGCCGCAGATTTTGCACGCCCTGCCCTCGTTCGGCCCGCACGGGCGTCCCTTGGTCGTCATATAGTATCTGCAATTTGAGTTATGACGCACGCCGGAACCGGTCGTCAGCCAATACCCCGTCTGCTGCTGCTGTTGCTGGGATGGTGCGGTCCGTTGCGATCCGCTCACTTGCGGGGCGGGGGATGCCGCCGTGCTCGATGCGGGAGCAACCAGCTGTCGCTGCAATTGTTGGTTCTCTGCCTGAAGCGCTTGTATGCGCTTTTCCAACTCAACGATCTTTTGTTTCAGGTACGCAGGGTCGTCAGCGGAGGGCAGTTTCAACTTCGCTTGGCTCTTTTGGGAAAGTTGCTGGACGGGGATGATCTGGTCGCCCAAAACGGTGCTGACGGTTATTGAGTCGGGTGATCTGGAAACCAGTTTGCCCTTCAGAACCGAGCCATCCTGCAACTCGACGGACACATCCTCGGCGAGGGCAGTCGAGGATAGTGACAACAGCAGGATCAGAAACAGTCGCTTCATATTCACTTTTTACCTATGCCTCTCATATACCTTTCCCCCGCTTGCGCTGTAATGATAGACTCCGCCACGAGGACCAACATATGTGGTGTAAGAATAACTGGGGACATAGACCCTTCCCTCATTGTAGGACTGGGCTGGGCTGGTGAATGACGACTGGTCTGACTGAACTGATTTCTGTGCCGCAACTTCATCTGCCGCCCGCTGCGCCGCCTGCTCTTGGGTGTGAGCCCGAGCGTCTCGAAATGCCGCTGCGGCAGCCGGGTCATAGCCCAGTCCAAGTTGCATATCTACGCTCAAGTCCTCTATCGGAATTGTGGCAACCCCGGACGAATGGTAGATGGTGACTTCCGCCGGGTTCTTCTTCACAATACGGGCGTTCTTGTATTCCACGCCGGCAATGATGACAGTCGCGGCGCTGGCTTCCGCCGGCTTGGTCGGGCGTGCGAGTTTCATATCCTCTTCCGTCCAGCCGGAGACGTTTGTCTGTGACTGGGAGACTTTCTTGGGAACGGTGATTGCCGCAAGGTCGTCCGGCGTAGCCCTGACAGAGTCTAGGGCTTTGACAGAGTACGCCGAAATCCACCACCCTCCATAGGCGTCTTCATCAGTCGGCGGCGTAATTTCGACGGTCATTTCGCCGTTGGTGATTATGTCTTTTTCATAATCAAGGTACTCCCACGCCTCCTTCTGCGCTCGACTTTGATAACGAACAAGCCCGCATATAAAATCGACACACCGCTTCTTGGCGTGCTTGTCATTCAGTAAACTTCCATAGACGCCCAGTTCTACAGCAGCGGGCTTTTCGGGATCGCCGTAAATATTCAGTTCGTAGTCCCGGGATTTGTAGGAAAGATAAGGAATGTTCCTCATGATTCCCTTGCCAATGACGGTGGCCGGGATTTGCCGAAGGTTTATTATCCAATACTCTTGATTTAACCGATCAACAATTTCCGAATGCGACGGGAGCATGGGATCGGCAGCAAGGAGTAGTGGTGAGGTGAAGAAGGCGGAGAGAACCAGCGTCACAAGTCTGGTCTTCATAGTGACAGAACTGTCTGCTTTGCGGCACCATTGGTCAATACAAAATCGGACTCTTGACTTAGCTCAGGGTGTCACTGGAATCAGCGCCTGACTCGTGACAAGTCCGGGTAGAGCAGAGGGCGTCGAGTCTGATAAGTTACAAATCGTCGCCGGCGGTGAAACCCACCCCTGCATCCCCTCCGTGGAGGGGAAATCGGAGCGGGGGAAAAGAAAAAGAGCGCGGCGGGTGGCCGCGCCCTCATTGCTTTCTAAATCCTGACTACTGGCTCCTGACTCCTGACTTCTGTCTTCTGCCTTCCATCTTCTTTCCACTCACGGCAAGTCGGTCGCGCCCATCAAATAGCGGTCGCACTCGCGGGCGGCGACGCGGCCTTCGTTGATCGCCCAGACCACCAGACTCTGGCCGCGGCGTGCGTCGCCGGCGGCGAACACGCCTTTGATGCTCGTGGCGAATCGGCCGTACTCCGCTTTGACATTGCTGCGGTCGTCGCGTTCGACGCCGAGTTGCTGGAGAAGCTGGTCCTCTGGCCCTAGGAATCCCATCGCCAGCAACACCAGTTGCGCGGGACGCGTCTGCTCGGTGCCGGGGACTTCCTTTGGCACAAACCGGCCTTTGTCGTCCTTCTGCCACTCGATCTGGACGGTGACAATCTCTTTCACATGGCCGTGTTCGTTGCCAACAAATTTCTTCGCCGTGATGCAGTACTCGCGCGGGTCGTCGCCAAAACGGGCGGCGGCTTCCTCCTGTCCGTAGTCGAGCCGATAAATCTTCGGCCACTGCGGCCAAGGGTTATCGGGCGCGCGTTGGAGCGGCGGCTTGGGCAGAATTTCCAGTTGGGTAAGGCTCTTGCAGCCGTGCCGCATCGCTGTGCCCACGCAATCCGTGCCGGTGTCGCCACCGCCGATGACGACGACGTCTTTGCCCTCGGCGCTGATGAAATTTCCGTTTTTGTTGTTGTCGAGCTGCGACCTGGTGTTGTGGTGCAGAAACTCCATCGCGAAATGAACGCCTTTAAGCCCGCGTCCTTCGATCGGCAAATCGCGCGGGTTGGTTGCGCCCGTGCAGAGAATGACGGCGTCGAATTCCGTGAGCAGGTTCTTCGCGGGATAATTGTTTCCCACCTCGGTGTTGGTGACGAACTTGATGCCTTCGGCGGCCATGATATCGACACGGCGCTGCACGACCTTCTTATCGAGCTTCATGTTCGGGATACCGTACATGAGTAGCCCGCCGATGCGGTCGTCGCGTTCGAACACGGTCACCAAATGCCCGGCCCGGTTGAGTTGAGCGGCAGCGGCGAGGCCGGCGGGGCCGGAGCCGACGACGGCGACCTTCTTGCCAGTGCGTACCTTCGGCGGCTCGGCGATGACCCAGCCCTCGTCGAATCCTTTGTCAATGATTGCGCACTCGATGTTCTTGATGGTGACGGGTGGTTCGTTGATGCCCAGCACGCACGAGCCTTCACACGGCGCGGGACAGACGCGGCCGGTGAACTCGGGGAAGTTGTTGGTCTTATGCAGCCGCCCGAGCGCTTCCTTCCACAGCCCGCGATAGATGAGGTCGTTCCACTCGGGAATCAGGTTGTTGATCGGGCAACCGCTCGCCATGCCCGCCAGCAACGAGCCGGTGTGGCAGAACGGAGTGCCGCAGTCCATGCACCGCGCGCCTTGTTCCTGGAGCTTCTTCTCCGGCATGTGGAGATGAAACTCCATCCAATCTGCGATCCGCTCCTTCGGAGACCGATCTCGCGGAAGCTCGCGCTGATACTCCATGAATCCTGTGGGTTTACCCATGGCTGCTCTCCGAGCAGACGTCAAAACCGTTAAAAGGGTTAAAACCGTTAAAAAAAGGAATCCGAGCGTCGCCGTCCGTTTGAACCGTTTTAACGGTTTTAACTTTTTTAACGCTTCCGACCATTTCAATTCCCGCCGATACGCGCCAGGTCGCGCGCGTTTTCCTCGAATGCGACGTTAATGGCTTCCTCGCCGCTCAAGCCGGCCTCCTTGGCGCGCTTGATCGCGTTGAGCAGGCGCTTGTAATCCTTCGGCATCACCTTCACAAACTTCGGCACCATCTCCTCCCACAACGCCAGCACCTTCCACGCGCGTTTGCTCTTTGTGTAATCGCCGTGGCGCTGAATAATCTGCCGCACCTGCTCGATCTCGTCTGGGTCTTCCAGTTTCTCCAAGCCAACCATCAGCTTGTTGCATCGCGTGGCGAAATCGCCGGTTTCATCGAGCACGTACGCGATGCCGCCGGACATGCCGGCCGCAAAATTCCGTCCCGTCGGCCCGATGACCACCACGCGGCCGCCCGTCATGTACTCGCACCCGTGATCGCCGACCGCTTCGACGACGGCGTGAACGCCGCTGTTGCGGACGCAGAACCGTTCGCCTGCCATGCCGCGGACGTATGCTTCGCCGCTGGTCGCGCCGTAGAACGCGACGTTGCCGATGATGATGTTTTCTTCCGGCACGAACGTCGAGGCTTCCGGCGGATAAACAATGATCTTGCCGCCTGAAAGTCCTTTGCCGAGATAATCGTTCGCGTCGCCTTCGAGCGTCAACGTCATGCCGCGCGGCATGAACGCGCCGAAACTCTGCCCGGCCGAGCCTTTGAAGTTGAGTTGGATCGTGTCGTCGGGCAATCCATTCGGACCGTGGCGTTTGGTCAGTTCGCTGCCGGTGATCGTGCCGACGACGCGGTCGGTGTTGTGGATCATGAGATTCGCCCGCACTTTCTCGCCGCGTTCCAACGCCGGTTTGCACAGGTCGAGCAGCACCCGCACATCGAGAGAGTTTTCAATCCCGTGATCCTGCGGAATCTGGCAATAACGACCCACGTCGGGCGGCACGTCCGGCTGATACAGAATCTTCGAGAAATCCAGCCCGTGCGCTTTCCAGTGGTCCACGGCTTTCTTCACCGAGAGTTTGTCGGTGCGCCCGATCATTTCGTTGATCGTGCGGAAACCGAGTTGCGCCATCAGCTCGCGCACCTCCTGAGCGACGAACCGCATGAAGTTGACAACGTGATCGGGACTGCCCGTGAACATCGCGCGCAGCCTCGGGTCCTGCGTCGCCACCCCGACGGGGCACGTGTTGAGATGGCAGACGCGCATCATGACGCAGCCCAACACGACGAGCGGCGCGGTTGCGAAACCGTATTCCTCCGCGCCGAGCAGCGCGGCGACCACGACGTCGCGGCCCGTCTTCAGTTGGCCATCGGTCTCGACGGCGATGCGGCTGCGCAGGTTGTTCAGCAACAGCGTCTGGTGCGTCTCCGCGAGGCCGAGTTCCCACGGCGCGCCGGCGTGTTTGATGGACGACAATGGCGACGCGCCCGTGCCGCCGTCGTGTCCGCTGATGAGCACAACATCGGCGTGCGCCTTCGATACACCAGCCGCAATCGTGCCGACGCCGATCTCGGCAACGAGCTTCACGCTGACGCGGGCGTCGCGGTTTGCGTTCTTCAAATCGTGGATCAACTGCGCGAGGTCTTCGATCGAATAAATGTCGTGATGCGGCGGCGGCGAGATGAGGCCGACGCCCGGTGTCGAATACCGCACCTTGGCAATCCACGGATACACTTTCGCGCCGGGCAGTTCGCCGCCTTCGCCGGGCTTCGCGCCCTGCGCCATTTTGATTTGCAGCTCCTTCGCGTTGACGAGGTAGTAGCTGGTGACGCCGAAACGGCCCGAGGCAACCTGCTTGATGGCGCTGTTCTTTGAGTCGCCGTTGGGCAACGGTTTGTAACGCTCCGGATCTTCGCCGCCTTCTCCAGTATTGCTCTTGCCGCCGAGACGGTTCATGGCAATGGCCAAGGCTTCGTGCGTTTCTTTGCTGATCGAGCCGTAAGACATCGCGCCGGTCTTGAACCGTTTGACAATCGACTCGACCGGCTCGACTTCGTCGATCGGGATCGGTGTCGGCGCGAAGTTGAGTCCGAACAAACCGCGCAGGGTGCAGAGATTCTTGGACTGGTTGTTGACCAGGTCGGAGTATTCCTTGAACACCTTGTAGCTGCCGGTGCGGCAGGAAAGCTGAAGCTTGTGGATCGTGTCGGGGTTGAACAGATGATATTCGCCGTCACTGCGCCACTGGTACTGGCCACCGGGATCGAGCACTTCACCGTTGACCTGGCGATCAGGGAACGCGTGGTTGTGGCGCAGCAGAACTTCGCGCGCAATTTCGTCGATCCCGACGCCTTCGACAGGCGAAGCCGTCCACGTGAAGTACTTGTCAATGACGCTGCCGTTGATGCCGATCGCCTCGAAGATCTGCGCGCCGCGGTAGCTCTGAATCGTCGAGATGCCCATTTTGGCCGTTGTCTTGACAACGCTTTTGCCGACGGCCTTGAGGTAATTTTTCACCGCCTGTTTGTAATCCATGCCCGTGAGGATTCCCTGGCGGATCATGTCGTCGAGGGTTTCGAACGCCAGATACGGATTGATCGCCCCCGCACCGTAACCGATCAGCAAGGCGAAGTGATGGACCTCGCGCGGTTCACCCGATTCCAGGATCAAGCCGGCACGCGCGCGAGTGCCTTCACGGATCAGGTGATGATGCACCGCCGACACGGCCAACAGGGCGGGGATGGGCGCGTTGTCTTTGTTGATGCCACGGTCAGACAGAATGATGAGGCTCTTGCCTTCCTTGATGGCCAGGCTGGTTTTCTTGCAGAGATCATCGAGCGCGGCCTCCAGACCTCTGCCGCCTGCGGATGCTTTGAACAAAATCGGGAGCGTGACCACGCGGAAATCAGGCGAATTGATCTGGCGCAGTTTCTCGAATTCTTCGTTCGATAGGATCGGGCTTTTCAGCTTGATCTGCTGACAGCTTTGCGGTTCAGGCTCGAGCAGATTGCGCTCCGGGCCGATGGTTGTCTCCGACGACGTGATGATCTCTTCGTGGATGCCGTCGATCGGCGGATTGGTAACCTGCGCGAAAAGCTGCTTGAAATAGTTGTAGAGAAGCTGCGGCCTGTCCGACAACACAGCGAGCGGCGTGTCAGTGCCCATCGAGCCGATTGGTTGCACGCCGTCCCGTGCCATCGGCAGCATCACGATGCGCAAGTCTTCGAACGTGTAACCGAAGGCCTGTTGACGCAGTGTCACAGTCTTGTGGTCGGCCTCATGAACGTGCGGCGACTCGGGCAAGTCCTCCAGCGCGACGAGGTTTTCCTGCAGCCACAGACGATAGGGGCGCTCAGTGGAGATCTTGTGCTTGAGTTCTTCGTCAGCAACGATCCGGCCCTGCTCCGTGTCGATCAGGAACATGCGGCCCGGTTGGAGTCGCCCTTTCTGCAGGACACGCTCCGGCGGTATATCCAGCACGCCAACCTCGGAGGCCATGATGACCTGGTCATCCTTCGTCACGTAATAGCGAGACGGACGCAACCCGTTTCGATCCAACACGGCGCCGATACGAATTCCATCGGTAAACGCAATCGAGGCCGGACCATCCCACGGTTCCATCAGGCAACCGTGGTACTCGTAGAACGCCTTCTTCTCGTCGCTCATGCTTTCGTGCCTCGACCACGGCTCGGGAATCATCATCATCACCGCGTGCGGCAACGAGCGGCCCGCAAGCACGAGGAACTCCAGGCAGTTGTCGAACATTGCCGAATCGCTCCCGTCCTCATTGATGATTGGCAGAAGCTTCTTGATGTCGGCGCCGAACAGGTCGGACTCAAACAGGCGTTCGCGCGCGTGCATCCAGTTGATGTTGCCGCGGAGTGTGTTGATCTCGCCGTTGTGCGCGAGGTAGCGATACGGATGCGCGCGGTCCCAACTGGGGAAGGTGTTGGTGCTGAAGCGGGAGTGCACCAGCGCCAGCGAGCTCTCCATCAACGGACTGTCGAGGTCCGGATAAAACGGCACGATCTGTTCGGACATGAGCATGCCTTTATAGACGATGGTCTTGTATGACAGGCTGGCAATGTAGAACTGGTTGCCGCCTTTGATGCCCGAGTAACGAATCCCCCGTTCAGCGAGTTTACGGATGACGTAGAGCTTGCGCTCGAACGCCATGTCATCCGTCAGCTTCGGATCGCGGGCAATGAACACCTGACGGACAACCGGCTCTGAGCGCAGCGCGGTGTATCCGAGCAAGCCATGGTGGGTCGGAACCGAGCGCCAACCGAGCAACCGATTCTCTTCGGTGGCGACGATCTCCTCGAAAAGCTTCTCGCACTTGTAACGCTCAACGGAATCGGCCGGCAGAAAAACCATGCCGACGCCATATTCGTGCTCTCCGGGGAGTTGAATGCCCTGGGCCGCGCAAGCCCGCTTCAGGAAGGCGTGCGGCTTCTGGAGCAGAATGCCCGCGCCATCACCCGTGTTCGCCTCGCAGCCGCACGCGCCACGGTGGCGCAGATTCGTCAATACCGTCAGCGCGTCGCTAACGATCTGGTGGGACTTCCTGCCTTTGACGTTGACGACGAAGCCGACGCCGCAGGCGTCGTGTTCGAGCCGCGGATCGTACAGGCCCTGCTTGGGAGGTAAGCCGATGGAGTTCATCATCGTTCGCTCATCCGACAAAAATGGCATCCTTCGGCCAATCAGCGCTCACCAAGCCATGGCGCATGTTCACCAGCGGCAGGTAATTGTGGAAAATCCGGATCGGGCCGAGCAGGCGAATCGTGGAAATTTCCTCGATCGAATCAGGTCCATGGTTCTTGCGCAGGGAAGGGACGATCTTGCCCTGGAGGTTCTCCACAATATCCGAGTCGTTTTTCCCCTCGATGATCATCACCAGCGCCACGCGCCCTTCAATCTCGGCAATGTGCGATTCGTAAATCAAGTCCGTGAAAATGGTGCGAACGTTCGGCTCGTTTTTGATCTCGTCGATGATCTGTTTCACCGTGATGCCGATGCGAAACTTGATGACGTACAAATGCCGCGCGGCAAAAGTGCTGGTACCAGTTTCCTGCATGTCCAGCGCAGCGAAGTAGCTCAATAACCCTTCCTCTTCCAGCTTCTTGCGTTTACGGCGCACGGTCGGCGTGGGCACACCGGTGAGCTTGCCGATCTGGTTGTCACTCAGCCGCGGGTCTCGAATCAGGGCCTTGACGATCATTTTCTCCTGATCGTCGAGACATCGCTGCGATTGACCGTTGTCCCTCGAATAATTCATGAACTTCCACCTATCGCTTTAAGTACTATCATCTTTTAGCATATTTTGACCTAAATGCAACACAAATTCTTTGAAAGAGAACAATTCTGTACACTGGCAGTTTGATGTTGACGAATGACGAATCTGCGCCGATTTTTGAAGCAATAAACCATTAAACCACGGAGGTCGCACCATGAAGGTCGAGACGCAACTTTCACTTTTCCTCGAGAATAAGCCCGGCACCTTGGCCGCTGTCTGCAAAGCCCTTGCTGCCGAAAAAATCAACGTCCACGCGATCTCGGTTTCGGACGCGGTTGATCACGCCGTGGTGCGGATGGTGGTCAGCGATTCCGCAAAGGCCTTGCATCTGTTGGGAGAGCACGGCGTGCTCGTCGTCGAGCGCGACGTGCTGATGCTGGAAAGCCGCAACAAACCCGGCGAACTGGCCCGTATCGCCCAGACCCTGGCCGACCATAAGGTCAACATCGAATATGCCTACGCCGCGTCCCTGCTCGACGCCCCCAGCGGCGCGATGATTCTGCGCGTGGACAATCTCAAGAAGGCCGAACGCGTCCTCAAACGGCGTTGACGAACCCGGCGTTCACGGCTTCGCGCCGCGGATGAATTCGGCGATGGGCTTGCCGTCCACGTAAACATCTTCCAACACGGCCTCGCCGCTTTTGATGCGGACGACGGCATAAGTGTTGTCGTTGGTTTGGCCGCGACGGTTCAAGTGCTCCCGATAGGCGTGCTCGGCCTTCGGCGCTTTCGTTTCTTCCATGTAGTAACGGTCGAAAGGCAAACTGAAATGCACCACCGAGTTGGTTTGCCAATCCCGGTACACTCTGCCAACTTTTACGTAATCCCCCGATTTTGGCGGTTGTGGCATCACCTGATTAATGACAGCAAAGCCGTCCCGGCCTTCCTCGACGAGCGCGTAAGCCGTGCGAAATGATCCGGGTTCGGATTCTCCGCTCCACCGCGCGCGATTCTGCTCGTAGCCCAACCACACGTATCGTCCCCGAAACGCATCGTACGGATCAACGGGCGCAGTGCGAAACTTGTACGTTCGCCCGAGTCGCAATGTCGTCTCCCGACGCGCGATCATTCTTACTGGTACGATTACCTGCGCAATCGCCACCGCGATGAATACTGCAAGGATGACCCGGCTTTTCATTGCGCCATCGCTCCTTTCCGCCGCAATATCACCACGTTTGCGGTTAAAAATCCTGCGCCCACAAGTATGAATGCAACTCCGCGCGCAAGAAAACTCAGGTCACTGTCGAAGAACCGCGCGATGATCAACGCTGACAACGCCAACAAACCCACATTCACGCGGCCCAACTTGTTTGTCCTAAGGCCGGCCACCAACAAACCCAGGCCGAGCGCAAAAAGATATGCGTTGAACAGCGCGCGTCCGACCACTTCATTTTGACAAGCCGCTGCGAAAACGTACCCGACCACCCCGCAAAGCGGGGCCAGTCCGACCATCACCCGGTCCAACTCCGACCAACCCGCCATCCGTGCCTCGCGTCCCGCCACACATACAGCGGCAATCGGCAATAGCGCTGCAACTAGGTTTCCCACGACCAAGACCGAGCCGGGCGCCCAAACCTCGCGCCAACCAGGGTATTGGATCGTTCTCCACGGCCATTCATACGTCAACATGAGCGCCACGATTCCCAGACCGATTGCGCCCACTGATTGCCATGGCGAGTGCCGTCCCGTCGTTGCCTCTTTGAACCAGCGCGCGCCCGCCAGATACATTAACGCCAGCAAACCCGTGTACGTTCCGATCCAGGAACCTTTCATTGTCCCTTCAAGCGCGAACCACGCTCCAACGCACAGACACAACGCCAGCACCCAGCCGGTCAGCGCCGAACCCCAACCGTATCGTTGTCCGCGCCAGAGCCGAATCATGTGCGGCATCGGCAATGCCAACAGCGCCCAATACCACAGCGCGGTCCCGGCTTTGTACTCGGATGCGGCGCATCCAGCCCACGTCGTCGCACCGACCAGATAAAGACACGCGGCCACGTTCGACCGCAGCAAGTACACGATGGGAACTCCCAGCAGAATCCACGTCAGAAAAAACCGGGCCGTGTCTCCGTGAATGTTATAGATTTGCGCCACGAGCGAGATCGTTGACCCGACTGTCAACGCCCAAAATGTGGCGGACCCTTCACACCACGCCGCGCTCTCCCGCCTGCGCAGCAGCACCCACGCAGCCAGCGCAATCGCAGTCAGCAGCGGAATGAATGCCAGCACTGTCCGGGTCTCACGGCTCAGATCATCCCAGTTGTGCGCCACCAGCAGAATCACGCCCGCCCCGATCAAGGCCGCGCCGAGAATACTGAGAATGAGGACTGCCAGTTTTTTCCCGCCGTTCACCCCCGGTTCGCCGAAATGCCGCCGCAGTGTTTCCGCCGTTTCCGGCGTCAATACCCTGCCATCCACCAGCGTCGGCAATTGCTCATACAACCACGCCACGTGCTTTCGATCTTTCATGGTTTTACCCTCCCGCAAATACCGGCTTCTGCCGGCATTTGTAAATCGCACCCTCCCCGGCAGCAACGCTTTTCGCAGGATTCCAGCCGATGATGCCTTCACGCTTGTTGTCGTACCGGTAGGTCAACCCGAGTTTCAACCCGAGAAGTGCGGGCATCCAGCCGACCGTGAATACGCCGCGCGCGAACCGCCAGAGGATGCGGTCGAGCCGGTAAAACTGCGCGTACAACCAGTCGGCGCCCGCCTGCAGTTCCTCCGTCGTTATCCGCGCTGGTCGAAACACGACGTGACGGAAATCGTAGTGACTCCAATCGCGGTCGGTCACGCGATTCGCCCGCTCCATGTCGGTAAACAACGGCGTGCCCGGCAACGGCGTCAGGATGTTCAATTGCAGCGCGTCAATCCGCGCGCAATCGAGAAACCGCAGCGTCCGTTCAAAGACGCCGGCGTCATCCTGGTCCAGCCCGACGATCATTCCCGCGACGACGCCGATGCCGTGCCGGTGAATGGTCCGCAGCCGCTCGGCGTAGTGCCGACTGTCGTTGAACGCCTTGCCCATCGCCGCCAGGTTCTCCTCGCTCACCGTCTCGATGCCGATGAACAAGCCGCGGCACCCCGCCGCCCGCGCCAACTGCAGCAACTCCGGGTTGTCGGCGATCTCGATGGAACACTGCCCGACCCAGCGCTTCCGCAGCGGCACCATCGCCCGGAACAGTTCTCCCGCATACCCGGCATCGGCGATGATGTTGTCGTCCACGAAGATGAAGTCGCGCGGAATCGTGTGGAGTTCGGCCAGTACGTCCGCCAGCGGACGATGCCGGTGTTGCTGCCGGTGAAACGCCGTCACCGAGCAGTACCGGCACCCGTGCCGGCACCCGCGCCCCGTCTGCACCGCGTTGATGGTGACGTAGTGTCGGGCGGTGTGGGCAAGGAGTTCGCGCCGCGGGATCGGCGTCTTCAGGACTGCTGAGCATGGCTGGCTGCGGTAGATTCTCCCGATGCCCTTCGTTGCGGCGCTTCTGTGAAGCGTCGAATTCTTTAAAGATTGCCCCTCTCTGCGCTTCGCAGAAGCGCAGCTACACAACCGGCCCGCGGCGATGTCGCGGAGCACCTGCTCCCACGCGCCTTCTGCGTCGCCGGCGACAATCGCATCGAAATGCTCCGCCGCTTCCTGCGAGCACAGCGTCGGGTGAAATCCGCCGCCGACCACGATCTTGCCACGCGCCCTGAACTCCTTCGCAATCTCGTACGCGCGTGGTGCTAGCGCCGTCATCAATGTCACGCCGACTACATCGCACTCGGTATCGAAATCCAGCGGCTCGACGTTTTCGTCCACGATGCGCACTTCGTGCTCCGGTGGCGTCAACGCCGCAACCGTCGTCAGCGGCAACACGCTGAACCGGAGCATCGCGCGTTTCGGAACACGAGGCCGATCCCGTGTCACGCGAACGTTCTCACCGGCGGGAAGAATCAGCAGGACTTTCATAAACTGCCTCGGTTTCATAGGTACGAACACCTCAAGCGGTGGCAGGCATGCGTAGCGTGACCTCGGGTCATCTCAGGTAGCCCGTCAGTCGTTTGACCAAAAGCTTGTCGCAGTCTTCCCTCGAGGTCGGTTTGACATTCTGGTAGTCGGGTTGATGCGAGTTTTGCATATCCACGATCACCCACTCGCCTTTCCGGTCGCACACGACGAAATGCACAATTCCTTGCTCCCAGTTTTTAGGGTTGAAGACGTAGTCCGCATAAAGAACGTAGTCGGCATCCGCCGGATTCTTCTTTGCATGGTCCCGGAACTCACGCGCCATGTCCCATAATGCTTTCAGCTCATTCGGATCAGCCTGGGAAGCCTTGAGCAATACGGACTGCTTTGCCGGCGCTGCCTTGCACAGTCCCGCATCAGTGATCATTTTCGCAAGGTCGGTGGCACTCGCAGCATCTGCCGCATTTCCACCAATCCGAGCCGGAAAAACCACCAAGGTCACTTTTTGTCCCGATGCCTTCATTTCCTTTTGGCGTTCAGGGAGAGGCGTCCTTTCGTTTTCGGGGGGCATTCCGCTCCGCTGGTCCATGATGGCCGCCAGCTTGCCCGGTTTAGCCGCCTTGGCCGTTGCTTCGTTGAGGCCGAGCTGCGGACTCAGCCGTTCGACGAGCAGAACGGACAAGGTCATAGGTTCGCGCGATTCCAGTTTCTTGAACGCTTGATCCTGCGGCGTCTGACGGTCCGTCCAGACTACCGCGCCAGTTTGATCCACAACTACCGCTCGCAGTTCATTCAACCCGGTTTTACGATCGCCATTGTATTCGGCATAAAGCGCGTAGGCGGTTGTAATCGGATTCGTCTTCACAAAGGCACCAACGGCGGCTGCCAGGCTTGCCCAATTCGTGTCCGCCGGGGCAAACAGAGTTTGTCCAAGCTCAATGTTTCTCAATCCCTGCTGTTCGAGAAGAACGCCGACGACCTCGGTCAAACGATCCCAAGGTTTGCCCGCCAGGCGCACGGGGAGGATGGTCAGCGAAGCATCCGGCCCTTTGGATTTCATCAGCTCCAGTCTCGTTTGCTGTTCTGGCGAAACGCCTGGTTTCTGCGGAGCTTCTTGTGCAAACGTCCACCCTGAGGCAAAAAGGACACCGAGAAGCACTCCGAAAACTCCTGTCTTCCACGCGCTCCATACCGCTTGTTTCGTGTTTTTGTTTCCAACCCTGTTTTTCATAACTTGCTCCTTTCTTATTTCGTATTTTTGTTTCCAATCCTGTTTTATAACTTGCTCTTGTCTATTGCCGAGCTTCGTTTTTGTTTCGGCGGGGCCATACAAGCATCGCCGCCATCACGGCTGTCATTGCCAGCAGAATGAGGTCGAGATCGAATGGTTTCATTGTTTTGTTCCTTTCTGTGATAATCTGCTATAACCAAAACCGTGCCAAAGAAGCAGATAGCGATACCCCAGGTACTTACGTCAATAGGCAAGGAATTGTTTGGACATTTCATGTATAGCCTATATACAGTAAACGCATGGCAGAGTTAAAATCCCTCTCTGATGCCGACCGTAACTTTCTTCAGTTTCTGGCTGAGGCGGCCTCCACGAATCCGTTCAGCGATGCTTACATCGATCTGACACTGAAGATCGCGGGCTGTGACGCATCCGTGCCGCCTGTGGAACAGCTCAAGCTAATCCTCGCGCGCGTGAGTCAGCAGGTGCAGAAGTTGGAGGGTGCGGGCAGGGCGAATGTGAGGCAGTTCGATGGCCCGGATCGTGAACTGTTGCGGCATGCGTTCCTGTTCGACATCTACCACCGGTTCATGGCGGCCTACGACCAACTCATTGCCGACCAAATTGCAGCAGGGGAACAGTCGGTGGCCGTGCCGTTCGCCGCTGACGCTTTGCGGTTGTTGGCGCGGCGCGGGTTCAGCGCCGAGGAAGCGCGGCGGTACTTCGCCATTTTCTATCAGATTCGGCGTGCGTACTTCTTTATTGATCGCGGATTGGTCGGATGCAGTGATTGCATGAAGGAACTGCGGCGGCATCTCTGGAACAACGTGTTCACGCACGACATCCGCGTTTACGAGCGGTATCTGTGGAATCGGATGGAGGATTTCTCAACGATGCTGCTCGGCGAGACGGGCACAGGGAAGGGCACGGCGGCGGCGGCAATTGGCCGGTCGGGATTTATCCCGTTCGACGAGAAGAAAGGCTGCTTCACCGAAAGTTTCACCAGCAGTTTCACGCCGATGAACCTCTCGCAGTTCCCCGAGGCGTTGATCGAGTCGGAGCTGTTCGGCCACAAAAAGGGCGCGTTCACCGGCGCGGTGGAGGCGCACGAAGGTGCGTTCGCCCGATGCAGTCCGTACGGGGCGATCTTCCTCGACGAAATCGGCGATGCCGGTGTGCCGGTGCAAATCAAACTGCTCCACGTGCTGCAGGAGCGCACGTTTTCGCCTGTCGGCAGCCACGAGAAACTGCGCTTCCGGGGTCGCGTGATCGCTGCCACCAACAAACCGTTGGATCAACTCCGTGGTGGCGGCCAGTTCCGCGACGATTTCTTTTACCGGCTCTGCTCGGACGTGATCACCGTGCCGCCATTGCAGCAGCGCATCGCGGAAGAACCGGCGGAGTTGGATGAACTCATTGCGCTCATCGTCGAGCGGCTTACTGGTGAAGTGTCGCCGGAGATCGTCGGCATGGTGCGTTCGGTTCTTAACGCCTCGCTGGGGAAGAACTACGCGTGGCCCGGCAACGTCCGAGAGTTGGAACAGGCCGTGCGCCGCATCCTGCTCACGCGCCACTACGAGGGCGACCGCAAAGCCATCGGGCCGGACTTGCGCGCGCGGTTGCAGGCAGGAATCGAGGACGGCTCGCTCGACGCCGATGCATTGCTGGCGGGCTACTGCGCCCTGCTGCACGAGCGCCACGGCACATACGAGGAAGTCGCCCGCCACACGAACCTCGACCGCCGCACCGCCAAGGCATACGTCCAGAAGTATCGCGCAACCCATGCCGGCACTATGCACCGAGTGACGTAATCCAACTTCGCCGATCAACTCGATCCAAGAGGCACCAGCCACACGCGGTAGAAGCGCACCGGGGCATTGGTTGCGCCGCCGACATCGACGCAGTTAGTCGTCGTATCCCCGCTGCCCAAGATGACGATCAGTCCGCTGATGTGATGAAGTTGGTCGTATAGCCGCCATCCGCGCCGCCGGCGGTGGCTTGCACTGCGTTGGTTCGCCCACCCCGCCCGTCGCCCACGCTGATCCGTGCGACTGGCCAAAATGAAGAATAATTAGGGGCTGTTGCCCATATGATTTTTCTGGTTGTAGCTGCGCTTCTGGGAAGCGCGGGTCGTTCATTTCCCGAAGGAATTCGGCGTTTCGCAGAAATGCCGCTATACCGAAAGGCGTGGAAACCGATTTGGGCAACACGCCCATTAGACGTGCCCCCCGCTCAGAGCAACCAACCGCTGCCCCGAAAGCTTTCGGGGCTACAACGACTCAGGCGAGCGTTTTGTGGAATCGTTTCACTGCCAGCCAGAGGGTGGCGGCGCCCAGGATGGCCAGGGCGACCATTTGCGGCCACAGCATGCTCGGGCCGAGGCCTTTGAGGAAGATGCCGCGCAGGATGATCAGGAAATAGCGCAGGGGATCCAGGAAGCTGACCCATTGGATGACACGCGGCATGTTGGCGATGGGGAAGACGAATCCGGAGAATAGTATCGCCGGGAAAACGTAGAAGAACGTGGTCATCATGGCTTGTTGCTGGGTGCGGCTGACGGTCGAGATCAGCAAACCGACCCCGAGCGTGGACATCAGGTACAGGCCGGTAGAGAACAGCAGCCACAGCAGGTTGCCGCGGATAGGGACATCGAACCAGAAGACGCCGGCGGTGGTGATGAGAATGACATCCACGAAGGCGACCAGCGCGAACGGCAGTGTCTTGCCGAGGATGAACTCAGCGGGTGTGATCGGGGTGACCATGACCTGTTCCATCGTGCCGATCTCTTTCTCGCGGACGACTGCCATGCTGGTCAGCAACAGGGTGATGATCAGGATGATGTTGGCGATGACGCCCGGCACGTAGAAGTTGCGGCTCTCGAGGTTATCGTTGAACCAGGCGCGAGTGGCCAGTTCGACCTGCGCCTGCGGGCGGTTCGGGCCAAGAAGACGCGCGGCGTGCATCGCCAGGATTTGTCCGGAGTATTGGCGGGCGATCTTGGTGGCGTAGTTTAGGATGATGCCTGCCGTGTTGGAGTCGGTGCCGTCCAGCAGGATCTGCAGCCCAGCGGTGCGACCGGCATCGAGGTGTTCGCCGAAGCCCTTGTTCATCCGCAGAATGGTCTGCACATCACTGCGGTCGAGCAATTCCTGGGCGCGCCGGTCATCGCTGACGTAGGCGGCGACTTCAAAATAGCCCGAGCTGACGAACCGGCTGATCAGTTCGCGGCTGCGGACGCTGTTGTCGAGGTCGTAGATCGCGGTGCGGATGCGGCGGACGTCCGTGGTGGCCGCATAGCCGAACACGATGGTTTGGATGAGAGGCGCGACGAACAGCACCGATTTCATCCGGGGATCACGGAAGAGCTCGATGAACTCCTTGATCAACATGTGTTTGATGCGCTCAAACATGGCTACACCAGCTTCTTCTTAAACTTCAGGGTGGCCAGGACCACCATCAGCACGCCAAAGACCGTGAGGAACACGGCATCAACCATCATCACTTTCAGGCCGACGCCTTTAAGGTAGATACCCCGCAGCAGGGCGATGAAGTAGCGGGCCGGGATGACGTACGTAATCACCTGGATTGGTTTGGGCATGTTGGCGATGGCGTAGATGAAGCCCGACAGCAGAAACGTGGGCAGGAAGGTGCTGAGCATGGCGAGTTGATTGGCCATGAGTTGATTCTTTGCGACCACGCTGATGAACACGCCCAACGACAGGACCCCCAACAGGAAAATTGCCGACATGCCAAACAGCAGCGGGATGCTGCCGCGCAGCGGGACGTGAAACAGAAACTCGCCCATCAGCACCGCCAGCGTCACGTTGAACATGCCGATGACGAAATACGGCAGCAACTTGCCGAAGATCAGTTCAGGGCCTTTGATCGGGGTGGAGATCAGTTGTTCCATTGTGCCGCGTTCCCACTCGCGGGCGACCGTCAGGGAAGTCAGCAGCGCCGTGATGACCATCATGATGATGGCAATCAGGCCGGGCACGATGAAGTTCTTCGATTCCATGTCGGTGTTGAACCACACACGCGGGCGGACATCCAACGGCGGGGCCAGTCCTGACGAGCCGAGTCGCCGGGCCACGCGGAGCGTGACGTCCTGCGAATAGGTCTGCGCCACCGCATCGGCGTAACCGGCGGCGAGAGTGGCCGTGTTGGCGTCGCTGCCGTCCACAATCAGTTGCGCCGGACCCGTCCGCCCCGCATCGATCTGCCCTCCAAACCCGCGCGGCACGACCAGCGCCACCAGCGCGTCGCGGGTGTCAATGGCGCGCTCGACTTCGCGGTAATCCTGCGCGTACGCAAACAGGCCGAAATAACGTGATCCCAGAAACCGGCTGATCAACTCGCGGCTGACCGGGGTTTCGTCCTGGTCCCAGATGACCAGCGGCACATGATCCACGTCGAGCGTCAGTGCGTAGCCGAACATCACGAGCAGCAGCATCGGGATGGCAATCGCCAGCCCGAGACTCCGCGGATCGCGCAGGATATGGATGAACTCCTTGCGCGCGATGGCCCAGAGCCGGCGCAGGTTCATCTGCGGACCTCCTCCGTCCCCAGCTTGCCGCTGTTCGTGTGACACAAACGTGTAGCGGCGCTTCTGTGAAGCGCCGTGGCCAGCCAATCACAAAGCCCCGATCTGCGCTTCGCAGAAGCGCAGCTACAACGGCTCCGGGTGCGAGCACGTGTCATCGCTGCACCTCCGCCTCCGGTTGCCCGGCGCGGTCGCGGGCTTCGATGAGGGAGACGAACACGTCCTCCAGTGACGGAACGATTTTCTCCACGCGCTCGACCGCGTATCCCCGCGACCCAAGCACGCCGCGAATCGGCTGGATGACTGACTCCGCATCGGCCGCCACCACGTGCAATCCTTTGCCGAACAGCGCGACTTCCTTCACGCCCTGGACCTTCTCAATCTCGCTCATTGCGTCCTGCGGCCGGTCGCAGAGCACATTGAGGACATCTTCCTGCATGAATTTCGTCTTGAGTTCCTCCGGGCTGCCGATGGCGATGAGTTCGCCGCGATAAATCAACGCGATCCGGTCGCAATACTCGGCCTCGTCCATGTAATGGGTGGTGACAAACACCGTCACGCCCTTGCCGGCGAGTTCGTAGATCAGGTCCCAGAACTGTCGGCGACTGATCGGGTCAACACCCGAGGTCGGTTCATCGAGAAAAATGATTGGCGGCTCGTGCACAATCGCGCAGCCCAGCGCCAGGCGCTGTTTCCAGCCACCCGACAGAATGCCCGTGAGCGAGTGGCGGTGTTCCTTCAACCCGGCCATCGAGATGACCCATTCCTTTCGCTCCTGCTTTTTTTCCGGCGCGATGCGATAGATGCCGCTGTAGAAATCGATGTTCTCCTCGACGGTCAGGTCTTCGTAGAGGGAAAACTTCTGGCTCATGTAGCCGATGTTGGCCTTGATCTTTTCCGGCTCGGAGCGCACATCGAAGCCCGCGACCGTTCCCGTGCCGCTGCTGGGCTTAAGAATCCCGCACAGCATGCGGATCGTCGTGGACTTGCCGGCGCCGTTCGGGCCGAGGAATCCGAAAATCTCACCCTTTGTGACTTCGAAGCTGATGCGATTGACGGCGATGAAACCGTCGAACCGTTTCTCCAAATCCCGCACCGTGACGGCGGCGTTGTTCATGGCGAATGTCGACCCGCCCCCTCACCTCGATCCCGCTCCGAGCGGGATTGATCCTCTCCCCCGGTGAACGGGGGAGAGGAGAGTTCTCGCGTCGTGCTTTCCCCTCTCCATTGTCCTGCAAGGGATAGGGCCTGGGTGAGGGTTCTTCCGCTGTTCATGAAGAATTCTCCGAGCCGACGACGGAGACAAACACATCCTCCAACGACGGTTCGATCGGCCGGACACCGCCGACCGCGAGTCCGGCTTTGCTGAGGACCTCCTGCGCCTGGGCCATGGCCATGGCGGCATCGCGCGCCACCACGTGAACGCGGTCGCCGAACAACCCCACCGAACTGGCCGGCATCGTCTCGCGCAGCAACGTCGTGGCCTTGCGCGGCTCGGCGGCGCGGATTTCGATGATCGTACCGCGCATGAGTTTCTTCACCTCGCTGGGCGTGCCGAGCGCGAGGAGCTTGCCCTTGTGCATGAGGGCGAGCCGATTGCAGCGTTCGGCTTCGTCGAGATAAGCGGTGGAGACGAAAATGGTGACCTTCTCGCGGAGCAGTTGATACAAGATCCGCCAAAAGTCCCGGCGCGACACCGGGTCGACGCCGTTGGTCGGTTCGTCGAGGAAGAGCACTTTTGGTGTGTGAATCAGGGCGCACGCCAGACCGAGCTTCTGTTTCATCCCGCCGGAGAGATTGCCGGCGAAACGTTTCTTGAACGGAGTCAGGTTGCTGAAGGAGAGCAGACGGTCAATCTTCTCGGCACGGCCTTTGTGCGGCACACCGTAGATGTCGGCGTAGAAATCGATATTCTCCATCACCGAGAGGTCGGGATACAGCCCGAACCGCTGGCTCATGTAACCGATGTCATCCTTGATCGCTTCCGCATCCCTGACGACGTGATGGCCTGCCACCCAGGCTTCGCCCGACGTCGGTTCCATGATCGCGGTCAGCAACCGCATGGTGGTCGTCTTGCCCGCGCCGTCCGGCCCGACCAGCCCGAAGATTTCGCCCTCCTGCACTGAGATCGTCAGGGAGTCAACTGCCGCAAGGTCGCCAAATCTCTTGGTCAGATTCTCAGTTCGGATTGCGGCCATCGCGCGTCTCCTGACTGACAAGGATCTCCGCGTCGGCGGGCATGCCGGGTTTTAACTCCATGTGGGGATTGGCGATGTCAATCTTCACCCGATAAACCAGTTTGACCCGTTCCTTTTCGGTCTGGACACTCTTCGGTGTGAACTCCGCGTCGGAAGCGATAAAGGAGACGTGGCCTTCGTAAATCTTGCCCGGGTAGGTGTCGGCGGTCACGCGCGCCTTTTGGCCGACTTTCACGCGGCCGAGATCGGTCTCGTTGACATAGGCCCGCAACCAAGGCTTATCGAGATCACCAATCGTGACCACGGGCGTGCCGGGCACGACATACTCGCCAGGCTCGATGTTTTTCGACAACACCACCCCGCTGAGCGGGGCCGCCACCGTGGCGTAGCTCAACTGTGTTTCCGCGAGCGCGAGGGCCTGCTTCGCCTGTTCCAGCATCGCGCGGGCCTGCTCGATCTTTTCCTTGCGCGGGCCTTCCTTGACCAGCTTGAATTGCTCTTCGGCCTCGCGCAACCGGGCCGCCGCCACGTCGTTGGCCGCTCTGGCCGCATCGAGCTCTTGCGAAGAGACGGCCTTGCTCCGGAACAATTCCTCCATGCGGTGGTAATCGAGTTCGGCCCGCACCGCATCGGCCTTGGCCCGGGCCACAGTGGCTTCGGCGGCGGCAATCTCCTGCGGGCGCGACCCGGCTTCCAGTTCGGCCAGTGCGGCCTTGGCGGCCTCGAGTTCCGCCTGGCGCATCGCCACCTCGCTTCTCAGATCGGCAGTCTCCAACAGGGCGACGACTGCGCCTTTCTCCACCAGTTCGCCCTCGTCCACGAGTCGCTGCACCACATGGCCGGGGATCTTGAAACTGACCTGGGTGTCAGTGACCTCGATATTGCCGGAGACGTGGATGACAGCCGAATTGTTGTGGGACCGCCGCTGGAAATACCAGTACGCCACCGCCCCCACAACCGCGATGACAACGACGATGATGATCAACCGCTTCCGATTCTTCACGGACATTCCTCCAGATGACAACCCAGCCCGGCTCTGACGCCAGCATATCAGAGCCCAGGGCAACGTCCAGCCCTGAGCAGCCAGTTTCGGTTGACTCGGTTGCCGGCAGCTTGCAGAATCGCCCGCGATGACGACGGGCGCGATCCTGTGGACGGTGTTCGGCGCGGTGGTGGTGGTGGTGCTGGCGCTGGATCTCGGCGTGTTTCATCGCAAGGCGCATGAGATCGGGTTCCGGGAAGCGTTGCTGTGGAGCGGCGTGTGGGTTGGATTGGCCATGGCGTACACGGGGCTGGTGTGGTGGCTGCACCCGAAAGGAGCGTCCAAGGCGCTGGAGTTTTTGACGGCGTACCTCGTCGAGGAATCGCTCAGCGTGGACAATTTGTTCGTGTTCCTGCTGATCTTTTCGTATTTCGCCGCGTCGTCGCAATACCAACATAACGTCCTGTTCTGGGGCATTCTCGGCGCGATGGTGTTTCGGGCGGTCTTTATCGTCGGTGGTGTGGCGTTGATCCAGACCTTTCATTGGTTCCTCTACGTGTTTGGCGCGATCCTGATCGTCAGCGGCGCAAAGATGGCCGTGCAGAACAGCCGAACGATCGCGCCGGAGAAGAATCCCATGTTGAAGCTGTTTCGGCGCTTCGTGCCAGTGGCGACGGACTATGCGGGAACGAAGTTTTTTATCCGCCGGGACGGGCGTCTGCTGGCGACGCCTCTATTCGTCGTGCTGCTGGTGTTGGAGACGACCGACATCGTCTTCGCGGTGGACTCCATCCCCGCCGTGCTCGGAATTACCCGCGATACGTTCGTGGTGTACACGTCCAACATCTTTGCGATCATGGGGCTGCGGGCGTTGTACTTCGTGTTGGCGGGTGCGATGGAGCTATTCCATCACCTGCGCTTCGGGCTTTCGGCGGTGCTGGTGTTCATCGGCGCGAAGATGCTGCTCGGCCATTGGTACGAAATGCCCGTCGGTGTCGCGCTTTCAGTGGTGGCGGGATTGCTGGCCCTGTCGCTCATAGCGTCGCTTGTCTGGCCCAAGAAAATGAACGACGCCATCAAAGAATGAGCATGCAATCGCCATAGCTGAAAAAGCGGTACCGCTCCCGCACCGCCTCGGCATAAGCGCGGAGGATCAACTCCCGCGAGGCAAGCGCGCACACCAACATCAACAGCGTTGAGCGGGGGAGATGGAAGTTGGTCAGCAGCGCGTCCACAACGCGAAACTGAAAGGGCGGTCGAATGAAAATGTCCGTGCTCCCTTCGCACGCGCGCGGCTTGCCGGCCGTTTCCAACGCGCGCACAACCGTAGTGCCGACAGCGATGATGCGTGACTTGGGTTCTGTGGGAGCGACATTCTTGTCGCGACCGGCTTGTCCGCCAAAGCCTTGGCGAAGGCGGATCGGGGCAGGAATGCCCCTCCCACAAGACCAAACTGCTCGCATCGCAGCCGCGGCCTCGGCGGAGACGGAAAACTTCTCGGCATGCATCTTGTGCTCCTCGACGGTTTCAGTTTTCACGGGCCGGAACGTGCCGATGCCGACGTGCAACGTGATGAACGTGTGCCCGATGCCCGCTACGCGGAGTTGTTCCAGCATCTCGGCGGTGAAATGCAGACCAGCCGTCGGCGCAGCAATCGCCCCAGCCGCCCGCGCGAACACCGTCTGGTAACGTTCGCGATCAGCGGCGACGGCGGGGCGTTCGATATACGGCGGCAGTGGCGCTGCGCCGTGATGTTGGAGATACGAATCCACGTTGCCTTCAAAGCGCAGCACGCGCCCGCCGAAATCGGCCTCGTCTTCAACGACGGCGTTAAACCACGGCGTGAATCGCAGCTTGGCGCCAACTTTAGCGCGATGTCCGGGCTTGACCAACGCCGACCAACGGTTGTCGCCGAGATTTTCGACTAGCAACAACTCAACGGCAGGCGATTGCGACCAGATTCGCGCGGGAATGACCTTCGTGTCGTTGAGCACCAGCAAGTCGCCCGCATGAAGGTACGTGCCGAGATCGCGGAACTGCTCGTGACGGATTTCGCCTGTCGCGCGCTCCACGATCATCATCCTCGACGCCGCGCGGTCGGGCAACGGTTGTTGCGCGATCAGTTCCGGCGGCAATGCGTAATCGAAATCAGCGGTCTTCATGTGCGGAGGTTACAGCCGTCGAGAAACGGTTAAAACCGTTAAAAGGTGAAGCCAAGCCGGTCTGCAAATATTTAACGGTTTTTACTTTTTTAACCTTTTTAACGTCTCTTCAGCAACCACAGGATCAGCGTCAGCACCGCGCTGAGCAGCAGGCACGTGGTCAGCGGAAAATAGAATTTGAAATTCTCGCGATCGATGCGGATGTCACCGGGCAAGCGGCCCAGAGGCAGATTCATTTTGCCGCCCAGCCAGATCAATCCGCCCAGCACAGCCAAACTCAGCCCAATGACCACCAGGATTTTCCCGACATCGCTCATCCAAGGTTTAAGTTTCACGAACCCGTGGCGGCTCGCAAGCTCAAAACTCGCATTTGATTGTCACGGCTCGCTGCAGCCGCCAGAGATACTCGCGTTTTGGAATCTCGTACGTGCCAAACTGGGCGAGGTGCGGCGTTTGCCATTGCGTGTCGAGCAACACGAATCCACGCGCGCGCAGCCGCTCGACCAACGCCACCAGCGCAACCTTTGAGGCGTCGGTGACGCGATGAAACATGCTTTCGCCGAAGAACGCGCCGCCGATGTGGACGCCATACAAACCGCCGACCAACGGCAAGGATGAAGGATGAGGGATGAGGGATGAAGGGGGCGCGGAGCGGGAGAGCGTTGAGCGCCTAACCGTCAAGCGTGGAGCGGCAGTTTCGGGCAGACGCACTTCAACGCTGTGGGCGTGGCCGAGGCGATGGAGATTGCAGTAGCTCTCAATGATTTCCTTGGAAATCCACGTGCCTTCCTTGCGTTTGGCGCACTCGCGGATGACGGCCTCAAAATCGGTGTCGAATGTCGTCTCGAATTTCTCCTGTCTGAGCACGCGACGCAATCCGTGCGGGATGTGAAACCGGTCATCGAGCGGAATGATTGCGCGCGGATCAGGCGAGAACCAACCGATATCACCTTGCTTGCCTGCCCCGATGCCCACGTCGGGGTCCACCGCCATCGGAAAAATGCCATGGCGGTAGGCGTCCAACAACAACTCAGGCTCGATCATGCCGCCATTTTAGCAAGCAGCGAGACGGAACGGAAGGTCAGGGCGCGGGTAGGAACGTCAGAGGTCAGTCACCGCGAGCCCCGAATGCTTTCCGGGGTTGGCTCCAGCGTGGTGTTAAGCGTCTTTCGGGCCACTTGGTTTCCGAAAACAAAGCCATCCCGCGATCCTAGCGAACTCTACGCCTGCAACTAGACAGCAAAAAGCAGTCAGCCAAGCATCCCAAGGACCGACAATGGCGCAGTGAACTGAGACGGGCAGCCCAACGAGCAGCATCAAAACCGCGAGTATTCCAGCTAGTCGTCGGAACGCTGGACGCGCCTCACTTGATTTGGTGGTTTGTTCCATGTGTCCTCTTGGCTCCTAAATATGGCCGGCGATTCGGCCCGAGTAAAGACGGAAAGCGGCGCGCTCAGCGAGCGCATGCTCTCCCGCAGCGTTGACAGCTTTCGGCGCATCCTTTAGCCTTGTCACCACTATGACTACTGATGATAAACTTGCCGCGCTCAAAGACGTCGCAACCCGGTTGCGCATCCATTCCCTGAACTCCACCACCGAAGCAGGCTCGGGGCATCCGACCTCCTGCTGCTCCGCCGCCGACATCGTGGCGGCGCTGTTTTTTGGTGCGATGCGATTTGATCCCAAGAACCCCAAGAATCCCAACAATGATCGCTTCATCCTATCGAAGGGTCACGCCGCGCCGCTGCTATACTCGGCGTGGGCTGAGGTCGGGCATGTGCCCGTTGAGGATTTGTTGAAGCTGCGGACGTTCACCAGCAACCTCGAAGGTCATCCGACACCGCGGCTGGACTTCGTGGACGTGGCGACAGGCTCGTTGGGGCAGGGACTCAGCGCCGGGGCGGGGATGGCGCTCGCCGCGCGCCTGGACAAACGCGATTACCACACGTGGGTCTTGATCGGCGACGGCGAAAGCGCGGAAGGATCGATCTGGGAAGCAGCGGGAACATCCAGCTACTATAAGCTGAACAATCTCACCGTGATCGCGGACATCAACCGCCTCGGCCAGTCACAGCCGACGATGCTTCAGTACGATCTCGACACCTACAAGAAACGGTTTGCCGCGTTCGGCTGGCGCGTGCTGGTGATCGATGGACACGACATGGCGCAAATCGTCTCCGCGCTGCGCAAGGCGCGCCGAAGCAAGGATCAGCCGACGGCGATTTTGGCGAAGACCATCAAAGGCAAAGGCATCTCGTTTGCCGAAGACAAGGAAGGCTGGCATGGCCGCGCGTTCAAGAAAGGCGAGGAACATGACAAGGCCATCGCCGAGCTTCAGGCCCAACTGACTGGTGCGACCGGCGCGAAGGTCAAGCACGTTCCGCGGGAGAAACCCGTTGAAGCGCACAAGCCCGTGCCCATCGACCCGCCGGCATACAAGTTGGGCGAGATGGTTGCCACGCGCGAAGCTTACGGCACGGCGCTGGTCAAGATTGGAGCGGTCGATCCGCGGGTCGTGGCTCTGGATGGCGACACCAAGAATTCGACGTTCGCGGACAAATTCTTCAAAGCCTATCCGGAACGGTCTTTTGAAAGTTTCATCGCCGAGCAGAACATGGTCACCGTGGCGGCCGGTCTGGCCAGCCGCGGCAAGGTGCCGTTCGCTTCGACGTTCGCGGCCTTTTTCGAGCGCGCCACTGACCAGATTCGCATGGCGACCGTTTCATTTGCCAACATCAAGCTGGTCGGCTCGCACGCGGGCGTCTCCATTGGCGAAGACGGCCCGTCGCAAATGGCTATGGAAGACATCGCGATTTTTCGCGCCATGGCCGATTGCGTTGTGCTCTACCCGTGCGATGCCGTCAGCACCGAGCGCGCGGTGGAACTGGCCGCCAATCACACCGGCATGGTTTTCATTCGCACATCGCGTCCGAAGACGCCGGTGATCTACGAAAACCATCACGAGTTCAGCCTCGGCAAAGCCAATCTGCTCCGGCACAGCGACCACGACAAGGTCACGGTGGTCGGCGCGGGCGTCACCGTGTTCGAAGCGCTCAAGGCCTACGACCAACTCAAGGCGCAGGGCACGCTGATTCGCGTCATTGACATCTTCAGCGTCAAACCGATCGACAGGCAGTTGCTTATCGAGTCGGCGAAGCGAACCAACAACACGATCATCACCGTCGAAGACCACCACATCGAGGGTGGACTGGGCGATGCGGTGGCGTCGGCTGTTGCGCCGGAAGGCATCCGCGTCCACAAGCTCGGCGTGCACGAAGTGCCGCGCTCCGGCAAGGCCGAAGAACTGATGCACCACTACGGCATCAGCGCCGCGCGGATCGCCGAGAAAGTGTGCGCGCTGTAGGCCGACTCTATGAGTCGGCGAAATCCACGGGAAAACGACAGATTGCCGCCTCGCAGATGCGGCCTACAAGCGTTTTTGGGAGATGGCCTTTTGAAATTCGACGCATGACCAACGCGCCCGATCAAACTTCTTCACGCGGACTCAGCGTCGCACTGATTGTCGGCATCGGCGTGCTGCTCACGCTGATGTACTGGCCGTTGCTGGCATGGATGACGCGCGTGAGCCTGCACGTTGCGCAGTTGTCCACAGGCGCGCTGCTGGTCGTGTTCGCGGCCGTCGTCTGCCTGCAAGACGGCCTGCGCGAGCTCCGGTTTGAGCCGCAGGCGAACCCGCTGGGACTCGCGCTGCTGGCGCTGGGGTTCGCGTGCATGTGGCTGGCGCGGCAGTTCGCGGTGGGCGTGCTGCCGCTCGTCGTGTTCTCGTTCTGCGCTTCATTCGCGGCGATCGTTGCGTTTCTATTCGGGCGCGCCGGCGTCCGCCAATTCCTGCCCGCGCTGGGCGGGTTCTTTGTGTTCGGTCTGCTGGTTGGATTGTTTCCGACGCTGGATTGGCCGCTGCGCGCGCTGGCGGCGAAACACGCGGGAAGTCTGCTCGCGTGGCTCGGCGTGCCCGTGCGGTTGCTGGTCGAGCCCGGCAGACCCGCCGAGTTGGTGCTCGGTGTGGGTGGACAATTGTTTCGCGTGGCGACGGAGTGCAACGGTTTCGGACTACTGACCTCGGCACTGTTGCTGGCGACGATCCTCGCGTTTCAGTATCGGCTGCCGTGGCTGAACAAGCTCGGGCTGCTGGCGCTCAGCGTCCCGGTCGCCATCGTCTGCAATTTCCTGCGCATCGTCAGCATCTGTCTCGTCGCGCCGCGCGTGGTGTGGTCATACGTTTTCGTGCACGAGGCGCTGGGCGCGATCTTCTACTTATCGGGGCTTGCGCTGGTGTGGCTGGCGGCGCGCCGTGTGAAGGATTAGCGCGGCTTCGTCTCGCGTACGCGCACGGGCTGGGCGGGGCGATCTTATCCAGAATGATCTCGCCGTGCGGCATCTTGGTTCTATGCCCATCGTTTCGGCCAGCGCGTGGTGCAGCCAATGGGCGCAACGCGAACAACGCAACCCGCCCGCAGGAATCTGCGGAGCGTTGCTCGCATTGGCCTCGCGCACCGACACCACGGCAAGCCTCCCCCAGATCAGCGTCCCGACACTGATCCTCGTGGGCGAGCAGGACACGCTGACGCCGCCGTCGGTTGCGAAGGCCGTGCGGGAGAAGATTCGCAACTCCGAGTTGCACGTCATTCCGCGTGCCGCACACATGAGCAACCTGGAAAATCGCGCGGAATTCAACCAGCACTTACTGGAGTTTTTGGAAAAGCTGGGTTGATTTTCTCTGTGGCAACGAAACCGTTGCAAGCCATGAGTCTTTTGGGTACACTGCGGCGGTCATGAAGAAATGCTTGGTAGCGTGCGTCTTGCTGGCGGTGTGCAGTTGCGGCTTGTCTCGCGTTTGGGCGGCGGCTGATCCGGGCGACCAGTTCCTCGACGCGTATTTTCTGATTCAGGATGGCGACGCTGCCGAAAGCAAAGGCGATTGGGTCAGGGCCGATTCCAAGTTCAAAGCGGCGCTGGACATTCTCCGCGAGATCAAATCGCAAAACCCCGACTGGAATCCGCACATCATCGAGTTTCGCGTGAAATACTGCGCCGACCATCTCGAGACGCTGAAACCCAAACTCCCCGTTGCGCCGCCGCCTCCGCCCGCTACTCCAACTGCTGCAACACCGCCGCAGGCTCCCGCCGCTCCACTCGTTGTATCCACGCCGGTTTCCTTGGAGACTTATCGCATTCAACAACTCACTGCCGAGTTGCAGCAGTCGCAGGAAAACATCCGTCAGCTCCAGCAGGATCGCGACACGCTGAAGGCCCAGTTCGAAGGAGAACTTCAGAAGCTTTCGCCGACGAATCGGGAGGAGGCGCAGAAGACGTTGGAACAACTCCGCGCCATGGAGGCCGCCCGCGACGCACTGACCGCCAAGTTGCAAGAAGCAGAAGCAAAAGCTGCGCAAGTCGAGACGCTGAAGGCGGAGTTGCAGCAATCCCAGGAAAAACTCCGCCAGCTTGAGGCCGATCGCGACCAGCTTAACGCCAAACTCCAGGCAAGCGTGAGCCAGACCGCGCCGACTCAGACCACGCCGCAGATCGAGGAGTTGCTCAAGAAGAACGCAGAACTGACCGCGCAGGTCGCGGAATTGAGAGAGCGGCTCGCTGGGGGGACTGGAACTTCCGCCACTGACCAAATCCAGTTGCGCACGGAGTTGATCCAGACGCGCAGCGAGCTGGAACGAACAAGCCAACAGCTTGAAAAGGCGAACCAGGAACTGGCGTCTGCCAAACAGGAACTGGAAAAAGCCCAGGCCGAGAATGTTCGGCTCAAGCAGTCGCAGGAAGAAATCATGGCCAAGCTGGATGAGGCTGACCGCCAGCTCCGCGCCGCCAAATCCTCGACGGAGAAGGGCAACGAAATCATCCTGCAGTTGCGCAAGGAAAATGCGCTGCTGCGCGAGATTGCGGAACGGAAGGAGCCGGTGACCATCCGCGCGCGGGAGGCAACGCAAGAAAGCGGCCTGAACAACGAGCTTAGAGGCTGGCGTCCGAGACGTCGCACACCAGCCGCTGCGGCACCAGCGAAGCCTGCAACTCCAAAGCGAGAGTCGTCAACCACGTCAATGAAGGAATCCGGGAGCAGCAAGCTCGTGGCAACCATCAATGCGCCGGCTCCCCCCGCACCAGCCAAGCCATCAGCGCCAGCCTCGAGCACGTATTCGGGGCCAGCCACAACAATCGCATCGCCGCCAAGCCCTGCCACCGAAACGAATGCGATCGCTCGCGCGGTGGTGGCCACGGAACCGGCTCGACCAGCGGGAGCGGACGATATCAAAGCCATGTTGAACGAGGCGCGTGCGGCAGAGGCTCTGAGGGACTACGATTCCGCGGCCCTCAAATATCAAGAGATCCTGGCGAAAGAACCCAACAACGTGACGGCCTTGTCGAACATGGGCGCCATTCGTTATCGGCAAGGACGGCTTGACGATGCGGAGGGATTCTTGCGAAAGGCCGTGGCGGCGGCGCCCAACGACAGCGCGTCGCGTTCCCTCCTGGGCGTGGTCTTCTCTCGGACGGGCAAACTGGACGACGCATTCAATGAGTTGACGCGGGCCGTCGCGCTCGATCCGCGCAACGCCGAAGCCCATAACTATCTTGGCATCACGCTCAGCGAAAAAGGCTGGAGTGCGGCCGCAGAACAAGAAATCCGCCGAGCCATTGAACTCAATCCGCAGTACGCCGACGCGCATTTCAATCTCGCCGTGATCTACGCCAAGCAGAAGACGCCACGCTGGGAACTGGCGCGATACCATTACCAGAAGGCGCTCGACCTCGGCGCCCAGCCCGACCCGCAGCTCGAAGCGCGCCTCAAATCCGCCCCGCCGCCGAAGCCGGCCGAGACCAACACCGAGCCAGCGAAGGCGCAACAACCTGCGACTCCTTGAACGGAGTTGCCCGCCCCGTCGTGCGGCGGCGCGTCGGTCATCGTGCCGTGGGTAGGGCGGGCTGGCCCAGCCCGCCGCGTCTTTGTGGTGGCGTCAGTTTGTTGTCTGATTTCTGACTTCTGTGTTCCGTTCACGAACTCCCGCGTCCAGAGTTTCCTTGCGCAAAATCAGCGCCCATTCTGGAAACCAGATGCGCTGCCCTGATATCGTCGTTTCCATGCCAAAGACAGCCTTTCACTGACCTGTGGCAGTTTGTCTTTTTGCGTCTTGATATTCCAAGCGAAAAGGAATCGGGGCACACAAGGAGGGCAAGACACGAGTTAACGCCGCGCGTCTGTGATCCCGATTGACGATCCCAACGTTGCCCTCTAATCTGCGCCTGAGATGAACCGAACAAACACACTTTGTCTTGCGCGCCTGAGTTTGTTCTATTATTATTGTTAGGCGACTTCACCGATCGTCACGACAACCAATGATTATCGAAGCCGCTAGGCGAGAAGACGCTGAGGCCATTCTCCAAATTCAGCGGCTTGCCTATCAAAGCGAAGCCGTCCTGTATCAGGACTGGAAGATACCTCCATTGACAGAATCTTTGGAGGAGTTGCTTGCGGAGTTTGACCGGCAGCTTTTTCTAAAGGCATCTTGCGACGCACCTCGACATCTTGTCGGTTCAGTTCGAGCGCGGTTTCAGGACGGCACATGCTGCATTGGCCGACTCATCGTGCATCCAGATTTTCAAGGCAAGGGCATCGGCGGCATGCTCATGCGTCAGGTCGAGCAGCGGTTTCCGCAGGCGCAACGTTTTGAGTTGTTCACGGGGCATCGAAGCAACCGCAATCTTTCGTTTTACCAGCATATTGGTTACGTTCCTTTCCGTGAACAGCAACTTTCCGATCATGTCACTCTTATATTTTTGGAGAAAACCGTCGCCTAACAAGTGCGCTCCAGCGAACCGCCGCTATGCTTCTCCGCTCGGTGCGGGGCGGCAATTCGGATGCGCCTTTCACGCTCAACCCTCCTCGCCAGCGGCGGTCGCTGAGCTTGGACGCCAGGCTTGTCCAATTCCTCCACGTTGACAACGGAGACTGATTATTCGCGGCGGCGGACGTGTTATACTGTGAGGCATGGCGCGGCGAAGGAGTCATCAGATGGTGCGGACAGCGCGGATGCTGGCGCTCGCGCTGGTGCTCACCGCTTTCGGCTCGGCGACGGTGGTTTATCTTCGCTGGCTGTACCGGGAACAGCGTTACAATCATCTCATCGAGGAAGTTTCCGCCAGGTACGACGTGGATAAATTTCTGGTGAAGGCCGTGATTCGGCGCGAAAGCGGGTTCGACCCTTTTTCCTACGGCAGCCACGGCGAAATCGGGTTGATGCAGGTGAGGGAAGGGGCAGGACTGGATTGGGCGCGGGCGACGAGCCGCAAGGATTTCGCTCGTGATTCACTCTGGGATGCACGCGTGAACATCGAAGCCGGGACCTGGTATCTCGCCCGGGCGCTCCGCCATTGGCAGAACATGGACGATCCCATACCGTTCGCCCTTGCCGAGTACAACGCGGGCTCCGGCAACGTGCAGCGTTGGTTGCCCGCAGGACAGGCTACCACGGCGAAACAATTCCTGGAGGCGATTACTTACCCCAACGTGCGCCGCTACATCGAAACGATTGCGGATTATTACGAAGCCTACCAAGCGGCGGGCAGACTCTAAAAACGAACTCGGTTGCTTGCGATTTGGCGGCGACCCCCTGGGTGAGGTCAGGTCAGGTCAGGCTAGGAGAAGCGCAGCCGCCGCCGTGGTGTTCGCAAGCAACCGAATCCGAACCTTCCATTGCTTAATTTGACACTACAATCTAGCAACCGTTCGAAAAAATTCAACCCCATTCGGTCACACCCTGCCAAGGCAGCGTTCACTTGGCTTGCGGGACGTCGGACGCGGCTACGACCGCTTCAAGCCGCGGTTCTTGGCGCGCGATTCCTCGGCGATTCGCGCTTTGAATTCAAGGTAGCGGCCCTGTAGTTTCGGATCGCTGCTGGCAAGGATTTGGACGGCCAGCAGCCCTGCGTTACGGGCGCCACCGATCGCCACCGTGGCGACGGGCACGCCCGATGGCATCTGGACGACGGAAAGCAGCGAGTCGAGTCCCTTGAGTAACTTGGATTCGATCGGCACGCCGATCACTGGCAACGGCGTAAATGCCGCCACCACCCCGGGCAGATGCGCCGCCCCGCCCGCGCCTGCGATCAGCACGCGGATGCCGCGTTCGTGAGCGGTGCGGGCGTAGTTCGCCACATCGTCAGGCGTGCGGTGCGCCGACATCACGTGCGCTTCCGACTCGACGCCAAATTCCGCGCACGCTTCCGCCGCCAGTTTCATTGTCGGCCAATCCGAATCGCTGCCCATCAGGATACCTACCAAGGGTCTTTTGTCGGCTGTCATTTCGCTTGATCTCCTATTTGACCTTCAGGCAGACAGAGTCTGCAAAATCTTCTCCAGTTCAAGCCTTTTGTTTTCGTGCTGTTGCTCATCCGCGTCGCTCGGCACGCTGATTGGATGGCCAATGCGCAGCGTCGCGCGAGAAAACGGCAACGGCACCATAAAGTTGTCCCAACTGTTGAACGTGACGTTGCGCGAGACCGAATATGAAACGGGCATGATCGGCGCCTGCGTCAGTTGCGCGAGGCTGATGACACCATCCTGGACGCGATACTTCGGGCCGCGCGGGCCATCAGGAGTGATGCCCGCATCGTAGCCTTCCCGAACGAGATGGGTGAGTTCGCGCAACGCCTTTTTCCCGCGCCGACTACTCGAGCCGCGGACGCAAACGAGGTTGAAGCGGCTTAGCACGCACGCCAGTTTATCGCCGTCTCTGCTCGCGCTGACGAGCACGGCGACGTGATCGTGCTGCCGAACGCTCCAGTGTTTGCGAAACAGGTAAGGCATCAGAAAAATGCGGTTGTGCCAGAAGGCAAAGATCATCTGCTGCTGCGGCGTGTGGGCGAGTAAACCCGATGGGTCTTCGACGCGCCAGCGCAGCGTGCTGCCGATCAGTGTCACAAGTATGCGCAGCAACCAGCCGAGCAAAGAATAGGGTAATGGAGTGATGGAGTAATGGGGGGTTGGGAACCCCGTTGTCTTGTCGTCCTTCATTACTCCATCACTCCATTGCTCCAACACCCCATCGCGCTAACCCGTCCCGCTCACGCGTCAAACTGCAGTTCGTAAAGACGCTTGTACGTTTTGCCGCTCGCCATCAATTCCTCGTGCGTGCCCTGCTCGACGATGCGGCCCTTGTCCAACACGATGATGCGGTCGGCGTTCTGTACCGTGGACAGCCGATGCGCGATGACCAGCATCGTCATGTGTCGCGCGGCGGCGCCACCGAACATCAGATCGTCCAGTGCCGCTTGGACGGCGCGTTCGCTTTCGGTATCGAGCGCGCTGGTGGCCTCGTCCAGCAGCAGGATCGGCGGATTCTTCAGAATTGCGCGGGCTATGGCGAGACGCTGGCGTTGGCCGCCGGACAGCCTCACGCCGAGATCGCCAATCGAGGTTTCGTAGTGTTGCGGCATCTGCATGATGAAGTCGTGGGCGTGAGCGCGTTCGGCGGCACTGATGATTTCGTCCATCGACGCGCCGAACTTGCCGTACGCAATGTTGTTGGCCACGGTGTCGTTGAACAAAAACGTCTCCTGCGTGACGAGTCCGATCTGATCGCGCAATGACTTGAACGTCACCTCCCGAATGTCCTGGCCATCGATCTTGACCGCGCCCTGGGTGGGATCGTAAAAGCGTGGGATGAGATTGAACAAGCTGGTCTTGCCTGCGCCGCTCGCGCCGACGACGGCGGTGAGCGAGCCGGCGGGGATTTCCAGGTTGATGTGGTCGAGCACCACGCTGTCGCGACCGTTGGGTGACTGCTCGTAACAAAAGCTCGCGTCTTCGAACCGGATCGATTTGCCAAAGTGGGGCAGCGCTTTGGCCGCAGCCGACTCCAAGACCGACGGTTGCTGGTCAAGCAACTGGAAAATGCGCTCTGCGCCGCCGAGGCCCTCCTGAATCAGCATCGGTATGCGGCTGATTTTTTTGACGGGCGCGTACAGCATAAACAAACCGAGGCCGAAGGTGATCAGCTTGCTGCCCTCGACACCCATGTAATACGCGTAGATGAACACCATCGCGCCACCCAGGCCAGTCACCATTTCTATCATCGGCGTGCTGATGGCTTTCGAACGCACGACGCGCATCCGCTGGCCAAACAGGCTGCGGCAGAGTCCACGGAAATCCTCGGTCTCGCGTTGCTCCATGCCGAACGCTTTGATGACCCGCAGGCCCGCAATGGCTTCGTGCAGCACCGACAGCAACGACGCTTGGTGCTCTTGTGCCGCCCGACTCGCCTTGCGCGTCTTGCGCCCATAAATGATGATCGGAATGAGACAAATCGGAAACAGCACCACGCCGGCCAGCGTCAATTCCCAGTCCAGCTTCAGCAGATACCCCAGTACACACACGAACGTCACCGGTTCCTTCACGACATCCTCAATCACGTTGGAAATCGCCTGCTGCACCAGCCCTGCATCGTTCGTCACGCGCGACATCAACTCCCCGGCGCGCGTACCAGAGTAAAAGTCCAGCGACAACTGCTGCAAATGCTCGAACATTCGCGCGCGTAAATCCATTACGCCACGCAGCCCGACCCAGTTCAGCAGGTAGGTCGTCAGAAATTCACACACACCGCGGACGAGCATCGCCAGCGGCAGCAACATCGCCGCCGCCGCCACCTGCCGCCAATCCCAGCCGGCAATCTTCTGCTCAAAAAACTGCGCCCAGACATATTTTACCACCGACAAGACCGCCACGTTGGACGGACCATACAATACGCTGAATAGAATGCCGGCGATCAGGCGGCCACGGTACGGTTTGACGTAATCGAGCAACCGCTTGTACAGCGGCAGGAAGTCTCTTACTTTCCTCATTCGTGCTGCAGTATAGCATCCACACCAGCGCCGCGAAATGGCAATGTTCAATTTGACACATTTGCACCGCTTTGTTACTACCAAACGGCCCGAAACCACTTCAGCGGGAGGGTATCACCGTGGCGAAAGTCGTCCTCGAAAACGTCAGCAAGATCTACCCCGGCGGCGTCAGGGCCGTTGACAACGCCAATCTCACAATTCAAGACCGTGAATTCGTGGTGCTTGTGGGCCCGTCGGGTTGCGGCAAATCCACCGTGCTGCGCATGGTGGCGGGCTTGGAGGAAATCTCCAGCGGCAACATCTATATCGACGCCCGGCGCGTCAACGACGTGCCGCCGAAAGACCGCGACATTGCCATGGTGTTCCAGAACTACGCGCTGTACCCGCACATGACCGCCCACAAAAACATGGCGTTCGGTCTGATGCTCCGTAAATACCCGAAAGCCGAAATCGACGCCCGTGTCCGCGAAGCCGCGCAGATTCTTGGCATCACCGACGAACAACTCCAGCGCAAACCCAAGGCGCTTTCGGGCGGCCAACGCCAGCGCGTCGCCGTCGGCCGCGCCATCGTGCGCAAGCCCAAAGCGTTTCTCTTCGACGAGCCGCTCTCAAACCTTGACGCCAAGATGCGCGTCCAGATGCGCGCCGAAATCAACAAGCTGCACAGTCGGCTGCAATCCACCATGATTTACGTCACGCACGACCAAGTCGAGGCGATGACCATGGGCGACCGCATCGTGGTGATGAAGGACGGCGTGATCCAGCAGGTGGACGATCCGATTTCGCTCTATGACAACCCGAAGAATCTGTTCGTCGCGGGCTTCATCGGCTCGCCGCCGATGAATTTCTTCCGTGGAACAATCCAGCAACGCGCCAACGGTCTGTGGTTCGCGGAGAAGACAAGCGAAGCCAGCAAGAACGGCGGGTTCAGCGTGCGGATCGATGACCGGATGGCCGAAACACTCACGTCCCACGTCGGCAAGGCAGTCGTGTTCGGCGTGCGCCCCGAAGACGTCAACGACAGGAAATTGGCAGGGCAGGCGAACCCCGACCAGATCGTTCATTCCACGGTGGACGTTGTCGAGCCGATGGGCGCGGAGATTTATCTGTACCTAAACACGGGCAGCCACACGTTTGTTGCCCGCGTCAATTCGCGCAAGACAACCGACGAGAACCAGCCGATCGACATGGTCTTCGACATGCGCAACTGCCATTTCTTCGACGCGCAAACCGAGCGGGTGATCGTGTGAACGCTGCGGAGTGCGGTCGGCCCGTTGCCCCGACGCTGTTTGCTGTTGTAGCTGCGCTTCGCGCCGTCGCCAAAGCGCTATCCAGCCGCCGCAGCCGTAGCTGCTTTGGCGGAGGAGGCTGGCGCGTCGGCGACTGCGAAGCGCGGGTTGCCATTTCGCCGAAGGAATTCGGCGTTTCACAGAAACGCCGCCAAGGCTGGTTAAACTCGATTTGGGCAACACGCTCTCGTGACTTGTCGGAGCCCTGCCGTCGGCTCGATAGTCTGTGCGCTCTGGGACATGATTCTCGTCCGCCGCGCGTTCAAACAAACCCGCCGCCAACTTTTCCGCGAACAATTCATGACGCAGGAGCTCGCTGAGAAACTGCGCAAGAAAAGCGGCATCGAAAAAAAGATAGCTGTCCGTCAAGGACCCCGCCGCTCAAGGGTCCCAAATGAACACGCTGAACACGCTGGCGTAGTCGTCGGTCCAGAGGCGCGTGCGCAGTCGCGGCGGTGGCTGCACCCAACGCGCGTCGTGCATCAAGTCGCCGAGCGCGGCCGGGTCACGCGCCATGACCACCCATTTGGAATTGATCTTGCCCGTCGTCAAAAACTCAGTCGGACCAGCCGCCGCGTCGTTTTGGATGAGACAGATCAAGCCCGCGTCTTGCGCAAGCACGCCGAGGATACGTTCCAAGCGCAGGTGCCGGTTCGAGATGTGGAAAATCAACGCCCCGTTCGGCGCGAGCTTGCGCAGATAAAGCGCCAGCGCCTCCCGCGTGATCAGGTGCAGCGGAATCGTGTCCGAAGTATAGGCATCCAGAACCAGCGTCCCGAATTGTCTGTCACTCGCCTTCTGCAGCGACAGCCGCGCGTCACCGAGCGTCACTTCAACGTCCGCCGGGCAGTCTCTAAGGAAGGTGAAGTACTCCGGGTCGCGCGCGATCCGTTCCACAGTGGGATCGATCTCGTAGAATGTCCAATGCTGGCCGCTCTTGGCATAACAGGCCAACGATCCTGCTCCCAACCCGATCACGCCCACGCGCTGTTTCGCCGGACCACCAAGTGCCGCAAACGCTTGTCCAAACGGTCCCGACCTTGTGAAGTAGGCCAACGGTTCGTCGCGTCGGGCTGGATCGAGCCGTTGAATGCCGTGGATGGTGTTTCCATGCGACAACCAGTGATATTGGCCCGTCGGGTCAAGACTGATCCGGTGGATGCCGAAGAAACTGCGCTCCACATGCAGCGTGCGATCCTGATAACCCGGCACGAACGAGCAGGCTACGAGCACCGCGCCCAAGCTGAGCGCAAAGCGCAGCGGTCGCCGCAGAAAACTCAGACACAAAACCGGCGGCACGCCGTACATCAGCGCCATCGTGAAAGGCAGCGACCAAATCGTCACGCCGCGCAGGAACCGGAGAAGATTCACCGCGAGCAGGCCGATTACCAGTGAGAGTGCGAAATCGAAAATGCGTTGCCGCCGCGTCGGCGGTGCCGCTACCAGACTTGGCGTCAGCAAACACGCCACCACCAACGTCAACGGGTATTCCACCACCGTCGAGAAGATCACCGGCGCCAGCAGCGCATTGAACATTCCCCCAAGTACTCCGCCCGTTGACATCCACAAATAGAATTCTGTCAGGTGCACCGCAGACGGCCGATTATTGGCCAGTTCTCCGTGGCACACCATCGCCACGACAAAAAGCCCGACGAGATGCAACCCGATCAACAGCCCGATCGGATGCAGAACACGCGCGATCAGCGTGATGACCACCGCCGTCACCGCAAACGGCAACGCGCGCACCATCCACCGATGAGGCAGCAACCGTCGCCTGGAAAAGACAAGAATGAACGTCAGCAGGTAAATCCCCAGCGGAATCACCCAGAGCAACGGGATCGGCGCCACTTCGGAGGTGATGTAGGTCGTCACGCTCAACATCAGACTGCAGGGCACAAACGCCAGTAGCACCCAGCGCCACCGACGACGCGCCGTCAGTTGCTCGGCTGAAGCATCGGCCAGTTCTGCGATGGCAGGTGCGTTGTCCCGGACGGTTCGCCACACACACAGACCACAGACTGCTGTCAGTGCCACCAACGCGCCGTAACCGACTGCCCACGACTGGCTTTGCTGGCTCAAGCGCAAACGCGGTTCGATGAACACGGGATAGCTCACCAGCGCCAGCAAGCTGCCGAAGTTGCTGGCTGCGTATAGGAAGTACGGATCGGCAGCATCACGATGTCCACTGGTGGAAAACCAGCGTTGCAGCAACGGACTCGTCGCGGACACAACGAAAAAGGGCAAGCCCACCGTCACCGTCAACAACGCCAGCAACCACGGAATCGGGTTGTGCGTCGTGGGCGGCGACCAACCTCGCGGGATGGCAATCGGTAACGCCAGCAGCGGCAACAAGAGCAGAGCGGCATGCAACGCCGCTTGACGGCGCACGCCTAGCCACCGGGTGGTGAAGTGCGCGTAGGCGTAACCCGCCAGTAACACAGCCTGATAGAAAACCATCGCCGTGTTCCACACGGCGGGGGAGCCGCCAAGCAACGGCAACACCATCCGCCCAACCATAGGCTGGACGACGAACAACAGCGCTGCACCGACAAATATGGTTAGGCCATACAGGATCAGCATCAGCTTGCCTCCCCGGAAACAACCACTTAATTAGCAGACCTTGTGCCCAAATGGCGACTGCGAATCTGAGCGATGGCCCACCGGGCATGCTCGCGCATCAGCGGTTCGGAGTCGTTCAGCGCGCGCTCCAGAGCGGGCAAAGCGGATTCGTAGCCGATGTTGCCCAGTGCGACGCAGACGTTGCGGAGGAAACCGCGGCGCTTGATCCGGAAGATCGGCGTGCCACGAAAGAAGTCCCGGAACTTCTGCTCGTCCCACGATAGGAATTCAGTGAGCGGCGGCAATTCGCGGCGACGGAATTCACGGACGGGCGATTCGCGAGCAAACCGATTCCACGGACAAACTTCGAGACAATCGTCACAACCGAAAATCCGATCGCCGACCACCGATCTCAGTTCCACCGGTATCGCACCCTTCAACTCAATCGTGAGATAGCTGATGCACAACCGCGCATCGAGTTGATACGGACCGATGATGGCACGAGTCGGGCACGCGTTGATGCAGCGATGGCATTTGCCGCAGTACTCGCGTTCGCACTGGTCGGGTGGCAGTTCCAGATTAGTCAGTACCTCGCCGAGGAAAATCCAGTTGCCGAGCTTGCGGCTGATCAGGTTGGTGTGCTTGCCGATGAAACCGATCCCCGCTCGCTGCGCAAGGTCGCGTTCCAATAGCGAGCCGGTGTCCACGTACCAAAGCGCCTGCGTGCCTGGTCCGCCGATCTCGCGGATCGCGGCGACAAGTTGCTGGAGTTTCTCGCCGAGCACTTCGTGATAGTCACGTGTTCCCCATGCATAACACGCGATGCGACCGAAGGAACCCTCACCCTGGCCCTCTCCCTTACCGGGTAAGGGAGAGGGGAATCTCCTCTCCCCCTCTCTCTGAGGGAGAGGATCAAGGTGAGGGGGGGATTCTCCAGTGTAATAATTCATCCCCACAACAACGATTGACCGCGCATCGGGCATGATTTCCTGCGGCGCGATGCGCTTGGACGCGGTCCGCGCCATGTAGCCCAACTCGCCGTGAAAGCCGTTAGCGAGCCATTGCTCGAATTGTTCGGCATGCGGCGGCGGTTCAGCGGTCGTGATTCCGACGAGGTCGAAGCCTAACGACTTGGCGCGCTGTTTGATGGCAGCAGCCAACGTCACTGGTGCACCCACTTCGTTACTTCTTGACCATCGCTTGGTAGGCGACGTGTTGCATGTAGTGGTCCAACAGAATCAGTGCCGTGAACGCTTCGGCCACGGGCCAGACGCGCGGCACGATCGTCGGATCACGCCGGGTGACCGCGGACAAGACCTTGTTCTCCATCGAAACCTTGTCGATCGTGTGCTGTTCCTTGTTGATGGTCGGCGTGGGTTTGACGGCCAGCCGGACTACGATGTCTTGCCCGGTCGTCAACCCGCCCGTGATGCCACCGGCATTGTTGGAACGGAAGTGAACCTTCCCATCCCTGACTTCCATCTGGTCGTTGTCCTGGGAGCCGGTCATGTCTTTGACCGCGAGGCCGGCGCCGATCTCAACGGCCTTGACCGTGCCGATGCTCATCATCCGGCCCAGTTCACCGTCGAGCTTGCGGAAGACCGGTTCGCCCATCCCCACCGGCACTCCCGTCGCCACGACCTCGACCAAGCCGCCGCTGGAATCGCCGGAGCGCGTGATCTCCATGATGCGCTCGTACATCGCGTCGGCGGTTTCCAAATGCGGGCAATTCAGTTTCGGGTGGATGCCGAATTCCTTGCGGATGGCGTCCTCGTCCCAATGGATCATCTTCTTGGCGACTTCGGGCACTTCCTTCTCGAACTCGGCCAGCACGGCCATCTTCTGGAGGAAGCGCATGTCGTGCTTGAGCCGCCCGGAGCCGAACAACTCCGCGTACACCGGATCGTGGCGTCGGCGCATTTCCTTGTACGCGGCGACCTTGGGCCGGATTTGTTCGATGGACAGATCAGGCATCCGCACCCCGGCGGCTTCCTTTACGTAGGCGGTGACCTCGATCCCGTGGTCCTTGAGAATTCGTTTGGCGACGGCGCCGGCTGCCACGATGGTAGCCGTGTAGCGTCCGCTGAAGAAACCGGCGCCGATGGAATCATCCCACTGGCCGTATTTCACATAGGAGGCGTAGGAGGCATGACCCGGCCGTGGTGTCCGGTTCGTCGAGCGGTACTGCTCGACGTGCTCGAGGTGACGATCGAGGTTGGGAATGAGGATCACCATCGGCGTGCCGTTGGTGTACTCGGCGTTGTGGAACCCGGTCATCGTGTCGGCGCAATTCACACCGCTGTAGATGATGGGCACGTCGGGCTCGCGGCGCGGCGAACTGAGTTCGCCCTGGCCCGGCTTGCGTAGCAGAAGTTCGCGATAGATTTCTTCCTCCGTGACCAAATAGCCCGGCGGCACGCCTTGGAGGTGAATCGTCAGTCCTTCCTGATACGACCCACCGGCCACCGTGACCTTGAACAACGTTCCCAAATCACATCCGAGCATGGCAGTCTCCTTCTACCGTTTGTTGTTATGCTGGTGTAGCGGCGGCTCTGCGAGGCGCCGTCTCCTGCGATAACCCAACGGCTCGGCGGTTCGCAGAAGCGCCGCTACACCGACAAATGAACTTTGACCAACCATCACTCCGCGACCTCAATATCCGCGCCGATCCCCCTCATGCAATCCAGAAACGTCGGGAAGGTGACGGTGGCGGATTCGGCGGTGCGCACAACCGTTTGGCCGGGGATGGAGCAACCGGCCACGGCCAACGCCATGGCGATGCGGTGGTCGCTGTGCCCGTCCACTTCCGCGCCGGTCAGCTTGCTTTGTTCGATGACCAGACCGTCGGGCAGTTCAGTCACCTTCGCGCCCAGACGAGTAAGTTGCTGCCGCATCATGGCGATGCGGTCGGTTTCCTTGATCCGGGCTTGGGGCACGTTGGCCAGCGTGGTCTTGCCTTCGGCGAAGCATGCCACGACAGCCATCATCGGCAGCGCGTCAGGCGTGGCGTTCAGGTCAATGCGGCAACCCTTGAGGTCGCCCGGCTGCACTCGGACGCCGTCCGGGAGTACCTCGACGCGAGCGCCCATCTGGCGCAGATAATCGAGGACCGCCTTGTCACCTTGCGGATCGTTGAGGTCAAGTCCCTGCACCATCACTGCGTTATCGCCCAACACTCCGGCACACAGGAAGAATGTCGCTGACGAAAAGTCGGCCGGGATTCGCCGCTGGAACGCCCGGTAGCTTTGCCGACCGGGCACGCGGAACTCACGCAGTCCGTCCCGCTCCAATTTGATCTGCTGCCGGGCCAGCCAGTCGAGCGTCATCTCGACGTACGGTTGCTCGAACAGCAGCGGCACGTGAATGGTCGTGTCGCCATCGGCCAACGGCACATTGATGAGCAGGCTGGTCAGGTACTGGCTCGACCGGCACTCGATGGAAGTTGTTCCGCCTTTCAGGCGTCCGCGCACGACGATCGGCGCGCAACCGTTGCCTTGGCTCGATTCAGCCCAAGCGCCAAGATCGTTGAGCGACGCGATCAACGGCCCGGACGGACGCCGGCGGATCTGGTGATCGCCCGTGAAAAATGTCAGCCCTTCTCGCACCAGCGCCGCCGAACCCAACGCAATGTTCAACGTGGTGCCGGAGTTGGCCACATCGATCACATCGTCGGGTGTGCGCAATTCACCGCTGGTGCCTTCGACGGTCCACACGTCTGGCTGGCAGTCGATCTTTGCGCCGAGCGCTGTGAACGCACGAATCGCCGACCGCGCGTCGCCGGAATCCAGCGGCGCTTCAATCCGGCTCTCTCCGCTCGCGAGCGAGGCAATCGCTACCGCCCGGATCGTGTGCGACTTCGAGCCGGGAATGGTGACGGCACCGCGCAACCGGGATTGACGGCAGATGAAATTCACCCTGCTTGTTTAGCACGGGCTGGACAAACCGGTCAAGGACGAGGCGAGCGCGACAAAGACCACAACCTTTGCCGCAAAAAAGCGCAAGAGACGCAAAACCCCTTGAGCATTTTGTGCCTCTTTGCGGCCAATAAGATGTTCCCGTCTTTCATAGACAACTTTTTTGATTGGCGGCATGGCGGAAAGTCTCTAGATTGGCTGCGTGTCACCCCGAGCATTGAGACTATTATGAAAAGCATTCTGAACCAGTTGATCCAATTGCAGGAACTGAATTTTGCCAAGGAGGAACAGAAGGCGTCGAACTCGAAGATGCCGCTCGCGCAGTTGGAGAAATCCATCACGGAAATCCGCGCGCAGTTGCCGTTCGACGTGGCGGAGCGGTACGACCGCTTGCAGAAGCGGTACCCGCTGGCGGTGATCCCGCTCGCGCACGGGAATTGTTCCCGTTGCGGGCTGGCCGTGCCTGCGGCGGTGGTCAATGCGACAAAGGCCGGCGAGGCGCTCCAAAACTGTCCGCACTGCGGCCGCTTTCTGTATTACCCCGACACGGTGGCGCGGCAGCCGAAGAAGAAGCAAGACGCCAAACGCCCTGTTGAAGCCGGGGTTGCCCGTTTCTCGGCGGCAAGCCTGATGGTGCCGAAACTGGCAGCGACGATGCGCGAGGAAGTCATCAGCGAACTGGCGAGGGTGTTGGCCGACGGAGGTTTCATCGAGGATCCAGCAACTGTGACGGAATTGGCGTTGCGGCGCGAGGCGATCGTCAGCACGGCGGTGGAGCACGGGCTGGCGTTCCCGCACGTGCGCGATGTCGAAGGTGGCGGACTGACGTTCGCGCTGGGACTCAAGGAAAAGGGCGTCGATTTTGGCGCACCCGACGGTCACTTGAGCAAGATTTTCTTTTTCATTGTTATCCCGACGCCCGCAACGGCCTTTTACCTGCGCCTGCTTGCGGGATTGGTCCGCACGTTCGATTCATCGGAGGCACGCAAGGCTCTGCTCGAATGCGAGAAGCCCGAGCAGATTTGGAAGACACTCGCGAAGCTCACGCGAGAAACGATTCCGTGACGATGCGGGCACGACGACGGCTCGGCCGCGGATTAGGCGGATGGACGCGGATTAGTCTCACGCAGAGAGCGCAGAGGCGAAGACGATCGCGCCCAGCACCGCGACGATCACCCATTTCCGAGCCCCGTCCCGTTTCGGAATTGGCGGCGGCCTTACGCTGTCAGGCTTCAGCCCCGTGTCCATTAGGCACGCTGGAAGATTAGCGCGCCTGACTGCCTCTTGTCCACCTCCGCCCTGATCTTGTCGCCTTCCTTGAATCTGCCCGCCAGAATCTCGAGCGACAGCGCATCGAGGATTTTCTTCTGGATGACACGCTTCAGCGGACGCGCGCCGTAAACGGGATCGTAGCCTTCACGGGCGATGAGATCCTTGGCCTGCGGAGTGAGGGTCAGATCGATGCGCTGATCCGTCAACCGTTTCCGCACGCGCTCCAGTTGAATGTCCACGATCTGTTTGATGTGCTCCATGCCCAGGCCGTGGAAAATGATGATGTCATCCACGCGGTTGAGAAACTCCGGGCGAAAATGCGCGCGCAAGTCATCCAACACTTGCTTGCGAACCGTTTCCGTGTCGGCAGCACCCTCGGCGAAATGACGTGAGCCCACATTACTGGTCATGATGATTACCGTGTTCTTGAAATCCACGACGCGCCCCTGCCCGTCGGTGAGCCGGCCGTCGTCGAGGATTTGCAGCAGCACGTTGAAGACATCCTGGTGCGCCTTCTCGATTTCATCAAACAAAACGACCGCGTACGGGCGGCGCCGCACAGCTTCGGTAAGCTGACCGCCCTCCTCGTAGCCGACGTAGCCCGGCGGCGCGCCGATGAGCCGCGCCACGGTGTGTTTCTCCATGTACTCGCTCATGTCGATGCGCACCATCGCGTTCTCGTCGTCGAACAGAAACTCCGCCAGCGCCCGCGCCAGTTCCGTCTTGCCCACTCCCGTCGGGCCAAGAAAGATGAACGAGCCAATCGGCCGATTCGGATCCTGCAACCCGCTGCGGGCCCGGCGAACGGCGTTGGAAACGGCGACGATGGCTTCCTCCTGACCGACTACGCGCTCGCGCAGACGCTCCTCCATGTGCACCAGCTTTTCGCGCTCGCCTTCGAGCAACCGGGAAACCGGGATGCCCGTCCACAAAGCCACAACCTCGGCAATGTCGTTCTCGGTGACCTCCTCGGTGAGCATCTTGCCGCTCTTCTGCAGCTTTGCGAGCCTGCCGTCGGCAGCAGCCAGTTTCTTATCCAACTCCGGCAAACGCCCGTACTGAATCTCGCTGGCCTTCGCCAAATCGCCTTCACGTTTTGCCTTCTCAACCTGTTCCTTTGACAATTCAGTGGCCGACTTGAGGCTCCGAATCTCGTCCACGACGCCCTTCTCATTCTGCCACTGGGCCTTGAGCTTTTTGCTTTGCTCCTGCAAGTCGGCGAGGTCTTTCTCCAGCTTGCCGAGCCGCTCCTTGCTGGCCTTGTCGCTCTCCTTCTTCAGGGCCGTTCGCTCGATTTCCAATTGCATGATCCGCCGATCTATCTGGTCGATCTCGGTCGGCATTGAATCCAGTTCCATCCGCAGACGCGAAGCCGCCTCGTCCATGAGGTCAATCGCCTTGTCTGGCAGAAAACGGTCGGCGATGTACCGGTGCGACAACACCGCCGCGCTCACCAGCGCGCTGTCCTGGATCCGCACGCCGTGGTGGACTTCGTAGCGCTCCTTCAGCCCGCGCAGGATGGCGATTGTGTCTTCGACGCTCGGTTCGCCCACGAGAATCGGCTGGAACCGCCGCTCCAACGCGGGGTCTTTCTCGATGTACTTCCGGTATTCGTCCAGCGTCGTCGCGCCAATCGTATGCAATTCGCCGCGCGCCAGCGACGGCTTGAGCATGTTTGCCGCATCGACGGGCGCGCCTTCCGCCTTGCCCGCGCCGACCACCGTGTGCAATTCGTCGATGAACAAAATGATGTTGCCCTCGGATGCGACGACTTCTTTCAGGAACGCTTTCAAACGATCCTCGAACTCACCACGATACTTCGCGCCCGCGAGCATCGCGCCGATGTCCATCGCGATGAGACGCTTGTCCTTCAAGCCTTCCGGCACGTCGCCGCTCACAATCCGCCGCGCCAGGCCTTCAGCGATTGCGGTCTTGCCGACGCCCGGATCACCGATGAGAACAGGGTTGTTTTTCGTACGACGAGACAGCACCTGCATGACTCGACGAATTTCCGTGTCGCGGCCGATGACGGGATCGAGTTTGCCGCGACGTGCCTCTTCGGTCAGGTCGCGGCCGTACTTCGTCAACGCCTGATACTTGTCTTCGGGATTCTGATCGGTGACCTGCGCGGTGCCGCGCACGTCGCGCAGCGCCTTCAGGATGTCCGCGGGCTTCAGCTTCAGCAGCTTTGTCGTCTCGGCGATGCCGAGCAGGACGTGCTCGGTGCTGACAAACCGGTCTTTGAGTTTGTCCGCCTGCGCGAACGCCGCATCAAGCGCCGTGCGCAGCGGCTTGCTGAGGTAAATCTGCGTCGAGTCGATGTCGTGTACCTGGTGGCGGCGGTTCAACTCTTCGTCGAGCGTGTGCAGAATCGCGTCGGGATTCGCGCCGAGTTTTTCCAGCAACGGCCGCACAAGCCCATCGGGTTGCTGAATCAGCGCCGACAACACGTGCTCGCAGTCCACTTCCTGGTGATTGAGCTTCTGCGCGATCTCCTGAGCGGATTGCAGCGCTTCCTGCGCTTTGATGGTGAGTTTATCAAAGCGGATCATCAGTCTTCACCTCGGCTTTGCTTGGAAGATTCTGAAGGCATCAGTGACTGTCAAGCTTCGCGCGCAGGTCGGCAATCTGCTGCTCAAGCTCGCGCAATTTGGTGGCGAGTCCGGGCAATCGATTCATCGCCGCGTTCGTCCGCTTGAACTGCGTGTGCGGCACGGCGGGCGCACCGAGCATGATCGCACCCGCTGGGACGTCTTTGGTCACGCCTGCTTGCGCCATGATAATCGCCTTGTCGCCAATCGTCAGATGTCCGGCCACGCCGACCTGGCCGGCCATGGTGACGTGGTGACCCGTAATGACGCTGCCCGCAATGCCCGTCAGCGCGCAGATGATATTGTGCTCTCCGATGACGCAGTTGTGTCCCACCTGCACGAGGTTGTCGATCTTCGTTCCGTTGCTGATGCGTGTCTTGCCAAAGCGCCCGCGGTCCACGGTGGAGTTCGCACCGACCTCCACATCATCGCCAATTTCAACAAAGCCGACCTGCGGAATCTTCCTGTGCTTCCCATCGACGACCTCGTAACCGAAACCGTCGGCACCCAAAACAACGCCGCTGTGAAGGGTGACGCGATTGCCGACGATCGTTCGCTCGCGAAGCGTCACGCGTGGATAGATCAGGCAATCTGCGCCGATGCGGGATCCATGGCCGATGTAGCTGCCCGCGCCGATGACGGTGTTGTCGCTAATAATGACTCCATCTTCGATCACGACGAACGGTTGGATGGACACGTGCTTGCCCAGTTCAGCAGTAAGCGCAATCTGAGAGGTTTCGTGGATTCCCGGTTTGAAACGAATCGGCGGAGGGATAACGCGCTCGACAACCTTGGAGAAGGCTGCCGTAGGATCATCCACTAGCAAAAGCGTGCGTGTTGAGTCAACGGCGGCGCTGCGTGCGACAATGATGACCGAGGCGCGCGTGGTTTGGACAGCGGAAAGGTATTTGGGGCTTCCAACAAAAGTGAGATCGCCCTCCTGCGCCTCACGGATGCCCGCCACGCCAGTGACCACCTCAGCGGGATTGCCCGAGAGCGTTCCGCCGACTATGTCAGCAATCTCACGCGCGGTAAGCTGCACACTTATTTCGTCTCGGACTTCTTCTGTTCAGGTTTTGGTGTTTCGGTGGTCTTGGGCTGGTTCTTGTTCAGTTTCTTGATGATATCGTCGGTGATATCCATGGAATCCTGGGAATAGACAACGGTGGGAATGCCGTTGAGTGTGTTGCCCGACTTGTCGAACACCAGCGTATAGCCGGCGTCCTTCGCCTCTTTGCTGACGACGTCTTTGATTTCACCGAGGATGGTTTGGCGCATGCGGTCCCTCTGTTGATCGAGAATCTGCTGATGGCTGTGCTGGTACTCCTCGAGATCGCGCTGCGCCTTCTGTGTTTCGGACAATTTTTCCTGCACGGCCTTCTTCTTTTGTTCGCGCACCTCAGGGGTGTATTCGGTTTTTTCCTGCTCCTCGCGCAGTTTGGTCAATTCATCAATTCCCTTACGGAGCTGCGTTCTCAACTCCTCCTGCTCCTTATTGTAGGACTCGATTGTCTCTTTCAGCTTCGCTGAGGCAATGGGAGTCTTGTAATACTCGATAAAAACCCTGTTGAGATCCACCAGGACAATTCGCCCCGAGGGAACTTGGGGAAAGGCAGTTGTGCTTAACGCCACGATGCCAGCCGTGACGAATGTGACGGTTATGTTTTTCATTCTCTTTCCGTACCTTTCTTTTGTACTTTTGGTTCCGGCCACCCACTATATCAGAATTGGTAGCCAACGCTAAACTGAATTTTTCCTGTTTTGCCTGTCTCCTTGTCGGTCTGGATCGGGTAGCCATAATCCAGCCGGATCGGACCGATTGGCAGGTTCAGCCGCACGCCGATGCCCGCGTCCGATTTCAAGTCACCCAGATCGAACGAATACGAGTCCTTCTCCACCTCGCCGATGTCGAAGAACACCGCGCCCCGAATGCGCTCGACGATTGGAATCGTGTATTCGACCGTCGCGTTGGCGTACGTATTGCCGCCCACAGACTCGCCACGGACGTCTTTCGGGCCGACATCGCGAAATCCAAATCCGCGCAATGTATTGGCGCCTCCCAGAAAATAGCGGTCGAAAATGGGCACGTCATCAACTTTGACCAGGTGCAGGAACGGGCTTGGGTCTTCGTCAACGATTGGCCCACTGCCTCTTGTTTGGCCGTACGCGTCCACGACGCCGACGGCGCCGAGCAACTCCAAGACATGACCGCCAAACAACGGGAAGAAAGATGTCGTTTTTGCATTGAGCTTGTAAACTGATATGTTGCCTCCCACCGGGCCGCCGATGAGTTCCGTGGACAACTCGGTGCGATTGCCCCGCGTGGTCAAAAACACGTTGTCGCGCGCGTCGTAAACCAGCGTTGCCAGCACCGAACTGCGCAGCTTTGTGCCGTCCTGCGATTGCAACTCTTGCGAGGCGCTCTTCAAAACCTTCTCTGTGATGTCCTGAATGCCATATTGGACTCCCACCCGCAGAAACTCGTTCAACGCCTTTTCGAATCGGAAATCCACCCCGGTGCAATCCTCGACAAACTCGGTGCTCAGATAGCTGCTCTCGTGATGAAACGCATCGAATCCAAACAACAACCTTTGATCCATGAACCACGGCTCGACAAACGATAAGACGTAGTCCTGCCGCTTGAACCCGACTTGCGCGCGGATGGTGAGACGCTGGCCGCCGCCCGTGAGGGTCGGCCAGTTGAACAGATCGAAATTGCCTTGTCCGAGTTCGACGAATCCGAGCAGGTTGTCAACGGAACTGAATCCCGCGCCGAAGGTCACCGTGCCGGTTTGTTTCTCTTCGACGTTGATCACGAGGTCCTTGCGGTTCGGCACTTGCGTAGGCTCCGGGATCGTATCAACCTTGGAGAAATAGTTGAGGTTGCGCAATCGTTCGGCGCTGCGATCGACGCGCACAGTGTTGTAGATATCGCCAGGCGCAACGGCCAACTCGCGTCGAATCACTTTGTCCTTGGTCTTGGTGTTGCCTCGGATTTCGATCTTGTCGATGTACGTCAACTGACCTTCTCTGATTGTGTACGTCAGATCGATTCGGCCCGTCTCGACATTTGGGTTGCGGGTTGTGCGGGCTGAAGTATCGAGATAGCCCCGCGCGCCATAGTAATCTTCAAAGGCCTTCATGTCTTTCGAAAGACCGTCGGGCGTGAACGTCTGACCCGTTTTCATCTTGAGTTGTTTCTCAAGTTCAGCGACAGGAAACAACGTGGTTCCCTCGATCCTGATGTCGCCGACTTTGTACTGGCGGCCCTCGAAAATACCGACATGCAGAACCATCCATTTCGGGCTGACGCGCTCAACGCGAGTATCGCGGACCTCCATGTCGATGTACCCATTGGAGCGGTAAAAGTCCTTCAGTTTGTCCAAGTCTTCCTTGAACACGTCCTCCTTGAGCACGCCCGTGCCCGCCAGCCATGAACCCCACCACCGCCTCTTCGTCTTGAATAATTTCAGCAGGCGCGGAGTCGGATACGCCTGGTTGCCCGTGATCTGAATCTGCTGGAGAAAAACGTGATTGCCTTCAATGATACTGAAGCGCAGCACGGCTTTGCCCGTGTCTTTGTCGATGCTGATTTCTGGCTCGACCTTGATGTCGGGGTAACCCGCCTTCTGGTACATCTCGATGATTTTCTGCGCGTCAGCGTGCGCCTTCCGCTCGTCGAGGATGTCGCCCACCTTCTGGCTGAGCTCCCGTTTCAGACGCTCGTCCTTGTAGCGCTTCGCACCCTCGAAAATGATTTCCTTGATTGTGGCTTTGCCCTGGACCTGATAGACAATCTTCACGCCGTCGTTCACGGGCTCTTCCAACACGCGGACATCAGAGAAATATCCGGCGCCGATCAGGTTGCGGACGTCTTGTTCGATCACGTCGTGGGAACGCGGCCTGCCGACTGCGGTCTGAATGTTGGCGGTGACGACCGATTTGTTGACGGTTTCAGGCCCGACGAAGCGGACTTCAATCTCGCGGACAATCGGCTGTTCTTCCTGCGCCCAAAGCTGCTGCTGACCGAAAAGTATTGTCAAAACAGCCAGTCCCCACCCCAGCCGCCTCATTCCTCACTCCCCTCGAAGTCAGGAACGTCTTCATCATCCACCTTCGCCGAATCTTCAAATCGCGTAAACTCGCTCAGGAATGTGAATTTCACCTCGCCCGTCGGACCGTTGCGTTGCTTGGCAATGATCAGCGTTGCCTTGCCTTGCTCGTCTTTTTTATCACCCTCGTCTTCCGCATACACTTCCGGGCGGACCAACAGTCCCACCAAATCAGCGTCCTGCTCGATTGCGCCCGACTCGCGCAAGTCAGCCAGCTTCGGGCGACCTCCTTCGCGCTGCTCAGGCTGGCGGTTAAGTTGGCTCAGCACGATGATTGGAATCTGCAGTTCCTTGGCGAGTGCTTTTACGCCCGCGGAAATGTCCGAAATCTCCACCTGGCGGCTCAGATCGGCTCGACGAGATGGAGCACGCACTAGTTGCAGGTAATCGATCACCAGCAGGCGGATGTCGAACTGCGATTTCATCCGACGCGCCCGCGCGCGAACCTGGTTAATGGTTAGCCCAGCCGAGTCATCGATGTAGAGCGGGGACTTCATCAATTGGCTGGCTGCCGATGTCAACGGGTGAAAATCCTTTTCACCCAGAAAACCGTCGCGCACGGCGTGCAAGTTGACCTTCGCCCTCGAGCACAACATGCGTTTGACCAATTCCTCAGACGACATTTCCAAACTGAAAATGCCGACCGGAATGTTCTGATCGATCGAGACATTTTCGGCGATGTTTATCGCCAGCGCCGTCTTGCCCATCGACGGACGACCGGCGATGACAACCACATTACCGGGATGCAGGCCAGACGTGAGTTTGTCCAGATCACGGAATCCCGTGGGGATGCCCGTGACCGCGCCGCGCCGATCGTAGAGACGTTCGATGCTGGCCATGGCGTCTTTGATCAGGTCCTTGACGGCGCGCGCGCCTGTCGTGGCCTTTTCGGCGGTAATGTTGAAGATCTGTTGCTCGACCTCGTCCACCCAAGCCTTGACGTCGTCCTGCTGCTCGAATGACTTGGCGATGATGTCGTGCGCCGCACCGATCAATTTACGAAGCAGAAACTTTTCCCAGACGATGTCGATGTACTCCTCGACGTTGGCAGCGGTGGGAACACGAGTCACTAAATCGGCGAGGTAGACCGCACCACCGATCTCATCGAGTTGGTTCTTGTCCTGCAGTCGCTGGGTCAGCGTGACCAGATCGATCGCTTGCATCGCGTCTTGCAACGCGGCGATCTCGCGGAAAATGACCTGGTGAGCGGCATAGTAGAAATGCTCTTCGGTCAAACGCTCGCGAGCTTGCGATCCCGCTTCAGCGGGACTCAACAGCATCGCACCGAGAACCGCAATCTCTCCGTCCATGCTGTTGGGCAGGACGCGGTCAAATGTCAGCGCCGAAAGCCCCCTGCCGCCTCCCAGCGGGGCCGGCTTGGACACCACCGAAGGCCTATCCGATGCAAGAGGTTTGGTCGAAGCCATGAGCCGTCCCCACGCGGCTATTTCTTCTTCGTCGCTTTCTTCGGTTTCTCGGTGGTCGTTTCGGCGGCGGCTGCGGGGGCAGCGGCCGTGCCTTCGCCGGCGACCACCCAGATTTTCACTTTTGTGCTGACCTCGGGATGCAACTTGACGTCGATGTCGTACACGCCCGTGGCGCGAATCGGATGCTCGAGCACGATCTTCCTGCGATCGACTTCGATTCCCTCCTCCTTCAACGCGGCGGAAATGTCGGCCGCCGTGACCGAGCCATACAGCTTCTCGTCCGGGCCCGCTGCGGCAGTGATCGTGAACGACTGCTTGGTCAACTTTGCGACGATCTCTTGGGACTCCTTCAACTCCGTCGCTCGCTGTTCCTCGCGTTTCTTGCGCAGGGTTGCGATCCGTCGCAGATTGGCCGGTGTGGCCGGCATCGCCATCCCTTTCGGAATCAGAAAATTCCTAGCGTAGCCGTCAGCGACAATCACTGTATCGCCTTCAGCGCCGAGTTCTTCCACGCTCGTCGTCAAAATGATCTGAGTGCTCATGATGCTCCGTGCCTAGCGTACCAACAACATTGCGCGCGCCCGCTTGATCGCGGTCGCCAACTGTCGCTGATGTTTGGCGCAGTTGCCTGAGTACCGGCGCGGCAGAATCCGGCCGCGCTCGGTCATGAATTTCTTGAGCAAATCAGCCTGCTTGTAATCGATGGCGATCTGGTCCTTGCAAAGCTTGCAGTCACGTTTGACGATGTCGTCACGGTCGCGCCTCGGTCTTCGTGCTTCAATTTCTCTTGCCATAAGCCTCTGGTTGTTTCCTCTCCTTGAAAATCAGAATGGAATGTTGTCGTCCTGTGCTGGAGGCGGAGGTGTCTCTTCGCTCGCGCGCGCGGGCGCAGGCGGCCGGCCGCCTTGGGCCGCGCCACGTTGCGGTTTATCTTCGCCGGGGGGTTGGTCGCTGAATTCGGCACCAGCCTTCGGTGCGCCGAGGAACTGAAAGTGTTCACACACAACCTTCAATTTGCTCCGCTTCTGTCCCGTTTCCTTGTCGTCCCAAGAATCAAGTTTCAATCGTCCCTCGACGAAAAGCGGCCTGCCTTTGGACAGATATTGACCCATGGTCTCGGCTTGGCGTCCCCAGACCTCGACATCGACAAACGTGACTTCCTCTTTCTTTTCGCCGTTCTCGTTCGTCCACGTGCGGTTGACCGCCAGACCAATGTTGGCAATCGCCGTGCCCTTGGGCGTGTAACGCACCTCGGGGTCGCGCGTGAGATTTCCCATCAGCAAGACTTTGTTAAAGTTCGCCATGTCGGCCTACTCGCGCTCCGCGCCGGCTTCCGCCGTCGCTCTCGGCTCGCGCACCGGCATCTCGGGCATGGCCTCGGTGAACTGCCAGCGGAAGACGTCCGTCTCCAAATGGAACTTCGCATCGAGCTCGGTAATCGCCTTCGGCGGCGCCTGGAAAATGAAGTTCGCGTAGTACCCCGACGAGCGCGTCCGTGAATTGCGGGCAAACGGACGCGACCCCATCCGCTGCACCGTCTCGACCCGGCCTCCTGCATGCTCGATGGCTTTCTGGATTCGTTCGACAATCTCCTTCTCCAAATCCTCTCGGCCAGCAATGTCCAGAATGAACAGTCCTTCGTATTTCTTCAAGACGACTCTCCTTCACGCCCCGCTTCACGCGGGGTTCTTCGATTAAATTGATTCATCGCTGCCGTCAATCCTTCTTTCAAGCAGCATGCGATTGCCTCTGCTGCTCCTTCGATCGCATGCTCTGCCAGTTCGCGTTCCTGGACCGAAAACTTCCCGAGCACGTGATCCGTAATGTCCTCGCCGACCGCTCCCGTGCGACCGATGCCCACGCGCAACCGTGCGAACTCTTCACTACCGCCCAACGATTCGATGATCGAGCGCAGCCCGTTATGACCGCCACTGCCACCCGCGCCTCGCAGCCGAATCTGCCCCAATGGCAAATCCGCGTCGTCCACCACCACGAGCACTTCAGCAGGCACAATCTTCAGCCAATTCGCCAGTGCGCTCACCGAAGCGCCACTGCGATTCATGTATGTCTGCGGCTTGGCCAGCACAACCTTCCCGCCGTCCAGCGCAATCTCAGCCACCTGGGCTGAAAACCTCCACTTGCTTCGGAAAGAACAATCTCGCTTTCCCGCCAACCGATCCAGCACCGCGAAACCGACATTGTGCCGTGTTCCCGCGTACTCCTTGCCGGGATTGCCCAGCCCGACGACCAGCTTTGTCCGGGCCGACACCGTGGCGCGCTCCCGTTACTTCTTGCGCTCTGGCTTGGCCGGAGCCGCTTTGCCTGCCGCAGGTTTGGCTTCGGTCTTGGCCGCCGCGCCAGCCGCCGTCTTGCCTGCCGCACCGGCCACGGGCTTGCCGGCTGCTCCCGCTGCCGGCTTGGCTTCGCCTTTGCCCGCCTCGGGCTTGCCGGCTTCGGCCTTGCCCTTCGCCTCGCCCTCGGCGGCTTCGCCTTCCTCGCCCTCTTCCTTCTTTTCGCCGATGACTTCCGGCTCGGCCAACCCTTCCGTCGCCGCCACCGCCACTTCCTCTTCCGCAATTGGCGCGGCGACGATGAAGATCGACTGCCCCTTGTCGTCGAGCAACGTGACGCCCGCGGGCGGTGTGATGTCGCTCACATGAATGCCCTGGCCGATCTCCAGTTTCTCGACGTTGACCTCGATGACTTCGGGCAAATCTTTCGGCAAGCATTCAACGTGCAACTCGCGCATCACCCACTCAAGAACGCCGCCGCCCGTCTTCACGCCAGCCGGCTCGCCGACAGGCCGCACCGGCACAGCCGTGCGCAGTTTCTCCGTCGCCGAGACTTCGTGAAAATCAACGTGCAGGACGACATCCTCGAATGGATGATGCTGGACTTCCTGAATCAGTGCAAGACGATTGTTCGTCTGGCCGTTTTCTTCCACCAGCAAGTCCACCAGCACGTTCTCGCCTGTGGCCTGATGCAGCACCTTGTCCAGTTCATCAAATTCAATCGCGATGTTCAACGGCTTCGTACGCGCGCCGTAAACCACCGCTGGAACAACGCCGGCAGCACGGAGCCGTTTGACGGGCCCTTTGCCTGTCTCGACGCGCGACTTTGCTTTTAGTTGCACTTGTTTAGCCATACGAATGTTCTCCTGAAAAAACGTCCCTAACCCGGATTATTCACGATGCGCTCAAATAGGCAATACCCCGCAAACAGCCCAATCCTCACCATGACCCTCTCCCCTGGAAAGGGAGAAGGGGAGTCTCCTCTCCCCGCTGGCGGGCAGAGGATCGAGGTGATGGGTTTTCGGAATGCAGCAAGGTTCATAAATAAATCAGCCTAACTCTCAGCGCGCGCCCCGTTGATCTCAAACAACGAGGACACCGACTCCGAGTTGTGGATCCGCTGGATCGCCTCGCCCAACAGCGGCGCGACCGTTAACTCCGTCAGCTTGAATCCGCTGACCTTCGAATGCGGCACCGTGTCAGTCGTGACCAACTCCTCAAGCTGCGATTTCTTCAGCCGATCCAGCGCCGCCGGGTTCAACACGGCATGACTCACTGCCCCAAAAACTCTCTTCGCGCCCTTCTGCTTGAGCACTTCGGCAGCACGTACCAGCGTGCCCGCCGTCTCAGTCAAATCGTCCACCAACAGCACATCGTGACCTTTGACTTCGCCCACCACGTTGAGCACTTCCACTTCCGAAGCCGACTTGCGTTTCTTCGCCACGATCGCCAGCGGCGCGTGAAACATGTTGGCATAGGCGCTGACCATCTTCACGCCGCCGATGTCGGGCGAAACCACGACCATATTCACCATGCTCATTTGTTTGAAATACTTGTAGATCACCGGCGCCGCAAACAGATGATCGCCGGGTATGTCAAAGAAGCCCATGATCTGCTGCGCGTGCAGGTCCATCGTCAGGATGCGATTCGCTCCCGCAGCCACAATCAAATTCGCCACCAGCTTCGCCGTGATCGGCACCCGGGGCTGGTCCTTGCGGTCTTGACGCGCATATCCAAAGAACGGGATGACCGCCGTGATGCGTGAGGCGCTCGCCCGCCGCATCGCGTCGATCATGATCAACAACTCCATCAAATTCTGGTTCGCGGGCGGATTGGTCGGCTGCACGATGAACACGTCGCGACCGCGGATGTTTTCGTTAATCTTCACGAACGTCTCCTGGTCGGGAAACGACGTGACGGTCGCATCGCCCAATCTCACCCTGACATAGTCAGCAATACGCTGCGCCAGAGGCCGGTTTGCGTTGCCAGAAAAAATCTTCAAATTGGCTGACGGCTCCACGTTGACTACATTGTTCGGCCAGGGTCATCCCGACCCCGCCGCCTTCTCGCCCCAAAACTCAAGGCCACACTCCAACTGCTGTGGCCTTGAAGCGAGCCATCTTTCTACCGCACGCCCCGCCGTTTTTCAACCCGAATCTTTTCGCCATCCGCTGCCTGAAAACGTTGGCGAAGATAGTAGGGCAACCGTCCCGGTTGCCACCGCCAGTGCTGTCAAGCGCCGCGCTTGCGTCGAGCAGGGCGGACAGTTACACTCCCGACCTGTGGCAAAGAAAAGCCCACATCACCATCCTGAGCTAGGTCTTCCCGAGGTACGGAAGCTCTGGCAGACCGAAGGACTTTTCTCCGACCATTATCTCAAGGCGCGCATCCAGAAAAACAGTTGGTGGCCGACCGAGGAGCAGGCAGGCCCGATCTGGCAATTCTGCAAGGAGCTCTACGACAAGCGTTATCTGGCCTGCGCCAAGAACAACGAGGAGTTCACCCGGCAGGAATTGATCGAGAAGATTTTGGACAAACTCGGTTTCCTGAAATGACTGAGACCTCTCAGTGGTGGCGAAGCGTCTTCATCTGTCTGTGTCTGGCGGTGGTCACCGCCGCTGTTTACTGGCCGGTCCGCCACTTTGAGTTTACAAACTACGACGATGACGTCTATGTCACCGAGAATCCTCACGTGCAGGGTGGAGTGACGCTGCGGGGGGTTGTCTGGGCGTTTACCACCCCTCACTTCAACATGTGGATGCCCTTGACGTGGCTGTCCTGCATGCTCGACTGCCAGTTGTTTGGGTTAAACGCGGGCGCGCATCATCTGGTCAACGTGCTGTTCCACATTGCCAACACCCTCCTGCTTTTCACCGTTCTCAACCGGATGACAGCCGCCCAATGGCGGAGTGCGTTTGTGGCGGCACTGTTCGCGCTGCACCCGCTCCACGTGGAATCGGTGGCCTGGGTGGCGGAACGCAAGGACGTCCTGAGCACGTTTTTCTGGATGCTCACGATGTTGGCGTATGTCCACTATGTCGAGCAACCAAATGGTGGCCGATACTTGTTGGCCTTGGGACTGTGCGCCTTGGGGCTGATGGCCAAACCGATGCTGGTGACGCTGCCGTTTGTGCTGCTGCTGCTGGACTACTGGCCATTGGGACGCACGCGATGGGCGCAATCAGCCATCGGGGTAAGGAAAGAACGATCTCTGGGTTATCTGCTCCGGGAAAAACTTCCGTTCATCGCACTGATGATACCCGCGAGTATTGTAACCTATTGGGCCGAGCAGCGTGGCGGTTTGATCGTCTTGTTGGATAGTCTCCCAGTCGGCATGCGTGTTGTCAACGCCGTGGTCTCCTACGTGCGTTACTTGGGAAAGGCGTTCTGGCCGGTCGGTCTGGCTGCTTTTTACCCATACCGGACGTGGTCGCTGGTGGTGATGTGTGGGGCGGGGGCGGTTTTGGCCGGCGTGTCCGGCGCCGTGATCTGGAGGGCGAGACGTCAGCCGTATTTGTTCACGGGTTGGTTGTGGTACTTGGGAACGCTGGTGCCGGTGATTGGGCTGGTGCAGGCCGGGACCCAGTCCATGGCTGATCGCTATACGTACATTCCGTTGGTGGGATTGTTCATTATGGTGGCTTGGTGTCTGCCGCACAGTCTGGTGGAACAGCGCAAGCCAAGGATGGTCGCAGTTGCAACTGCCGCGGCGTTACTTGTCAGTTGTGCGGTATTGACCGGGTTTCAGGTTCGTCACTGGAAAAACAATGAGACGTTGTTCCGTCATGTTTTGAACGTAACGAAAGACAACCATCTAGCACACGAAAACCTGGGAAGGGCCTTGCTTGATCAGGGCAAGTTCGCGGAGGCGACCGCCGAGTTTGCTGCGTTGTTGCGGATCAAGCCTGACTCTGCACCAGCGCACAACAACCTGGCGAATGCTCTAGCCGCTCAGGGCAAGGCCGCGGAGGCGATCGCCGAGTATCAAGCAGCGTTGCGAATCAAACCCGACTTTGCCGAGGCCCACAACAACTTGGCCGGTACTATCGCCGGTCAAGGCAAGCTCGCAGAGGCGACCGCAGAGTATCAAGCGGCGCTACGGATCAAACCCGATCTTGCGGAGGCCCACAACAACCTGGCCAATACTCTGATCCGCCAAGGAAGGTTGGCAGAGGCGGTTGCCGAGTGTCAAGCGGCGCTGCGGATCAAACCCGATCTTGCGGAGGCCCATTACAACTTGGGCAATGCCCTTGCCAGTGAGGGCAAGGTCGCGGAGGCGATCGCCGAGTACAGGGCGTCGTTACGGATCAAACCCGACAATGTGGGGGCCCACAACAACTTGGGAGCTGCCCTGGCCAGTCAGGACAAGGTTGCGGAGGCCATGGGCGAGTACGCGGCGGCGTTGCGGATCAAACCGGATTATGCCGACGCGCACTACAACTTGGGAGTTGCCCTGGCCAATCAGGGCAGGATTGCTGAGGCCACGACCGAGTATCGGGAGACGTTGCGGCTGAGACCGGATTGGCCGCCCGCTTTGGGCGGGTTGGCTTGGATCCTGGCCACCAGCAGTAACGAGAGCGTTCGCAACGGTGGGGAAGCCGTCCAGTTGGCGGAGCGGCTCTGTGCGGTCAGCGGCTGCCAGGAAGCCGATGGCTTGGAC